>SDBS01000087.1_pt1 | contig 68848 bp, 51 predicted proteins | sample 2277091 | NCBI WGS metagenome assembly SDBS01 (sample SAMN10404972, study PRJNA504765) | marine sediment metagenome | isolation source: marine sediment core GS10_PC15, 163 cmbsf | place: Arctic Ocean: Southern Knipovich Ridge | collected 2010
AGCGGGCATGGTTCCTCCCCTGGAGGAGAGCGAGGACGGAGATCGAGCAAGTTTTTCTCGCTGGGAAAAACGCAGCGTGATTTCTGATCACTTTACAGAACTCGTTCTTGATATCACGGAAATGGAAATGCATAGAGAAGAAATTAGAGTATTTTTTGGGGTTATTTGATAGAATAGCCAAAAATGAATCAAGGAGGGTTTCTATGAGACAACATCCTGCATCTCTGCGCCGAATCTCTGTATTGTGTTTGATGGGACTTATGAGTCTGGCCACATGGGCACAAGCCCAAACAAAGATCACGTCGCCAGAGGAATTTTTCGGATTTCGTCTCGGAAGCGACAGAAAAATCGCTCACTGGGACAAAATTGTCGAGTACTACAATCTGCTCATGACAGAAAGTGATAAGATAGACGTCATCGATATGGGACCCTCGACAATGGGGCACCCCTTCCTGCTGGTTATCATCTCTTCAAAAGAGAATCTGGCGAATCTCAATCGCTTAAAAGACATCAATGCCAAAATCAGTGATCCGAGAGGAATCGCAGAAGCCGAAATCAAAAATTTAGTAAAAGAGGGAAAGGCGGTGATCTGTCAGTCCATGAGCCTTCATGCCACCGAGATAGGTGGCACACAGATGGCGCCTGAGTTGACTTATGACCTTGTGACCCGGAAAGATGAGGAGACACAGAGGATCCTCGATAATGTAATTTTTTTCCTTATTCCGAGCTTCAATCCGGATGGACAGATCATGGTGACTGACTGGTACAATTTGACTTTGGGTACAGAATACGAAGGAACAGGTCTTCCCTGGCTCTACCACAAATATGTCGGCCATGACAACAATAGGGACGGAGACTTTCTCAATATGATCGAATCGGTGTATGCGGCCAAGATTATGTACCGGGACTGGCCTCCACAAGCCTATATCGATCATCATCACATGGGGAGCTATGGTGCCCGGTTTTACGTTCCTCCCTACAGTGAGCCCATCCGTCCCTATGCCGATCCCCTCATATGGAGGGAAATGAGCTGGTACGGCGCTCACATCGCCTACAAACTCGAAGAAAACGGGAAGGCGGGGATTCTCAACGCTGCCCAATACCCGGGTTGGGGACATTTTGGATGGCACTGGATCACTCCGTTCCACAATATCGCCGGCATGCTTACGGAATCGGCCAGCGCAAAGCTGGCGACACCCCTCTATATCCATCCTGAGCAGCTGCGCGGTGGGGCCCGGCAGTTCCCGGAATACAAAGCCCAATCCACATTCCCAAATCCATGGCCGGGTGGCTGGTGGACACTGAGAGACATCGTTGAACAGAAGAAAATTTCTGCATGGGCACTCCTCGACCTGGCCGCCAGAAACAAGGAGACCGTTCTGTGGAATGCCTATCTGAAGGCCAAAAGACAGACAGAACGAGGTGCTCAGGGAAAACCAAAGGCCTATGTGATTCCTTCGGTCCAGCATGATTCGCTGACCGCTCTTAAGATGGTGAATACACTTTTGATGTCCGGGATAGAAATCAAGCAGGCGTTAAAAGATCTTCGTGTTGGTGGGATCATCTATCCAAAAGGTTCATTTGTCATCTCTCTAGCACAGCCAAAGATGGGTCTGATTCGAAATCTATTGGGCCGGACATTTTACGCCGATAACGATTGGACTCGAGATAAAGATGGAGCACCGCTGCGGCCCTATGATTCGGCCACTCACACCATGAACGAATTTATGGGCGTTCGCGTCGATCCGGTCGAAAAAAAAATCGATGGAGATCTCGAAATCCTTACCCGCAAAATTTTGATTTCCGGGAAAGTTGCGGCGAATAGCACAAAACATGTGCTCGATGGGCGATTGAATGCCTCTTTTAAGGCAGTGAATCTTCTTTTGGAAAAAGGGATTGATGTCAGACGGGCCGACAAGTCATCTCCAGGGCTGCGTCCCGGTGATTTTTTTGTCTCCCAGGGATCGGAAGCTGTCCTTAAAGATGTGGCAGAAAAAACAGGAGTTGATTTTATGGCTCTTCAAGAAGAACCGGCTTTGGGGACTCATGAAGTCAAAAAGAAACGTACCGGGATGTACCAGCGCTACTGGGGTGGGAATATGGATGAGGGATGGACCCGATTCCTTCTCGAACAGTTTGCTTTCCCTTACACATCACTAAAGGATGCAGAGATCAAAAAAGGAGATCTGATAAAGGATTATGATGTTATCATCCTGCCTAATGATTCAACAGGTATGATAACCGGCGAGATGTCTTCATCCTCCAGGCGCTACTCACCGACGTCAGTTCCTCCAGAGTACAGAAGCGGTATCGGCAAGGAAGGAGTTGATGCACTTATAGAGTTTGTTCGAAATGGAGGAACCTTAGTCACTCTAGGTGAAGCTTGTGGTTTTGCCATTGAAAAATTTGGCTTTAATGTGACCAATCGATTGGCGAACTTGGATTCTAAGGAATTTTTCTGTCCGGGGTCGACGCTAAGAGTGAAATTCGACAACACACATCCATTGGCCTATGGGATGCCTTCAGAAGGGCTGGCCCTTTACTGGTCGAGTCCGGCGTTTGCCATCACTCCTGGACAGCACAATGAGATGTATGAAACCGTTGTGCGGTACAAAGACAAAGATCTTCTTCAAAGCGGCTGGCTTATCGGAGAAAAGCATCTGGTGAATCTGGCGGCAGTGGTCAATGCCAAACATGGAAAGGGTCAGGTAGTTCTCATCGGCTTCCGGACGCAGAACCGGAGCCAGACACACGGCACCTTCAAACTGCTCTTCAACACAATGATACGTTGATAAAGAATTTTACGGCGCGACAAGCTGCATGATGAGGGCGCAGATCCAGGCGCCATAGGTCCCCAGCGCATAACCCAGCACGGCGAGCAAAACACCCACAGTGGCCAGGGAGGGATGAAAGGCCGAAGCGACGATCGGCGCAGACGCAGCCCCTCCTATATTTGCTTGACTTCCCACGGCAATAAAGAAAAAGGGCGCTTTGATAATTTTGCCGACTGAAAGAAGTATCACAACGTGTATGATCATCCAGATGAGTCCAACCAGAAATAGTTCGGGGCTTTTGAAAACGGCCATAATATCCATTTTCATTCCGATTGTAGCCACAAGGACATAGATAAATAAACTTCCGATACGGGAAGCCCCAACGCCTTCGAGCTTCCTTGCTGGAGTGAACGAGAGGATCAGACCCGCCGTAGTTGCAATGACAATGAGCCAGAAAAAATCAGAGGTGAGACTGAATTTTTCAAGGGAAGGCGCATGCTTTTTAATAAAGGGAGCTAAAATATCTGCACAGAAATGTGAAAATCCTGTGATTCCGAAGCCCACGGCCAGCAGAGTCACCACATTGGTCAGGTTCGGAATTTTGGCAATACTGAGTTGATAATTTTCTATTCGGTCGCGAACCGCATCGATGGCAGAAGAATCAGCCTTAAACCATCGGTCCACTCGTTTTGAAATGCCGGCGCCGTACAACAGAAACGCCATCCAGATGTTGGCGACAATCACATCCACAGCGATCATCGATGAGAAAAGTTTGTCGCTGGTTTGGAACACTTCTTTCATGGCCGTCTGATTGGCTCCGCCGCCTATCCAGCTTCCGGCCACCGTAGCCAGTCCTCTCCAGACTGCATCAGGGCCGGCTCCGCCGACAATTTCGGGGGCGAATATGGAAGTGATCAGAATCGCCAATGGACCGCCGATGATAACGCCGACCGTTCCCGCAAAAAACATGATGACGGCTTTCTTTCCAAGGCCCATGATGGCTTTAAAATCGATGCTCAGGGTTAAGAAAACCAGGGATGCGGGAAGAAGGTATCGTGAGGCCATGAAATACAAACCGGACTCCTCACCTGAAATTAAACCCAGTGAATTCAGGATAGAGGGCAAAAAGTAACAGAGAAGGAGTGATGGAATATACTTGTAAAACTTTTTCCAGAATGGACGGGAGCTGTGAGATGTTAAAAAAACAAAGGCCAGAATTATGAACAGGATGCCGAGGACAACAGCGTCATTCGTGATCACAGGTTCCATCTTCCATAACCTCCGTTACAATTGTTATAAACGATTTTTGGAAACAGACCATATACAATTTAACCCCAAAAATCAATTTTCTTAATCATATCCCAATTTCTATATTTATTTTAGAGTCGGACGGAACCCTCACGGGAGGTATGTCTCCATTCCTCGCTGAAGCTCCGGGCGGAGACACACTTCTCGACGTCCATCCGACTCAACTGCAGGTGTTACGTAAGGGATGCATCCCTCCCAAATAGATCTATCTTGAAGGAGATGAAGGGAGGGCGAAGCGGTGTATCTCTGCGCGCAACGACGGAGGAGTGAGGACGGAGGTGCGCCGTGGAGGGGTCCCGCCTTCATCTCAAGCAGAAGATGTCGTAGCGTGATTTTTAATCGACTTGCCAATTTACAGAACTAGTTCTTGAAATCATAGAAATGGAAATGCTACAAATCAATCAGATCGTGTGAGTTTTTAAAAGACGGTGGATAAAGAAACGTCCCCAAATAAAGGCAATGAAACCGGCGATAACATTCCCGGTCACGATTCCCCACCAGACACCTTTGAGTTTTAGGTCAAGGAAGACGGCAAAGGTATAGGCCAGAGGAGCCGCCAGGACTATTGTGCGTATTAGAGTAACGACTAATGAATACAGTCCTTTTCCCGTTCCCTGAAACATGGACGAAGACAGTATGCCAAAAGCGGTTGTGGGATAGTAGATGCACATCATACGCAGGAAGATGATCAAATCTGCGCGGATGCGAATGGTTTCTTCAGCCAGAGTAAAAAGTCCTGCAATCTGGGGAGCGAAGATAAAGGTCAATAGACCGACGGCCAATTCGATAACGAGTCCGATCTTAATGGCATACATGTAAGCCGTATTCAATTTTACATAATCACGTGCGCCAAACGCGGCCCCTGTCACTGAGGTTACGGCCGTTGCAATCCCCAGAAGAGGCAGAATGGCAAACATGGCGACACGCCATCCCGTGGTATAGACGGCGACTCCGTCTGTCCCTCCAACTTTCACGGCAATGAGATTGAGGAGAAGCATTGAAAAAGCCATGGCCAACTGCTGTACAGAGGCGGGAATTCCGACACGAAAGATATCTTTCGTAATGGCTCTCTTGAACCGAAACCGATGGAAAGAAATATGGATAAACGTGACTTTTTTGATAAAAAGCCATCGAAAGAGGAAGATCGATGACACAGTAAGAGAAACAATGGTGGCCCATGCGGCTCCGGGTACTCCCAAATCAAGAACATAGATAAAGATTGGATCGAGGATAATATTCAATCCGGCGCCCAGCATCATGGCATACATGGCCCGCTTCACATCACCTTCTGCACGCATGATTGCGCTGGCGATATTGCTGAAGAAGAAGATGACGGTGCCGGCGAAAAGGATCCTTGCGTAGCTGGCTGCCATTGAAGCGACATGACCGGCGCCCATGGCTGTAAAAATGTTAGGCGCAGCCAGAAATAATGGCACCGTGACCGCGACAGCTGTAATGATCATAAGGACAAGAGTGTGAGCTCCGACCAAATCGGCACCCGACTTGTCATTGGCCCCAAGTTTACGGGATATGGCCGAGCCGCCTCCAACACCGATACCGGTCGCCAGGGCCAAAATCATAAACAAAAAAGGAAAGAAAAAACCGACGGCCGAGAGTGCATCTGCGCCAAGACCCGAGACCCAGAGAGCATCGATGAATGTATAGAGAGTATGGACGGACATGGCAATGATCATAGGGATAGAAAGCTTGACGATGGCTTTCCGGGGATTGCCGAGCAGAGTTTCAACTCCTTTTGTTTGATTCTTCAAGAGGGGAGAGGTTTCTTTATTTTCTTTCATTGAGCTTAAACGCGTATTATAGACTCATTTTTGGCACTGTCAATATTTACTGTTTTGACTCAACCACATGTGCTGTGTTACATAAACGGAAGATTTATAAATTTCCATAAGGATGAAATCAAAACAATGAAAAGAAGAGAGTTTTTAAAAATGGTCGGGATAACAGCTGTGGGATCCACTTTTTTGGCCGGTGATCCCATGCAAAAGCCGAATGAAAAATTTGATCCATTAAACGAAAGGGGTTTGCATCCGATCTTGGAAAAGGATTTGTCCTATATATTTATCGACTCCTGTATGCAGATTTGGCCCGATGCGCAGTTTCAGGTGGCTCACCGGCATGGAGTCACAACGTATGGAGTAACTGCCTGGGATCCCCATATGGATGTCGATGAAGCTCTTGAAGGGCTCATGTTCTGGCATTTAGTCACACGAAAATATCCTGATCTATCCATTGTTCATTCAATCCAGGATATAAAAAAGGCAAAAGATTCAGGCAAGGGGACTCTCCTTCTGGCATCTCAGTGTGGAGATTTTATAGGCTACGAGCTCCACCGGATTGAGGCTTTCTACCGCCTTGGACTGCGTATGCTGATTCCGGCCTACAGCCTTTCCAACCGGATCAGTGGAGGATGCCTGGATCGTACGGACAGTGGGCTGACTTCCTTTGGCCGTGAGGTTGTCGCCGAATGCAATAGGGTAGGCCTTCTCTTGGACTGCTCTCATCTCAGCAGAAAGTCCAGCCTGGAGATTATCGACCTCAGCCGGCATCCTGTTGTTTTCAGCCACTCCTGTACAAAATCACTTGCCGATAATCCCCGGAATATCGATGATGTGCAGATCAAAGCCTGTGCTCAAAAAAACGGCATCATTGGATTGTCTCCATGGGGACCAATGACAATAAAAACTGGTTGCACTCAAAGGCCAACATTGGATGATTTTATAGACCATATCGACCATGTTGCTCAGCTACTAGGATCTACAGATAACCTTGGAGTTGGCACAGATATGAGCCTGGGGACATATCCGGATCATGAGACCGATCCCTGGGGTGAACCTGCCTACAAAGATGTCACAAGTGTCTATAACGAACATATAACATCAAACATCCGTTCACCTATGCGTATGGTCGATGGCTTCAGTAACTATGCGGAAGTGCTGAATTTTATAGACAAGCTGAAGCGTCGCGGCTATCGCGAAACGGATGTCGGTAAGATCCTGGGAGGGAATTACATGAGAATCTTCGGGAAGGTGTGGGTATCCTGAGAAACCTGAAAGATTTGAATAGAATACAAACGCAAGGAATGTATAAAGAGATGTGATGGTTCGAAAAAATCAATTTCGTTTTGTATTTGTAATTGTTTTTGTTTTTTTTATATGTTTTTTATCTGTGTTCGCCCAGGAAGATGGAAAAATTATCCAGATAACTCGGACCGATACTCCCCCAAAAATCGATGGGCTTCTGGAAGACGAATGTTGGCGGAACATCCAACCTGTGTCTGGATTCTTCCAGCACGATCCACAGAATGGAGAACGAGCTTCAGAAGAGACACAGGTCTGGATCGTGTACGATCAAAGATACATTTATTTTGCTTTTTTACTGAAAGACAGTCAGCCAAACAAAATTTGGGCTGAACTTACCCCCCGAAATGATTACGATAACAATGATTCAATAACAGTCATCCTGGATGCATACAACGATAAAAGAACCAGCATAAGCTTCACATTGAATCCTAAGGGCGTCCAAAAAAATTCGATTGAAACGATATGGAACTCTGATGCCCTTTTGCGAAACGACGGATGGGCGGCTGAGATGGCTATCCCATTTAAATCCCTAAGATTTTCTCCCAAAGAAGATCAGATTTGGGGGATTAACTTCGAACGGTACATTCATCGACTGAATGAAAAAGATTTCTGGACAGATGTCGGAAGAGATATACCTTTGCTTCATCAGATGGGAGAGCTGAGAGGACTTTCCGGTATCCGTCCCGGCTCCAATCTCGAGTTTTTTCCCTATGCGGGTTTCAGGTCTTCACGGTGGGACGAAGAAAAGGACGACAAATTTGCAGCGGGCTTGGACTTTAAATATGGGATTTTACCGAATCTCATCCTCGATTTAACGGCTAGTCCTGATTTCAGTGAGGTAGAGTCTGATCCATTCATCTACCAGCTCTCTCCTTATGAAAACTATTTCAGAGAAAACCGTCCATTTTTTTCCGAAGGCAGCCAGTATTTTCGATTGGCTACTCAGCGTGAACACTCTTGGAGACCGGATTTTAACCTATTCTATTCCAGGCGGATCAGCAATCCCAAATTTGCGGCGAAGGTCTCCGGGAAAGCAGGCCAGTATTCTTTTGGCATTTTGGGAGCTCTAAATGACGAAGAAGACCTGGATTCTCTCTACAGCGTAGTCCGTGTCCAGAGGGACATTTTTAAGAATTCTCAAATTGGCTTTTATTATGCCGGTGCGGACAATTCTGATGGATACAACAGGAATTTTGCCGTTGATTACAGCTTCAATTTCAAAGACATCTACTATATCCGCGGCATGAGCGCGTTATCTTTTTCTAACAGGGAACATAACAAAAACAACGGCATTCATCTTCTTCAGTTTAAACGAGAAGCCGATGCAGGCTTTCAATTGAGTTTTGATTTTCAGAGGATTGAAAGTGATGTGGAACTCCGGACAGGTTTCCTGAATAAAATTGACTCTCAATCGACCGAGGTCAGTATGGGATATGCCTGGAGATTCAAGCAGGGTGCGGTTAAACGTTTCAGTTTGGATATGTTTGGGGCTCTCAACCAGGACACTCAAGGGAATACGACCGGCTATTCAGGGTATCTCTCGTATTGGGCGGAATTTTTGGCACAATTTATGATTTATGGAGGATTTTCTTTGGGTAAAACCAAATATCAGGTTTTTGATGACAAAAACAATCTTGTGTGGACTAAAGATTATTTTCGGACATTTAGTGGGGATTTTATCGATTTCCTCTGGTGGCGCGGTGGATTTCTTAAAGAAGCCAGTGTAGGATTCGGATGGAAAAAAAGAGGGATCTACAATGAAGATTTTTCAGATGTCGAGCCTGGTTCGGAGGTGAGCGCTGAACTCAAAATGTCATTACGGCCTCTCAGCAACTTCGAGTGGTCGGTCAGCGGCAGCTGGATAAAACAGACATTAGAGCGCACAAAAGAGACAGTCTTTGATGGAATGACTTATGCCACATCTCTTCACCTTCAGATGTCAAAAAGTCTGTTTTTCAGCACGCGACTTCTTGGAGAAACCAGAGAGGACCAGTACAATCTAGATTTTCTTGTAGGCTATTATTTTGGCGCTGGAAATATCGTTCAGCTCATCTATAAAAAAAGTGCGAGAAAAGAGGGCTTTGAGAGAGAAAAAGGATATTCCATCACCTTGAAGATATCTTATCTCTTACGAATTTAGTGTTCTTTTAGAAAATCCAGAATAAAACTATTTACCATCTCTGCCTGCACAATAGTAAGATCGTGGCCGGCATTGGGAATAATTTCCAACTTAATGTGGGGAGCCATATTCTTTAATCGCAGGACAACATCTTTAAAAGAATAGATCTTTTCGTTCTCTCCGATCAAAAAAAGTGTCGGTACCTTAAAATCCTGTAATTCTTCGTCTGTTAAAACTGTTGGATTGACCAGCATTTTTGGTTTGAAACATCTTAAACCCAGATACGCATTTTCTGATAAGAATTCAGCCTCTCTGCGGCCGGCGTCATCTTTTTTTGAAAGATCTTCCATAATGAAGGTCATAGCTTTTTTGACATAACGGCGATGGGGGATTAGAGCGAGAAGTGCGCTCTTCATAAATCCCATTCCTAAGGGAACAATGGTTGCTGCGGGGGCCATCAGCACAATTTTATTGATCCGGTTAGGGAAATGGAGGGCATATTGACTGGTAATCCATCCCCCGTACGAGAGGCCGGCAAGATTGATATTGTTGCCCAGTCCCAAAGCATTAAACACTTCATCCAACCAGCTGACAAAGTCGCCGGGAACTTTGAATTTTTGTGTGTACACACTCCGTCCAAAATCGTAAATGTTGTCCACTGCATAAGTCCTGTAAAATTCGGACAACGTTTTGATATTGGGGATCCACAGCAGTGATGTCGTGTTGGCTCCAGGCAAAAGAACGAGAGGAGGGGCTTCGAGTGGTCCACTTATCCTCACAAATGTCTGTCCGAAAGAAGTTTCAACCATTCGGGTTTCTGATGGTACTGGCCAAAGCTTTGCCCTCGAATCATACAGCTCCAGATATCGTTCTTTGGCTTTTTGTGATCGAAAAGGATGGTGCTTTGTTTTTTGCATGAGAACCAGTTGGGGAACAGTGAGTGGAAGAACAATATTTAGTATAAAAAAAGACAGGATTAAGAGAGCATAGATATAAGATTTGTTGAATTTTTTTAGAGTGTATAAAGAACCCTGTCGGAGGGAAGACCGTACGGATTGGACCATTGAATATATTTTTAAACCTAGAATAATAAAAATGAGAATAGAAAGGAAAAGAAGATCACGAGAACTTTTAAAATTAAGGAATGTCCAAATATAGAGAGATAAGAGAACTATGATTTTTATGAAAATACCCTTAAGAAATTCCCCATTATATATTTGGCCTAATCCCGATGAGATAAGGCTTAAAAAAGCCGCAAGCCAAGCCTTTCGTTTTTTTGTTTGAGAGTTTTGCTTGGATAGTGAATTGTCATCGTTTTTCATGTTTTGTATTGTCCGCCTTAAAAGTCAGAATTCGGCTGGGCTCTCTTCCAAAACCCAACCATAGACGAAGCCAAACGCCATCAAGCAAAAAAGATTATATATTTCAGGAATCTATTTTTTAGCATAAGAAGTTATCGTTTACTAGTATCTGTAATAGTCCGGCTTATAGGGTCCTTCAATGGGATATCCAAGATACTCTGCCTGTTCTTGTGTCATGGTCGTCAGCCTGGCATTGAGTTTTCCCAGATGCAGGCGGGCTACTTCTTCATCAAGTCTTTTGGGCAGAGTGTAAACTTTCTTTTCATGCTTTTTGTTGGCGAGTTCAATTTGAGCCAGACACTGGTTGGTGAAACTGTTGCTCATCACAAAACTTGGATGTCCGGTCGCGCATCCCAAGTTCACAAGCCGGCCTTCGGCAAGCACAATGATCGACCGTCCGGACTCTAAAGTCCATTTATCGACCTGAGGTTTAATCGTGGTTTTAACACATTTTGAATTATTTTCCAGGTAGCTCATTTCGATCTCATTGTCAAAATGACCGATATTGCACAAAATGGCGCCGTCTTTCATCCGCTCCATATGGATTCCGGTAATGACATTATAATTTCCTGTGGCAGATACAAATATGTCAGCATCCTCAATGATATCCTCAAGTTTGACAACGGCGTATCCTTCCATGGCTGCTTGGAGCGCACAGATGGGATCGATCTCTGTGACATATATCCGTGCTCCAAAACCTTTCATGGATTGGACACAGCCTTTTCCGACGTCGCCATATCCCAGGATAACGACTTTTTTTCCGGCCAGCATGATGTCTGTGGCTCTCTTGATGCCGTCGACGAGAGATTCCCGGCAGCCATAAAGATTGTCGAATTTTGATTTAGTAACGGAATCGTTGACATTGATGGCCGGAAACAAAAGTTTATTTTCTTCTGCCAGTTGATAGAGACGGTGCACACCCGTGGTGGTTTCTTCCGAAACTCCCTTGATTTTAGCCGCAACTTTTGTCCAGAATTGGGAATCTCGATCCATACTGTCTTTAAAGCGGTCCATCAGGATCTGAAATTCTTTGACTGGGTAGTCTTTATCGAGGAGCGAAGGATCGTTTTCCACCCGTGCCCCTTCGTGAACCATCAATGTGGCATCCCCTCCGTCATCGACTATCAAATCGGGTCCGGATCCATCCGGCCAGACAAGTGCCTGCTCCAAACACCACCAGTATTCTTCAAGAGTTTCTCCTTTCCAGGCGAACACAGCCGCTGTTCCATTTTTAGCAATGGCGGCGGCCGCGTGATTCTGGGTGGAAAATATGTTGCATGATGCCCAACGAACGTCTGCACCCAATTCAACCAAAGTTTCGATCAGCATGGCAGTCTGAATGGTCATGTGGAGGCTTCCCGTTATCTTGAGATCCTTTAAAGGTTTTTGAGTCCCGTATTTTCCTCTTACGGCCATCAGGCCGGGCATCTCATTTTCTGACAACTTCATCTCCGCAATGCCCCATTCGGCCAAGTCCATGTCCTTGATATTATACTCGAGGGATGGATCCAATTTGAGTGTGTTCATATCAATCTCCTTAAACTTTTTGTTTTTTTGATATATGCAAAAATCCTTTTAATCCATTTTTTAGGTCAAAGTGTTCTACTTTAGAAGGCAGAAAACCACTTTCTTTCAGCCAATTTTCTAATATATCCATCGAAAAACCCAACCAGAGATCTCCATATTTTTGGCGCATGGATTCTTCCTGGTGGAGGAGCAGATCGATGATGATAAATGAACCTCCTGGTTTTAAGATCCGGTAGGCCTCTTTAATCGCTTTTTTTGGTTCGGAGAGATGATGCAGGACCAGATTCGTCAGAGCAATTTCGGCCTCTTCATCTCCAAGCGGGAGGTGCTCTAATTCGCCGATCCGTATATCGATGCCATCTCTGTCGAGTTCATAGTGTTTTCGGGCTTCTTCAAGCATTTTAACGGATTTTTCAACACCAATAACATGCAAAGACTTGGATTTAAGAAGAGGAAGGAGATCTCCGGTCCCGCAGCCTAGATCAACAATGGTCACGGATTGGGGGATGGCTCGAAGAATCTTTTCATTTAAATCTAAGTCTCCGATGATATCTTGTTTGAGGAGTTCCCAGTTTTTTGAGATGGCATCAAAAAAGCGTGTCGTTTTATTTGATCTTTCTACAATACATTTTTCGGCCGCTTCCAAATCTATTATAAATTGGGAATTATGATTAAGGAGGTGTTTAATAGATTGAATAAAATCAAATCCTTCGCCATCACTGGCTGATGAATAAAAAATCCATAGACCGTCCCGTCGAAATGTCAGGAGGCCGCAATCAGTGAGAATTTTTAGATGTCTGGATATACGGGATTGCCCCATTTCTAAGATACTGACAATTTCATTGACATTGAGTTCATAATGGATGGACAGGTTCAGCAGCCTCATTCGTGTCTCATCAGATAGGGCTTTAAACATGTTTACGGCAATCATGTATATATGTATATCAAGATAAATTGATATAGTCAAGCATTGTTTTAAAAACAAATTTACTATTTTAAAAATTATTGTATTTATAGATAATAGGAATAAATGATCGCATATAGTTGAAATCATAGAAAATATTTAGTATTAAATATTATGATTTACAAATCCTATAGATTTTATGTGATAATGGCCAAATCAATATAAGGATGAGGTGCCCATGAAAAATATATCTAGGCGGGATTTCATGAAAAAAAGCTCTCTTGTCATAACATCTATAGGTGCAACTATTTATATGAATCCGCATGAAGTTTTTTCGGGTGATCCGGAAAGAGACCTTATTTGGGAAAAGGCCCCCTGTCGTTTCTGTGGTACAGGCTGCAGTGTTATGGTTGGTGTTAATGACGGTAAGATTATGGCTGTCAAAGGAGATCCAAAATCCTCAGTCAACCAGGGGACTTTATGTATCAAAGGCTATTCTCTTCCCTTTATACAATATGGCAGAGACCGGCTGACTTCACCTTTGATCAGAATGAAAGATGGGAAATTGAGCAAGGAAGGTCAGCTGACTGAAACAACTTGGGACAATGCTTTGGGCATTATTGTCCAAAAAACAAAGCAGGCCATCAAGGAGAAAGGGCCGGCCTCGGTGGCCATGTTTGGTTCCGGACAGTGGACGATCTGGGAAGGATATGCGGCATCAAAATTGTTTAAAGGAGGTCTTCAATCGAACAGTTTAGAAGTCAATGCCAGGCATTGTATGGCCAGCGCCGTTGCCGGATTTATGACAACCTTTGGAATGGATGAACCCATGGGGAGCTATGAGGATTTTTCAAAAGCCGACGTGTTTATTCTTTGGGGAGCGAACATGGCCGAAATGCACCCCATTCTTTTTGCCAAATTAACAAACAGACTTCTTTCGAAAAAGAGTTCCAGGCTGTATAACCTGACCACCTTGTCAAATATTTCATCACGTTTTGCAGAAAAGGAAATTCTCTTTAAACCGCAGTCGGATCTTGCTATTGCCAATGGAATTGCCAATCTCCTAATAAAAAACAATAAGGTCAACGCAGAATTTGTCAAAAATCATACGCTATTTAAGAAAGGCAAGGAAAATATCGGCTATGGGCTTGAAGATAATTTCGCTTTTAGTGAAGAGGCGAATCAAGTGGACTTCGATGAATACAGGACATATGTTTCCCGGTACACTCCGGAGTATGTTGAAGAGATCAGTGGTGTACCTGCTTCAGATATCGTTGAACTCGCAAATCTCTATGGAGATCCAGAGTTAAAAGTCATTTCTTTTTGGACCATGGGAATGAACCAGCACACACGTGGGACATGGATCAACAATCTGGTCTATAATCTTCACCTTCTCACAGGAAAAATCAGTGATCCTGGAAACCAACCCTTTTCGCTCACAGGACAGCCCAGCGCTTGCGGTACCTGCCGGGAAGTGGGGACATTCACACACAGACTGCCCGCGGATATGGTTGTCACAAATCCCGAACACCGAAAAAAAACAGAAGAGATCTGGAAGATTCCAAAGGGCACGATTCCCTCCAAACCGACCTACCATGCTGTCGAGATGGTCAAAGCCCTCGATAGGGGAGACGTCCGTATCTTTTGGAGTATGACCGCCAATCCCTTTCAGGATTACGCCAATCTCAACCGTTACAGAGAAGGAGCTCGAAAGGAAGGACGGCTTATCATCGTCTCAGATGTTTATCCAACGCGGTCAACTGAAGTGGCCGATATCGTTCTGCCGAGTGCCATGTGGGTGGAAAAGGAAGGTGCATTCGGCAATGCCGAACGAAGAACCCATTTCTGGAAAAAGATGACAGACGCTCCTGGAGAATCTAAATCTGATCTCTGGCAGATCATTGAGTTTGCAAAAAAAATGGGGCATGGAAAACTTTTTGAATACAGTTGCTCAGATTATCCAATCCCTGAAAAACACAAATTTTCTGATGCAAGTGAGACAGCCGGCTTTTATGTTGAAAAAGCTCTATGGGAAGAATACCGGAAATTCGGTCTTGGGCATGGGCATGATCTTGCTCCATTTGAAGAATACCACAAGACACGGGGGCTAAGATGGCCCGTCGTCAACGGGAAGGAAACAATCATGAGGTATCGAGAAGGTTTTGATCCCTATGTGGAAAAAGGAAAGAAAATCCAGTTTTATGGAAATAAAAGCCAGGATAACCGCGCCACAATCTGGCTGCGTCCCTATGAACCTCCTCCAGAAATTCCAGACTCTAAGTATCCCTTCTGGCTCTGCACAGGCAGGGTACTTGAGCACTGGCATTCCGGAACCATGACGCAGAGAGTAAAGATTTTGCACAATGCCTATCCTCATGCAACCGCTCATCTTCATCCGGAAGATGCCGTTGAGCTGGGACTAAAAAATGGAGAGAAAGTCAGATTGTCTTCAAGGAGAGGAGAAGTTTTGCTCTATACTGAAATTGGCGGAAGAGTCACTCCTCAAAAGGGGATGGTTTACGTCCCCTGGTTTGATGAAAATGTGATGATCAATAATGTCACATTGGACGCCTACTGCCCGATTTCAAAGCAAAATGATTATAAAAAGTGTGCGGTAAAGATTGAAAAAGCCACCTTGAGAGGAAATCGATGAACAAATCGTTTAAGTCAAAACTATCTGTTTCAATACTTATCTGTACCATCTGTGCTGTCTGCATATCAATTTTGAGCGCACAAAAACTGTTTGTGCACAGAAATCTAGCGGCTTTGCAGCCTGGAATAAATCAATATACGGAGAAAATGCCGGGAGAAAGCCTTCCTCTAGAAAGACCTTATGAGGGCGCCCCTCCCTTAGTGCCCCATTCTGTGGAAGATCTTGCACCTGTCAGGGGCGATAATCAATGTTTTGAGTGCCACTTTGAGGGAATCGAGTTGGATGAAGGCCATACAGCCACAAAAATTCCTGCATCTCACTTTTCGAACGAATATTCCGGCGATAAGCAAGAAGATCAGGTTATAGGAATAAGGTACAACTGTCTGCAGTGTCACGTCCCGCAGACGAATTAACATTCATAAAATCTGGCGATGCCTCGCATCTGTAGCGACCTCGGCTCGTGAATATTTCTGACTTGTTATTCTATTGTTTTTTTATCAGCAAACCTGCAACGGCACCAAAAATAAGCCAACCGATGAGTTCGATCCCACCCCAGCACCAACTTAAATGATAGGGGAATCCTTTGAATACAAGTACATTCATGAACTGGGAAAAAAAGATGATCAAACCAACAAAAAAACCAAAGGTGATCCCACCTTTTAATCCGTCAGCCCATGAGTTCCTTGTTTTTGCAAACAAAAGAGCTCCTGAGATGGCGATAAAAACCATGGCTAAAACGAAAAATACGGGGCTTGCATCGTCACGGAAAATCTCATGTTTTTCGTAGGTTTTGGCCATTATAAGGCCGTGCATGAGAAAATTGTACATCCAAACGACGACACCTCCCACAATACCTGTGATAAAAACTTTTACCCAATTCATTTAATCCCTCCTTAATTTGCCTTTGGCATGAGCCGGTTCCCACGTTACAGGATAGTTAACATTTTTTTCAAAGCATGTCTGTCAGCAATCTATACAATTGAATTAATATTTTCAACAGTTTTGTAGTAAAATGTAACATAAACAACAAATATCGGGAGGATGAAAATGAGTGAATTGTTAGACAACGTCACAAAAAGAAAAGAATTGCTTAAACATATGATCCTTCAGCTGCATGAAGGGGAGGCTCCAGACGCAGTCAAAAAACAGCTGACGAGATTGCTCGGAAAAATTCCTTATAATGATGTTGTAGAGGTCGAACAGGAATTGATCTCAGAGGGGCTTCCTCAGGAAGAAGTGTTGAAATTATGCGATCTTCATTCCGAAGTACTCGATGGAGTTCTTGATCATTCAGAGGCAAAAACAGCACCTCCCGGACATCCTGTGTATACATTTCAGCAAGAAAACCGAGCATTAGGGCACGAGCTCAAATCCTTAGATAAATTATACACAGATGTCGAACAAGCAGAAAACGCTGACGATTTAAAAGCTCTTTTTGTTGAGATACATCAACGCTTTAATGCCATCATGGACGTGGAAAAGCATTATCTGCGCAAAGAATACCTCCTCTTTCCATTTTTAGAAAAACATGGAGTGACGGGTCCTCCCACGGTCATGTGGGGAAAACACGATGAAACCCGTGAACTCCTCAAAGGTGCCTTGGAAGCCCTAGCCTCAACACAGGGGATCAATTTGGAAGAGGCAAAAACGGTGTTTGAACTCGTGCTCAAACCTGCCTCCAAAGCCGTTGCGGACATGATCGGGAAAGAGGAAGAAATTCTCTTTCCCATGAGTTTGGACACTCTGGATGAAGCAGAGTGGTTAGAGATTGAAAAACAGAGTCTCGAATACGGTTTCTGTCTTTACGATCCCAAAGATGTCTGGATGCCGGAAGGGATTAAACTGGATGACAGTATTCCAGAAGAGACGGATAAAATACAGCTTCCCAGCGGAAGTTTTTCGGTCACGGAGCTTACGGCAGTATTAAACACCATTCCTTTTGATCTCACATTCGTGGATAAAGAGGATACTGTTAAATTTTTCACTCAGGGGAAAGAGAGGATTTTTGCTAGAAGCAGAGCCATACTTGGCCGTAAAGTGCAGCAGTGCCATCCGCCTTCAAGTGTCCATGTTGTGGAAAAGATTCTGGATGATTTCAGGGCTGGACGGGAGGACCACGCAGCATTCTGGATTAATATAAAAGATCAATTCATCCATATCGAATATTTTGCTTTGCATGATGAAAACAGCCGGTACCTGGGGACAATTGAAGTCAGCCAGGATTTGACAGAAAAAAGAAAACTCCAAGGAGAGCAGAGGCTTCTTCCAAAAAGCAAAAAAGAACATCTGAATTGAAAGATCAAAGCACTCGACTCCTTGAATCTTTACCATTAACAAATCGGGAGAATATCCAAATTGAATAACAAAAATTCAGACTTCCAGATAACACCGGAGACAAAGATCGGTGCCCTTTTAGATCAATTTCCCCAGCTGGAAGAAGTGTTGATAAAGATGGCCCCAGAATTTAAAAAACTGCGCAATCCCATTCTAAGAAAAACGATTGCCAAAGTTGCTTCTCTGCGTCAAATTGCCGCTCTCGGTAAAGTTCCACTTCCAGAGATGATCAAAAAATTGAGAGAGGAAGCCGGCATTCAAGATTTGTTTACTGACGATGTTTCCGGGATGATACATTCAAAGGACAAACCCTCTTGGTTTTCAGATTCTAAGATTGTTTCAAGGTCGGATATTCGACCCATGCTGGAATCCGGAGAACAGCCCATTCAGCATGTCTTGAGAGAATGCAAAAAACTCAAATTTGATGAAATCCTTGAAGTCATATCACCTTTTTTTCCTGCTCCTCTGATAGAACAGGCAAATAAACAGGGGTATTCTGTCTGGTCCAAAGAAGAGAGTCAAGACGTCTATAAAACCTATTTCACTCCTAAGACTAAAAGCTGAAATTATCTTTATATGTTTCCAGGTTAGTTGATGCTGCTGCTGCAAAAGCCATCGAATCCTTTGTATCAATTAATCCAAAGATGTCCAATCCAACTCTTCGGTTTCTCTGCTGGCAATAATCTTGCGGAACACCTCTTCAGGCCACTTGAGAACCCCATCCACCATCAACACATCGTTTCGAATACTGATCCCAAAGAGTTTTTCATTCTCCTGCAGATAGGGGAGAATCGTGTTCCAATCCTCGCGTCGGAAGGCAGTGAACTCAGCTCCATTCAGCTGGTTTTCCGTAACCGTGTGATACGGATCGTTCAGATAACATGCACCTCCGGAAGCCAGTGAAAACAGGTTGTTTCCGGGATATTTCATCTCCAATCCCATCACTTCGCCCCGCTCATCAAAGGCCAGCCCATTGATGATCACAAAACCACCTCCTGTATGTGCCCCGGCCATAAAACTTTCCGCACAGTAATCCAGGCATGTTCCGTTGATGATCGCTCGAATCCGGCCCACGGCGTTTATAAGAGGACGGCCTGCAGCGGATCCCAAAACATACGTCTCCCCACCTTTGGCTCCGTAGAGGAAAGTTTGTCCGACATCTCCATAGATGACTATCTTCCCGGATTTAAGTATCTGTCCAACTTGGTCCTGAGCATCTCCGTGGATGTAAATCTGAGCCCCATCCATGCCGCTCCCTAAGTAATCTCCGCTTGAACCGAAAACATCGATACGCACACCGTGAGTTTTTGAACCCAGGCCGCAACCGATAAACCGGTCACCTCTGCATCGGTAGACGATAAAATTCCGCCACCCCTTAACATGAGTACTGGCAATGACTCTTGAGACAGCTTCAGGGCCTTCATTGGGAAATTTCTCGGCATCGATCACCAATGTATCAGAAGATTTGTTTGGAGTAGGGAGTGTCTTTTCCCATGATTGACCTGCGGTGAGGCGCAGCATTCCCACATTCGTTGTTGTTTCCGGCTGAGGGATGGAGTCCAATAGTGTTTGTATGGATAAAGATATGGCGCTGAGCTGAAAAGTTTGTCGTCCATTCTTGGGATCCCAGTGATGATTTAGAAGCCAAGCCAAAACATTCAGGACATCATAGAAATCCTCTTTTTTGGATAGACTCTGAACTCCAGCAGCAAAATCCGCATACCGATTCTCTTGGAGAAGATTTCTAAGCTTTTCACACATTCTTGTGCTGCATGTTTCTGCAGGCGATAGAGGGTCGCAAAAAACTTCGTTTTCAAGTGCTTTTGCTGTTTGGCCTTTTTCGTTCAATCTGCTGTTGAGCCGTATGGGTAGTAAGGTTTTGTCTTTTTGGCGACCCGGATAAATTTTTCCTCTAATCTGATTTCCAAACTTATCACGGACATCAAGGCTACTTTGGTTGTTTTTTTTCTTCAGCGTGTACACAAAAGCTCCGCCATCCGTACAGCTTCCACCGCGGGCCGCCCAGTAACGATCGGCCCTCGTGGGGACCGAGTCGTCTGTGATGGAAATATTTTCAAAAAAAGCATCGAGCGCTTGTTTTTCGCTGGCGATCGCCCCAAAACTCTTGTTTTCGCCCTCATACAGGCAGAAAACTTGGGGCCTCAGCATGGAGACATCAGTGATACCAATAAGCTGCGGTGCTCCGGTCTCAGGTTCAGCGCGGGCAACGATAAAGAACCAGGGGCCGTCCGGTGAGCCGTGAAGATGAGCCGTCTGGATGGCCCTGAATATCCGCTGTCGTCTTTTGGAGAGCCTTTCAAAATCACCTTGAGGTGTTGGAGCGAGGGCTTCGATCACATATTCCAGGGGGTATCCGAGAACGCGCGAGTAAAGGTCAAACAGCAAGACGGATACTTCTGTATCGGTAACAAACTGCGGCACAAGCCCCCACTGACGCAGGTACTCACACACGGCATGGTAATTGGCAAAATCTCCATTGTGCACCAAGGCTTCGTTCAAGCCGACAAAAGGATGGGCACCTCCGGGATGCCAAACGCGTCCTCTTGTCGGATACCTCTGGTGTCCAATCCAAAGATGGGCTGCGGTGTCTTCCAAGCAGTAATAGCGTGCGATCTCTTCAGCATAGCCCACACCCTTGAGGATCATTAAATCCCGGCTGTGAGAAAGGACAAAAGCGCGGGGCTTTTTTTGGCCCTCGTAGTATTTGGCATTTAGACGATAGCTGTTCTGGAAAATAAATTCACTCTCCGCAGCCTTTATGTCTGTTATCTTGTTTTGCTCTGCAAAAAAATCAAGTTTCTCCGGTTTGACATGCACAAAATACCGCCAAACAAGAGGAGGTTTGACATCCAATCCTGCTTCACGATAGTCATCTAAACTCGCCTGTTTTTCGGCATGGGAAATATCAAAGACAGAGTGCACGAATTCTTTTTCTACCGAGCCTCTGGCTTTTTCATCGAGAAAGGCAATATGGAAGGCATAATGTTTTTTATAGTCATCGAATAATCCCACCGCCGCCACACCGCCGCCTTTTCCATTCCCCCTGTTCCTCATCTGTTCACACGGGCGGATAATATTTTTTCCCTTTATTTTTTCACTGCCAATGATCCCAATGACACCACAGCCGCCTTCCAATGACCGTTTTTTTTCTAACGATCTTCCCTTCACCAGACTTCTACGAGATTTTGTGATGGCCTCGGCGATATTCAAAGATATATTTTTTAAATTCATGACAAAAGATCCCAGCGTCCTCGGAGCTGCCGTATATCGTTCATTCCAAGTTGACGCAGCCGCTGTTCGAATGTGGCGGCCCAGTTTTTGTACAGGTTGCAAATCCGGTCGCAGACCCATTCGGCCGTCATCTGCTGTGCCAACCGTGGATCCGTTGTGGCAATGCCGTTTGGACAGCCCCTGTCCCGTTCACAATTGCCGCAGCGGACACAGTCGATCGCCACCAGCTCCGCTGTTCCGATGACCACTCCATCCGCCCCCAGGGCAATTGTCTTTAGAATGTCTTCTCCTGTCCGAATGCCGCCGCTCGCTATAAGAACAACTTCATCTCGGATCCCTTCTTTGACCAAAAACTCATGAGTCTGTGCGGTGGCGTATTCTATAGGTTGGGCAATATTTTTCTTGGCGATATCCGGTGCGGCTCCGGTTCCGCCGTAAGCCCCATCGAGATGGATGACATTTGCACCGGCATAGTAGCTGCCCACAGCGACCATGTCCACATCTGAAGGAGTGGAGACTTTGACAGAAACAAGCACATCGGGATGAATTGAACGGATCCAGTCCACATGCTTTTTATGATCCTCCACCGAATAGACGCTGTGAAATGGAAACGGCGAAAACAGATTTGTTCCTGGAATGGCTTCCCGCATCATGGCCACTTTTGGTGTATTTTTTTCGCTTAAAAGATGACCTCCTAAACCGGGTTTCGCACCTTGGGCATATTTAAATTCAACCATAGGCGTACGGAGGATGGTCTCCTCGCGGACTCCGAATAATCCCGTCGCGATCTGTGTGATGATGTGATCTGCATAGGGAATCAGCTCGTCCGGATAGCCTCCCTCACCCGTGCATGTCAAAGTCCCTATCTTTTTGGCGGCCATTGCGCGGCCCTTCATCACATTGAGAGATATGGATCCATAGGACATCCCTCCCCCATAGATAGGAAGAGAGAGTCTCAGTTTGGGTCCAGTTTGACGTCTATTGAGAGGAATCGACAAATTGACCGGTCCTTCAACCCGTTGTGTTCCTATGATGGATGTGGCTAGTCTCATGCTGTCGAATCCCCCTCCTGAGATACCGATCTGCTCTTCAGGTTTTAGCCGTGTTTCTGAACCGGTTCTTGCAACATGCCAAGTTTCTCGAAGAAGTTCAGGTGTCCATCGGGAATCGCCAAGGACTGAATCAACGGGATCTTTTATGATGTCCAAAGCATCCCAGGGGCAGACATAGACGCAGCACCAATTATTGTTTTTGCATGAAATGCCGATACATCGGCTGTGGATGGGCTCCTCCAGGCTAATTTTGCCTTCAATTCGCCTGTGGACATCATGTTTGCAGCTTCCTACACATAAGCAGCAATCTGTACAGCGGCTGCGGTCAACAACAATACGCCAGGCTCCTGGCTTTGAGGCGAACCGGCTTGGGACGTTTTTGGCTGTCACCTCTGATAAGGCCCCGGATGTTTTATTTTCCCGATGATGTTTGACTTTGGGATAAGATCCATTCTCAGGCAATATCTTGAGCCGTTTTAAAAAATTTGTGTGGGCCTTGTCTGCAAAAATAGCCCGTCCGGTTTCTCCCCGCAGCCTTCTGACATCTCTCAATCCCATGGCTCCAAGGATTTCCAGAAGCTGGTCTCTCCATGAAAGCATAAGGTTGATGACACGTGATGCGCCCCATCGAGGGTCGAGCTCTTCAATTTCGTTTGGAGAGGGGATACGGTCTTCCTGATTCCATCTCACCGTATCCATCGCAATCAATAGTGGAACATCGACCATCACTATATCTGCCCCCATAATGATCGTTTTAGGGACATGTTCGGCCGCTGCGATCCCTCCTGAGGCCACTAATGTAATCCGGTCCCGCAGACCCTCCTCGACCAGCAATAAATGAGACTTGTGCAGTCCATCGAGTAAAGTGATCCCGTCTTTCCCTGAACCATGAATATCAGCGGATAGATGCACCGTCTCCGCTCCGTTTTGAGCAAGTTTGAGAATTTTTTTCTCCACATTTTTAGAAACGAGAACATTGATGATAGTGAGCACACTGGGATTGATGTCTCTCAACCGGGAAATTCCTTCTATTTGATCTCCGTCAGGATAAAATTCAACGATTGTCGCCCATTCAAGGATGTTTCTGTATCTTTCTATATCGTTTAGTTTTAACCGGATAAGAAGATGGCTGTAATAATCTTTCAACTCATCTGAGACGTTGTCTGCAGGAGTAGATAAGTAGGTTGTGAGTTTACTTGCAGCCAGAGCAAGGGAAGACAAAGCTGTTTTCCCGGAAAAAAATGGCATCTCTCCAAAAATCACAGGGAGCGGTATTTCCCGGTTCAGGGGAATATGAGATTTAAGATTTCCACGGCTATCGAACACCATTCCGCAGATATCCCTCACCATTCTTCCCATGGTGACAGAGGTAGAGATGTGCTCTCTTCCATGGATTCCGTCACGTGTGGGGCGCACAATTTCAGACATGTCTGTCCAAATATTGTCGTAATATTCTCCTCCAAAACGTCCCCCGTATCCCGCGCCGCTTACAGGGATTTTTCCCTGTTCAGCCTGCTCATGGATGGAACGTATGATGTCAGGTGTATAGGTCCTGTCTCCTAAAACAAGATAATCTTCATTGGTTTGCATGCTGAGTGCTTCCCGCGGACAGCGCATAATGCAGGCAAAACAATTCTTGCAGCAGTTTTCCTTGGGATCAGCCAGAATTCGAGAATCTTCTTCTGACCGTGAGTGGCAATCATAAATACATGCTTCGATGCACGTGCCGCAGTTGATACACCGGTCGCTGCGCAGAATCCGGTAGGGTAATATAATGGGATGGCGGGAAAGAGTTGGCCTGGGCTTGAGCTTTAGAGTCCGGATCATCCTTCACCGTCCTTGGCGTGTTTTTCAACGACCGGAACTCTGTTCACGTGTTCTTCCGGAGACCATTCCGGTACACGGAGACCAAAAACTTCAGAAATAAAATCCCTCCGGCTGTCCAGATCTTCGATAAACTTCTTTATGGTTTCAACCGGAGAGCCAAATCGATTTTCAATCCGGTCCTCTAAGACAAGATAACATTCGCGGAGTGGCAGCCGTGTCTGGCAGACCTCCTCACACAATCCACAGTGTAAGCATTGAAAGGCGGCATGGGCTTCCCCCTGATTAAGTTCCACCTCGTTCAGTATCGCTTCACCCATGCGCAATTTTGTCCTTCCCGTAACCAGTTCGTTTTGAGTGATATGATAGGCCGGGCAGACAGAGACACATGAACCGCAGGACGTGCAACGCTGAAAGCTCTGGTTTAAAAGGATTTTCCCTTGCTGGTCCTCCTTTTTGGGTACATCCCAGCGATCCGGCTGTTTTGGCCGAATAAGAGCCGTGAAAGAACCCAACAGAAGGGAGAAAAAATGTGCAGCAGTCAGAATCATTGGGAAAATGTTGGTATGAAGGAAAAGAGAGGGAATCCCAAAAAAACGCCCCTTGATTTTAAAGAATTTAAAAGGATTGAGTATTTCGTTTTGATCCAGAGTTCTTTTATGCGTTTTTAGGTTTTTCAGACGATCCCGGCTGTACTTGTTCTTTATAAAGGGCGTGTTCCATATTCCAATTCCGTAAGGGTATCCGCCGCATCGCGTGGCCAGCCTGACCATCATCTGAATGAGAAGAAGACAAAAAGCATAGTGAAGAGATTTTGTATAGTCACAGCTAAAAGAGACAATGACCAGATATGTGAAAGTTTTTCCGGAGCGGCAGACAATCACTTCAATGGCAGGATTCACCTTGAATCGCCGTGCGAGCCTCCGAACCTTTGACGTATAATGAAGCAGCTCTTTTTTTGGAATGATAACCTCTGCTCCTAGAAGACCGGGGCCGATCCGTTGGGCTTTAAGAGGAAAATACCGGTCTGCCCAGAGATAACGAGATGCGGTGGAATTTTCTCCAACCTGTATCTTTTTTCCATTTAGGGAGGCTAGGAAATTTTGTTCACTTTCCGGGGTTTCGAAATGCAAAAGGGCCACATCGTGTTCCGGGATTATGGATTCCTTTAGTCCGGTATGATCTTTGAAAAGGGTGTTTTCTCTGATCATGGATTCGTGATCAAAAAGCACAACATGTGATGGCGTGTGTTCACTTTTGGTGAGGTCTTCCAAATAATTAAAGGACTGATTTGGGGTTTCAAACGTGAGCAGGCAAGTGCCGCTGTATTGAGGTTTAGGTCGAACGCGTAAGGTGATTTCGGTCAGGATTCCAAATTGTCCCTCGGTTCCAAATAGATTCTTTATGGCCATGCTTTGGGAATCTAGTTCTTCGATTGTACCGTCTGGACGAACGACGCGGACGCAAAGAACCGCATCAAAAACACTTCCGTATGCATAGCTGTCCAGTCCCAATCCTCCCGTCGAGATCCAACCGGCTACGGTTGAAAAAAGACTGGTTGGGGTTGTTTTGGGGATCAAAGCGTAGGGCTCAAGTTTTGCCATCACATCGGCCCACCGAGCTCCAGGCTGCACTCGTATAGTTAACCGTTCAGGATCTATTTCAAGAATGGCCATCATTGGGGAGCAATCCACAACAATTCCATTCCTAGTGGGGACGGCGCCGCCAAAGGCAAACGATCCCGAGCCCCGGGGGAATACGGCCAATTTCCTTTTTCTGCAGAAGGTCAGGATTTCGGCGATGTCTTGCTCATCCTGTGGCTGGACGACCAGAGTGGGCGTTGTGCGGTAGAGTAGAGTTTCCAAAAGTGGTGGAACACGTGCCAGGTCCATACTGTAATTTCTGCGTTCAAAAAAGTTTGTGAAAATCCGGCACTTCGCACTCAAAAGAGATTGGAGCTCTTGAGATAATAAATCAATCTGATGCTTTCGGGCGGGTGTGTCTCTGTCTGTCAAATATCGCAGGAATAATTTCAAGCGGCGTCGAGGTGCTTGGAAAAGAAGACAGACAAATCGTTTGTATGTCTTGCGAAGATTTAAGCCTATCAATTTACATTAAAAACATTAAAGGACAGCCACACACTTCATCTGTTTCTGGTCACGAATCAATAGTTTTCCATCTGTGAGCGCCAGGGGGGACCAATTTGTTCCCGGCTCGAGTAATTTAGCTTTAGCCAACTCTTTAAATCCATTTGGATTAGGTTCATGGAGATACAGAAAGCCTTTGTTGCCGTCGATACTTAGAAATAATCCATCTACCAGAATAAAGCCACCTTTGTCGAAGAGAGGTTTGCGGCCCGTTTTCCACATGATTTTTCCATTAAGGTCCATACATACCAAACCATCTCTAGTTTCATTGGTGCTGCAGTGGCCGTAGAGATATCCATTGTAAAGGATAGCAGGATGAACATGTGTGCCAAACTCGTCAGTTTTAAATAGTTCTTCTACGACAAATTCATCCTGTTCTTTTGTGACCTTGATTATAGCCGAACCGGCCCGATAACCACCGGTAATAAAAATTTGTCCGCCGCCTATTTCAGTAACATTAGGGACAGGAATTTTGCATTCCCAGCCTTCATAGAACCAGAGCACTTTTCCCGTTTGTGGATCCATCCCCAAAACACTGCCGTTGGCGGGTATCATTACCAGGTGCTGCTCATCTGCGATGCTCACCAGTGTTGGAGAAACATAACCCGGTTTCCCCGGGAGAACAGACGAGGCCCATTCAATAGATCCGGTGAGTTTGTTATAGGCAACGACTCCCGTCTTTTGAGTTTGAGAGGCGAGAATGACAAAATCGTCATAGATGAGAGGATTTTGTGAAATACCCCATGTCGGAACGTCTCGACCGCCAAAATCTGTCCAAATATTTTTTGTCCAGACAGCTTTGTGTGTGTCCATATCGATGCAGTGAACATGACCAAAGGGTCCGCATGTATAAATATATTTTCCCTCGATAGTCGGCACAGACCGAGAACCGGGCCGGTCGACCTGTCCGGGAGCATCATAAGAAAATGTCCACTCTTCCTTCCCTGTTTCCAGGTTAAGGCAGCGCAGGATATCTTTTTCACTCCCGATCCGATCCAGGACATAGACCTTGCCTTTGCTCACAGCCGGTCCGCCAAAACCTTTACCCAGAGGGAAAGTCCACAGCACTTCGGGTCCTTCTGCAGGCCAGGATCTTTTGATGCCTGTTTCCATTGAGATCGCATTGCGGTTTGGGCCGAGATACTGAGGCCAATCGTTGGCAAAGCTCACGCTCGAGATAATCATTATAAACAAGACAATCTTCAATACATATTTCCTCATTCGCTTTTACTCCGTATGCTTTATCGAATATTTTTTGAGCTAAATCTTACTTAATATATAGAATTGAACAATGACTGGCAATAGTAATCTTGAAATTATTAGAAATTGTATCTCTTTTGAATTTTGTGTACAGTAAAATCATCAATAACCAATCATGACAACATTCGAAAACGAATTTTCTTGGTCGGTCTCACGGGATGCCGTTTTTAGAAAATGCCGGAGAAAGTACTTCTATCAATACTATGGATCCTGGGGAGGCTGGAGCCTCGATGCAGCTGACAAGACCAGAGCAATATATGTCCTCAAGCAGTTGAAGAATAGGCAGATGTGGGCCGGAACAAAAGTCCATGAAGCCATCGCTATGTCCCTAAAGAGCCTCCAGAATGGAGTAAGGATCGATGAAAATGAGCTCATCGAAGACACTTTAAGTCTCATGAGGGCAGAATTTAAAAGCTCGCTGGCTAAAATGTTTTTGATTGAACCCAAGACATGCGCCTTATTTGAACACGAATATGAAGTACCCGTCTCTGACCGTGAATGGAAAATTAATGCCGACCATGTTGTCGAATGCTTGAAACACTTCTTTGATTCCAATGTGTTTAGGGAAATTTTACAGCTTGCCCCGGATCAATGGCTGGAAGTCGAAGAATTCTCCTCATTTTATTATAGGGGATTTAAAATCTATTCGGTTTTTGATTTTGCATGCAGGAAAAATGAAGAGATTTACATCTATGACTGGAAGACTGGAAAAGATGAACATGACAAACATAACCTGCAGCTTTTTTGTTATGGTCTATTTGCCACTACAAAATGGGACGTCATTCCAGCCCAAGTTCAATTGAGAGAATTTAATCTATCCAGCGGGAATATGAATGAATTGTCTCTTGAAGAGTTCGATTTAGATGGCATTCATAAGCAAATCTTGAATTCGATTGAGGATATGTTGAACTGCCTTGAAGATAGACAAACAAACTTGGCCGTTGAAGAGAGATTTGATTTGAGTGAAAACAGGAAAATTTGTGAGCACTGCAATTATGTCAGGATCTGTCCTCGTTGATTCGATTTAATAGCGGGTAAGTTTGTTCCCGGCTTTGTAGGTGTGGTACATCTTACGAAGGAAACTGTTAAATGAATCCTCCCGACGGGGAAACCGGCCTTGTTCGATGAGGAAACACAGACGGGAGGCCTGTACAAAATGGGGCTGGTGACGCCAGGATTGAGGGATATATCCTGTGTGGAAGGCCTTAAACAACTTGGACATTAGGAACACGGTGGGAACGCAGCCAAACCGAAGTTTTTTGGGAAAATTGATTTTGGACAGGTTCGTCACGATGGCCTCATCTAGAATTTTCTGAATATTCCCTTTTTTATGCGCTAAAAGGCTTTCGGCCCAAGGCCAGAAGAACAGCGAATAGATTTCCTCTTGAGACAGATAAAAACCTTTGGAGTTTGCTTGGTCCTTGACCGCGAGCAGTTTCAGGAATTTTGAGGTGAGTTCTGGATTAGTTTCGTAGTCTTCACCCATTTGACCGAGCAAGAGTTTTAAGATGCCGTAACCGATATAGGCTTCAAAAACCGGCCGAGAATTGAAATTGAGATCCTTGTTCAATTCTTCAAAAAGACGGGCTCCCGGACAAGCATCAAGAAGGCCAAGATGCATGCGAATAGCGCGCTTTGATTTCCTTTCTATGTCGAATCCCAGGCGGGCTGCATGTCTGACAACCCGCAGCATGCGGACAGGGTCCTCCGTATAGCGTTGAGCAGGATCGCCAATAATCTTGATCCTTTTTTTTTTTAGATCTTTTAAACCACCGACATAGTCGATGACAGATGCCGTTGACACATCATAAAAAAGAGCATTGATTGTGATATCTCTTCGGAATGCATCTTCCCGGGGTGTGCCGTACGTGTTTTTCCATTTGGAAGCGGTCTCAGGATTTTCTTTATTTAGTAGATTCGGATCCCGCCGAAATGTTGCGACTTCAATAAACTTCCCGTTTTTAAAATGGATATGGGCCAACCTAAAACGCCGGCCAATGAGATAGGTGTTTGAAAATCGCCGTTTAATCTGACCCGGTCTGGCATCGGTCACGATGTCGAAATCTTTCGGTACAATGCCACTCAAAAGATTCTGAACTGCGGCCCCGGTCAGGTAAGCCGTAAAACCCAGTCTTTTCAGACGATCTAGCACCTTTAGCGCATCTCTATCGATATCTTGTCTGAAAATCCTGTGATCCGGTCTCTTCATAATGACAGGTTTTCTGCGCTTGGATTTAAATGGATCTCGCATTAAAGGCTATCTTACACAATGTTGACTTAAGTAAACAAGCATTTCCATTGAACAACTGAATTTGACACATTATCCGACATGTGATAGGTCTGTGCTGTTATGAAAACGATCCCACTCACCCCTGTTGATTATGTTTTTACAGGAGCCGGATCACAACCGATTACATTTGTCTTTTATTTCTCTAAACGTATTCATCCACATCTTTTACAGAAGAGTCTGAATGAAGCGTTCGATGTATTTCCGCTTTTGCAAAGTCAACTGAAGCGAAAGTCCGAGAGGGATTACACATATGCTCTTTCGGAGGACGGATACACGTTTGATGTGGTTGAATCTGATTTGCCCTTTGAAGATTCACAGAAGGCTATGGAATACATAACACCTGTACATTCTTTAGAGGGATATCCGCTCACAAAAATACAGTTGACCCAGACTCCCAATGGGTCCGTGTTGGGGGTGAGCATCTCACATGCCTTAGTGGATGGTTTTAGTTATTTTCACTTCATGGTCAGCTGGGCGAGTATCAGTAGAGGCGATTCCTTTTTTAAGCCTTATCTTGAAAGGGATGTTGTTTTATCTCATTTAAAAACAAAAGAAGAGACAATTGAATCAGATAAGCTATATTCCGACTGCGGACTTTTTTACAGGAATCAATCCAGGGAACCGCTGACCGGACATCCCGAAATAGAGCGGTTTCTTATTTCTGATGAGACAATGAATCAACACATTGAAAAGGGAAGACAGGATCTCGGTGTTTCCTTGACAAAAAATGACGTCATAACAGCTCTGCTTTGGAAAAAATACCTTCTGCTGTGGAACTCTGATCAGGAAAACTCCATGACTTACCTGACCTGTCCATTTGATTATCGAAGATTGATAGCAGGATTTCCCCCTAATTATTTTGGCTGTGCACTGTGCTTTACAGCCGCCTCAGTAGATCGGGATCATCTCGGGGTGTCAACGGTAGAAAAATTGGCTGTTAAAATCAGACAATCAGTTAAAGTGATCAAAGACGATTTTGTTTTGAATTCATTAAATACGCTGGAAAAATTTTGTCTACAAAACGGGTTGAAGGCGATGGAAAAAGTTCATCTGCGCCATCCTAAATACGGGATGATAATCACCAATTTGACACGTATGCCTCTAAAGGATATCGATTTTGGATCCGGTCCTCCGGCCCATTTTCTGGCCTATGTGGAGGTTCACTCGAGTGCGGCCATACTGCCGGCTGACTATGGAGTAGAAATACTCGTTGTAGAACCGCCTGGAATTAATCCCTGAGTTGATGTGGAAGTGAACCATTTGAATTTTGGAAGAATAAATCATATGATTTCATCTAAAGCATGATATCTCAAAAAATATGGAGGGAAAATGTATAAATCCTTAAAAAAATTGGCGTTTGGTCTTCTTTTGGTCGCGAGTTTATCTCTTGTTGGCCTTGCCGCCGATATAAGCGGCATCTGGGAAATAACCTATCGGACTCCGGAAGGAGAAATGGCCTTAGAGATGTCCATCGAGCAGGATGGGGAAAATATCAAAGTGACGATGGAGGGTATGCAGGGCGAAGAGATGGTCGGAGAAGGGACATTTAAGGAAAACAAGGCTGAGTGGTCCGTTACCATCAGTTCTCCTCAAGGAGACTTCACTATCTATTATACTGGGACATTGGAAGAGGACACGCTGTCAGGTGAAGCCGATATAGGCGAATTCGGAACCTTTGAGTGGACAGCCAAGAAGAAATAGTAAATTAGACTTTCGATCTGTTCCCCATGATTGATAGGGTTTCTTTTGATTTATTGAATGCCTAAGTAACGATAATGCCAGGGTTCTGACTTGTAGCCTGTAAACCTAACGTTGTCTTGAGTATAAGACTGCTTAAAACCGAATTGTTCCGCATGGGCCTGCAGCCACTGTCCCTCTTCAGACCGGCCGAAAATTTGATGGCCCACACTCCTGGGATTCGGGTTGCAGAGATCAACGGTTGTTCCGAGCTGATGTTCTGAATGGCCTGGTTTTGCGACCCATTCTTGTTTAAGGCCTTGTTTTTCGATGGCATTGAGATAGAGAGTCCGCTGCTTTTCTGAGGACCGAAAGGCGGAAAAAACCCGGAGATGAAGGCCCTGCTCTTCGGCTTCTTGCAGCATATTATCCAGCGCTTCTGCGGCTTCGGAATGCAGATGTTTGGGATAATCAGAGGCGTGGAAATTCCATTTTTGGTCTAATTCCACGAGATCATCAGGGCTGTAGCTTAGAGGCAGCGGATTGAATTTATCGACGTTCTGCAGGGAAACAGTAGGGGAGAGACTGACACTTTGAACCAGTAGCGCTTGAGGCAGATACAGTTTTTGGCCTTCACATTCAAAACACACCCAATCTAGTGAAGATGACGGGACATGTTCCGGTTGTTCGATTTCTTTGATCTGCTCCAGGTATTTGAAGACAACTTTGGCTTTTGATGCGTTAAGCGATGGTAAGGTAGAGGGATTCACCATGTCGGGAAGAACTATCCAGTCCTGACCAGTCAAGATCAAAAAAACTAATGGAAAACAACAGAGGAAAGATATCATTTTTTTAATTATGGATGTTTTGGATAAAAACCGATAAATTATCATCAGTAAAACTTTATGTTATATTGAATCGAACTGTCAAGATGTGTTTGTCATCACGAACGATCGCAGAGAGTGTGGTGTTGTCATAAGGAGGGACTATGAAAAGAAAATATTGTTCTTGGATTTTATGTTTCACGGTGATTCTAACCATTCTTCCAAGTTTTCTACCGGCTCAAGTCAAACCGGCAGACTATGAAAGGGCCGTTAATCTCAGAGAAAAGTTTCAATCTTTGGCCTTCAACATCGTAGATCAGAGCGACTGGATCGGGAAGACGACCCGCTTCTGGTACCGAAAATCTATTGAGGGCGGATCTGAATTCTATGTTGTCGACGCCGCAAATGTATCAAAAAATATTGCCTTCGATCACGCACGATTGGCAGCGGCTTTAACTGAAGTACTCAAAGAGGACATTGATCCTAAAAAATTGCCTTTCAGATCCATTCGGTTTACTCCCAATGAGAAGTCCATCCGGTTTGATATTGGAGAGTGGACCTATTCTTGTGACCTGACCTCATACACCTGCAAGAAGGGTGAACCTGTCAGACGCCGCCGGCGAGGTGGATTCACAACGTGGGAGAGGGGTCCTGCCCCGGAAGCAGAATCCACGGAAGCGAAGACCTCTCCAGACGGAAAATGGGAAGCTTTCATAAAGAATTATAATATTTATGTCAGGGTTAAAGAAGGAGAGGAAGAATTTGCTCTCAGCCATGACGGATCAGAAGGAAATTATTACACTTTTCAATCTATAGCTTGGTCGCCGGATTCGGAACAATTGGCCGCCTACCGCTTGAAACGCGGGTATCATCGTGTCATCCACTATATCGAATCGTCACCGGATGACCAGCTTCAGCCTAAACATCACCTAATGGAGTACGCCAAGCCTGGTGATGCCCTGGATATTGATGTCCCTGTCCTTTTCCATATCGGAACAAAAAAACAGATCACGGTGGACAATACTCTCTTCTCCAATCCCTTTGATATGTCGAGAATCGAGTGGCGGAAGGACAGCCGTGCCTTTGTATTCGAGTACAACCAGCGTGGGCACCAGATCTACAGGATCATTGAAGTCGACAGAAAAGGTACGACAAGAACCGTTATCCATGAAGAGGAAGACACCTTTTTCTGCTATTCCTCCAATAAATACCGCTATGATCTCGATGATGGAAAGGAAATCATCTGGATGTCCGAGCGGGATGGCTGGAATCATCTTTATCTCTACGATGGCACGGCGGGGAAAGAAAAAAACCAGATCACAAAAGGGAACTGGGTTGTTCGCGGTGTGGATAAAGTGGACGAAGACAAGCGGCAGATCTATTTCCGGGCAAGTGGTATGTATCCCGGTAAAGATCCATATTTCATACACGGTTATCGGATTAACTTCGATGGATCCGGTCTTACGGCCTTGACAGAGGGAGAGGGCCGTCACAGCATCACCTACTCATCTGACATGCAGTATTACATAAACACCTGGTCTCGGGTGGATAATCCTCCAATAACTGAGCTTCACCGTTCGTCTGACGGGAAGGTGATCATGCAGGTGGAAAAAGCCGACATCAAAAAACTGGTCGAAGCAGGCTGGGCCGCACCTGAGGTGTTTGTCGCCAAGGGCCGGGATGGAAAGACCGATATATGGGGAATTATCAACCGGCCTTTAAATTTTGATCCCAAAAAGAACTACCCGGTGATTGAATACATCTATGCCGGACCTCACGGCTCTTTTGTGCCCAAATCGTTTACGACCTTCAATCGGATGCAGTCGCTGGCCGAGATGGGATTTATTGTTGTGAAGTGTGATGGGATGGGCACTAATTACAGATCCAAGGCCTTCCACGATGTTGCCTGGAAAAATTTGGGCGATGCCGGCTTTCCTGACCGTATTCTGTGGCACAAAGCTGTTGCGGCCAAATACTCTTATTATGATATCGACCGTGTGGGAATCTACGGCAACTCTGCAGGCGGACAGAATGCTCTGGGAGGGCTTTTATTTTTTCCCGAATTTTACAAGGCGGCCGTATCCTCATGCGGCTGTCACGACAACCGCATGGATAAAATTTGGTGGAACGAACAGTGGATGGGATGGCCCCTGGGCCCTGAATACGCGGCTGCATCCAATGTGGATAATGCGTACCGTCTGGAGGGAAAGCTCCTGCTGATTTTGGGCGAGATGGACACCAATGTCGATCCGGCTTCGACTATGCAGGTTGTCGATGCACTGATCAAAGCCGATAAATCCTTCGACTTCCTCTATATTCCCGGTGGAGGTCACGGGATGGGGGGGGCCTATGGACAGAGGAAAATGATTGATTTCTTTGTCTATAATCTTCAAGGACTCGATCCCCCCAACTGGAACAGCGTTAAAACCAACAAATAATTAAAGGAGGAAACTTGATGAAAACAAAATTGTCAAAAGTTATTTTAATGGGTTGTTTAATCTGTTTTTTCGCAATCTCTGTGTCTGCACAGAATTGGGCGCAGTGGAGAGGACCCAACCGGGATGGGCGAGTGAGCGGTTTTGTGGCGCCCGAAGAATGGCCAGATGTACTGACACAGAAGTGGAGTACAACAGTGGGCCTGGGTGATTCGACACCTGCGTTTGTTGACGGAAAACTCTATGTCTTTACCAGTATTGACAATGAAGAGATGATCATCTGTCTGGATGCTCCAAATGGAAAAGAACTCTGGAAGGATTCATACAAGGCACAGGCCGTAACCGGACCCGCATCCAGGCATCCTGGACCCAGAAGTTCGCCGGCCGTAGGTGAAGGGAAAGTTGTCACCATAGGAGTGGGTGGAGTGATCTCCTGTCTGGAGGCAGATACGGGAAATTTGTCATGGCGTAAAGATCCTTTCCCCAAGGTCGTGCCTCAGTTCTTTACGGCCATGTCACCGCTTATCGTGGAGGGGATGGTCATTGCACACTTGGGAGGAAAAGACAATGGTGCGATTATAGCTTACGACCTCACTTCTGGCGACCAAAAATGGCAGTGGTTGGAGGAAGGACCGCAGTATGCCTCTCCCAATCTTTTGACTGTGGAGGGGACGAAGCAGATTGTGACGCTGACAGAAAAAAGTGTTGTGGGTTTAGATGTGTCAAGTGGAAAACTGCTTTGGCAAATCCCTTTTCTACCTGGGCAGAGAGCCTACAATGCCGCAACACCCATAATCGATGGGCAGACGGTTATTTACACCGGAGCAGGTCGAGGGACAACGGCTGTGAAGATTGAAAAGCAGGGTGATGGATTTGCAGCGAAGGAACTTTGGAGCAATCCAGAGATTGGAGTTCAATTCAATACGCCTGTCCTTAAAGGCGGGCATCTTTACGGTCTTTCGAATAGAGGCAATTTTTTCTGCATCAACAGCCAAACCGGCCAGACGGCTTGGATCGATCCCACACAGACAGATAGAGGTGGCTTTGCGTCCATCGTTGACGTCGGGCCGGTGTTACTTGCCCTTCCAAGCGGAACAGGACTTATTGTCCTTGAACCGAACGAAAAAGAATATACGGAGCTGGCCAGGATCAAAGTCTCGGACACGCCGATCTATGCACACCCTGTGATTGTGGGTAACCGCATCTTTATCAAAGACGCCAATACTCTAACCCTCTGGACCCTCAATTAAAGGAGTTTAATTAAAGGGACAGCACTGGGACATCATACTTAATTTTCTTGAACAATGGTTTTGCGAGTGTCCGAATTTGGCCAGAAATTGTTCAAAATTAGACAATTATGGAAATAAAAGAAATATATATATTCCCAAAAACAGTTTGGCATCTTTTTTGCACAAATTCATAATGAAGTGGAATAACTACCTATGTATCTATGCTGAGTAGAATAAGGAGCAAATGATGACTATAAAGAATATTATTGTTTTAGTGTTTCTCACTGGATTTGTTTGTTCCTATTTATCACCTTGCCCTTCTTCTTCTTATTTCAATCAAAGTAACCGTGTCGAAGAATGGGAAAAAAAAATCAATAAAGAGCGCCAGCCACCTGAGCAAGTTATGAATTCTGTGGGAGTTAAACAAGGGATGGTTATCGGTGAGGTTGGTGCCGGACGAGGTCGCTATACCATTCATCTGGCTCATCGAGTAGGAAACGGGGGAAAGGTTTATGCAAACGATATCAATGAAAATGCCCTTTCCTATCTCCGAAAACGCTGCCTTCGAGACAACATCCAAAACATTGAAACAATTCTAGGCAAAGTGGACGATCCGCTCTTTCCCGATAAATCTTTGGACATGGTTTTTTTGGTTTGGGTCTATCATATGCTTGAACAACCCATTCCTCTATTAAAAAACCTTAAATCCAGTTTAAAGCCAGGTGCAACTGTTGTCATTATTGATCCACCAGATGAAGAAATCGATGAAGAAATCAAAGCCATGAATGGAACCCTAGATCCTAATAGACCCACCATAAGAGAAAGGATTGAAAATGGGGCCAAAAAAGCCGGATTTAAACTCGTCCGAATAGAAACATTCCTCCCCAGTGATTTTATTTATGTTTTCAAAATAAAATGATAATCAAAATTTTGCCGCAGGCCTACTCTTTATATTCTCTACTCATGCCGCAGGCTCTGAGCCGGATCGGCCAAGGCTGTCTTTATGGATTGAAAACAGATCGTCACAAATGCAATGAGAAGAAGAAGGACAGCGTTAAAAAGGAATAATTTAAGGCGAATAGAGGTACGGTAGGCAAAATTCTGCTGCCACTGCTGCATCAGATAGTATCCAATAGGTGCTGCAATCCCTAGAGAGACAAGAACCAGCTTTAAGAAATCTACGGAGAGAAGCCTTATGATGTCCGGCACTGTGGCTCCAAGCACTTTGCGTACTCCGATTTCCTTGATCCTCTGAGATGACGTGAATGCCGTAAGGCCAAAAAGTCCCATACAGGCGATCAGAATAGTTAATAGAGTAAAGGTCGAAAAAATACGCATTAGACGCTGTTCTTGTTCATACTGCTGCTTAAACTCTTCATCTAGAAAAAATAATTCGTACGGGTATCCTCCATAAAATTGGTCCCATGACTGTTGCACATGTTTGACCACGGAAGCCGCTCCGGCAGCATCTATCCGGAGTGCGTAATAGGAGTTGACCTCCCGGATGCCAAACATCATGGGTTCGATCTTTTCTTGTAAACCGTGGTGGTGATAGTTCTCTACAACGCCGATCACAATTCCGTCGGGTTTTCCAGATCCGGGAGATGCGAAGCCCTTTCCGATGGCATCGGCCGGTGATGACCAGCCAACGGCTTCAACAGCCGACTCATTAATAATCACAGCTGTTTTTAAATCGGTCGTAAAAGTAGAATCAAAATTCCGTCCGGCCATGATTTTCAGCCCTAACGTTTGTGCAAAATCATAATCGACAGGAATATATTCGAGACCCAGACTCTTTCCCTTAGGCCAGCCTTCAGGAAAAGAAATCTGTCCCCTCCAACCTATCCGGCCTGGAACCCCTCCCATGGAACTCACTTCTTGCACTGAAGAATGTCCGGCTAAGGCATGTATGAAGACGTTGTTTTGCTGGGTTCTCTTTTTATAGGGAGCTCTCCGGGCGTCTAAAGTTAAAACCTGATCGGCGTCGAAGCCAAGATCCTGTTTCATCATAAAATTTAATTGATTGCTGACAACCAATGTTCCTATAATCAGAATACTTGAAATAACAAACTGCACAACAACCAGTCCCTGTCTCAACCGAAGTCCCTTTTTTCCTGTTTGAAAGCTCCCTCTCAACACTTCAATAGGACGGTATGAAGAGAGCGAAATGGCCGGATATATTCCTGCAAGCAAGCTCATGACAGCAACCAGTCCCAGCATCAGCAAACCTGTCTGAAGATTGAGCAGGCCGCCGATAACATACTCGCGTGCCGCCAGTTTATTAAATAAAGGCAGCATGATGAGGGCCAATCCAAATGCCAGCAAAACCGCAAGGAAACACGTTAAAAAGGTCTCAGATAAGAATTGTCGTACGAGAGCCTGTCTTGTGGAACCAACAACTTTGCGCACACCTACCTCCTTGGCTCTATTGACAGATCGTGCTGTAGACAAATTGATAAAATTTGCTGCTGCGATGATCAGGAGAAACAGCCCGACGACGAGGAGGAGATAGACATAGGAAATGTCACTTTTCGGACCGAGACTGTTGCCGAATTTTGAGTGAAGATAAATACCGCTCATCGGTTCTAAACAGAGCTTGTAATTTGCACCCCAGCTGTCAAGATATGCTCCTGCATATTTTCTTGGTAGGTCAAGAACTTTAGCCTCAAACTCTTTGGCATCGGTTCCTTCCTTCAGGAGGACGTAATTGATGACATTGAGGTCGAGCCATCCTTTTGACATTTCCTCATCAAAGATCTCCGGATTTTGAGCACGCAGGGTATCAAAGGATAGGAGTGCATCGAATTGAATGTGCGAGTTGCGGGGGATACGAACGACTCCAGTTACCTTGAAGGAAAGTTTTTCGCCCATAGAGACTGTCTGTTCAAGAGCCGGTCCATTATTAAATAGTTTTTTGGCCAGATTTTCTGAGAGGACCACCGAATAAGGATCTTCGAGTGCTTTTTCGGGATTTCCTTCAAGAAGAGGGAAATCAAATATTTTAAAAAATGATTCATCGGCATAGCTCATGTTTTCAAACAAATAACTTCCGGCATGTTCTATAGGATAGGTTGGGTATGATCGCATATAGGAAACAGCTTCAACTTCCGGAAATTCCTCTTCTATAAGACGTCCGTAAGGCCAACCCACAGTACTTCCTCCGAGCCGGTAGATACGATCCGATTTGGTATGGAAGCGGTCATAGTTCAATTCTTCCTGAATATAAAGACCGATAAGCAGACAGGCAGCCAGCCCAACGGCCAGACCGCCAAGATTGATGACTGTAAAACCTTTTTGTCGTCGTAAATGACGGAAGGAGACTTTCAATGAATTTTTAATCATGATGATTCTACATTTGAATCGCTTTTTATGTAAGACGTTTTTATTGGAAAATGGTTTACTTGAATTAAGGTTATAATTAATTCCTTCTTATTGAGATTGACATCAATTTTGCCTGGTGATATATATTAAAAGTACCACACGTTTGTGGTCTATGGCAAAAAAAATGATTGGGAAAAGGGTCTCCCATTACAAAATACTGGAAAAACTCGACCGTTTCGCCGCTCTTAAATTTCTTCCACCCCACCTAGGTGCCGATAAAGAAATCAAACAGAGATTTATCGCCATGGCCTTCTATGAGGGGGGAAACCCTCAAGAAAAAAATTGAACTTGAACCTCCACAATCCTCAAATCCATAAAGATCGCTGATGCCAACATCACAAAAGCAGGTTGGACCTTAGGTACAGCCGCCTACATGTCCCCGGAACAGGCCCGCGCCGAACATGTGGATAACCGCTCGGACATCTGGTCTCTTGGGGTTATCCTCTACGAAATGGTCACGGGTCAATCCCCGTTTAAGGGTGAAAAGGCAGAAACAGTCATCTACTCTATTCTCAACGATACGCCCTATCTCCAGTTTCAATCAGGGAGGGTATCCCTCCTCTCTTTTGCCGGGCAAGCCAGCTGAATCAGGTTTTTATGAATGTCTTAGAAAACGCCATCCAGGCTATAAAAGACAAAGGCACGATTTGCATCAAAACCACTCTTGAACATAACACCATTTTTATAGAAATAAGCGACACAGGAACGGGCATTTCGTCTGAAAATCTCGAAAAAATATTTGATCCGGGTTTTACGACCAGGGGAGTCGGTGTCGGAACGGGCCTGGGGCTCTCCATCTCTTACAAAATCGTTGAGGATCAAAGAGGGACGATTTCCGTCGACAGCAAGCTTGGCAAGGGGACGTGCTTTGTGATTAAACTTCCACTTGTCCGTTTCCCAGAGGAAAGTAATTAAAGGTAATTAAAGGGACATCATAATTCAACTTTTCGATAATTATAGTGTCCATCGAATTACTGCCCGTTTTGAATTCTTTCGAATCTCCACTCGCACAATTGTTTAAACCTGTTCAAAACATTCGCCGTGACTCGATTATGAACTTTCTCCCAGATCTTATTGATAATGGTTATTCTTTTCCCATCCTCTCTGCCGTAAAAATTAAATCCCACAGCAAAAAAGAGTTGGGTCCGCTCCATTTCCTTTTGTATAGCAATGGATGATCTAGCATACATAACATAAATCCCGATTGGATAACCTCCGCTGCTGCTGTAGAGTAAATACCGGGCATTGTCGTCCGCGGGACCTGGCAAAAACTGGAATTTTATAGAATTGAGATAAAAAAGAGGTATATATTTCAGGCCAAAAAAGCTCTTTTTGAATCCAAGAGGATATTTTCTGCAGTTTAATAAATAAATTTTGATGTGTTCGAGCTGACCATTCAACCTTTCGACCGTCGCGATATGGTTGGGCCAGCAAGAGGAGTGGCCATCCCACTGGATTAATTCTTCAAAGACATACCGTACTGGAGTTCTTATTCCAATCCTATGAATGTTCTGCACGGAATATTTAAGGACATCTATCCCGATCCGCTGTATGATCCGATGACTATAGGCTTTTTTTTCCTCTTCATTGGCAAACTTAATCAATGTAGGGACCTTCGGTTTATTCAGAAAAAAGTACTTGATATCAGTCAGGATTCCGCTGCTTTTCTGTGGAGGAACTTTCATTTTATTTTGAAATAATCATGCTACAACTATCACAGAATTTTTTCAATATATAGCTTTCGACTAAACCCTTATTGGCAGCCATGAGCTGTCTAACCTGGATTATTCACGAGAATACGGACTCAAGCATTTTTTAGTTTTAATGACTAAAAAAAAATATTATAATAAAAATGAATATAATTAAAAGAGGAGGCTGTGATGAAATACAAACAAATTATGTTTGGCTTTTTCCTGTGCTTCGTGGTTTTAGCTCTCTGCAGTCCTGGAATGTCTAAAGATAAGGTCGTCTACAGCCAATGGACGACGTCTCCGCCCAACATTGACGGTTCAAATAGTGACTGGGAAGGTGGAACGCGTACGCTGAACAAAAAGACGCAGGTGGATTATGCCTTCAGAAATGATGCCGATAATCTCTATGTGATCTTTATTTTTAACGAACCCAGACAGTTTATGAGTACAATTCGAGACACAGGAATCACTCTTTGGCTCAATACGGATGGAACGAAGAAAAAAAAATACGGCATAAAATTCGCCATAAAGACAGTCTCGGCCGATGACTATATTCAAATTGTTGAAGAGATGATGGGCAAATCCATGCCTGAGGAAAAGAAAAAGCAGATCAAAGCCAAGGAAAGCTACCAGATTTTTCACAATGAAGTCATCGATAAAAAAGGAGAAGCTCCTGACATTGCCAGCGGTCCCGCCGCTCCTGCGTTTAATACAATCTGGGGAAGAGAAAAGGTGGTTTATGAGTTTAAGGTACCTCTAAAAAGAGATGAAGCTAATCCTGTTGGCATCGGTATTTCTTCCGGAGGATCATTATCCATAGGATTTGAGTGGGGCGGCACAACCAAAGAGATGAGACAGGACAGGTTGGCCAAACAGTCAGCTAGGGGAACTCGGGGCACATCGAGTGGTCGTGCTAGTGGTTTGACCAGTGAACGAAGAGTGCAAGGTTCCACGGTGGAGGGCTCAATGTCAAGGCTGAGAGCTGAAACATATTTCTTCTGGGCCGATGTACAATTAGCCGACAAACAATAATTATCTCTTACTTTCCTCCCTTTTTATAGCACAGGCAGTTGGGTTTGGAAGATATCTTGTCCGATTATTATCCTGCTGTCATTTGATTTCATTCCAAGGATATTTTATACTTTAAAACAATGATAAAAACATCCATTTTTGTGCTGATTTTTTTTCTCTTCTGTATATTTGTTTTTCCACAGCAAATCACCGAGGAAAGCGTTGTCATCAATATTGAAGTTCCGGTAAGGATTTTTGATAGAGGTGAATTTGTTGATAATTTGCACATGGAAAATTTCGAAATCTTCGAAGATGGAATTCCACAAAAAATAGAGGCTGTTTACCTAATAAAGAAAAAAAACGTTGAGAGAAGCGAAGAAAAAAGAAGATTTTTTCCTAAAACTTCAAGAAATTTCTATATATTTTTTGAAATCAGTGAATATACGCCAAAGCTGGGAAATGCCTTAGAGTATTTTATTCAAAATGTCATTTATCCCGATGATTATCTGACGATTGTCACTCCCATAAAAACTTATCGAATGAAAGGCAAAGCCTTAGAACTCATGTCAAGAAAAGAGATAGCCCAGCAAATGAAGGGCTTGCTGAGGAAGGATGCCCTGATGGGAAATTCCGAATACAACGAGGTCGTGAGAGAACTCGAATCTCTGGCAAAATCTCTAGCGGCAACAATTTCGAACGATGAAACGATCAGGCGAAGCGATGATTCAGCTTTTATAGGCCTTGAGAATTTGAGTATTAACGAGCAGTTGACCTACTATGAACAATTGTTATCCAAGTTGGGGAACTTGAGGAGAGTGGAACAGCAGAAACTCCTCAAATTTGCTGATCTTCTCAAAGATAAAGAGGGGCAGAAGCATGTATATATGTTTTACCAGAGGGAATTTGTCCCGCAGATAGAACCCAATATCTTGAATCAATACATAAGCGCATACCAGGACGACCCAAGCATCCAGCTAACCGTTGCCAATCTTTTTAATTTTTTCAGAAGGGATGTGACTTTTGACCTGGATCGAGTTAAACAGGCCTTTGCCGATTCTTCTATATCCATCCACTTTTTATTTATCAGCACACCTACCAAGCATACATATGGCATTCGTTTTGTTGAGCAATCCGATGATATTTTTTCCGCTTTCAAGGAAATGGCCCGGGCTACCGGGGGATTTATGGAAACTTCCGCAAATGCCGATACTCTATTTCAAAAAGCTTTAAAATCTTCGGAAAACTACTATCTTCTCTATTATTCCCCTCTTAATTACAGGACCGATGGATCTTTCCGAGAGATTGAAGTGCGAATCAAGGGGAAAAACTATAAAGTTTCACACCGCATGGGGTATTTTGCCAACTAGCCCCATTTTTCCCTCCTCAATGTCAAATTTTTTTACTCCATTTTTTTGGATTAAATCCATTTATTTGGACGTTGTGAGAAAATGCCCTGTAAAGTTTTAAGTCTAAGTTATTGATATATATAGATATAATAAAAGACTAAAGTTGGCATGTAAATTGCTTAAGATATATAAAAGGAAATGAATATATTTAAAGGAGGTGCAATCAGGATAAGAAGAAAAATCAAAGGGAATGGTTGGAGTGAGAAAAATCACTCCAGGGATTTGGATTATCTTTTTTCTCTCCAAAAAAAGAGAGGAAAAAAGGAGGAATGAATTGCGAAAGTTATTAAGCATTTTATTTGTGTTGCTAATCTCCTGCTCGCTAATGGCACAGGTAAGGACGGGAAACATAATCGGTACAGTCACTGACTCGGACGGAACGGCTCTTCCTGGTGTCACGGTCACCCTTATCAGCAATTACGCCGCACCCCTGCAGACTATCACCTCTAGTGAAGGAAGGTACAGGTTCATATCCCTTCCGCCTGCCCAAGACTACCAAGTCAGGGCAGAGATGGAAGGATTCAGGTCAGAGATCCGTGAAAGCATCATCATTGTGCTGGGTGCAAACGTCAATATCGACCTGGTCATGCAAATAGGAGCCATCGAAGAGTTAGTCACGGTTGTAGCGGTCACACCGGTTGTGGATACCAGAAAGACAAGCATTACTCTGAACGTCACACGTGAAATCATGCAGTCTCTCCCCACAGCCAGAGACCCATGGGTCATACTGCAGCAGGCTCCCGGTGTTTTGATTGACAGGCAGAACGTCGGAGGTTCAGAATCTGGCCAGCAGTCCGGATATATGGCCAAGGGCGGAGGCGCCGACATGTGGAGCATGGACGGTGTCAACATCACAGACCCTTCATCCATTTCGTCACCGACCTATTTCGACTTTGATGCCTTTGAAGAGATAAACATCAGCCTGGGGGGTTCAGACGTGACCCTTCAGACAGGGGGCATCAACATCAACCTGGTCAGCCGCAGAGGCGGCAACAAGGCCAGCATCGGAGGACGGTTTTACTACACCGACCAGAAATTCCAGTCCGAAAACCTCACCGATGAACTCATAGCCGAAGGTATTATCGGGACGAACAAAATCCGGTACATCAAGGACTTTGGATTTAACGCCGGTGGTCCTCTGTGGCAGGATAAAATATGGTGGTGGTTTTCCTACGGCGTGCAGGATATCAAAAACGCCAACATCTACGGTACGTTTGAGGCCACGATGTTGAACAACTATGCCGCAAAGCTCAACCTGCAGCTTATCCCTGAAAACAGGTTTGAGGCCTTTGTGCATATCGGAGGTAAGGAAAAAACAGCCCGAGGGGCCAGCTACGGCTTCCCCGGAGGGTGGCACCAGACAGGCGCATTCTACTTCGGATCGCCCATCCTAAAACTTCAGGATGAGCACATGTTCGGAGACGACCTCTTCCTGTCCTTCCGGTTTGGCTATATTGACTCCGGGTTCAACCTGATTCCTGAGGATGATCTAGACCAGAATATCATGATGGTCAGGGATGTCGGGAATGCCAGATATGACAATTCCTATTACGCCTACAACTGCATCCGTCCGTCATACCAGTACAATTTCCTGGGCCAGTACTACAACGACAATTTCATGGGTGTTTCTCACGAGCTTAAATTCGGTCTTGAGTTTGCCACACGCAGCCAGGGTAGCCGCTGGGCCCCTGCAGGAAACGCGATGACCTACTACAACTACAACACAGCTACTGTAGATATCGACGGCGACGGTTTCCCCGATGTTGTTCCTGGAATGAAGCGCTTTGAGATGTGGAGATCTACAGGCTTGGTAGTCCGCCAGCAAATTAAAGCCACAGTGGCCTTCTTGCAAGATTCCATCTCTATTGGCAGGTTGAACTTAAACCTCGGATTGCGTTGGGATAAACAGGTCCCCAGCATACCGGCTTATCCCGTTGAATCCATACAGACAGGGAATACGGCCATTACTGGTAATCTCTCATCCGCCGCCATTGCAGAACTGAGTAGAATTCTTCCGAACAATGACATTCCTGAAATTGCACCCGACTACAGCTGGAGCTACATCAATCCGAGACTGGGAATGACCTATGATGTGTCAGGCGACGGAAAAACAATCGCCAAGCTTTCTTTCGGCATGTACCGGGATTACATGGGAACGGGTGTAACAGGATGGTTTTCGCCATTAGGCACGGGCGGATGGATGGATTTCTGGTGGTTTGACGCGACCAGCCTCGGTGGAAACAATGACGGAATCGTTGACCTTGCGGAACTCCGCTGGACCACTCCGACTAGCTATACGGCAAATCCCGTTTTCCAGAACGGCACCTTTATCGGAGACACCGTTGAGGGTAATGGCTGGATGTGGGGCAGTTATGATTTTAACAATCCTGTCTCCACAAGCCCTTCGAGAAGGTATAACGCTGATAGTGCCGGTGCGTATTTAACCACAGAAATCATTGCAACCCTCGAGAGAGAACTCATGCCCGACTTTGGTGTGGCTCTGGACTTTACCTGGAGAAAATTCAGCCAGTTCAACTGGAATCTTGACTTAAATGATCCTCAAGTTGACAGTGCGGGAAATATCACTAGTATCACCGATAAACAAAACCAGAGTGAATACGCTCAAGTCGGAGTTATCCCCAGCAGCATCCCCGGTCTTGATCTGGGAGAAGGGGCCGGCAAGCCCTACTACCTCCAGGTAGCAGGCATCGGCTACAGAGCCTATTCTGTCAGAGAACAAAGGCCCGACTTTAACAGGACTTATCTAGGACTCGACCTCAGGTTCAACAAGAGGCTGTCCAACAAGTGGATGGTAGTTGGTTCTGCATCCCTGATAGCCAACAAGGTTCACTACGGAAATGCGGGCGCTTTGAACGAAACCAACATGTGGGCTATTGATGACAATCTCTATGCACCCGAGATGGGCGGAAGTAGCGGAAAGATCAGCGTGCCTCTCAGCTCCAACTGGATGGTCAAGCTCTCCGGTCTCTACCAGCTTCCCTTGGACTTTGATGTCTCATTTACCTTCAATGCCAGGCAGGGAAATCCCATCTTACATACACTCGGAATCACAGACTACAATGCTCCTAATACCAGGAACCAATCTATTACTGTCTACCTCGATACAGTGGATACCGTAAGGCTTCCTAACTTCTGGAACCTCGATCTGAGACTGCAGAAATTAGTCAGTGTGGGTGACATAGGCAGATTCTATGTCATGGTCGACGCCTTTAACGTGTTCAACCGGGCGCCTATGATCAGAAGATATGAACAGTACCACGGTAGGTACTACGTGCATGATGGATCCTTCTCACCTAATGCCACTTATAATATGGCTAACGAAGTTCTGAATCCCCGTGTTATAAGACTGGGAGTGAGATTCCAGTTCTAAGTTGATATCAAGCTAGAAGTTCGAGTACAAAGCCCCTTCCGCCAAAAGGCGGAAGGGGCTTTTTTTTTCGGGCCCAAGATGATACAATAAAAAAGGAGAACAGGATAAAAAAGATCCTGGAGGTTGGAGATGAAAAAGTTTGTTTTTTTACTTGTGTTAAGCCTGTTAATGGCAGGTTTTATCATGGCTCAAGACTACAAGGGAAAGGGCCGGGTAAAGGGCTCAGTTTCAGATGAGGAAGGGAATCCCATCGAGGGCGTCAAGGTCAAGCTTTTTTCTGTAAAAGCCGGGCAGGGTTTCCACATATTAACAGATGCCAAGGGAATCTGGAAAGCTTCATGGATCAGAAACGGACAGTGGAATGTGGACTTTGAAAAAATCGGGTACGAGATCAAAAAAATCAACATGCAGATCTCAGAGTTCAAAAGGAATCCGGACATTGATGTTGTTTTAAAAAAGACTGAAGGCCATGTGGTCTCTAATGAAATACAGGAGGAACTTAAACAGGGAAACCAACTTTTTGATGATGGGGAGTACGAGGCGGCTGTCGCTGTTTACCAGAAGATGGTCGAGGAAAACGCTGACTTGTACGTCATCCATAAGAATATTGGAAACTGTTATTTCAAGCAGGAAAAGTATGAGCTAGCCGTGGAATCCTTCCTCAAGGTCCTGGATAAAGCACCGGGTAGTACGGATATCCTGCTGTCCGTCGGCAATTGTTACGCCAACCAGGGTGAAAATGAAAAAGCCATGGAGTGGTACTACAAGATCGAGTTTGAAAAGATAGATGATCCCACTGTCCTGTACAATATCGGAACCAATTTTTACAACAGTTCCCAGTTTGAAGACGCCCTGAAATATTACAAAAAAGCCGTGGAGCTCAAGAGTGATTTTCTCGATTCAATTTATCAATTGGGGCTGTGCTATTTGACCACCGGAAGTAATGAGGAGGCTATTGCTGCCTTTGAGGATTATCTCAGGATGGATCCGGATTCGGGAAGGGCTTCTCAGGTGAAAGGCTTTATTGAGCATTTGAAGAAAAAAGACCTCTTTCCCCTGGACCTGGAATACGGGAAAGCGAGATTCAATGCACATTCCGGATGTTGAGTCCAGGAGAGAATTTATCGAGGATTTCTGGGAGAAAAATACAGTAACATGAAAAAGAAAGTATTTGGGTTTATTGTTTTTTCTGTTTGTTTTGTTTCTTTCCTTTTTTCTGGACAAAAGATCAAGGAAAAGGACCTCCCGCTCAAATACAGGGAATTTTTAAAACTGACCAGCTACATCATCATGTCAGAAGAAAAGAATGTGTTTTTGCAGTTGACCATAAACAGGGACAGGGATATTTTTATCGATTCTTTCTGGAGACAGAGGGATCCGACTCCGGGTACTCCGGATAATGAATACAGGAAAGAACACATCAAGCGGTTCGCCTATGCCAACAAGTTTTATGGACGCAGTACGCCCAGGGAAGGGTGGGTGACGGACATGGGCCGGTTTCATATCATTCTTGGCGAACCTGTGAGCAAGGGGAGATGGGAGGGTACGCAAGGCATTGTGCCTGTTCAGGCCTGGTATTATTACGGAGATAAAAAGAAAGGGCTTCCACCGCATTTTGCCATCGTCTTTTTCAAAAGAGGGGGCGCGGGAGAGTGGAGGCTGTATGATCATTTAGCCGATGGACCCTCCAAACTGCTTGAATACCGCAGTGGTATCGAGTTTACTGATTTTGAAAGTCTGTATGAAAGGATCAGAGAGCTGGCTCACACTTTGTGCCTTGTCTCCCACTCGATGATCCCAGGAGATATTCCTTATAATTTTCAGCCGTCGCCGATGAACAATCTCATTATGGCCGATATCCTGGACTCTCCCAAAAAAGATATCAATCCGACATATGCCACGCATTTCCTGAATTATAAAGGAATAGTCAGCACAGAGTATCTGACGAATTACATCAAGAGTAATGCCCATGTCGCTCTGATCCAAGATCCGGATCTGGGGATCAATTTTCTGCACTTCTCCCTGGCACCAGAGACCATATCTTTGGATTATTATGAACCCCGGGACCAGTATTACTGCAATTTTAAGCTAAATGTGAGTCTGAGGGTTGGGGATTTTATTATCTATCAGTACACAAAGGATTTTCCCTTCTACTTCTCGCCTGACGATCTGCCTAAAATCAGGGCCAACGGCGTGGCTGTCGAGGATTCCTTTCCACTGATTCCAGGGGATTACAAGCTGATCATTCTCCTTCAAAACTCGGTGGGAAAAGAGTTCACAACCTTTGAAAGCGATATTCACAATCCCGAGGAGACAGGGGAACCGCGTATTGACGGCCTCCTGCTGGGTTATAGATTTCAAAGTTACCAGACAAATCTTCACATTCCTTTTAAGGTGCAGGATTCGAAACTGGTTATCGACCCAAAAAAAATCTTCGCTGCCGCGGACAGTCTTTCCTTCTTTTTTAATGTCGCAAATATGACTCAGAGTCTCTGGGAAAAGGGGAAGGTCAGAGTATCCATTTTGGGAATGAAACCGAATGATCCCTCAAAACGGTCCTATGAGTTGACATTGAGCCGGTTCCTTTTCCACAGGATTCTGTTCATCACACAGACAATTCCGGCCAATGAGTTGTCTCCGGATTATTACCAGATGAAGCTGACTCTTCTCGATGAGAACGGGGAGATTATCGATGAGCAGAGAGAAGAATTTGTGATTTCTCCAATTCAAGCCGTTTCACACCCCATCGCCCAGTCAAAAGCCTTTTCTCTGAGCAACCGCTTCCTGTATTTTTACATGCTGGCCCAACAACATGAGAGAGTGGGAAACAAGGAGCAAGCTGAAGCTTCCTTTGAAAAGGCCTATAACCTGAATCCCGGGTACAATAAGGGTTTACTGGCCTATGCAAATTTCATGTTCAATGTGAACAAGTTCACAAAAAGCCTAGAATTGATCGAGAACATTCGGGAAGACGAAAACCTGAAGTTTGAATACCATCTTACCAAAGGAAAGGCATACATGGGGCTCGCCCGGTTCAATGAGGCCATCGAGAGTTTTCTTGAGGGGAACAAAATTTATAACAGCAACATCGGACTTCTCAATTCCCTTGGCTTCTGCTACTACAAGAAGGGCGATAAGAAAGAAGCCCTGGGTATCTTGAAAGCCTCGCTCCAGCTGAATCCGAAACAGGAAAAAACAAAGCGGTTAGTCGCAGAGATTGAAAAAATCCCCTAACCTGGATTATTTGATTTCGAAATTGATTGTTTTCTATAAGTTCCTTAGGGAGAAAAAGATGAAAAAAGCCATTCTTACAATTCTTTGTTTATGTCTTACCGTGAGTCTTTTTCCGCAAATCGATCAGCAACAGGCTGCAATAATAAATGTGGCTGTTCCCGTTAGGGTGCTTGATAGGGGGAGTTTTGTTGACAGTGTAACCATAGACGACTTTGAATTGTACGAAAACGGCATCCTGCAGAAGATTGATGCCCTCTATCTTGTCAAAGACGCAAATGCAGCAAGGAAAGAGACTGCCCGGGAGTTTGATCCTCAATTTTCAAGAACATTCTATTTTCTTTACCAGCTCACGGATTGGGATCCTAACATTGCAGATGCCATAGAGTATTTTTTCAACGATGTATTTTTACCAGGAGATTCTCTTGTCATCATGACCCCGGAGCGGACCTTCCGTCTCTCTCCGGAAGCATTCGCGGCTAAACCCAAAGAAGCGACCTCAAAAGAATTGATAAAGATATTACGAAAGGACATCCTACTTGGAAACTCCCGATACAAAAGCACTGTGAGAAGTTTAAGGAGGATTGTTGGAGAGATCCAAAGCGCATCTGGCATAACCTCACAATCCAGTCAAGAAGATCTCTCCATAGGTTTTTCAGACCCAACATTGGGTCTTGAGCTGCTCCTGCCAAGATATACTAACGCCATACAAGAAATGGATCAACTCCGATTTGTTGATGAGCAGACGTTTGTTTCTTTTGCAGGATCTTTAAAAAAACAGCTTAACCAAAAAATTGTCTATCTCTTCTATCAGAGAGAATTCAGGCCTGAAATAAATCCAACTATCCTGGGTGCAATGATGATGAAGTTCCAGGATAAACCACATATTCTTGGCCAACTTTCGGATCTTTTTAACCTTTATAGGAGGGATATCCGTATCAACGTAGACACTATCAAACATGCATTTTCAGACTCTTCAATTCTCTTTAATTTTATTTTTTGTGACAAAATAATAAAGACATATTCAGGGATAGTGATGAGAGAACAATCAGAAGATATTTTTCAGATATTCTCAGAAGTGGCAGAAGCAACGGGAGGGATTGTCGAAAATTCTCAAAATCTTTCAATAGGTTTCAAAAAAGCCGCTGATATTTCAGCATATTATTATTTGCTCTACTATTCCCCGGCAAATTACATCAAAGACGGAAACTTTAAATCCATAGAAGTCAAAGTGAAAAACCAGAACTATAAGATTAATAATAGGAAAGGATATTTTGCCCGCTGACATGTTATTATGCCTCGTAATTTAGTTGTCATGGAGGACTTCAAAAGTTAAAGAAGTCCAATAACTCTCCCAGTCATGAGTTTCTTTTTTAACCCATTCCATATAAATCGTCCTGATTAGATAGGGGCCGGTTTTCACTAAAGGAATGACAGCCTTGCCGTCTGAATCCGTCTTGGTTGATCCAGCAAGTTTTTCCCCAAGTCCTGGATACCCCCATGCGACTTCTGCATCTTTTAGGGGCTCTCCTCTTAATAACACTTTTATGGGAATATTTTCGCCTCGTTTGAGGGTGTAAGGGTTTATTAGTGGAACGATCTCAATAACCAGCCCGATAGGCTTGAGTGGTGTATCATCCAGCTGTTCCCCGACCTGTAAAATGCTTTTTGGATATTTGGAATAGTACTCTACGGCGGCTTGTTCGAGAATCCCTTCTTGTTTTCTCAATGCGTAGATCTGCGTCAGGCCGTCATGGAGGAGATATTCGTTAAATTCCTCGGCCGTGAGTTTGATTTCTTTGGGTTTTAAAGCCGCTGCCACTACATAAGATCCAGCCTTTTCTAACATTATCTCTGTTGTGAGCGAGTTTCCTTCGATTTTAAATTTGGAAATATCCATTTTTCCGGATTTTCCAATCACTATAAACTGAGTAAATCGTTCCGGATCGATGGCACTTAGACTATTTGGGAAGTCCATCCCTGTATTTGCATATATCGTCAGCGAATCGTTTGGGTTCAATATGAATTTTTGAGGAACCAGCCAAAAATCATGAGCCCCAAGGAACGCCGCAATCAGTACAACCATAACACCCAAAAAAAAGATTTTTCCTTTCATATCTTCCTCCTCTCCATTTAAAGCAATTAAAGTAATTGCAATTAAAGGGACATCATACTTAATTTAACATTCCAATTAAAGGGACAGCATCACTACTGTCCGATTAAAGATTTCCAGGACTCATATAACATCAATATTATCAATAGGTTACATTGTTTTTTTTGTAACCGATTTGAAATGAAATTCTGATTTTATGGAGCATAACTATAATTATTTCAACAAATATTTTCATATTTCTAGCTTAACCGGACACAAGTGGGACATCAGTTGTGTCCCTTTAATTATGTCCCCCTAATTACCAATGAAGGATTATTCACAACGGAGAGTGTCCACAGGGTTGGCCATGGCTGCACGCAGCGCAAGAAAAGCCGTAGTCATTAACGCAATAGACACAGTTATGATGCCAGCCAAGAGGAAATACTGTACCCCCAGAGAAATCCTGAAGTAATAATTGTCAAGCAGAGCTCTCATTGTAAAGTAAGCGACCGGCCACCCAATGATGTTTGCGAGGCCCACAAGAATGATAAATTCTTTGGTTATTGAGTGGATAATTTGAGGGACATTCGCTCCCAGGACTTTGCGGATGCCTATTTCTTTTGTCCGACGGTTCACGGTAATGGATGTGAGGCCAAAGATACCCATACAGGCAATCAAGACAGCCAACACTGAAGAAGACGTAACAATCGCTCCCCAGCGCTTCTCTTCATCATACAATTCTTGAAACGACTCATCGAGAAACGAATAGAGGAAAGGCTTATTCGGTTGAATTTCATTCCAGTTCCTTTTCAGCATAGCCAGGGTTTCGGAAAGATTCCGAGGCGTAATTCGCACAATCAGGTTTCTGATCCCCCAGGCAGGGCGAATGATATGGAGTGCGGGCAAAATGTCCAGACGGAAATCCTGATTGATATAGTCTTTAACCACACCAATAATCGTAAGTGGTACGAAATATCCTTCCAGCGGTTTACCGATGGGATCTGTGATTTCAAGCTCCTTAAGAAGTTTTTCATTAACCACAACTCCTTCAACATCAGTAGGATATTCAGGCGAGAATGTACGACCCATGGTTACTTCGATCTCCATGGTCTTAAAATAATCGTAGTCGACCCGATTTTGGTAGACCTCTATTTCACGTCCATTTTTATTAAAGGGATAAACTGCGACATCGCCTACACTCGTGGCCATTCCAGAGACAGAAACGACATCCGGTTCCTGACTCAACCGGTCTCTAAAGCGTTTCAATAGCGTATTGCCCGCCTCAGCATCCGGTTCCTGGGCTCTAATGATAATGACTCCATCTTTGTTAAAGCCTGGATCTGTAGTGAGCATATAATGGATTTGACGTCCCAAAACAATAGTGGCGATGATGAGAAAGACAGAAAGAGCAAACTGGGCGACAACCAGAGACCGCGTCAATACATTTTTTCCGCCTAATTTCATTTTTCCTTTTAGACTTTCAACAGGACGAAACCGAGACATGACTAGAGCGGGGTAACTCCCGGAGGCAAGGCCGACGATGAAAAACAAAGCCACCAAGATTAAAAGATTAGGAGGTTGGAATGCTGCCCTTATGGTGAGGCTTCTATTTGAGAGGCGGTTGAAAATTGGAAGCAGTACTTCTACCAAGACAAGACCTGTAATCATGGAAATTCCGGTTATGATAAAGAATTCACTCCAGAATTGGAGTTTGAGCTGTTTATGATTTGCACCTAAAACTTTGCGCACTCCAACTTCCTTTGAACGTGTTGATGCCTGCCCAATAGACAGGTTCATAAAATTGATACAGGCAATAAAAAGAATGATGACGGCAATCCCGCTGAGAATAAAGATGGCCTTAAGATTAAGAGAACCGCTGACATTTGGATCTAAGTGGACACGTGCTATGGGCTGGAAAGAAAATGAGATAGGGGATCCCTCCCCATTCCAGCCTCTCCGTTTTTTGTACTGCTCCACGGTTGAAGATAAATATTGTGAGATAAATCCGTCAAATTTCTGAATAAGACTGTTTGTTGAGGTTCCTTTTTGAAGCAAAACATAATTCTGCCACCCAGAAGCACCCCAATTATCTAACCACATTTCGTTGATATTCAATCTGTTTGCACTTTCGATATCCATGATCACGTTAAAATTGATGGAAGAATTATTCGGAGGCTGCTTGGCGACTCCGGTTACAACAAAGTCACCCGTCTCCTGGCCGCTTATTAAAGTTACCGTTTGTCCGATAGGGTTGTTATTTCCAAAATATTTTCGGGCAAACTCTTCGCTCAAAACCAGAGAGTTCTCCTGGAAAAAAATGGATGAAGCCAATCCGGAAATCAGAGGAAATGAAAAAACCTCAAAGAAATTTTTGTCCACCATTAATATTCTTTCGTTATAGAGGTTTTCTGCTGTCTTTACGGTGACGCGGGCAGGGGCAAGGCGAGTGGAACGGGAAACTTCCTGGAAATATTCTTCTACAGCCGGCCCCATGGGCATGGTTACACCCCAAAACGTCCTTTCAATGCTTCCATCTTTAGCGTGCCAGTTCGTGTAAATACGATAGATATTTTTTGTATTTTCGTGAAATCGGTCATAGGAGAGTTCGTGTTGTACAAAAAGGAAGGTTAAAATGGCTCCGGCCAAACCCACTGCAAGACCCAAAATATTTATTGCTGAATAAATCTTATGTTTTGTAAGAATACGCCAAGCGATTTTTATATAGTTTTTAAACATATTTCTTACCTCATGTTCAAAACTAATGCAATTTATGTACCACATTTGCCCAACTGGGGTGGTATCGCAAATGAAAAAATGTAGAAAAAAGCGAGTGTTCGCATACGACACATCATGTGTCCAGATACGAACATTTTAAAATTAAAGTAATTATAGGGACATCATAATTATTGAATTCAACGGCTGCTTCTTGGACATTTAATTGAACTTCTATATACTTAAAATATCCATTATGAGGAGGCGCTCATGTTGAAAAAAATGACCTTTATAATTAGTGTTGCCTTAGTATTGATATTGTCTCCTATGTCTATCTTGAGTCAACAAGGAACAGATCTCTTCCTGATCCAGATAAGGCCCGATGGAGAGAAACTGGTTTTTGCCAATCCTGTTAAGATCAATAAAACTGAAGGATATAACAATCAACCCTTTTTCCATCCCGATGGCACATCAATATTTTATTCTTCTGAAGTGGGATCGAATACCGATATTTATCGTTACAATATCGAAACAGGAAAGACCACACGTCTGACAGATACACCTGATTCAGAATACTCTCCAACCGTTATGCCTGGTGGTAAACGATTTTCTGTTATCCAATTGAAAACAAGTGAAGGGCCTAGGGAAGGGGCTCAGCCTCTGATCGCATTTCCCATAGCCGGTGGCCAACCGGAATTGATCTATGAGGATGGAGAGAAAGTGGGCTATCATGCCTGGATTGATCCAGATAACGTGGCCATGTTTTTACTCGGATCACCCAATTTTTTACAAATCGTGAATCTCAAAGATTTGACCTCCCTTCGTGTTGCCGACAATATTGGCCGTTCCCTCTATAAAATTCCGAATCAGGATGCCATAAGCTTTTCTTTGAGCAAAGAAGACGGTTTAAACATCATTATGAGGTATAACCTGAAAAACGGAAAAACGGAATCCATAGTTCCCATGCTTGAAGGCAGTAGCTTCTATGCCTGGACCTCCTCAGGTATGCTGGTTATGGGAGTCGGATCAAAGTTGTATGGATTTAGGCCAGAAGTAGATAAAGATTGGCAGTATATCTGGGACCTCAATGAACTTGGGATCAAAAATATTTCCCGCCTGGCGGTCCATCCAAAAACGATGTGGATCGCTGTCGTCAGCAGCCAGTAATCTTCTCTATTTGAATTTGTATTCTTTTGGTGGTTCTGCGCCAAGCAGGTGTTTGACAAAGTAATCCCACTTCCGCCTCTGCATATAGCTTTCACGACTAAATCCATGTCTCCTGTTCGGGAACAAAATCAGATCAAAATCTTTATTGGCCGCAATGAGCTCATTGACAACGAGAAGCGTATTGTACATGGGGACGTTGGAGTCCATCGTGCCGTGGGCCAGAAGGAGCTTTCCCTTGAGGTTTTTGGCCAACAGCTGATTGGCTTGATTGTCATAACTTGTTGTGCCGTCGTCGTATGTCTCCAGAAGTCCCTGCCATTTTTCTCCCCAGTCGTCTTCATAGTTCCGGTTGTCATGATTTCCGGCTCCACTCACCGCCACTTTGAAAAAATCAGGATAGCGGAGGATGGCATCCGTAGAAGCATATCCACCGCCTGAATGGCCGGTGATTCCCACTCTTTCGATATCGATCCATGGGAACCGCTCTGCAAGCTGCTTCATCCCGGTTATCTGGTCAGGAAGCCCGTTGTCTCCCATATTGCCGTAGTATGTTGCATGGAACGATTTTGACCGCATAGGTGTTCCCATGGCATCTAAAGACATTACGATAAATCCCAATTCGGCCAAGGCCTGTCTGTCTCCTCTGGATGCAGAAAAACTGCGGCTGCCAACACTTCCTGACTGCGGACCGGGATAAATGTAGTTAACGATAGGATATTTCTTATTGGGGTCCAGGGTTGTGGGCTTAAACAAAAGCCCGTAGAGGTCGGTCACGCCATCCCTCGCTTTAACAGAAAAGGGGACAGGTGCTATCCATCCGGCCTCGATTAAGCGGGAAATATCGGCTTTTTGAACCAGCAGTAGTTTCTTGCCATCAATATTGCGGACTTCGGAGACTGGTGGATCAACAGGAGTCGAATAAGTGTCGAGGAAGTTCCTTCCTGATGGGGAAAGAGAGACGGAATGGTTTGCATTGTTTGGAGTGAGAAGCTTTAAGCCTGTTCCATCCATATTGATGCGGTAAAAATACTTAAAGTATGGATCTCCAGGCTCTCGTCCTGCTCCTGTAAAATAAAAAACACGATTGTCTGTATCCATCCGCAGCAGCTGCAGTACATTCCAATTTCCATTTGTTATGCGGTTTTTCAGCTGTCCTGTTTCAAGGTCATAGAGATAAAGATGACCCCAATTATCACGCTGTGAAAACCATATCACTTCGTTTGATTCCGGAAGAATATGCCAGTTTATACTGCCAATTCCAGATTCAAAAAATGTGTCGACCTTTTCCTCAAGAATATCTCTGACGACTCCGGTTTCAGGATCGGTCATCCTCAGCACGACATGCTTATGATCACGAGAGACAGAGACAAAGGCAAGTTGTGAGGAATCGGGACTCCATTCTGCATCGGCCAGTCCTCTCCGGTATGCAATGTGATCGGTGATGGTTGAACGGTGTTGGTCGGGGGGCATTTGAAGCCTCACCACACGCGACCCCTCTATATGGATTACAATCCTATGGATGCGGAATATTTCTTCATCCTCTGGTAGCGGATACTTCCATGCCTCCAACTTGGGATGTCCCACATTGGTGGTCACAAGGTACATCTCTCCCACGCCTCGACCATCATGCTGAAATGTGGCGATCTTCTTTGAATCGGGCGACCACAGCAGTACAGGGCGAGTACTTTTTGTCCAACCGGCGTTGTTTGTCCCGTATCCAAAATCTTCTATCCCATCGGTTGTGAGTTGGGTTTCCGTCTCCGTCGTAAGATTTTTTATCCAGAGATTATGTTCCCTGATAAAGACCCCTAAGTTTCCGTCCGGAGAGAGGATTAAATTCCGATCGGCACGTTTAGTCTTTTCACCTTTTGTGCAGATATTTTTCTTTATCTGATAAGTGTACTTGGTGGAACCGACTGTGAAAGTAATTGAATCCCGCTTATCTGAAAAATCAAAACTTTGAAATGGCAGTTTAAATGACTCATACTCCTTTCCAGCCGCACTAGACAGAGCCGAAGCCAATTTTTTGTGGTCAAAGGCTCTCGTTCTTTGTTTTTTCTTTGCATCCACCAGAACGAACTCGTTTCCCTCCGGAATTGTGCTGCGGTACCAGAAATAATTATCATCTATCCAATTGGGCCGCACACTTGCACCAAAGACAAGAGGGTTCATAAATTTGCTGAGAAATTTTTCGGCATGGGCATAATCTTCGGCTGTGACTGTTTTTCTACTCGGATGTTGAGCGGCCGATAAATTAAAGGTAGTCAGTATAAATATTCCTAAAATTAATAAAAATAGAAAACGGCGTAATCTGTTCACTCTGTTCCTCCTTCTCGGGATATTTTCATGTCAAGAACATATAATATTTCTAGTCTAAAAACAATTAAAAATCATTTCAACCGGACCCAAGTCATTCCGGAATTTAGGGGGATGACAATATCTCCTTCAACCTCGACGTTTCCACCAAAAGCCTGCCATCCGAACTCATCGTGATGAATCACATAGGCTCGCTGTATTCATTGAATGTCCGAAAAAATTTGGGCCGTAGTCAACGGAATAGGAATCCCAATCGAGTTTCGAGGGAAAGGAATGAAAGGCGGTAGAGGCGAATCCTTCCTGATCGATATTCGTCAGCGAGTGCAGCAAGAGTCTGGGAAACTTTAACGATTATGACTAAAACTAAAAGACGCTGCAACAAAACAGAGAACAAGAACTCCAAATGACCGGGATAAACTCTTCATCCCACGTTGCTCCTTATCGATAGATATTTTTATCTTTTAGGATCTGTACAATGCCCTTATTTTTCATCAAAGCCTCGATCTCATCGATAGAGCGGGGGAGTCCGGGCGTCAGATTTTCACATCCATCTTTTGTAATAAGGACGGTATCTTCGACGCGTACTCCCAGGTTCTCCTCAGGAAAAACGGCGAGGATATCGCAGGCAAAGACCATTCCTTCCTTTAAAGGCATTCCTCTTGTCGAACCCCCTACATCATGGACGGCCATACCCACGTAATGAGAACATCCCCCTCCTCCTCGGGTCATAATTTTAAAGGCATCAATATTGAGATCAAATCCGTTTTTCTTGAGAAACTCGATGACTTTTTCGTTGACTTCACTGCAGGTTATTCCGGGCCTGTAGAAAGAAATACAGGCTTTTTCGATCTCATAACAAGCTTCATAAATTTCTCTTTGTCGTGGAGTGAATTTTCCGTTTGCGGGGTAAGAAATAGAAATATCCACATCATAATACCCAATGTCCGGTCCTGCATCGACGACCAGGAAATCTCCATCTTCAAGGAGCCTGTTGAATTTGTGGTAATGGAGATAGGGCTGGTTTTCTTCCGAGCTTATGATGGGGATATAGGCCTGATTCTTAACTCCCTCTTTTTTGCACATGTATTCATAGAGAGCTTCAACTTCATACTCGTACATTCCTGCACGCGTGGACTTCATCATTTCTGTGAGTGCTTTGACCCCGATACGGCCGGCTTCGCGCATGAGCTCGATTTCTGCTGGGGACTTAAAAATTCGGAGATCCCATATCATTTGTGAGCAGTCCTTAACTTCGACTTGAGGAAACCGGGTATTGAGATGCTGGACAAACTGAAGTTCCCGCGTGAGGCGTCCGTCCCATTCATCGAGCATCATATTTTCTCTTAATGTGCCAAACTTCTCATTTGAAACTTCACGCATCAACTCTTCGGGTTTAAACGAAGTGTAAATCACGTCCACTCGACCACTCAGTCTGGAAAGTTGGGAGGAAAAACTGTCGCGCGACGAATATCGTTCCACTCCGGTGTATTCCTCTGGATTATGGACCATCTCGAGGCTTATATTTTCACTTTTAGCCTGTCGGTCTGAAATGGAAAAGAATAAGGTGCTCACTTTTCGGACACCGTCGATTAAAAGGATGGAATTTGGGATATCCACTCCGCATAAATACATGAAATCATTATTTTGAAAAAATTCATTAAAACCGATGACATCCTGGGCACCCAAAATTACAGCGACACCATCCGGAATTTTTTCCATCAGCTTTGTTCGCCTGGCCGCAAATTCGGATTTTTCAAAGAGAAGTTCGGCTGATAAAGGTGCGATAAGCACAAAATTTAATATTAATAAAGTCACAATTTTTCTAAAATAGCGCTTCATTTAAGCCTCCAAATTTTAAAATTTCTTTTACCCAAAGCATTTCGGATGAATATATCACCTGATAAATACCCGGTCAATATTTCCTTTAACTCGTACAGGGATTGCCTTAAATGTCTCATTCCTTTATTTTAACAAAGCAGGATAAAGACATTGCGTATATTTCTTATTGAACCTTACTTTACAGGATCACACCGGGCCTGGGCGGAGGGATATAAACAGCACAGCCGGCACGATGTAGAAATTCTGAGTCTTGAAGGACGGTACTGGAAGTGGCGGATGCATGGAGGAGCTGTGTCTCTTGCAAAAGCCTATATGGAAAATAATTCAAATCCTGATCTTATTCTTGCCACAGATATGCTTGATCTGACCACTTTTCTGTCTTTAACAAGAGAGCGTACAGCAAAAATTCCTGTGGTTGTTTATTTCCATGAAAACCAGATCTCCTATCCATGGTCAGAAGGGGATAGAGACATCCTGCATAAAAGGGATAAGCATTACGGTTTTATCAATTATGTCTCAGCGCTGGCTGCAAATGCCGTTCTGTTTAATTCGTCCTATCACCGCGAATCCTTCCTCGCTGAACTTCCCAAATTACTGAGGCATTTTCCTGATTTTAGGGAATTGCATAATATTAAGGCCATAGAAGAGAAATCGTTTGTTCTGCATTTAGGCATGGATTTATCTTCCCTTGATGCTCAGAGGCCGGATTTTGGCCACCCAATCCAAGGAAATAAAACACCGGTGATTCTTTGGAATAACAGATGGGAGTATGACAAAAATCCAGACGATTTTTTTAAAGCTCTCGATATACTGGCCGAAAAAGGACTTGATTATCAATTGGTTGTTCTTGGTGAAAATTTCAAACAAAAGCCCGATGTCTTTGACAGGGCTCAAGAGAAGCATGGAAGCCGGATTCTACAATTCGGTTATGTCGAAAGCCGGAATGAATACATGCATTGGCTATACTCCTCGGATATTCTTCCTGTGACGTCCAATCAGGACTTTTTCGGTATTAGTGTTGTGGAAGCCGTGTACTGCGGAGGTTATCCACTGCTCCCGAAGCGTCTCAGCTATCCTGAGATTTTTCCTCAGAAGATGTTCCCCCGGAATTATTATGATACTTTCGAAAATCTTGTCGAAAAATTAACTGTACTTGTGTCAAATCCGGAGTTAATCCGAAATAGCGATATTAAAGAACACTTGAAAAATTTTAGCTGGGACATTAAATCCCCGGAATATGACGATTTTCTAGAATCTCTTCTATAAAAATGAATTGGAGAGAACTTTTCCGGGTAACTTTTCGGTATGGTTCCCGTGATCCACGACTAAGGTCCCGTTAACGAAAACATAATCAATCCCCACCGGATACTGATGGGGATCGATAAAAGTGGCTTTGTCTATGATATTTGCACGATCAAATACTACTATATCAGCATATTTGCCAGGCCTAATAGTGCCTCTATCCCGAAGTCCCAATCTGGCTGCTGGCATAGAAGATATTTTCTTGATGGCTTGAGGGAGAGAAAGGATCTTTCTTTCACGAACATAGTATCCCAGAAAGCGGGGAAAAGTCCCGTAATTTCTAGGATGAGGTTTCCCCGCGCTCAACGGGCCATACGGGGCAAGAGAAGAACCATCAGAGCCCAGCATAGCGAGGGGATGTTTAAGAACGGCTTCGGTTGTTTCTTCGTTCATGCCAAAACCAACATAAGAGACATCCCGGCCCTCATCGACAATAAGGTCACACGCAAATTCATAGGGATCAGAGCTGGTCGCGGCCGCCGCTTCTTCGACATTTTTTCCTATCAAGTTTTGGTTTTTTTCTTTCTGCACATTGGAAATAACGATTTTTTCCCAACCGTATCCCTCGACTCTTTTAAGCGTTTCGGCTTTCATGGATTGCCGAATGTCCTTATCCCTAAGTCTACCAATAAGTTTTTCCATTCCACCGTCAAGAGCCCACTGTGGAAAGATAATGCTTAATCCTGTACTGAACGCAATATAGGGGTAGCGATCCACCGTAACTGGCAGGCCTCTCCCAGCCGCTCTCTCTATAAGGTCAAACATTTTTGGTAATTTCCACCAGTTGTTACTTCCTACAGCTTTAAAGTGAGCAATCTGCAGGGGAAGGTTTGCCGCTTCTGCGATATGGATGGCTTCACCCACGGCTTCAAGGACAGTATAGTCCTCACTTCTCATGTGCGTGGCATAAAATCCCCCAAAATGTGAGACGATTTTGCAGAGTTCGATGAGCTCCTGTGTGTCGGCAAATCCGCTGGGTGTGTATTCCAAACCTGATGAAATCCCAAATGCACCTTGTTCCATTGCTTCAGCAACAATTTTTTTCATGGTCTCGAGCTCTTCTTCAGTAGGTTCGCGCTGGTCATCACCCATAACAAAACTTCGCACCGTGCCCTGGCCAATCAAGGTGGCGTGATTTACCGCTGTCCCTTTTCTTGCTATGGCCGCATGGAATCCCTTTAGATCTGTCCAGTCGACAGTAATATTGTTTCTTTCTGCTTGTCGTTTTGCGGATTCTGAAATGGGCTGTTTCATCGGGAACGGTGAACTCCCACAGTTGCCGCCCAATTCCGTGGTGACGCCCTGACGTATCTTGCTTTCGGCCTTGGGATTGATCAAGATTTCAGTATCTGTGTGCGTGTGGATATCGATGAATCCCGGGGAGACGACTCGATCGGCCGCATCGATAACTACTGAAGCATCAGCCTTTTGAAGATCTCCCACTTTCTTTATATATTCTCCCAAAATGCCAATGTCAGCCCTATATGATTTATTACTAATTCCATCGATAACAGTGCCGTTTTTGATTATAAGGTCAAAGGTTTCGTTTGAACTTCCTTTTAAGAAATTTGTCCCTGCTAGCCCGATAAACAATCCTGCCTTGGAGGAAGCCTTGATAAATTCACGCCGGCTGATTTTTATATTCATGTTCTTCTCCTTGAGAGAATATCGTAGAATTTTATCCTTTTATTAAACTATCAAGAAGGGTGATTTGAGTCAAATCAGTAGAGGTCTAGATATACAAGCTGGGACTCAGGATCTGTCAAAAATTGTTCATACCTCAGTGAGTTCACCGGATTGGTGTAAGCTGCTTTCAAAGTCAGCGAGATCACCGTGATAAACGAAATAAACAGTGTCATTCTGGCCGAATGCTGTTCTCCCTCAATGCCTCCGGGAAGAACCTGTACAATGCTGAATATCCTGTCTGCTTTGTTATGAAATGTGTCATAATTCTTAAAGGAATCCGATATAAGTGCAAATAGGATAAAAAAACCTAGCCCTAGAGCCAAACTGGACATTGAAATGACCGAATATATTTTCTACCGCTTGAGATTTCTTAGGGCGATCTTTAAATAATTTTTCAACAATGAACTTTCTCCAGAATATTCTGAATATGCATCGAAAATTATGTGCAATTCATGTGCCAAGTTATTTTGTGTATTGGTTGATAGGGGAGTGGTTGAAGTTGAGAACGATGATGTGTTCGGTGAGGATACACAAAGTGTACGATTTCGAACAATTAAAGTGACAATTAAGGTGACATCATACTTAATTATTTTGAATTAAGCATAGTGTCCTTTAATTATTATACTATACAAAAATGATAGTAATGGTGTATAATAAAATAATCTTAATAATAGGAGTTTTTTTAAATGACACAAGAAGGAAAAAATTTCATTTGTACCCTTTGTGGAAAAGAGGTCCAGGTTTTAAAAGAAGGCGGAAATCCTGCTGCCCCGTCTTGTTGTGGACAAGAAATGGACCCAAAAGACTAATCCACTTTCCATATTAACTTTCGATTGAAATAACCCTATTCTCATGTAATTGGGATGCGGGTGTAAGACATAGCATAAGAGCTGACAAAGTGGGCGCCCACTGAGGCTCTGGCATGTATCCTTCTTTAATTCACCGATAATTCAATTCAATTTCTTTACTAATTTATATTTTTTTTATAGTATTATTTTAAAATAAAATCGGAGGAAATGATGAACAATTCCAATCAGTTCCATACTTATGTTCTTTTGACGTGCTTCATTTTATTCTTATCGGGAACTATTTGCCTGGCCCAGGTAACACCCCCTGAAGAATTTTTAGGGTTTAAACCCGGTGCGGACTTTCATCTGGCAAATTATGAACAGGCCATAGGATACTTTGAAAAACTTGCCTCTCAGTCGGATAGAATGGTGGTCCTGGATATGGGACCCACCTCTGAAGGGAGGAGAATGAAATACGCCGTCATTTCCTCTGAAGAAAATATTGCCAATCTGGATTCTCTTAAAGAGATCAATAAGAAACTATCCCTTTACAGGGGCGTCTCTGAAGAAGAAGCTAAGAAGCTCGCCGACGAAGGAAAGGCTGTCGTATGGATTGACTGCGGCCTTCATGCTTCTGAAGCCTCTCCGGCCCAGCATGCTATCCAACTCGCCTACGATATCGTAACAGGCGAAGACCGCTCAACCCGTTTAATTAGAGATAATATTATTTTTCTTCTTGTTTTTGCCAATCCCGACGGCCTGACACTTATCTCCGACTGGTATATGGGCAATGTCGGCACCAAGTATGAAATGAGCCGTATGCCAGAGCTGTATCAAAAGTATGCCGGACATGACAACAACCGCGACTCCTTTATCGCCAATCTCCAGGAAATTAAAAACATGAACAGGGCTACCAGCCATGAATGGTTTCCGGAAATACTGTATAACCTTCATGAAACCGCTCCATTTCCGGCAAGAATCTGGATGCCGCCCGAGTCAGAACCAATGAATCCCAATCTGCACCCCATTATTGTCAGATGGAAAAACTTGATCGGTGCCGCCATGGGAAAGGCCTTTGAGGAAGCCAACCAACCCGGCGCCATCTCCCGTATCAATTTTGACAGTTGGTATCCCGGTTATGTCACCCAGTTTGTGGATGGGCACAATATTCCATCCATTTTGACCGAGACGGCCAATTTCCGGTACGCAACGCCCAATTTCTATTCTATAAACGAATTTCCTCAAAGATACAGAGACCTGACCAAAGGAGTCTTTTATCCCAATCCTTGGGAAGGAGGCTGGTGGCGGCTGGGAGATGCTGTAGCCTATAACCTTACGGCATCAAAGGCTGTGCTGGAAGTTGGCGCGAAATACAAGTACGAATTTCTGTTTAATAAATGGCGTGTGGCCAAGGATGTGATTGAACAGTATCAAAATGAACCACCCTATGGATGGATAATCCCTCGTAATCAAAAAGATGAGCACACCACTACGTTGATGATCAATCGATTTATCCTCAATGGCATAGAAATCTACACGGCCGATGAAGATTTTTCTCATAATGGTATCGACTATGCAAAAGGTTCCTATCTTATTCCAACTTCACAACCTTTTGGACTGTTTGCAAGGAATATGATGGAAAAGCAGGACTATCCCGATCTGAAAAAATATTCCCATCTCTGGCAGGGGATTGTTGGAACGGCCACGCTCGGGAAAGAACCCATAAGAGCCTACGATGGTGCCGGATGGACTCTTCCCATGCAGATGGGTGTTGATTATTATGAAATGAGTAAACCCTTGTCTGTTAACAAAACCTTAATCACTAAAACGGAATCTGCTTCGGGAGGCCTGAGCGGAAGCGGAACGCTCTACGCATTTTCGCACACGAACAATGCAAGTTTTATCGCCGTTAATCAGATCCACAAAGCCGGAGGAAAGGTCAGCTGTGCTCTAGAAGAATTTACTGTGGGAGGGAAAACATATCCTGCCGGAGTTTTTATCGTTAATGCCAACAGTTTAGGAATTAACAAGCTCAAGGAGATTGCTGCTCAAACTCAGACCAAAATGGTGGGTGGAAAAATCAATGTAAAGACAAAACCTCTCCGAAACAACAGAATTGCGCTTTATAAATCCTGGACGGCCAGTATGGATGCCGGATGGATATCCTATGTTTTTGATCAGTATGAGTTTAAGTTCCATTTTCTTACCGATGCCGAAATCAAGGCCGGAAGCCTCAGGGATCGATTCGACGTTATTGTTCTTGCCGATCAGAGGTCCAGGTCCATCATCAACGGAAATTCAAAAGGCACCATCCATCCGGATTATGTGGGCGGGATAACGAGTGATGGTGTGGAGAACATCAAAAAATTCGTAAAGGAAGGCGGTGTGCTTGTCTGCAATAAGGGTTCTTCAGATTTTGCCATCCAGGAGTTTAGGCTCCCTTTTAAAAATGCTCTGACAGGTTTAAAGTCTGAGGAGTTTAGTTGTCCGGGATCTATCCTGAAAATGAATTATAAAACGGATCACCCGCTGGCATTTGGACTGCCGGCAGAGGGTATGGCGTATTTTTCCAGAGGAATAGCCTTTGAATATGAAGACGAGACTGCAAAGCCAAAAGTTAAAAAAACGGCTCCTTCGAAAAAAGGCGCCGCTGGATCTGACGATGCTCCAGCGGAAAAGATCCCTGAAAAAAAGAAATATGTTCAAGCAAAAGCCAAGGTTACATACAAAGTTGTGGCCGGATACCCAGATGAATCCTTACTGTTGAGCGGGTGGATTTTAGGGGATAAACTGCTCAGAACTAAATCGGCTGTTCTCGATATCGATTTTGAAAAAGGAAAGCTGATCTTGTTTGGATTTAATGTCCATAACCGTGCTCAATCCTACTCCACGTTCAAACTCCTGTTTAATTCTTTGATCTATTAAGTCGATAGCCCTATTAGAGGAGAATCATGAGGAGTTGGTAGCCTGAGCGGCTGACCGGCAGTGTTTTGCCGTCCTTTAGAACAGCGATCTTGCTGTCCTTGGCATAGGGTTCGATCTTGCTTAGATAGTCAATGTTGATGAGATAGGAGCGGTGGATCCTCACAAATTGCCGGCTGTCCAGCCGTTTTTCGAGTCCGGAAAGGGTTTCCTTTTTAAGATACGATCTCTCCTTTGTGTTGAGAGCAACATAATCGTCCTGAGCTTCTATAAATGAAATATCCACGACTGGCAGGATGTGTATGCGGTTGCGATCCCGTACCAATATCCTTTCAAGTGGTGTATTGTGTTGTTGATATTGCTCCAGCAGTTGGGTCACAGGCTGTCCCTTATCCTCTCTAAGCCGTTTTTCGACTCGTTCAAGGGTTTTCCCCAGCCTTTCTCTCTTCACGGGTTTGAGGATGTAATCGAGAGCATAGGACTCAAAGGCCTTTAAGGCATATTCGTTATAGGCCGTCACAAAGACAATAAATGGAGGATCATCCAGAAGCTCCATCACATCAAATCCATCGAGCTTGGGCATCTGAATATCCAGAAAGACCACTTCGGGTTTTTCCTGGTTGATCATTTTGACCGCTTCAAATCCATCGGTGCACTCACCTATAACCTCAATCTGTGGAAACTCAGCCAATGCCAGCAACAGGGCCTTCCGAGCCAGCGGCTCATCATCGACAATCAATGCTCGCCTTTTATTCATCTTTGTCCTCTACCTTTAGCGGCAATCTGAGGCTGATGGAAAAAGTGTCTTCTTTTTTGCGCACAATCATAGTCGATCTGTTTTCATACACATTGGCCAGCCGCTTTTTTAATCCTTTGAGACCATGACCTCTACTATCTACAGCCCGGCTGTTAGGATCATAGGAGTTTTTAACATCGATCAACAGCCAATCCGGCATTTTCTGAATTCGGAGATAGAGTGTTCTGGTCTCAAGGGACTGCTGGAATGCATGTTTAACGGCATTTTCTACAAGAGGCAGAAGGGTAAAAGGAGGAAGGTCTTCTTCTAGAGTTTCAGGATCAGCTTGAAAGTCAAGCTTAAGTCTCTCTCCCAATCGAATCTTTTCAATCTCCAAGTAATTTTCGATATGTTCTATCTCATCTTTGACATGAACCCAATCTTGGTGACCATAATCCAGACTGTAACGCAGAAAATCGGACAGCTGCAGACATATTTGATGGGCCTTTTCTGGCGAAGTTTGAGTCAGAGTGCTGAGTGCTGTCATGCTGTTAAATAAAAAATGTGGGTGTATTGATGTCTTTAGCGATATCAGTTCAGCCCGGCTCGCATCAAGACGGCTTATAAGGGCCTGCTGCTCTACTGTACGGTTCTTCTCTAGAGTAAGCATAAGATAATAGATCAGACTGAATAAAAAATACAAAAACAATCCTATTCCAACCAAAAGAGGAACGGCCTCATCGAATCTCTCCCTCCAGATTCCGTCTTTAGTAAGCACATCAAGGAGCTCACTGTACAAACCAGAAACCATTAACCACACCGAAATCATCACTACAGCCGAAAAAGCATGCCGCACAATAAACCGAATCATATTGTATTTTTCAAAAGAGATAGCCTTGCAGGGAAACCACAGGGAGAGAACAACAAATAATTCCAAGACTATGGCCGGACCAATAAGAATTAAGGATTCGAGGAAGGGGAGCCCACTCAATCCACTCTCCAGCATCACCGCACATAGTACGATAGGGCTCCAGAGGAGCCCCATCAGCAGCACATACAAGGGGGACTTCAGAAATGGATGCATGTCAGTTTCTTATCTCTATTCC
>SDBS01000088.1_pt1 | contig 68694 bp, 54 predicted proteins | sample 2277091 | NCBI WGS metagenome assembly SDBS01 (sample SAMN10404972, study PRJNA504765) | marine sediment metagenome | isolation source: marine sediment core GS10_PC15, 163 cmbsf | place: Arctic Ocean: Southern Knipovich Ridge | collected 2010
GGCCTTGGCCCACCTTCAGAGTTCTTCTCGTATCTTGGGTGACTCGGAAAGCGATGTCACTGGAAGCGGAGCGGCCCGAGGGGTCGCTTATTTCGTCGAACACGGGGTTTTTGCAAGAGGCTCCAGAATTCAGAATTCAATACCCTGCCGCCATCCCGTCCTTCCTCGATTCGGTCGCTCCCGCGAGCACCCCGGTCTCCGGGTCGCGGTGGATGAGCTGGTAGCCGCCGAAGGTCCCCGGGTTGACCTCCTCGATACGATGGCCCCGTTTCGTAAGGTCGCGATAGACCTCCACCGGCAGCCCCGACTCGATGTGGAGGACGCCGCCCGAGGTCATCACCGTTCCGGTGGGCTCTGAGGAGCCTGTGTGGTGGAACCTGGGCGCATCCCCCGCTTCCTGCAGGTTCATGCCGAAGTCCACGAGATTGACCACGATCTGAACGTGCCCCTGGGGCTGCATGTCGCCGCCCATGAGACCGAAGGCGGTGTCCGGCACGCCGTTTGAACCCATGAAGGCGGGAATGATGGTGTGGAAGGGACGCTTGCCGGGCTCCAGCGAGTTCGGGTGGTCGGGATCCAACGAAAACAGCGCGCCCCGGTCCTGGATCCCAAAGCCGAGCGAGGGCACCACGTAGCCCGAGCCGAAGCCGGTGTAGTTGGACTGGATCAGCGCCACCATCATGCCGCTCGAGTCGGCGGTGACGAGGAAGGTGGTGTCGCCGTGCTCGAGAGCGGGGTTGCCGGGAACGACGCGCTCTGCCGCCGTCTCCATGTCGATCAGCTTCGCCCGCTCGGCAGCGTAGCCCTTGTCGAGGAGTGCCTCAACCGGAACCTCGGCAAACTGCATGTCGGCGTAGTACTTCGCCCGGTCCTCGTAGGCCAGCTTCTTGGCTTCCACGAGGACATGCCAGAAGTCGGTGCTGTCGCGCCCCATGGCGGCGAGGTCGAAACCTTCCAGAATATTAAGCATCTCGAGCGCAGCAAGACCTTGCGGGTTGGGCGGCAGCTCCCACACCGTGAGACCGCGGTAGGTCGTCGAGATCGGCTCGACCCACTCGCTCGAGTGCGCGGCGAGGTCGTCGAGTGAGAAGAAACCGTCCACCTGGTTGGAAAACGCGACCATCCGCTCGGCGATCTCTCCCCGATAATAGGCGTCGCGGCCGCCGACAGCCAGCGCATCGAGGGTGTCGGCGAGCGCCGGGTTGGCGAAGATCTCTCCCTCGGCCGGCGCGTTGCCACCTGGCATGAAGACCTCGGCGAATCCAGGGCTATCCTTGAACTTCGCAGCACCGCGCGCCCATCCACCAGCGATCACCTGCGGCACCGGCGCACCTTCGCGCGCGATGGCGGCCGCCGGGCCGAGGATGTCCTCCATGGGTAGTTTGCCGAACTTCTCATGGAGCTCGAACCAGCCATCGGCGCATCCAGGCACGGTCCACGAGTAGACCGAGTAGACGGGGATCGTCCCCCGATCGGTGGCGGGCACCTTGTCGATGGTGAGCGACGCCGGTGCGCGCCCGGACGCGTTGAGCCCATAGAGCTTTTCGGTTTTCGGGTCCCAGACCATGGCGAAGAGGTCGCCCCCGAGACCGCACGACACGGGTTCCAGAAAACCGAGCGCCGCGTTGGTGGCAATGGCAGCGTCCACCGCCGAGCCGCCAGCCTTGAGCACGTCGAGGCCGATCTCGACCGCCAACGGGTGGGCGGCAGCGACCATCCCGTTGCGGGCGTAGGTCACCGACCGGGTGGCAAATGCGCGACCCTCCGGCCGATCCGCGGCAAAAGCGGCTGATGTCGTTACGGCAAGCAGACAGACAAGAATTGTTCGACTCATGGCGACCTCCTGCACACATAGTACGCTGATGGCCGGGCGTTGCGGGAGGCCACGGCTCGGATTTCGGCAAGCTGCTACCCTTCCCGCCGGAGGATGTTGCCTTGAGGCTCGTCGATATCGCTCAGAAGCTGGCCGAAGAGGCGGGTCGCCTCCGGTTCGCGTCACCCGTGACCCACGTGTACAACCCGCTCGCGTACGCTTGGGAGGCGCACGCCCAGTTTCTCGAGCGATTCGGAGAAACGCCCAAAGAGGTCCTCCTTCTGGGCATGAATCCCGGACCGTGGGGAATGGTTCAGACCGGAGTGCCGTTCGGCGAGGTGGGCGCGGTGCGCGACTGGCTGAGAATCGACGCCGCGATTGGGCGGCCCGATCCCGAGCACCCGAAACGGCCGGTGATGGGTCTCGCCTGCACCCGTTCCGAGGTTAGCGGCGCGCGGCTGTGGGGATGGGCGCGAGATCTCTTCGGCACCCCGGAGCGTTTCTTCACCCGCTTCTTCGTTGCCAACTACTGCCCGCTGGCGTTTATGGAATCCACTGGCCGCAATCGAACTCCGGACAAGCTGCCGATCTGTGAACGGAGGACGCTGCTCGAGATTTGTGATCGCGCATTGCGACGGACGGTGGAGCTCTTGCATCCTGATCTGGTGGTCGGCGTCGGCGTCTTTGCCGAGGAACGGGCGCGCTCGGCACTTTCCGGCGCCGGAGTCAGAGTCGGCCGAGTCCTCCACCCGAGCCCGGCAAGTCCGGCGGCCAACCGTGGTTGGAACGAGCGTGCTACCCGCGAGCTGCGAGAGCTGGGCGTCGAGCTGCCCTGAGATCGAGACCACGATTCTCCAGCCTCTCACTTTTTTAGTTATCATTCTGCTGAAGGTAGGAAAGATGCACTGGACTTACTCGTGTCCCCACTGCCAGTCTTCGCTCAATCCCGAGGATCGGGTGGTCCTGCGAGCCGAGCGCGAAGGTCGACGGTTCCTCGTCGGGCTCCATCCCCAACCCGGCAATTACGAGGTCGAGCTGCCGCCGGGCGAGGTCATGGCCAAGGGCACACGCTGGGAACTTTCGTGCCCGGTGTGCGACCGCAGCCTGGTCTCGGAGCTTTCCGAGGACCTCTGCGCCCTCGACGTCCATACGGCCGGCGAGACTCACCGCGTCTACTTCTCGCGCCTCGCCGGGGAGGAGGCGACCTTCGTCGTCTCGGCCGAGGGCTTGCTCAAGGACTATGGCATCCACACCGATCAATACCTCGAGCACCTAGTGCACGAGAAGTACATGCGATAGGCGCTTCGCGCCAATTCGGAATTCGGAATTCGGAATTCGGAATGCCGCCCACCCACCCCTCACGAATTGCGATCCCCGACAGCCATTTGGCCACCGGATTCACGAGAAGTCGAGCGGAAATTCCGAATTCCGAATTCCGAATTCCGAATTCGATCAGTATCCTGCCTCTATGAGCCGTGTTGCCGTCCTCGTGTCCGGTGGTGTGGATTCGTCGGTGGCGTTGATGCGTCTGGCCGAGGAAGGTGGACACGAGCTCACCGCCTTCTACCTCAAGATTTGGCTCGAGGACGAGATGGCCTTCCTCGGTTCCTGCCCGTGGGAGGAGGACCTCAGAATCGTGCGCGAGGTGTGCCGCGCCGCCGGCGTGCCACTCGAGGTGGTGTCGCTACAGCAGGAGTACCTCAAGACGGTAATTGCCTACGCCCTGGATGAGCTTGCGGTCGGACACACCCCGAGCCCCGACGTGATGTGCAACCGGATGATCAAGTTCGGCGCCTTCGTCGATCGGATCGGCGACCGGTTCGATCTCATCGCTTCCGGACACCATGCCCGGGTGACGGTCCGTGACGGCCTCGCTCGCCTCGTGCGTGGGGCGGACCCGAAGAAGGACCAGACCTACTTCCTGTGCCACCTCCGGCAGGAACAACTCGCGCGGTGCCTCTTCCCGATCGGCCATCTCACGAAGGCCGGGGTGCGGGCCGAAGCCCGCCGCGTCTCTCTGGTCAATGCCGACCGTCCCGACAGCCAGGGGATCTGCTTCCTCGGCCGAATCCCATTCAACGACTTCGTGCGCCACCATCTCGGAGAACGACGCGGAGCGATCCACGATGCAGAGAGCGGTAGGATACTGGGCAATCACCGGGGCACATGGTTTTACACCATCGGCCAACGCCGCGGACTCGGTTTGAGCGGCGGCCCGTGGTACGTGGTCGGCAAGGACATCGAACGGAATGTGGTCTCTGTGGTCCACGCCGACTCACTCTCCGGTCACCTCCGCTCGAGCTTTACCATCCCCAACCCTCACTGGGTCGCTGAACCGCCCACTCGATCCGATCTCGAGGTGCGAATCCGCCACGGCGAGCGGATCGACCCCTGCACGATCTCGCAGCGCCCAAACGGATCTTTGGTGGTCGAGTTCGATGCCACCGCGGATCCCGGGGTCGCACCCGGCCAGTTCGCGGCGTTGTATGACGGCGAGGAGTGTCTGGGCGGAGGGGTGATCGAGTAGGTTCAAGATGCAAGATACAAGATTCAAGATACAAGATTCAAGATACAAGATACAAGATGCATCCTGTATCTTGCATCTTGCATCTTGTATCTTTTGCCTACTTCTCGCTGGTGTCGGGCTGGATCTTTAGGCGGTGGATCATCTCGTTGAGGGTCGTGGGACTGAGCTTGAGCATGCGGGCGGCGCGACGCTGAATCCCACCCGAGCGGCGCAGGGCCTCGCAGATCAGGTACTCCTGGTACTCTGCCACCGTTTCCCGGAAATCGACGCCGTCGGGCGGGAAATCGGCAACCGGCTTGGTGCTCGGCCCCTCGCCGCGCAACGCCTGCGGGAGCTCGTCGATCTCGATGGTATCTCCCCGGCACAGAACCACCGCGCGCTCGACCGCGTTTTCGAGCTCGCGAACGTTTCCCGGCCAGTGATACTCGGTGAGCGCGTCCATGGCCGCTGGGGAGAAGCCGTCTATCTCACGTTGATTCTCTTCGATGTAGATCTTCAAAAAGTGTGTCGCGAGAAGAGGAACATCGTCGTGGCGATCACGCAGAGGCGGCAGCTCGATGTTAATGACGTTGAGCCGGTAGTAGAGATCCTCCCGGAAGTTGCCGGTCTGGACCTCCTCCCATAAATCGGTGTTGGTCGCTGCCAGGAGGCGGGCATTCACCGTCTTTGCCTCGACGCTCCCCACTCGGCGGATCTCCCGCTCTTGGATCACACGCAGGAGCTTGGTCTGGGTCTCCGGCGAGATCGTTCCAACCTCGTCAAGGAAGAGCGTGCCGTTGTGGGCCGCCTCGAAGAGACCCTTGCGGTTGCTCACCGCTCCAGTGAATGCTCCCTTGACGTGCCCGAAGAGGGTCGATTCGAGGAGGTCGGTTGGGATGGCGCTGGTGTGGACCGGGACGAAGGGTCCGTCGCCGCGCGAGCTGAGTCGGTGAATGGCGCGGGCCACCAACTCCTTGCCGGTCCCGGACTCGCCCACGATCAAGATGGTGGAGCGGGCCGGAGCGGCGCGGCGCATGAGCTCGAAGACCTCCTCGATGCGACGGCTGGTGCCCACGATCTCGCCCATGCCTTCGAGACGGTTCCGAAGTTGGAGGTTCTCCATCAATAGGATCCGCCGCTCGGCGGCCCGATGAACGAGGTGAAGGACCTCTTCGTTCTTGAATGGTTTCGGAACATAGTGGAAGGCGCCCGCACGCATCGCGTCGATGGCGGATTCGACCGACGAGTACGCGGTGATCACGACCACCGGCAGGTGGGGATCGAACGCCTTGATGTCGGGCAACAGATCGAGGCCCGATCGGTCGGGCAGCATGAGATCGAGGAGGACGACATCGACCTCTTCCTCGCGGAGAACCTGCAGGCCATCCGCAGCAGTCGTGGCCTTGAGATACTCGAAGCCGTCGCCCGTCAGAAGTGACCCCAGCACGTCCTGAAGGACAGGCTCGTCGTCGATCACGAGGATGGTTCCGGCTCCTGCCATCTCTGTAACCTGATCGTCGCTCGGGCCCCTCCGCACTCCAAGTTCACAAGCCCGACTTCGCCACCAAGCTGGCCGATCATATCACGCGTGATGGAAAGGCCCAGGCCGGTTCCGCCACGCTCGGACTTGGTGGTGAAGAAAGGCTCAAAGACCATTTTGAGAACATCGTCCGGCAGACCGGGGCCTGAATCTTCGACGGTGATCTCGGCCCACTGAGCATCGGCGGCCACCGTGAGTCGGATGGTCCCGCCAGGCGCCGACGCCTCGATGGCGTTGCGCACCAGGTTTCCCACGGCCAGCTCGAGCGCCGCGGCCGACGCCCACACCATCACCGACTCCTCAACGCTCACGATTTCCAGCGCCTTCTCCGCCCCCAGGGAGCGTGCGGCCTCCTGAGCCGCCCGAACCACCATTTCACCGATCTCGAGCACCATCCGGCTGTCAGTCGAACCGCGCACCATCTCGCGCAGATTGGAGACGATACTCGAAACGCGGAAGCTCTGATCCACCAGCTTGGCGATGATGGTTGATCGGGGATCATCCTCAGCTGTCATCTCGCCCAACATCTGGGCGAAGGAGGAAATGCCCGTGAGGGGCGTGTTGATTTCATGGGCCAGACCCGATGCAAGCCGACCGAGGCCGGCCAATTGCTCGTGCTCGCGCATTCGGTCCTGCAGCTCGCGAAGCTCGGTGACGTCCTGGAGAACCACCACCCTGCCGTTGAAACTACCGCTATCGAGCTCGAGCACGGACACTGCCAGGATCACCTGCCGTGGAGGATCCGACAACGTTCGCGCCTCGGTGTTGACAGCGTGCAAGGGAAGCTCGATCTGCCAAGCTTCGGGCAAGTCGACAACTGAGCCGAGCCCCCGTCCTACCAGGTCCTGGGCGTCGAGCCCGAAGATGTCGGCAGCACGTCGATTGGCGGATAGGATGTGTGCCGCCGCATCACATACCAGTATGGCTGCGGCCGATGACTCGATAATGCGCTGGGTGTTGGTGTGGAGGATCCGATATTCCTCCGCCTGGCGCCTGAGATCATCGAGGTACCGGGCGCTCTCCAGGGCCAACGCCGCCTGGGCGGCAAATGCAGACACAACCTCCTCACCCTCGCTGCCGAGCGGGAAGACGCCCCGCCGCAACCCGAGATAGAGAAGGCCGTGGACCGTGCCGACACGCTCGAGCGGCACCCTCACCGCAAAACCCGCAGACGCCATGGCGTCTTCGTGCTTCCCCGGATACTCGGTCTCAGAGACCGCAGCCGGGAGATATTCCGGCTGCAGATCTCCGTCTCCCGTGATGCGCTCGAAGCGCTCCCGTCCGACCCGTAGATACGTCGCGACGAGATCAAAATCGAGACCCTCGGTCAGGGTTGTGGAAAGGCGCACGAGAAGCTCGCGCGGATCGGTAACCCTGGCAAGCTCGCGGCTCGCGCTGGTGAGCAGTGAGCGCGGGGCTGGGCGTCCCTGATGGAGCCATTGGTCGAGAAATTTCTCAACCCGCAGTCGAACCGGCTGCAGAAGAACGACCAGGAGCACGCCGGTGGCAAAGGCGAAAAGGTTGCGCAGGGAACCCAGGCCGCCGGCGAACATGAGCAGGAGGTGGTTCGTGAGCGCGAAAATGAACCCTCCGGTGACAACAACCAAAGTGGCCGACAGCGAGTCGCGGCTGATCGGCTCCAGGTCCCACAGCCTGTAACCGCGGAGGGCGGCGAGAACGGTCAGTGGAATCGCACTGATGGGTAAGACCGCCAGCCAGGTGAAGGGTTCAAATGAGATGCCGATCCAGCGTGGGACCATGACCAGAATCAGAAACGGCACCAACCCGACGAAGAGGCCGAGGGCTGCCCACTCGATCTGGCGCCTGATCCGGACCTCCCGCGAGGCCGAACGCCAACGCCAAACCTGGACGATGATGCCGAAGATCAGGGAGGACACGAACAGAATCCGCAACAGTGACGCCACCGCCGGCCACCAGGCCTCGGCACCAATGAACAGCGCCGTTGCGCCGGATCCCACTACCGCGAAAACCGTCAAAAGATCCCATGTCCGCATCGATCGGTCGCGCTCGGGAAAGATGGAGAAGAATCGGGCGATCAGAAAGGGCAGAGCCGCCCCGGCGCTGCGTCTCACCACCTGGAGGATGAGCTCGGCGGACGCAATTCGGTTCGGAACCGCACCGAGAATCACGGCGGTGGCAGCGAGGAGAAGAACGGTGGCCGCCTCCCGACGGTTCGTACGCCACACGGCATACAACGCGCAGCCGAGCCCGAGAAAGCCCACCAGAGTCCGCGCCAGGTAGACCCAGTTGACGACCGGGGGCGGGGATCGGTAGCGGATCTCTGAGAATCCGCCGTCTGGATGGCTGATCGTGAGATCATGCTCTTCACCTCCCGCAAGGACGAATGCCGGGTCCTCGAGACGATCGATGGAAACACCGTCCACGCTGACAATGAGGTCACCCTTCGCCAGACCCGCGTCCTCGGCGCTCGATCCGAGGGGGGCGTCGTCGACAACCAGTCCCTGCTCAACCCAGGCTACGGGAAAGTCGAGCCGATAGAAGCTCCGCACGGTGCGGATCAGGGAGGTCCCCGCCACCACGACGACGAACGCCGCAACAAGGTTCAGGATCAGGCGCCTTTTCAGCATCGACTCAGTATAGGGAAATCAATCAATCGTCGATATGCGGGTTAGCCGCCCCCTGCCTGTTCGCCACTGGTGATCTCGTGGTCGCGGTCGACATTGAGCACGCCCGCCAGCAGCATGTCGCGAACCGTCAGCGCGATTCGGCCCCTGCTGAACGGCAGCAGCTCGGCGAGCACACCCCAGCCGCAGGGCTGATTGGAAAGCTGATGCCAGATCTCTTCGACGAGATCCGCATCGGTGTCGCTTCTCCATGCCAACCGGCGCGTGGCGGGCTGCAGGAGAGCAGTCCCGGAGGTCGTCGCCGCAAAATGGGAAAATTCATCCTGAATTCTCGCCGCCTCGAGGAGAAGCGGTTGGACCGGGCGGTAGGTATCGGTCTCCGGGGCGACCGCGAGATTCGAGAATCTGAAGGTTGCGTTTTCCGGTGGAGAGTTCAGGATTTCCATGAATGCTTCCGGGCCCTCGAGGCCTCCGCACGTCATGCGCCCGATCATCCGGCCGCTCGAATGGATGGCTCCGAAGCTCTTCCCCTTCGCGTCCGATATCTCGAGTACGCCGGTGGCCTCGGAATCAACCACCGTCTGCAGAATCGCGGGAAGGTCGAAATGATCGAGCGTGCCACGGAGATTGCTGCCGCTGTGCGCACCGAGATCCGCGACGGTGCCCTCGAGACGGCGGGCCAGCCGTTGCAGATAGTGGAGGGCCAGGTCCCGCGATGAGTAGAGGTGGCGGAGAAGCACCGGCCGCGGCCACTGAAGGGTGGTGCCGCCCTCCGGAAAATGGGCGAGGGAGTTCAGGGCCGTGCCCGTGAGAACCTTGCTCTCGGACACGGTCGAACCGACGCCGAGGTAAGCCACCGGCTGCAACCCCACCTCCAGGCTCTCCTCGCGGCAGACTTCAACCACCCCCTCGAGCACCAGGTAGAGAGCGGACGGCGTCTCGCCGGGGCGGAACAGAACCCCGCCCACCTGATACACGCCGACCCTGCCCAGCCGCGCCAGCGATATCTGTTCCTCCTGGGCCATGCCGTGGAAGAAAGGGCTTTCCCTGATCGCCCGCACGAGATCCTCGAATAACATATGCGTCTATTATGACATTTCCGACCTGTTGTTCAGTCACCCAACAGTCGGAAGTGGCGACAGGCTTCACACCGACTCCTGTTCTTCCGGGCGAAAGATATAATGGAGCGATGATGCGGGACGAAAAGTCAGCGGAGGCCTTTCGGCAGGTCCTCGTGGAGGATCTGAAGCACCCGATCTACCTCACTCCGGAGGAGGTGGGAGGAGGATGGTGCGATCTCTTTCCGGCGCTTGCGACCTCCCTCCCCGCCCCCTTTCCGATTTTCGGCCGCGACGAAGAGAGTGTCGTGACCTGGGGTTACCCACTCCTGCTCTCCGACGGCGTTCTCAAGCTGCGGCGAGACCTCGACGGTCTGGTCGCGGCGGAATTGGACTCCCGAACTCGACCGCAGGCCGGCAACGGGGATGACAAGCAGCGGATCATGACGCAACGGGAGCGCTACTACAAGTCGATCTCCGCAACCCTCGAGAATGTCTTCATGAACGACTACCACCGGGGCCTGATCGACCTCTTCCTTCTCTTCCACTCGGGAGAGGTATGCCGAGCCCTGTCGAAGGCGCCAAAATCCTCGCCCGCGTCGGGCACATCGGGTAGCGGCCGTGGACGGCCGGCATCCGAAGACCACCGCCAGGGCATCGCGACTATCATCGCGGATCTCCTCCGGCGTGCCGCCATCACGGCCGTCGACCATCTCCGAAAGCTCGCTGAGGTCCAGGTGACTCCCTCCGTCACGCCCCTAATGGGCATTATCTGTCAGGATCAACTCCTGCTCGTGAAATCCCGTACTCCGAGTGAGCTCTCCCAACTGAACGGTTATCTTCAAGCTCGGTTTCGGCAGAACGCCGATACGTTGGAATCCGCCAATCGCGAGGCGCTCGAACGCCTCCGTGACCTGGTGACCCGCCAACCCGAGGTGGGTAAGCTCCTCTGCCTCGCGGTTGGCTCGAACCTCAAGTTCGATCGGCCGGAGACCCTGCTCGAACCTCGTCTCTTAGACGCGATCCACACCTCCGGGCTCGCGGACAGCATCCATCTCTCGAGAATCCAGATGAAGCTCCTCCGGGATCTCGGTCTGCGCCTCAAGACCTTCGAGCTGCTCGCCACCCTCAGACGCCGGATCCTGCCCATGCAGCGACGCGGCACGACCCTGGTGCTAACCGGACCTTCCTCCGCGACCCCGATCGCCAAGACGACCCGCCCGTATGACTTCACCGCACCCGGAGTGGTCGACTCCTCGGTTCGCCGATTCGGCCTGATCTACGATCTGTCGAATTTCACGACTGTCCTCGAAGAGGTTCGCAAGGCGGGATGGATGGCCGAGGAACGGGCGCTCCAGTTCATGTACATCTTCCAAAATCGCCTCGAGGCGATCAGGCTTCGCCGTCGCCTCATCTTCGAAAAATTCCTCGGGGACGGCGCCTTCTACACTTCTCGGCGGGCCCTGCGAGTCATCGCCGCTGCGTGTGAGATCCAACACGTCTACGAGCAGCTTCGAGGCGTTGGATTCCCGTTCAACCACGGTATCCGGATTGCTGTGAACTACGGTGTTTTCCGTCTGCTACCCATGCTCCATCCGGGTCCCCAGGCTAAGCGGTTCGAGTTCTTCGGTCACGGCATCGTCGAGCTGGCGAGGCTCACCACCGGCAAGAGCACCCGCGAGATCTCCGACATCGCCGAGTTCCTCGTTCAATCCGGCTATGACCCCGGCGAGGTCGATCACTTTTTGTCGCCGCTGGCTTCGGCGCGGAGCGGCCACGAAGAGATCTCCACCCGACCCTATGCGGCCAAGCTTGACAGGCACGGCGAGCTCGTCAACGAGGGCATTGTTGTCGCACTGCCGTTCATCGAAGAGCTCGATCTGGAGCTCGAAATCGCGAAGCTCTCGAAGGTAACGATTGACAACTTCCGCTGGGCGCTCCTCCCGGTGGACCCCGGCCTGCCCGACACCCTGTACGTGGGACTTCGTTACCTCGGCGTCGCGCGTCTCAAGGGCCTGCCACCACAGGGGCTGGCAGAGGCCATAGTATGTACCGAGCTTCCCGAAAATGCCGAGGAAATCGACCTCGAGGGCCCCCTGATCGGCCTCCTGAGACGATTTGCCCAGAACGACGGCTCTGGGCAGGACGCCGCGCCCGAAGAAGCCGGAACTATCGACACCAACCTCCTGGTCATCACTTATCTGCTCGAGGACGACACCCGCAAGTGGATCTTCGGCAAGTACAGGAACACGGACGGCGTGCTCCTGCACACCATCGAGGTTCCGATTCAGACGCCGGAGCTCAGGCCCGGCGAGCCCATGGAGATGTGGCTCTTTCGCAACCGGTTCGAGCTCGCCCGGGTCTACGAGGGTCTGCGCCGGGAGGATGCGGGCATCACCGCTCCCCTTGCCACCTTCCGCGACCGCGCCGGCTACCTCGCCTGTTTCCTCACGGCCCCACACCGCGGGGTGGGGTGAATGCAGCTTCTACCCATGCCCGGAACACATTCAAAGTTATGAGTTTAGAGTTAGGACTGGATCAACTCTCAACTCTTAACTCTTAACTCTTAATTCTCGAGCGCTTCCTCGATGATTTTCAGAAAGCTCGCCAGGCGGCCGGGATCGATCTCGCCTGATTCCACCGCCTCGCGGATCGCACACTCCGGTTCGTGCTGGTGAGTGCAGTCTGGGAATCGGCAGCTTCCCGCCCGGCTCGCAATCTCCGGGAAGGCCGCCTCGAGCTCCTCGGTCTTCGCTTCCCAAACTCCAAACTCCCTGAGCCCCGGCGTGTCGACCACGAAGCCGCCGTATGGAAGCGGCATCAGCTCCGCCATCGAGGTTGTGTGGCGGCCCTTGCCGGTGCTCTCCGACAACGAACCAACCTTGAGCCGGAATCCTGGGTAGACCGCATTCAGGAGGGACGACTTGCCTGCGCCCGAGGGACCGCAGAAGAGCGTCGTCCGGTCCACCAGGAGCCGCTTAAAAACACCGAGACCCCATCCCGTACGAGCCGAAACTCGGAGGACCCGGTAGCCCAGCTCCTCATAGGTATGGAGCCATCGGTCCACCTTCTCGACTCCCTGATCGACCTTGTTGATGGTGATCACGGCCTCGATCTCAGCGAGACGACAGGCGACGAGAAACCGATCAAGCAGGCCCGGCTTGGGTTCCGGCTCCAGGGCGGCAAAAACGAGCAGCGCCTGGTCGACGTTGGCTGCCAGGATCTGGGCACGGTTCTTCGAAGGCGCCTTGCGAAGAAGAGAGTTGCGTCGCGCGTGCACAGCAACGATCACCCCGTCCTCTCCCTGCATCTCCAGGGTCACCCCGTCACCCACCACCAGACGTGCCGCCGACGGGGTGCCGCCCTCCCAGTTGAGCCGCCGCCGCGACGCCACCACGATGGTGTCGTCACCCACCTGCACCCGAACCAGCGGGCCGTGCATGGCAATGACTGTACCCTCAACAATCTCCATGACGGCGCCGAGTATAGCCAGGAAATCATCGAAACTCCTGCGAAACTCGAAGAAACGCGGGTGGGGATAAACCCCGCCCCTACGGTATCCTTTGTAGGGGAGGGGTTTATCCCCTCCCATTCAACACGCATCCGCTCGTGCGCGGGTCTTCAATGTGGCTCCACTATCTGCTGATTACTGGAAATGCGGGCGGTTCGTGGCAGTAAGGAGAACCATCAGTCTCCGATTGGCCGCAACCGCGGGGGCCGGGTGGTGAGCTCGTCGACCGCTTGACAGAAGCGTGCGAAGGCGGGGTAGTTCTCAGTCGCCACCGTTTGCGCAGGAAGCAGGATGTGCAGCACCGACCGGAGAGACCCGGCATCATCGTCGAGGTCCTCGTCTACCGACCCCCACTCTGCCTCGAGGCGTCGAGGCACGCGATGCGCCGGCTCCCAGCCCGGCGCAGGGACGAGATCGAGCTCGAGCCGGCGTTCGATCGGCACTCTCAGAACCAGCGGGTAGGTGCGTTCTGGCAACGATGCCAGTACGGGCACCAGCGGGTGGGCAAGCACCAGGCTTCGACACACCAGCTCCCCTTCCTCGGCGTCACAGGCACCACGAACCAGCATCTCGAGGTGAATCACCGCGCCGTCAGGACTGCGGTCAATGTTCCCCTCGACGGCACTGGCTCCCGCAAAGAGGCTCACTGCCAGCTGCCGATAGAACATCCCCTCCTGATCCACCGGTACGCCCTCCACCCGTTCGAGAAGCCGGTCGGCCTGGGCGCCGCGCAGGGGCATTTGAAACTCGATTCGAGCGTCACCCTCCGCGGAGATTTCGGCACGGACCTTGACCGTCTCCTCGAGGTCGGGGTTGGGGAAGGTGGGCAGCTCTTCGATCAGTGTGACCGGCGCGCGCGGGCGGGTCAGTGGCAGCACCAGACCGTCGCTGCCCTGAAAGATCGGGTTGATGTGGTTGACGCCTCGGTTCTCCTCCCGGATATCGACCCAGAGCTCGTCGTCGCCACTCTCGAGCCGCAGCAGAGCGGCCGGAAAAGCGTCCAAAGTCGGCACCCGGAGGCGGTGACCGCGCTCGGTCCACGCGCGCGTCAGCACCAAATCGACCTCCCAGCCCGCGTCGGCCAGCACCGCAGCGAGGATGCCGAGACGGTTCCCTCGCCGGCGTCGGAAGCTGTCGCCGGCGGCTGCGCCCACGGAGAGCTCGCCGCCGCCCGCCTCGACCGTGTCGATCAGCGCAGTCACGAGGGCCCGCAGTTGCTCCTCTGCCGTTTCGCCCTCGAGCAGCGGGCGGCTCCATTCACGCAGCTCAGGTGACAATCGCAGAACCGGTAAAACCCTGTCACGAACCGCGTCGCCCACGTCCTGCCAGGTGACCCCGAACCCGTAGTTCAACCACGGCATCAGATCCTGAGCGGGCGGAGCGAAAGGCTCGATCGGCATCGGCGGCACGCGCTCCGCGCGCCAATTGAGCATGCGAAGGCCCTGCCACTCCTGCTCGCTGCGCTCCAGGCCTTCGAAGCTGCCGTCCACCTGCAGGTCGATCTCGGGCGGCACCAGCAACACGTACTCGGAAAGGCCGAACGCTCGATTGGGATCGGCGAATCGATAGATGTATGGGGGCAAATGACCATCGCGGGTTGCGCCGGTGGCTGCAACCCGCGCCACGTACTCCTCCTCTACCAGATCTCCTGGTTTGACATCACTCAGGGTGATCACCCCTCCGCCTGGTCTGAGCTCACTCGGCACAACCTGTCGGCCGTCCGGCTTGAGGACCCTCACCTTGAGCAGATACGCATCGGGCAGGGGTTGCAGTACCGATGCGCGACGCACCCCGACCGGTGTGTTGGCCCGGGTCAACCCGTGGTAGTAGTAAAGGCTCGAGCCGTCGGGGAAGATCCGTTCAACCGCCTGGTCGAGGAGGAGCACCGCATCGACGTCCGCTCCAAGATCACGGTACTCCGCGGCAAACGCCCTCGCCTCGACCTGGAAAGGAGCATAGAACGGGACCCGCCCCAGGCGCCACGCCAGGGTCAGGAGCTGTAGATTCGACGGGTCGCGCTCGAGCGCGCCGGCGACCGCCCGCTGCATCGCTTCGGGGTCGCCGCCGGCCGAGACCAGCGTCAGCTCATCGAAGATCGGAAGATCTCCCCACCGCGTCCGCGCACGTTCGAGCTCCATCCCTGCCGCCGTGAGGTCGCCGTTCTCGAGATGGAGCCGCACCAGCTGGACGTCGAAGTCAGGATCATCAATCTCCCCGAGCATTGTTTGAGCGGCCGCAACCGCCTCACCCACGAGACAGCTCGAACTCAGTTGACCGATCCAACGGGACTCGACCGGTGTTGCCGACGCGAGTGCACGGAGCAGCATCTCGCGCTCGCGCCAGCGCTCGAGAGACGCCAGGACCTCGAGGCGTAGCCCCGTGACGCTGAGCGAGTCCGGAAGCGCCGTTTCGAGCCGGGCCAGTCCCTCCTCGGCTTCCCTGGCCCACCCCCGCCGCACCGCCTCCCGAACCCAGATGCGGAGGATCCGCACATCATCTCCGTTGCTCTTGATCAAATTATCGAGGAGGCGTTCGGCGTCCTCGGCGCGGCCCTCGCGCACGGCCACAGCTCGTTCGAAGAGCCGTGATCCCGGAATCGAGGTCGCCTCCCGTAGGAGCTGCGCCGTGCGACGGGAGGATTCGGCGCCATGGTTACCCCCGATTACCAGAAACTGGTGACGGGCGAGGGCCAGGTCGGCCCACGGGTTGTCTGGATCTTCGGCGCGGGCGCGCTCGATCCAACCATACTCCGCAACGGGATCGCCGCGGCCCCGCGCCAACTGCGCCGCCAACAGCATCTCCGCCGTTGATCCCCCGCCGTCTTCGAGGCGTTTCGAGAGCTCCGCCTCGGCCGGAGGCAATGACCAATCCACCTCCGACCCCATCCAGACATGGGAGGGCCGTTCGGTGGCCCTCACGCCCGCCAGTGAACCACCTCGATCATCGAGCAGGCTCACCCTCACGCCAGGCACGTCAGGAGAGGCCAGCTCCACCCGCAGCCGATGTGCGCCTCGGGTGAGGCGAATGCGGTACCAGTTGGTCTCGGGATCCTCGAGCCCGCAATCCCGACGCCGGTCCTCCGCCCGTCCGTCAACCTCGAGGTTGTAGCCGCCCTGGGCTTCCACGACAAGCCAACCGGTGACATCTTCGGCGACATCCAGGTTCCAGGCCATCAGATAAACCCCGTCGACGGCCATGGACAGGGGCGGGGAATGGCGTCCGTCCGGGTTTCGCACGGTGAGCCGGAAGGCGGCGCCCTGATTCAGCCACCGGGTCCCAGACGGCGGCAATCCATCGTCCGGCGGCACCACGTCACGCTCCAGGTCGAGGGAGCTGAAAACTCCGAACGGCCCCGCCAGCTCGGCCGTCTTGAGAACGCTCGCCGGCGCCTCGGACCTCAGCCTGGTTTCGATAAGACCAAGAATGAAGCCGAGCTCCGGGTCGCGGCCGTTTTCGGAGACCGAAAGGATCTCCTCCGGCGCCGGCAGATTCTCGATATTGGTCAGCCACCACATGGCGGCGGCAACCGCATCGGCGCTCGACGGGTCCTCGGCAACGGCTGCAAGGGCTTGTTCCCGGGCCGCCCCGAGCTCGAAGCGCATATCTTCGCGCCACACCTCCCACCACCCCGCTGAAACCGGCAGCGATAGGGTGAGGATCGCCGCGAGGACCGCGGCGCGGGCCGCCGGCGCTCTCACGGCGACTCCAAGCGGCGCCCGAGGTGGCGCTCCACCGCGACCAGGAACTCACGTAGGTCAACCACCTCGCCGGCTTCGACCAGCCCGGGCTCGAGATGGAGGAAACCCTCGACTCGGTAACCCTGGGCCTGGGCGTGGAATTCGACGCGCAGCGAGCCGAAATCTGTGTCCAGATCGACGGCCTCGGGCAGGTTGTCGGGTGGCCGCCCGAGATCGACTTCGAGAGTCCACTCGAGATCGGGACGGACAGCCACCATCAGCGGTCCGTGGCGTGCTCCGCCCGGTACCATGCTCGCCGCCCACTCGAGGCCGCCGGGAAAGACCCGGATTCCCCCACTGCTCGCAAGCGCGCTGCGAGCCACCGTGCCCTCGATCTCCATGATCGTTGGGTCGCGCCCGGGTATCAGCTGTAGATTGGGCTTGCCGGTGAGCTGCGCGCCCGGAAACAGCTCTTGAAGCCAGCGGGAGACCCGCTGGGTTTCCCGGCTGCCGGCAAATCGCACCCGTCTGAGGTCGGCCGCCTCACCGGTGTCATCGGTTCGGATCTCCAACTCGACCGCGCCGTCGTCGCCGAGGCTGATCGCAAATCTGGACCGGGCAAGACCGCCCCCTATGGCCCGGGTGATCTGGAGACGACTCTGCGGTCCGTCGACCACCAGGACGACGGCGTTCTGGTCGCCTGTCGGCGGCGGGTAGGGCGCATGCCCGGCGGCGGTACCATCGAGCCAGAGATTGTCCTCCGGCAGATAGGCGATGGCATGGTTGAATATCTCGAGCACCGCCGTCTCGTTGCTCACCGGTCCCAGATCATTGGTGCGCACCATGACCATGCGGGCGGGCACGCCGATCGCGTCGTACAACGCCACCAACAGTGCCGCCTTGTCCTTGCAATCACCGATACGGTGGTGCAGAACCCAATCGGCCGAGAAGGGCCGGAAGCGATGTTCGCCGAACTCGAGGCCCACATAACGGATCTCGTTGGCCACAAATCGGTAGATCCGGTTGATTCTCTCGAGACGGTCATCGAGCCCGTCGACCAGGCGCTGCGCGGTCTCCCGCACCTGCTCCGAAACCCGGACCCGAGGCGCGACGTGACGCCCATACCAGTCGGCGAGATCTCCCCAGTCGGGATGATTCGAGTAGACGAGGTACGGCGTCACCATCAACTGGGGGGCAGAGGGCACGTCGGGTACGACCGCTGGAAGATCCCGCCATCGCCAGCGCAGGTGGTGCACTCCGTCGGGATCCTCCTCCAATGAAGGCTCGCCATCGAGGTGAACCAGCTCCCAGTCCGGCAACAGCTCCTCCGGGCCGGCCAGCTCCAATTCCATGAGGGCTACCGGAACGCCGCGGCCGAACCGAATCAACCCCCCGTTGTACGGGCCGGTCTCGTTGGACTCCTCGGTCTCGGTGAGGATGTAGCTGATCTCGACCAGGTCACCATCCTCGAGCTTGGTGAAACGGAGCACCCGGAGACGCGTGTCGTAATAGAGGTTGAACTCCGGTTCCGAAAGCCGCGGCGTGTCTCCCTGGCGGGCGGCAACCTCGGAGCCGTCGCGGCGCAGGATGCGAGCCCTCAACACCCGAAGACGCTCGGACTCAGCGACAAACGGGATACGATGAGTGAGCAGATCGTCCGCCCGATCGGCGGCATGAACGAGGAAGACCAGCTGGACCCTTTCCTCGGTGAGATGAGAGGGCAGAAAACGGGTTTCTCGATGATCCAGGAGCACCACAGCATGCCCCCCGAGGGCCACCGCATCCGCCATCCGCCACATCTCCGCAGGGGTCCGGAGCCAGTCGAGGGTCTCGCTCCGCTCGCCCAGCAGCTCGAGAAGACGCTGTGCGCGACGGTCCTGCGGCCGCAGCTCGAGCGCTTCGCGCGCCAGGTCCGCGGCTCGAGCGTCGTCGCCGCTGGAATGCTCGATGCCCGCGAGCTCCACGATCAGGTCGACGTTGCCGGGGGAACGTTGCAACCCCTTGTCGAGAAGGTCGTGGGCACCCTCGAGGTCCTCGTCGGCCGCCAGCAGTCGCGCCAGGCGGATGCGCACCTCCGGCCGGTTCGGGTCCCGCGCCAGCCGGTCGGCAAAGAGACGGCGCAGGGCCTCACCGTCGCCACAACTTTCGGCAAGACGTTGGCGAAGGTCGATGATCGCCGCCGAACCGGGAGTCAACTCCTCGAGACGCGACGCCGCCTCCATCGCGAGATCCCATCGACGGACCTCGATCGCACTCTCGGCAATGCTCAGGTTGACCCGAACGCAACGTGGATAGGTGCGACCGAGCTCTGCGATCGCCGGTAGCGCCACCGCACCCCACAACCCCATATCGAGGTCGAGCTTGGCGCCGCGTACGACAGCTTCGTCCCCGTTTGCGTCGCCGAGAAGCCCGTGCGCCTCTTCAAAGAGGGTGCGCTCTCTGTACCAACCCGCAAGCTCGAGGCGAGCCCACAAGAGACCAGGGTCGGCCGCCACCGCCTCGAGAAGGAGATCGCGAGTCACGCCCGCCTCGGAGGTCACCATCCACTCGAGAAGACGTGCCTCGCCCGGGGCGTCAGACCTCGCCGCCTGGCAGGCCGCGCGTATTCCACCGCCACCTTCGGGCTCGGGGCGGCGAGCCACCAGGTACGCCGCAAGCGCCATCGAAGCGCCCGGCGCCCCCGAATCCACGGCACTTCGGATCTCCTCGCCCAGCTCGCGCACCACGGGTGGTTTGCGCTCCACCGCCGCCCGGACGACAGGTGGCTCCTGGACCTCGCGCACCCCTTCGAGTGACGAACCGTTGGGACGCGTCAGTCGCGCCCGCAGCCACCAGCGGTCGTTTTCGGAGGCCACAGCCACGACCAAAAGGTTCCGCCCCTGCCGCAACCACGCCCCCCCCGCCACCTGGTCTTCCCCCCTCCGCAACGGCTGCGGCGTGGTTACCACCTCGGACCCGTTGAGCCACACGCGGGCGACCTGCGCCGCCCCGACCCTCACCGCCACCGGTTGCTCGCTGTCGCTGACAACCGTGGTCGCGAGGTAGGCCATCTGCCGTCGTGGAGGCCACGCCAGACCCGACAGCCGAACCCACCCGAGAGGATCGGTACCGGGCACAGCGCGCCACTCGACGTCTGCCGGGGGCGACGCGGCAAGGTGGTCAAAGTCCTGCAGCTCCTCGAGGGGCGCCGGGCCCTCAAACCACCACGACGAGAGGCCTCCCATGGTTCGAAAGAGCTCGCGTGCCGCAGCGTCCAGACCGCGATCGAGTTTCAATCGAGCCCGGATCAGCCGAATCTCGTCCACCATCAGCGGATCGACGCGACGCACGCCCGCCAGCCGATCGAGGTCCCGCTCGACGTCGCTCCAGTCGTTCAGGGTGCCCCGCCAGGCAAAGGCCATGAAGAGATGGTGAAAATCGGCGGGCCGCACCCCGTTGTCCACCGCCGCTTCGATGTGGCTGTCGACACGGTCCTCGATCGCCCCGGCGCCGACCGGTGTCGCCGCACAGACGAGGACCGCCGTCAACCAAAAGGCCAATAGACACCGTGCCATCGAGGGTTGTTTGCCGCTGTCGGGGGAAAGGTACCGGAAGACAGTCACCACCGGTCGAGTATGGCAGATCCCTCTCGAAGATTTGGACGTTGAACGTTATCCTCCATCCATGACAAGCAAGAGCACCCGACCCGCAGCCGTCACGTTCGATGCAGGAAACACTCTGCTGTATTGCGATCCGAACCCTTCCGAGATCTATGCCGCCCAGCTCAGCCGCCGCGGCCGATCCGTGCACGCCAAGGAGGTGGGTCCCGTCTTTCGGCAGGCGTGGGCCGAGATGCAGAGTCGCACCTCCCCCGGACAGGATCGTTACAGCTCGGCGCCCGGGGGCGAGCGCGCGTGGTGGGGAGAGTTCGTCAAGGAGGTTCTCGGACGGCTCGACCACGACGCTCCCTGGGAGTCGCTGCTCGACGATCTATACGCCGCGTTCTCCGACGACGGCGTGTGGCGGGTTTTCCCGGAGACCATCACCACCCTCAGCGAGCTCAGAACCCGAGGGCTGGCACTGGCCGTCATTTCGAACTGGGACCGTCGACTACCGGACATCCTCCGCTCACTCGATCTCATCGACTGGTTCGAGGTCGTCACCGTGTCGGCCATCGAAGGTGTGGAGAAACCCTCACCGGAGATCTTTCGGCGGACGTCGAGCCGCCTCGGGGTCGATCCCTCCTCGACTCTCCACGTCGGCGACGCACCACTCGAGGACTATTCGGGCGCCAGATACGCCGGATTCGCCGCCATCCTGCTCGACCGTCATGATCTCTTCGTCGATCAGCCCTACCGACGCATCTCCTCTCTCGACGAGATCCTCGAAATCATCGACTCGAGCATGACTGAACCGTGAATACTCAGTTTTGAGTTCTTAGTTTTGAGTTTTGAGTTCCCGCCTGGTGTCCTAACTCAAAACTCATAACTCAACACTCAAAACTCCTTTCCTCTGATTCCTCAAAAAGACTTGGAAATCCGAAACGAGCTACTATGAAATCATGCTGCATGCCGTGATCATGGCCGGGGGCTCTGGAACGAGATTCTGGCCGGCTTCCCGCCGCCACCTTCCCAAACAGCTCCTCGCCCTCGCGACCGAAATCCCCCTCCTTCGCATGACCTTCGAACGACTGGGAGACCTGGTACCGGGGAATCGAGTGTGGGTCGTGACTACCGCCGAAACGGCGGAAGCCACCCGCGACGTCCTCCCGGAGCTGCCGCCAGAAAACATCCTGTCCGAGCCGATGGGTCGCAACACCGCGGCCTGCGCCGGTCTTGCGGCCCGTGCCATTCAAAAAGTGGACCCGGAGGCCGTCTGCATCGTGCTGCCGGCCGATCACGTCATCGGCGAGGAGGCGCAGTTTCGCGCGGCGATGGCGGCGGGCGCCGAGTTCGTGAGCCGCGAGGGCGGCCTGCTGACCTTCGGAGTCCGGCCCACGCGGCCCGAGACCGGCTACGGTTACCTGGAGCTCGGTCCCGAGCACACACGCGAAGGCGAGTGGTCGATTCACCGGCTGCGGCGATTCGTCGAGAAACCGGATGTCGACCGCGCCCGCGCCTACCTCGAATCAGGGGGTCACCTGTGGAATGCCGGTATATTCGCCTGGAGGGCGACCACCCTGCTGGATGAGATTCGGCGTCAGATACCCGAACTCGCGAGCGGTCTCGATCGCATCGGGAAAGCCCTCGGAACCGCTGAATCCGACGCCGTCCTTTCCGAGGTCTACCCGTCCCTTCCCGCAACCTCGTTGGACTTCGGGATCATGGAGGGCGCCGAACGACTCTGGACCGTACCCGTCGATTTCCCGTGGTCGGATGTCGGCTCGTGGACGGAGCTGGCAGAGAGGCTCGCCGCTGATGCTACCGGCAACGCCGTCCGCGGACGGGTGCAGGCGATCGATGCCGGCAACAACGTACTGGTCAGCACCGGACCCGTCCTGTCGGTAGTCGGCGTCGACAACCTGGTGGTGGTCGCCACTCCGGACGCGGTGTTGGTCATTCCCAAAGACCAGGCACAGCGGGTCAAAGAGGTCGTCGAAGGCCTACGCGATCGTGGTTGGGATGATGTTCTTTAGAATTCTCAATTTTGAATTCTCAATTCTCAATGGTCACCCAACGACTCCCTCCCCGTTCCGGGTTAGGTCGTACGAAGCCGAATGGCAGGTGTGGGAAGGCCGCAAGCCACCAAACCCTCCTGTTTGGGGGCGGGAATTGAGAACTAAGAATTGAGAATTGAGAACTGAAGGTTACTTTTTCTCGCGAAGTCCGTACTGGTCGAGCTTTCGGTACAGCGTTGAACGGCCGATGCCGAGCTGGCGCGCGACATCCGAGAGGTTGCCCTGGTTGTTCTCCATCGCGTGAACGATAGCCTCCCGCTCCAGCTCATCGAGGCTCTTGGTTCCGCCTTCCATGGGGGGGCCAGCGGACGGACCCCTTGACGCGTCGTCTCTGGTAATGCCAGATGGAAGATCGGCAAGCGTGAGCTCCAGACCCGCCGATACGAGCAGGGTACGGTGAATCACATTTTCCAGCTCACGCACATTGCCCGGCCAACCGTGGGTCGACAACGCCTCCATCGCCTGCGGTTCAACCCTCGTCACGCGCTTGCCGGCATCGCGGGCATGCTTGTCGAGAAAATGCTCCACCAGGAGCGGGATATCCTCGCGCCGATCGCGCAGCGGCGGTAAGGAGATCGGGAAAACCACCAGACGATAGAATAGATCTCGACGGAAGGAACCATCCTCGACCATCGATGCGACATCGCGGTTGGAGGCCGAGATGACGCGCACATCGAGCTCGATGTTGTCGGTTCCCCCGACCCTCTGTAGGACGCGCTCCTGCAACACCCGCAGCAAACGAGCCTGGGCGGATGGCGACATCTCGCCGATCTCGTCGAGGAAGATCGTGCCGCCCGCAGCCTGCTCGAACTTGCCCGGGTGAGTGGCGAGAGCGCCCGTGAAGGCGCCCCTCTCGTGACCGAAGAGCTCGCTCTCCTGTAAACCCTCGGGGATCGCTGCGCAGTTAACGTCGATGAAGGGGCCGTCGGAACGCATCGACGCATAGTGGATGGCCTTAGCCACCAACTCCTTGCCGGTACCGCTCTCGCCGGCGATGAAGACCGTGATCTCGGACTCGAGGATCTTTTCGATCTGGTCATACACCTTCCGCATCGCTGCTGATGAACCAACGATGTTGCGCAGGTGATTTCGGTCCGAAAGCTCCTCCTTGAGACGTGCAACCTCCTTTTCGAGGTCTCCGTGGGACAGCGCACGGCTCAGGGTCGTGAGCAGCCGTTCCTGATCGACAGGTTTGACCAGGTAGTCGTACGCCCCGAGCTTGGTCACCTCCACCGCCCTCTGAACGTCGTTGTCGGCGGTGATCATGAGGACCGGAAGCTTCGGGTGGCGCCGCGCGATCTCCTTGAGGACCTCGACCCCATCGACCTCAGGCATCATGAGATCGAGGAGAATCGCATCGGGCGGTCGCCCGGAGTGCGCGAGGACCTCGGCGCCGGAGGAGAAGGCATCGACGGTGTAGCCGGCTTCAGTGACGATGAACGACAGCAATTCCCTGATCGCGGGATCATCGTCCACCACCCAGATCAGCTCGTTGTCAGCCATGGTGTCTCCAGTGTACTTGAGAAGAGGGAGATAGAGGGATCACCCACCCGGACCGAGGATGCAAGATACAAGATGCAAGATACAAGATACAGGGCCCAGCCGGCCCACCCAATGGTCCCAGTTGGATGCATCTTGGATCCTGCCCTATCTTGTATCTTGTATCTTGTATCTTGGATCCTGCATCTTGCATCCTGCATCTTGCATCTTGTATCTTGTATCTTGCATCCGATCGGGTGGCCGGGAATCAGCTGAGAATCCCTGTGAACCAGACTGAGAGCGCCTCCATTGCGAGATCGCCGCGCAGCGCCGTTTCCACCGTGCCGAGCTCGGCCAGCGCCCCTTCGAGCTCCGAGGAGCGATAGCGGCCGGCGCCTCGGAAGAGCCCCCCGAGCACGAACAACGATGGCGGCTTCGAGCCGGACCGTAGGAGCGGTGACGGCCCGTCCGCCTCGATGAGCTCGACCAGCTTCGGACCGATTCCGTCCTTGAACCGGCGGGGATACCAGTACCGGTCGCTGGTTCGCTCCGGCGCCATCTCATCGACGAGCCCGTTTCCAGCCGCCAGCTGCCGCAGATACAAAAGGCGTTGAAAGACCAACGAGGCCTGACCGAAAAGAGCGATGGGCACCCCGCTCGAGGTCATGATTTTCCCTTGGCGATCACGCACCGAAAGGCCGCCGGTGACGGCGGCGATGATGTCGAGCACCGGCGCCGCTCTCCGCTCGAGCAGCGCATCCCACACCACATCCAACGACCGTTCCTTCGGAAAGCAGAGGGCACGCACGAGGTCCTCGTTGACCGTCCCGGCAGCACTCGCAGCGGCCAGCTTGCGGCCCTCCTGGGCGAGAAGGCGAGGCGCGAATCCGAGGCGATCGAAGAGCAGGCGTTCCGCCGCCGGAGTGAATCGGACCTCGCCCGCCTCCCGTGCCAACACCCCACGCAGCACCTCGCGCTGCTCGTCGGACAGGGTCACATCGTCCCACGGCTTCGGTTGCGGCGGGAGAGAGACCCAACGAAAATCTCCAGCCTCTTCCACCGCCTTGACCAGGGATCCTTTCGGCTTCTCACCGCAAACAGCGGCCATGACCAGGGCGGTACCATCCGACAGACCCTCCTTGAGAACCTGCACCACCGATTCGGGATCGACTTCCGCCTTCGCCGCCTTGTCACGGCCGCGACCTCGCCCCGCCGGAATGTCGAGCCAGCTCTGGATGTCGGACGCGACCAGGAGCCGCTGCGAAGTAAAGAGCGAGGGCGAGCAGAGCTCGACGGCCAGCTCTTCGGGAGTCGTCTCCTCCCGCACGAACTCCGGTTCGACCCCTCCCAGCTCGGCAGACACGGATGCGAGCGTCTCCCGCACCCTACCCTCGAGGAGGTAATCGTCAGGCGATGCAAGGAGGTACACGCGGGCCATGTTCAGGCCGGGAGAGAGATCGTCAAGCGCTCAGATCTCTCCACGATCCTGCAATTCCTGGCACTCGATGCAGTGCCGGGCCCAGGGAACGGCATCGAGGCGTCCGGTCTGAACAATCTTGCCGCAAGCGACGCAGACGCCGTACTCGGATTTTTCCATGCGGTCGAGGGCGCCGTCAACCAGGCGAACGATGTCGCGCTCAGCGACGGTCAGTTGATAGCTCAGATCTCGAGTGACGGTGGAAAGGGCGCGGTCGCCGAGATCCGGCGCCTGCTTGCCGGTACCTTCTTTTTCACTGCTGCGGGCCGCCTGCACGAGCTGAAGAAGCTCCTCCCGCTTCGCCAACAATTGCTTGCGATAACGTTCGCGCTGTCTCTTGTTCATTGGTCGATCCTCCGCTCAGTATCCACCGGTCGGTCCCGGCGACCGGATCATTATTGTACCTGAAATCAGTGGATGAGAATCCACTCATTTCCGGTGGTACGCACCCCCCGAAAGAATGTCGGTGGCACGATAGAGCTGCTCCCACAGCACCAGGCGGGCCAACAGATGGGGAAGAGTCATCGGGCTCAAGGAGAGGCGCTCGTCCGCCCTGTCGACAAGACCAGAATCCAAACCCAGGTCACTGCCGATAGCGAAGAGAACTCCATCGGCACTCCGATCTTCAAGGCCCCCGAGCCAACCGGCGAAAGCTGCGCTGTCCCGACCTCCGCCTCGTTCGTCGAGAGCTACCAACCGCCAACCGGGTTCGCGGTGACGAAGAATCATCTCGGCCTCGAGACGTAGAGTACGGCAGGGATCCTTCTCCCGCCCGCCAGCCTCGGGGCGCAAAACACGATCCTCGGCCTTCCAGCGCCGGTCAACCCGCTTCCGGTAGATCTCGATCTGATCCTCGTAGGGACTCGCCGACCGACGACCGAACCAGGCGACGTTAACCCGCATATCTCACCGGGTGTCTACTGCGGACGGCGAATGGCAGCCATCTGTCGTGCTTTTCGCAAATCGTGCTCCTCAACGTAGCGCGACTACGCCTGCGTCGCCCGATTTGCGAAAAACCCAACATCTGACTACCCTTCGCCATCCTCGTTGAGAAACCCGGTGAGAAATGCGGGTTACCCGCATATCTCACCGGGTTTCGCTTCACGGGAGCTCGGTCTTACCGATGCCGAGGGTGTCAGCCTCGAGCTTCGGGGCGTCCCCCCACAACCCGTCGAGCCCGTAATACATGCGCCGCTCCTCGGTGAAAACATGGACCACGAAGTCACCGTAGTCGAGGAGAACCCAGTCCGCGTGTGACTGGCCCTCGACGTGGAGCGGCCGCCGGCCTGCATCCTTCAGCTGCCGCTGCACCTCGTCGGCTATCGCTGCGACCTGGCGATCGCTGGCGCCCGAGCATATGAGCAAGGCGTCAGTGTAGGACGTGAGATCACCGACCTCGAGACCCACGATCTGAAATGCCTTCTTGTCGGCGGCGGCACGCGCGGCGGTTTTCAGGGGGCCGAGGCCTTCAGCGTCTCGCATCATTCCTGGGTCCCGGCGGTCGGTGCGTAGAGACCGTACTTTTCGATATAGGAGTTGACCTCGTGCGGCACCAGCTCGCGAATCGGCAGTCCGCGACTCTGGCGGTCGCGGATCGAGGTTCCGGAGATCGGGAAGGGCTCGTGGTTCAGCAGGTACACGGTCAATTCCTCCGGATCAGGAACATGCTCGAAGGGTTCGGTCAACCGCAACCGCGGCCGCAAGCGCGCCGGGACCCGAGCCTCCAACTCCCGACCCCACATATGGGCGCGGTGCAACACCACCAGATGGACAGAGTCCACCAACTCCTCCCAGAGCTCCCAGGTTGCGATCTGGGAAAACGAATCGGAGCCGAGGATGAAGTAGAGCGTGCTGTCTGGGAATCGCCGTTGGAAACGCCGCACCGTCTCCACCGAGTAGGTGGGTTGGGGGGCGAAGACCTCGTCATCGGAGGTGAAGAAGTTTTCATATGGCAGCGTCGCCATCGCCACCATGGCGAGACGATGCGTGACGGCGGTCAGCGGCCCCAAATCCTTGTGCGGCGGCGAGCCCGCCGGAACGAAGTACACGGCTTCGAAGCCAAAGGTTTCCTGGGCGCGCACCGTAGGTACAAGATGACCCAGGTGAAAAGGATCGAAGCTCCCACCGTAAATCGCGATTCGCCGTTTCATGGCTCCGCCTTGACCTCCTCTACCAAACCGAACAGCAATTCCAGCAGCCGATCGATTCCCTCTCCGGTCACCGCCGAAATGGGCCGTGACGAAACTCCGTGGGCGTCGCCGACAGCCTCCAGCATAGCGAGGACCGATTCTCGATCAGCTACTGCATCGAGCTTGGTGCCGATCAGCACCCAGGGTCGCATCTCGAGCGGCGCCGCGTGGGCTTCGAGCTCGGATCGAATGGTATCAACTCGGTCTTCAAGCGAGATCTCCTGAGAAAGATCGACGAGGTGGGCAAGCACCGGACAGCGTTCCACGTGGCGCAGGAACTGTGTCCCCAAACCTGCACCCTCGTGAGCGCCCTCGATCAGCCCCGGAATATCGGCCATCACCAGGGTGCGGAGCTCGTCGCCGGGCGCCGACACGACCCCCAGGTGCGGTTCGATGGTCGTAAAGGGATAGTCCGCAACCTTTGGACGAGCCGCAGAAAGTCGTGACAGCAAGGTGGACTTGCCCGCGTTGGGCAATCCCACCAAACCCACATCGGCGAGCAGCTTGAGCTCGAGGTCGAGATCGAGTTTCTCGCCCAGTCCGCCGTCCTCGGCCACTCGTGGAGCACGGTTGGTAGGTGAGGTGAACCGGGCGTTGCCCCGGCCGCCGCGACCGCCATGCGCCACCACCAACTCCTCGCCGTGCGCCACCAGGTCGGCGAGGACATCACTCCCGGCGGCGGTGCGGACCACCGTGCCGGGGGGTACTGGCAGCTTGACGTCGGCTCCACCTGCGCCGGTCTTGTTTGTGCCCCTACCGTGCTGACCCCGTTCGGCCCGTACCAGACGCCGATTGTGGAGATGGAGGAGGGTGTTGAGACCTTCGTTGACGACGAGGATTACGCTCCCGCCGCGCCCCCCGTCACCGCCGTCCGGCCCGCCCCGTGGCACGAATTTCTCGCGTCTGAATGAAACGCAGCCGTTGCCGCCGTCACCCGCGCGCACCGTAATCCGTACCGAGTCAACAAGCATGATTCACACCTAAGATGAGCGGTTCTGCCGGAAGAGATGTGCCAAGATCTTGATGTTCTGGTGCTTGCGAAAAGCGGACGCATACCCATCGGTATTCGGAGCATTTTCACACTTCGCCAGAGCGCAAGAGCTTGGTGCAGATCGCCGGTGAGAATCGCTCATCTTAGGTCATACACGGGGAGTGCGACGAAGCCGCGCTCGTTGGCTCGTTTCGAGATGTCATGGGGTTGTGCGAGAGTCCCACCTGAGATGAGTGGTTCTCAGTTGACGACGATGCTGATGAACCGACCGAGACGACCGCGGTTCTGGAACTTCACCTGGCCCGTCGAGGTCGCGAAGAGGGTGTCGTCGCCGCCCCTTTTGACGTTGTTTCCGGGCTTGAAATGGGTACCGCGCTGGCGGACCAGAATGGTCCCGCCCGTGACCTGCTGTCCGTCGCCGACCTTGGTGCCGAGACGCTTGGAGTGCGAGTCACGACCGTTCCGGCTCGAGCCCTGTCCTTTTTTGTGCGCCATGATGTCTCCTACGCTTCGATGGCCTCGACCCGGACCCTGTAGTAGTCCTGCCGATGGCCGTTCTTCCGCTTGTATCCCTTGCGGCGCTTCTTCTTGAATACGATGATCTTTTCGCCACGCACCGGCGCCAAGACGCGGCTCCGCACCGACGCGCCGTCAACCACCGGCTGTCCGACACGGACGGCATCGTTCTGGCTGACAAGCATCACCCGCTCGAAGACCAAGTCGTCGCCCGTCTTGAGATCGGGCTGAGTGCGCTCCACCAGCAGCTCGTCGCCCGGGCTCATCCGGTACTGCTTGCCGCCGTGCTCAACTACTGCATAATCGCTCATTCCACACCTCTCCCCAGTCAAAGGGGCGTTATTTGTAACAGACAGGGCGTTTGCTGTCAATACGACACGGTTCACCCACTCGGATACAAGATCCAAGATCCAAGATACAGAGCGGATCTTGCATCTTGTATCTTGTATCTTGCATCTGGGCGGCGTGTGGGTCTCAGAACCCCGGTGCCCGGTCCCCTTGGGGGCGCTGTCCCTCCTGCCCGCGGGCGCCGGGCCGACGGTCCGATCGCATCTGTTTCATTCGACGCTTGATTTCCTCGATCTTCTGCCACTGCTCGTAGGTCAAGACCTGCCGTACTGCCAGCAACATCTCGAAGCGTTCGTTCTCGAGCTTCTGGCGTGCGGTCTGAAAATTGGCGTAGGCCGCGCGCACCGGTACCGGGTCGAATATTTTTTGGTCGACAGAGCTTGCGAGATCGAGCCCGGCCTTGTCGACATCGGCCTTGAGATCGATCATCCGCCGTGCATGCTCGAAGACCACGTCTCGAATCTGTTCCTGCTGCTCTTCGGTAAGCCCGATCCGGCTCACCAGCCGTTGGTCCTCCCACCACTTCCCGGGTGGGAGGTCGAAATCGTTCGCCGCCAGCGGGCTCACCACCGCGAGAACCACGATGATGATCAATAGGTGTTTGGTTTGGCTGGTAATCAGCTTCGTCATGGCTGCCTCCACTCCCGCCCCCTCACGATGCTCCATTTTCGTAAATAGTACCGTCCAACCCCGGGTCGATGAGCTCGAATCCCGGGATGGAGTCGTCGGCCAACACCGCCTCGACCTCGGCCAGGATCTGCTCCACGGGCAACTCTGAACCGGTCGCGGGATTGGTTGGCGGCGGCGGCATCCACAGGGCCCTGAGCCCGACCGCCGCCACCAGGACCGCGGCCACCGCAAGTAGCGGACGGGTCCACTGCCGCCGCTTGGGCGGGGCCATCGACGGCGATCGCAGCCGCAACAGGATCTCCTGCCGTTGCCGCTCCCAGTCCGGAGCCTCGGCCTCGAGGCGCCGCCGTCGCGCATCGATGACGTTCCGCATCAAAGACACCTGCTGGCGGCAGCTCAAGCACGACCTCAGGTGCTCTACGGCCGCTCCCTCGAGCTCGAGGCCGGACACAACCGCGGTGATCTCGTGTTCATCGAGATGAATCTTCATCGGTATGCTCCCAACTCCCGGCGCAGCCGGTGCACCGCCCGGTGCAGCTGCGTCTTGACGGTTCCCACATGGACGTCGAGCGCCTCGGCGATGTCCTCGAGCTCCATCTCGGCGTAGAAACGAAGCCGGAAGATCTCACGTTGCCGTGGGGCCAGGGCCTCCTCGCCGGCTTCGAGAGAGGCCACCGCCTGGCGCTGCATCGATCTCGCCTCGGGCCCCGCCCTGCCGTCCGGCACCTGCGCGAGTACGCCGACGCTCTCTTCATCCCCGGATTCGTCCACGATCGGTGCTGCGCGGCGCCGCCTTCGCAGCTCGTCGAGGCAGGTATTGATGGCGATTCGGGTCAGCCAGGTCGAAAACGCCGCCTGGCGGTCGAAGGCGTCGATTCTGGTGAAGGCCTTGACCAGGCTGTCCTGGGCCGCCGCGTCGGCATCATCCACGCCGACGTACTGGCGGCACACCATCCACACCCGGCGCTGATGGCGGTTGACCAGCTCGCCGAAGGCGTCGCGGTCACCGTCTTGCGCCCGCAGCACCAGCGCGTCGTCCGCTTGGGAAAGATCTGTTCGAGACGGGTCCATGGCTCCTGCTCGCAACACACTCCTTCGACGATCGTTTCCCTTATGGGTTGACATCAGCCAATAAAGACACCACACACCTTAGATTCTGGATGCAAGATGCAAGATGCAAGAGATGCAAGATGCAGGATGTAGGAACGACCCGTCCCCCGATGCTGGATACTGGATGCTGGATCCGCTCACGCGGCCGGGTTTGCCCGCAGATTGACGCAGATGAACGCAGATAAACACGTATGGAATCAGTTGTGTCTATCTGCGTGATCTTGCGGGTAGATTTTATTGGAGGCTTGGCCAGGTAGGGCGTCTGCCCGAAGGACGGCTTATTGATTGCCAGCATCCAGCATCCTGTACCCAGGTGGGTGGGTGGTCGGGAACTCAAAACTTAAAACTAAGAACTCAAAACTGGATCCTTCTCCGGCACTACCACCGTGAGCGCCCCTGGCACGACCTCGAACCGCACGATGGGCGGTTCCAGGGTCACCGAGTTGCCGTCGAGGTGGGCGGGCAACGGATTCTCGAAGTGGAGCTCGAGCCACGGTGCCTGCAGCTGGTGGGTCCCCTTTTTCTTCCCCAGCCCCCCCCGCATGGCGGCCGCCAATCGTGCCAAACGACCGAGCGGACCGACCTCCTCTACCAGGCAGACATCGAGCAGCCCGTCGTCCGGAACCGCCGCCGGCGTCAGGGCGAAGCCGCCGCCGGTGGTCGGCCCGCCGTGCACCGCGAGAATCAACATGGTCCCCTCGTAGGTCTGCTCTTCGGTGACCATCCGGACCTTTTCCGCGCGATAGCCAACGAGGGCCGACAGCGCTGCGATCAGGTAAACGGCAATGCCGCGCACCCACTTGATCCTCGCCGCACGGTCGTTGATGTTGGCGGTGAGCCCGACCCCGATGGCGTTGAGCACGAAACGGTCGCCGGTCCGGATGAGGTCAACCGGCCGGCAACGGCCGTCGACCGCAGCCCGCGCCGCGTCCTCGAGGTCGTGAGGCACACCGAGGGATCGCGCGGCGTCGTTGCCGGTACCGAGCGGCAGGATCGCGAGCTCGCCGCCGCCCGCGCGGTACAGGCCTTCCGCCGCCTCGCAGACCGTGCCGTCGCCCCCCGCCACCACCACCCGTGCAACCCCATCGGCGACCGCGGCGGCCGCGAGCTCGGTGGCGTGGCCCGGCCCCTCGGTGAAGACCGCAGGCGCGGACAGCCCCCACTCGGCGAGGCGTTCGGCCGTTAGGGGCCATTCGCGGCCGAGCCGACCCCCTGCAGCCGCCGGGTTGACGATGATTCGCACAGAGACAGCCTAATCGATCATCGATCGATTTCAATGTTCATCGACAATAGCCTGTACAATCGTCGCGCCGGCTCCTTGTTCGTCCGGAGACCGCAACACTACAAGCCGAGGTGAAGTGTGTTCGAGTTCGCAATCGTGGTCCTCTTCGCGCTCGCCATCGCCGACCTGATCGTTGGTGTCAGTAACGACGCGGTCAACTTCCTCAACTCGTCGATCGGTTCACGGGTCGCGCCACGCACCGTGATCATGGTCATAGCGAGCCTCGGCATGCTCGCCGGCGTGACCTTTGCGTCGGGCATGATGGAGGTGGCCCGCAAGGGAATCTTCCACCCGCAGTTCTTCACCATGCCCGAGCTGATCACGATCTTCCTCGCCGTCATGCTCACCGATATCATCCTGCTCGACCTCTATAACACCTTCGGTCTCCCAACCTCGACCACCGTCTCGATCGTTTTCGAGCTCCTCGGTGCGGCGGTCGCAGTCTCCCTGTTGAAGATCAGCCAGGCTGGAGCCCCCTTCCGCGAAGTCGTCAACTACATCAACACGAGCAAGGCACTGGCCATCATTTTTGGAATCCTGTTGTCGATCGGGGTGGCTTTCATCGTCGGGGCCTTGGTGCAAATCGCCACCAGACTCCTCTTCACCTTCGACTATGAGAATAGGCTGAAACGATACGGGGCGCTGTGGGGTGGCGCAGCCCTTGCGTCGATCATCTACTTCATCCTCATCAAAGGCGCCAAGGGATCCTCTTTCATCACTCCCGAAGCCCTTGCCTGGATCAAAGGCCACACCGGTCTCATCCTGTTGGCCTCCTTTGCTTTCTTTACCGTCCTGCTGCAACTCCTCATGACCCTCACCCGTGTCAACGCTCTCAAGGTTGTCGTCCTGGTCGGCACCTTTGCCCTGGCCATGGCGTTCGCTGCCAACGATCTCGTTAACTTCATCGGCGTACCGTTGGCCGGTCTGGCTGCGTACGTGGAGGCCGGCGCCGCAGCAAATCCGATGACGGCCACAATGGAGGCTCTCCGGCAGCCGGTCCAGTCCAGCACCCTCTTCCTCTTGATCGCCGGCACCATCATGGTTGCGACCCTGTGGCTGTCCCGCAAGGCGAGAACCGTCACCAGAACGGAGGTGCGCCTCGGTCGACAAGAGGAAGGCTATGAGAGATTCGAGTCCACGGTACTGTCACGCGCCATTGTCCGACTCGTGTCATCGGTCCTCGAAACCGGAGGGCGGTTGGCGCCGCCCGCCATCCGCCGGTGGGTGAATACTCGGCTCGATCGGTCAGAGTTCCGACCCGCACCGGCCGCCGACGGCACCGTGCCGTCCTTCGACCTGGTCCGCGCCGCCGTCAATTTAATGGTGGCAAGCGCGTTGATCTCTCTCGCCACCTCGTTCAAGCTGCCGCTGTCCACTACCTACGTCACCTTCATGGTCGCCATGGGAACCTCGTTCTCAGACCAGGCGTGGGGGCGGGAGAGCGCCGTGTATCGCGTCAGCGGTGTGCTGACGGTGATCGGCGGTTGGTTCTTCACCGCCATGATGGCGTTCACCGTTTCCGGGGTCTTTGCGGTCATCATCTACTTCGGCAAGATCTGGGGAATGATCGGTATTGGCGCCGTGGCGATCCTGCTGTTGGTCCACACCCGAGACCTCCACCGTGTTCGCGAGAAAGAAGAAACCGCCCTGGATGTCTTCAACCTGCGCAAGATCAGCGACGCGACAGCCGCGGCCCGCACCACCTTCGAGCACACCGGGATCTTTCTGCGCGAGGTCCAGAAGATCCTCGAGACCGCGTTTTCGGGGCTCTTTGTCCTCGATCGACCCAAGCTCAAGACCGCCCGCGAGGGACAGCGAGAGCTTCAGCGTTGGTCCAACATCATCGCCGCCAACATCTTCAAGGTTCTTCGTCTCCTCGGCCGTGATGAAAAGGTCACCGATACCGAACGATTCGCGCAAGCGATCAGCGCGCTCCAGGAGATCAGCGAAAGCGTTCGCGACGTCGCCCTCAGATCCTACGTCCATGTCTCGAATAACCACTCGGGTCTGCTGGACTCGCAGATCGAGGAGCTGGACCAGATCTTGCGGAAGACGCTCGAAATTCTCGACCGGACCGCGGAGACCATGACTCGCAAGGCCCCGCCGAACTATGAAGTTGTCGCGGAACTGAGTCGCGAGCTCCGTGGGTTGGTACACGAGTTCGACAAGAATCAGATCCGCCGGATTCAGGACAATTCATCCAAGACCCGCCTGAGCATCCTCTCCTACAGTCTTGCGTGGGATTGTTTGAAGATCGCGGAGCAGACGGCAAATCTGCAGACTGTCTTCGAAGATCCTTTCCGACCCGGCGATGCGGTGGAACCGGCGGCCGACATACTCATCTGAGGCTGGTCGCTGCTACCATGACGCGTCCGTTACGAGGCTGCACGCCTCGTATGAGTTGGGGTTTTTCACCGGAGGTCTCCCGATAGATGAGCGACAGCGGCGAGTTGCGGACAGAGCGCGGAACAGGGATGTCGTTCTGGCAGGGCACCGGAGCCCGCGTGCTGCCGCTTCTATTGCTTCTCTACGGCTTTCTGGTCAGCATCGGACTGCTCAGCAAGGCATTCACGATGTTCTCGGGCGGCTTCGTCGACGGTCTGATCGCGAGCGCCTCCAATCCTCTCCTCGGTCTCTTCGTCGGCGTTCTGTCGACGACGCTCGTCCAATCGTCGTCAACCACGACCTCGATAGTGGTGGCCATGGTGGGCAGCGGCAGCATGCCCATCCACGCCGCGATCCCGATCGTCATGGGCGCAAACATCGGCACCTCGGTCACCAACACCCTGGTCAGCCTCGGTCATTTATCCCGCGGCCAGGAGTTCGAGCGGGCATTCGCCGCCTCGACGGTTCACGACTTCTTCAACATCTTCGCGGTGGTCATCCTCTTTCCGCTCCAGGTAACAACCAACTTCCTCGGTATTCTCGCGGCTGACCTGGCGGAGATTTTTCAGGAAATCGGCGGACTCACCTTTGCGAGCCCTCTCAAAATGGTCACCGGACCCGCGGTCAATGGGGTGACTCACGCGCTGGACGGACACCCGTGGATACTTCTCATTCTCGCGATGGTGATCATGTTTGCCTCGCTGAGATATCTCGTGGTGGCCCTCAAAAAGATTGTCCTCGGTCGCGTGGAGGCGTTCTTCGATCAAACCCTGTTCGCGAACGCGGGAAGAGCCATGCTCTTCGGTCTCTTCATCACCGTCCTCGTTCAATCGTCCAGCATCACCACCTCGCTGGCAGTGCCGCTCGCGGGCGCAGGGGTTCTCAGCCTCGTCCAGATCTTCCCCTACACCCTCGGCACCAACGTCGGCACGACCATCACGGCGATGTTGGCAGCTCTCGCGGTCGGCGAGATCAGCGCGGTGACGGTGGCCTTCGCCCACCTGCTCTTCAACATCTGCGGTATCGTTCTGATCTGGCCGATTCCCGCCATCCGCCGGATTCCGCTCCGGCTCGCCGGTAATTTCGCAGCGGTCGCCGCCAACCACCGCTGGCTCGCTATCGCGTACATCGTCATCTGTTTTTATGCCGTGCCTTTTGCTGCAATTCTGATTTTGAGGTGAAAGATGTTCAAGGAATTTTTCGAGCTGTTCCGCAAGGACAATATGTTGCAGCAGGCCTACGACAGGTCGCTGCAGATGCTGGAGGCGGATCGGGAGATGTTCCTCGCCGCGTCGAGCTCTCTCCGCGAGCACGACGACGCGAAGATCGAGCTCGACATCTATGCCAAGGACCAGCTCATCAACGCATACGAGCGCGAGGTCCGGCGCAAGGTGCTGACTCACCTCGTGCTGAGCTCGAGCCGCAACATCGCCGCGGGTCTGGCACTGGTGAGCATCGTCATCGACATCGAACGCATCGGCGATCTGACCAAGAACATCGTCGATCTCGCGCTCAACCATCCTGGGCGGCTCAACTGCGGCAGCCTCGAGGAGGACATCCGTAAGATCGAGACCACGGTCAAGACGATGTTCACGCTCTTGATCGAGGCTCTTCCCGAAGGCGACGAGGACAAGGCAAAGGAGGTGATGTCCGAACACTGGTGGATCGCCCGCCGGAGCGACGAAATCCTCAACATCCTCATCAAGCGGAGCGCGCCCGACCTCGTGTGCAACGAGGCCGTCAGCACGGCGCTCTACGTGCGGTTCTTGAAGCGGATCTCCGCCCACCTGATGAACATTGCGTCGAGCATCGTCAACCCCTTCGATAGGATCGGATTCCGGGATGACATCCCGGACAACCCGTCTGACGACGAGTGATCCTCTAGAAAACGATGATGTAGTCCACCTGCAGCCGGTCCATGTCCGGAAACAGGGAGTACACCGGTTTCGTGTGATACCAGGTGAAATTGAAGTACGACTTCTTGATATAGCCAAGACGAAAGTCGAACCGGTATCCGTCGACATCCGAGGCCATGGTCGTGTCCGACTGGGCAAAGACGTAGAAGAGGGCGTCGGGCTCCGAGTAGTAGCGCGAGAAGCGGAACATCAGTTGGTAGGGCTCCTTGTAGTCCCCCACCTGGACGCGCGCGAAGTAGCCCGTGTCGTAATCCTTGCCAAGACCGCGGGCGCCGGTGTTGTAGTAGCCGTAGGCTGAGAACTTGATCGGCCAGCGTTCGTTTTTCGTCCAGCTCCAGTTGAAGAACCCGTTGACGATCTGGAAGTCGCTGATCAGCTGGTCCTCGTCGTCGAGCAGGTTCGTCACCCTGTTGCCGCGGAGCTCGCCGTTCAGGGTGAGATCCACGACCAGTTGCGGGCGATGCCAACTGTCGTAGCCCATTCCGACCTTGAACGAACCGACCGAGTCGGAGCCGAACTTACCGAAAAGCTGACCGCCGACGAGGTGGGCGTCTTTTTTGTTCTTCGACTCCTCGAGGATGTACTGGTAGAGATTGGCCTTGAGCGGGCCGAATCTGAATTCTTCCATCGCGCCTTCCACCGTCACGTCGTCGTCCCACTGCATATCGGAGACGACCCACTTCTTCTTGGCGTCGAACTTGCCGACGGTGAGGCCCAGCCAGTCGTTGGGGTGGAATGCCGCAAACCCTTCAGAGATCGAGATTGGTATCAAACCAAAACCGCCGTCAAAGCTACTGTTGTCGGACACCGGATCCAACGGATCGCCACTTCTGAGCTGGAGCCCGACCTCCATCCAGTCGGTCACGTTGGTGTAGATCCCGGGCCGAATCCGCGCTCGGAATCGGTCGCGGTGGTTGGTGGGTGAGATGCCTTCGACCTCGAAGAACTCGGCGCGCAAACGCAGATCCCCCTTGAAGTCGATGCGGTCATACCACTTCTCGTCCTCGTCTTTGGAGGCTTCCTCGTCTACGGGTTCCACAGCCTGTTCCGAAGGGCGTGCTGGTGGGGGCTTTTGTGGCGGCATCGCCGGGGTCTCCTCCGTTACCCGCCGGCGATCGTACTCCGCCTGCACTGCAAGCGCCTCTTCCATCGTGATCAACCCCCGTTCCACGAGGAGCTTGAGAAGAGGATCGAGTTCGGATTCGTCGGCACCGACGCCGAGGACGCCGACAAAAACGACCACCAGGACCACGATCCCCACTTTCCACCGCTTCATCGCGCTCCCCCTCTGCGTGACGCCGCGCCATCCGGTCACGACGTTATCAGCCGCGCAACCGGATTATCGAACGCGAGGTTAATTGAGGATGGGAATAATGTGAAGTCTGTCGCCGCTTCCGGCTGCATGCTTCCGGCTTCGCGCTTCGGGCTTCGCGCTGCGCCGTGACAGGTCGCACTCCAGCCGACGAGGGGCCGATCGGCCCGGTTAATTGAGCAGAACGGTCTTCCTCAGGGTGTAGGGCCCGCCGTGGGCGTCGTCGCGGTGGATCTCGACCCTGACGTCGTCGCCGACGATGACTCGCATGAAGGTGGACCTGGTCTGTCCGCGGCCCTCGATCTGGGCTTCGTAGTACCGGTCCCGGGCGGTGGGATCGTTGCCATATTCATCATAGAACTGGGCCAGGGTCTGGGTGATCGGCTGGTCCTTCAACCCCAGGTATTTGAACCAGTAGTCGATATGGTAGGGATCGTCCCGATAGAGCTGTTTGAGTGAGTTCGCCTCACCGACGCCCCGCTGCCTTCCCTCTTCGATGGCGCGGCCGATTGCCGTGTACATCTGGTCGGCATAGGAGGCCTCCTCCAAGCCTCTCGAGTGCCCCGGGTCGAGCTGCCAAAGGCCGTTGATTTTGGCATATGAGGCGTTGTGGGTGTGGCCGCAGAAATAAGCGTCCACTCCGTACTTCAGCATCAACTGATGGAAGGCAAACGCAGTTTTCGGGTGTTCATCGAGCGAGTCACCCTGGTGGCGGATCCTCCCGGTGTCCATGTCGGGCATCGGGATCAACGGTTCGTGCCCGAACACGAAGATGTGCTTCTTCGCGGTGGCCGCCAGGTCGGCATCCAACCACTCGAGGAGCTCCGGCACGATGTCGCCCTCGAGGCCCCAGTCGTTGACCCCGTCGTAGTACTGGTTGAGGACGACGAAGTGGGCATCCGCCCAGTCGAAGGAATAGGTCGTCGTCTCGCAGCCTTCAGGGCCGCGGTTGACCACGTTGGGTACGGTCTGGTTGTAGTTGCGAAGGTACCTCATGGTCGATGGCGACTCGGGGTCGTGGTTGCCGAGCACCGGGTACCACGGGTAGTCCTCGCCGAGAACTTCGTCAATCATGTCCCGACCCGCCGACGGCGGGTGCACATCGAGGTCGCCGGGGCTGATCATGAACGCCCCTGCGCCGACCTCTTTGATGGCCTCACACGCACCGGCGAAGTTCTTCGACCTCTCGCCGTCAACTGCGAAGTTCCGCATGTCCGCAGCGACGATGAACACCAACTCGTCGCCGGAGCCTTCGTCCGCGGCCGCCACGGGCGAGTTCCCCGCGAGCAACAGACCACACACCACCGCCGTAATCCACCTGAGCTTTACTCGATCCAGCTCTTCGAACGTCGTCATGTACCCTCCATCCACAGCCGCTTGGCGGTGAACCTCAATCCTCCACCGGGATCTCATAATAGCCTTCGCCGGCGTCGTGGTGCTCCTGCCGCTGTCTGGGGAGATTGGTCACCTTTGAAGGCCACGACTTGACACCATTGACCAGCTCTGACGCGTAGAGCTCGAAAGGCTCCCACACCCGCCGTCCGTGGATGTCGATCAACTGGAAGACCAACCTCGGGTCGTCGTCCATGAAGAACTCGACCAGACCGAAGTTGCTGCCCTGGAAGTAGACCGGCCAGATCCGCCGTTCGGGCCTCCGCTCGAGCCAGCTGTCGGGGGTGACCTGCGCCAGCGGCGAGCTGACCATGTCGTAGAAATCGTAGCCGCCGTTCTCGGACCACGGAATGACATTGAGCTCGCCGATATGAGAGTCCCCGGACATCAGGACCACACCGGTGATGTCCCGGTCGCGGATGAAGTCGAAGAGACGGTTACGTTCGTGTAGGAAGCCGGCCCAGGAATCGCCGAACTCCCCCTTCGCCTTGCTCCAACCGCCACCCGACACCAGAACCTTGAAGACCGCTGAGCTCAAATCGAGCTCTTTTGAGAGCCACTCGAACTGCGCCGCCCCGAGCATTGTCTTGTCGGGAGTGTTGGGGTCCTCGTCCGGGTCGCGGTACCAGCGTCCGTCGAGGAAGAAGAAGTCGATTTTGCCCCAGGTGTACTTGAAAAAGATACCCTTGAGATCGGGCAGCCCGAAGGAGGGGTTGGCCCAGTACTCGCGAAAGACCTCATAAGCCCCCTCTTTCACCGGGTTGGTCCGGTCGTGGTTGTTGAGCCCATAGTCGTGATCATCCCAGAGGGCCAGGTGCGAAGTGTTGTGGAGAATCGGCTGCAGGGCGGTGATTTCGCGCTGCCGCCGGTACTCCTCGCGCAGGATGTCGGGGTCGAGGGCATCGCCGTAGATATTGTCGCCGATCCAGAACATGATGTCGGGGTCGTAGTGCTCGACCCACGACCAAATCGGCTGGACTCGATCGTCCTGCCATTTGCTGCCGGATCCGAAGGCGATCCGGAGGTCGGCATCGGCCCCGGCCTTCGGCGCCGTCTTGAAACGCAGCGGCTTGAGCTTTTTGAGATAGCGATCGGGGATCCCGTCGGTCGTGATCCGGTAGAAGTACTCGGTCGCCGGTTCGAGGCCGGTGATGGTGATGACTTTGGTGTAATCATCGGCTCTGAGCACCGTCGCCGGTTCGGTCTCTCGGTACAACTCGAACTCCGGGGTCGTGTCGTACTGGATCGTGACCGGAAACTCGCCGCTGGTGCGGACCCAGATCCTGACCTCGGTCGGTTCGACAGCGCCGACCATGGGCCCCTGCATCAGGCGCGGGTACCCCGTGTGGCTCGGTGTGGCGGCTGTCGCGGCCGAAACGGCGATGAGGACACCAAGGCAAAAAACAGTGCCCGTGCGATGGGCGGTGGTGTGAGATTTCATGACTGCTCCTTCTTTCAAAAAACCCATGAGAGCTTGGTGAACAGGGTATCCCCCTGCTCGGACGGGGCGCCGATCTCGGAGGTCCCTCGCTGGTAGGCGATCTGTAGCGAGCCAAACGGCGGCTTGAACCGCCACACCCCGAGAAGCTGGACGTTCTCTTTGCTGATCACGGAGTTGGTCTGCACGAAGAGCGAGACGAAGAGATCGTTGGTGAAGTAATAGCTGGAACGGAGGATGTGGATCCAGGTGCTTTCCATCTCCGGATCCGGATCGAGATCGAGCCAGGTCAATTCGTAGGAGAGCTCCCACGCCGTCGACAACCGGTACTGAAGCTCGAGGGTTGCGAGCTTTAAATCGCTGTCGAAGTTCGTCCCCGTGCCCACACCGACGAAGATCGACCGCCCGGCCCGGTTGTCGTAGCCGACCTCCACGCTCGTGATCGAGTTGCGGAACTCCTTCTCGAAAAGCTCGAACTCGTCGACGTACGAGATCTCGACCTCCCAGCGGCTGCTGAAGACGATATCCACCTCAGCGTCGAGCTCCCAGCTCCTCAGAACCCCTTCCTGGCTCCAGTAGCGGTTGTAGTTGACGCCGCCCTTCACCTTTTCAAACACACCGTTCTCGAACCAGAACGTGTGCGTGCCATTGGTGTCGAACTCCCGCCGGTCATCGTCCCTGAGAAAGCCGATGACATTCATGTTCTCCTGCAGCCCGGCATCGAGGGAGGTGTACCTGACATGGAAGTGCGAGTTCGCCGAGTCGAAGGCCGGCCGCAGAAACCACCCGAGCGTGCCATCGTTTGTCGGCCCGTGGGAGCGTAGGAGCTGACCGGTCATGCCCAGGGTGTCGGTGAAGAAGAGGGTCATATCCGCGCCGATCGACCCGACGTTTTCTCCCTCGACGCGACGGTTGGCGGCCAGCAGGCCGATGGTCGAGGGCCCGAAGACGCCCCGTTGCACCCGCAGGACGGTGTAGTCGGCGGCAACGCTCGACACCGTCCCATCCGCCTCCTCCGAATAGAGATCGGCGCGGGTGGCGAGGACCGCGAGGTCGAACCCCCCGAGCCTGCCAACCAGCTTGCCGCCCGCCGAAATATCGCCGATCCGCCGGCTGTAGAACTGGCGGATCCTCTGCTTGTACATCTCGATACCTTCGAGAAAGAACGGCCTCTTTTCGGGTACGAAGAGCTCGAATCGCGAGAGGTTGATCTCTTCCACATCGCCCTCGATCAGGGCGAAATCAGGATTGACGGTGACATCGGCGCTGAGGTCGCTCGAGACGCGGAACCTGATGTCGCCGCCGAACTTGGTATCGACGCCCCGCTCCCTTTCAGCCACTACCAGCCCATAGGGGATGACCGCGAACTTCTTCAGACCCTGCGGCTGGACATCGAGGCCGGCAAGGATTCCGAACACCGAGACCCTCCAGATGTCCTCGCCCGGACCCGACCACAACGAGGTTTCGAGTCGCCGGGGTACGCGCCGGCGGAAGTTGAGACCCCAACTGACGTCCTCGCCGCTTTCGAACCTGAGCATGCGAAACGGGATCTCGAACTCCGCCGTCCATCCCTCAGACGTGCGCGTGGACGCGGAGCTCCAGGTCGCGTCCCACTTGTCGTCCACGGTGCGGCCGTTGTCCGCCACCTTGCCGTCCAACTGCACGCCGAGCGAATTGGTGGCGAAGTAGTAGGCGGTCCGCCGGTCGTGGTTGGTGTCGAGCAGGACCGTCACCGAGTCATCATCCTCGAGATCGCCGTCACGGGATGTGATGGCGGCGGCGATCCTGCCGGGGTCCGGATCGAAGCACCTGAAGGCCACATAGAGGGCCTCCGAGGTGTGACCGACCAGCACGACCGTACGGAAATCCGAGGGCGCCCCGAACTGCGGCACGAACTGTACGAACCCCTCGACCGTCGCGGCGGTTTCCCAGACCTCGTCGTCGAGGACCCCGTCGATCACCGGCGCAGTCGGAAACACCACGGCGGGAATGCTCGAGTCCTCGGCGCCGGAGGCGCGTGGCGTTCCGAGAACCAGCACCGCAACCAGGACGACCGGAATAAGCCAACGACTGCTGTCATCCACGGTGGGCTTCCGGCACGTAGTCGGCGAGCTTGGCGTCGGCAAAGATCGGCTGCAGGCGGGCAAAGCGCTGCAGGCCACCCTCGAGAGGCACCTCCGGCCACGCATCGCCGACCAGCGGGCGGGCGTAGGCGAGGAAGTCATCGTTGACATCGGTTCGCGCGGCTGTGATCCAGGCCTCGGGGAACGAACGCTCGGAGTTGGCGACCACTTCGAGCGGAACCTTGTCGTAGCGCACCCGGTACGCCGAGCCTGGTTCGCGCAGGATCGTCGCCATAAAGCCGGAGCCGTCCTCCGCGGCAACTCGAGCGGCGTGACGTCCGACCCGGTAGGCCTCCTCGAGGTCCACCGTCGATGCGTGGACGATGCTGCCGCGCTGGTCGGTGCCCGGGGTGTTGCCACGCGCCGAACCGCGAGATGAAAGCCCGACCCGGTTGAGGTGGTTGACGACGATCTGGGCCACGGTCATCTCGCTCGACGAAAACGTCGTATGGCCGAAGCTATCCCTACGCTCGCCGATCTCGCCGACGTCGAACCCCTCGCTGACGACCACCAGCGCGCGGCCGCGACGCTTGAGGGTGTCGTTGACGTGGTCGGTCAGCGCCTCGAGGCCGAGTCCGGACTCGCGGAGGAAAATCAACAACGGCATTTCCCGGTCCGGGTCCGCGAGCCGTGCCGCCGCCGGGATAAAGCCGATCCTGCGGCCCATCGCCTGCATCACCAGCACCGGGTCCGAGGGGGACGAGCCGGCGTTCTCCTCATTCGCGTTCTGCACGTTGAGCGCCCAGTAACGGGCAACACTGCCGTAGCCCGGGGTGTGGTCGATGAGCTGGAACTCCGAGTCGCCGACGTCGTTGTCGATGGTCTTTGGCACCCCGGTCGCCACCACCTCGAGACCCCGCTCGCGCGCGAGCTCGGCCACCTTGTGGGCGGTGTCCATCGAGTCGTTGCCGCCGATGTAGAAGAAGTAGCCGACGTCATGGGCTCGGAGGACCTCGACGATGCGCTCGAGGTCCTCATCCTGCCCGCTCTTGAGCTTGTAGCGGCACGTCCCGATCGAACCGGCGGCCGGGGTCGTCCGCAGGAGGGAGATCTCCTTCGGGTCCTGTGCGCTGAGGTCCAGCAATTCCTCGCGGAGCACCCCTTCGATCCCGTGATAGCCGGCGTAGACCGTCCCGAAGGACTGCGGTAGGTCGCGGCAGGCCTCGATGACCCCCAGCAGTGAGCTGTTGATGACCGGCGTCGGCCCCCCCGACTGGGCAACAACCACGTTTCTAGCCATTTCGACCTCGATTCACCAGTCGTTCGTGTGGTGTCAGCTGGCGGGGGGGAGCGAAAATTCGAAATTCGAAATTCGAAATTCGAAATCGCCGCCGTTGAGCAAATGCACCCGTCATCCCCACCTCCCATCAGGCCTTGTAGGTGCTCGCGGTCACACCGCCGCCGCGGCCAGTCCAATCGGTGTGGAAGAACTCACCGCGCTCGCGGTCCACCCGCTCGTAGGTGTGGGCCCCGAAGTAGTCGCGCTGCGCCTGCAGCAGATTGGCCGGTAGCCGCCCGTGGCGGTAACCGTCGAAGAAGGCGAGCGCGCTCGACATTGCCGGCACCGGAATCCCCAGCTCCACCGCCTTCGCCACAACCCGTCGCCACGCGGACTGCGCGGCCTCGATCTGCTCTTTGAAGTACGGATCGAGGAGCAAATTGCTGAGCTCCGGGTCGCGGTCGAAGGCTTCCTTGATCTTGCCGAGGAAGGCCGAGCGGATGATGCAGCCGCCACGCCACATGAGCGCGATCCCGCCGTTGTTGAGGTTCCAGCCGTACTCCTTGGCCGCCGCCCGCATCAGCATGTAGCCCTGGGCGTAGGACACGATCTTGGCCGCGAACAGCGCCTGCCGGAGATCGTCGACAAAGGCCTCGGTGTCGCCGTCGAAATTCGTGCTCGGCCCGCAGAGCACCGTGGCCGCCGCCACCCGCTCGTCCTTGAGCGCCGACAGGAAGCGCGCCAGCACCGCCTCGGCGATCAGGGTCAGGGGGATCCCCATCTCCAGCGCCGACATCGCAGTCCACTTACCGGTGCCCTTCTGGCCGGCGGTGTCGAGGATCTTCTCGACCACCGGCTCGCCGTCTGAGTCTGAAAACCCGAGGATGTCGCGGGTGATCTCGATCAGATAGGAGTCGAGCTCGCCCTCGTTCCAGTCGGCAAAGATGTCGTGCATCCGATCGTGGTCGAGGCCGAGACCCTCCTTCATCAGGTGGTAGGACTCGCAGATCAACTGCATGTCGCCGTACTCGATGCCGTTGTGGACCATCTTGACGAAGTGGCCGGCCCCATTCTCCCCGACCCACTCGCAGCACGGGGACCCGTCGGAGACCTTGGCCGCGATGGCCTGGAAGATCGGTCTAACGTGGGGCCAGGCCGCCGCCGATCCGCCGGGCATGATCGAGGGCCCGTGGCGGGCCCCCTCTTCGCCGCCCGACACCCCGGTGCCGATGTAGAGCAAGCCCTCGTTCTCGACCCGCGTCGTCCGGCGGATAGTGTCGTGATAGTTGGAGTTGCCGCCGTCGACGATGATGTCACCGGCTTCCAGGAGCGGAATCAACCGGTCGATGAACTCGTCCACGGGCCGGCCGGCCTTGACCAGCAGCATCACCCGCCGCGGTCTTGCGAGCGCATCGACCAGCTCCTCGATCGAGTGCGTGCCGACGATCTTCGTGCCCTTGGCGCTGCCGCCGAGGAACTCGTCCACCGTCGCCAGGGTGCGGTTGAAGACCGCCACCCGGATGCCGTGGTCGTCCATGTTGAGAACCAGGTTCTGGCCCATCACCGCGAGCCCGATGAGCCCGATGTCCGCATTCCCCATTGCCACTCCTCCTCGATCGGCGGCCTCAGCCGTCGCCTTTCACTCGATACAATTGCTCGCCCGCCCTGCGGACCAGCAGCACCCCCTCGTCCTCGCGGTCGGCCCACTCCTCGGGATCGACCGAGGCCGGGTCCATCCAGCCCAAACCGATTCGCTCACAGCGCTCGCGTGGGATCCCGGTGGCCAGGGTCACTCGAATCCGGGGTCTCTCGACCCCGTCAAAAAAGGTCCCGTCGCCGCGGAGGTGGGTGGAGTGTGCGAGCACCCCCCACGGGATGTGCTGGAAGCGGTCCCATTGGGCGAGGAAGTAGTCGCGCACGTGGTAGCCGATCTCGTCGAGATGACGACCGTGGACGTAGGACACCTCGGTGATGTGGGGGGCGTAGATCACGACCTCGCCGCCGTCGGCAATCGCGGGTTCGAGCTTGTACATCCCCTTGGCGCCGGTCCACAGATCGTCGTACATCCGGGGCATCACCGACAGCACCCGCTCGAAGGGACGCTCGACGAAGATGATATCGAGCTCGGCCGAGAGCTCGGTCGCCGCCAGCCACGCCTCCTCCATGTCGCCGACGAAGACGCCCTGCAGACTCTCGCCGTGCATCACCAGGGCAATCAGGAAACGTGGCGTCGGAATGAACGAGGCTGCACGATCGATCAATCGCCGGACCGGCGTGTCAGTGGTCCCGATGATCCCCCGGCTGGTCAGCAATGCCCCCACCCAGTGGGTGATGTCGATTATCTCGGGGCCGGCCACTCCGGGGACGAAGTACTTGTTGCCGCCGGAAAAACCCGCAACCTCGTGCGGAAAGACCGGTCCGCAGACGATGATCCGGTCATAGGGCGAATCGCCGTCCGGGTCGCCGACGAGGCGGTTGAGCCGCACCGGCACGTCCATTTCGAGTCGCCCGCCGGTCGCCGCGGCAAGCTCGGAGGCGGTGATCGTACCGAGGGTGACAAAGGTCTCGGGCAGATCCCATCGGTGGTTGAGGACCCGCGAGTCGCCCGCCCTGCCGTCGATCACCTCCCGTCCGAGCAATCGGCTCAGGGCCGCGTCGTCCATCGCCGGATGGGTGCCGAGCGCGACCAGGTAGTCGAGGGACTCGACCTTCCCTCCCAGGATCTCGCCAAGGATTGCGGACATCAGAGCGATCGGCGCCGTGCGGGTGCTGTCGGGGATGATCACCAGCACCCGCCGGCCGGCGAGATCAATCGCGCCGAAAGCCACATCGAGCAGGGCGCGGATCTCGGCCTCGGTCATCGCCCGCGTGCGGGCGCCGGCGCCTGAAACCGTCGCGGTCTGCAGCCGGGTCAGCTCTTCCACGGCGGCGTCTCCGGGAGGAGCTTCTCGAACTCGGCAATCAGGGCCGACTCGTAGTCACCTCCGTAGGTCTCGTCGAAAAATCGCTGCATCGCCTCATCGTGGAAGCGCTGCCACGACGCCTCCTCGTGACCCGGGTTGACGGGAAAAAAGAGGGCGCCGTTGGCGCGCGCGGCCCTCATGTCACCCGGGGCGTCGCCGATCATCAGGATGCGGTCGGCCGGGTACTTGCCGGCCGCGGCGAGCTCGAGGTGCAGCGCCTTCTTGCCCATCTCTTGGCCGGCTATCACCCGTACGTGGCGCGCAATGTCGTGCTCGTGCCACTCGCGGGTCAGCGCCTCCACCGGGGTTGCCGAAACCACGATGAGATCCGCCGTGTCGGCGAGCGCGGCCAGGCTCTCCCGCACCCACGGAAACGGCGGCACGCCGTGCACCATTTCGGCCACCGCGTCGTTGACGCCGGTGGTCCACGCCATGGCCCGGTCGAGCTCGGGGTCGGGGTGCGCGCCCATGTAGGCCGCGAGACCGTCGTTGCTCTTGGGGTAGTCGTCGTCGTTGATGAACTCGCGCAGCCGCGGTGCTTGGGGAATCTCGACCGCGCGCGTTTCGACCTCCGGGCGCTCGGCAAGGAGGTCGAAGACCATCGTCAGCGCCGGCCAGCGGTTGATGCCGCGCCACTTCGAGTACAGGTTGACGAACTCCGCAGCCTCGCGGGCATACTTCGACACCGGCTGCAGACCCCAGACCTTGATGATTTCGGGGATGAAGCACTCCTTGTGCTTGACCTCCATGGTGTCGAAGGCGCAGCCGTCCGAGTCAACGCCGACAAAGAACTCGTGCCGTGGAGTGAGCTCGGCCAACGACTGCGCCGCATCAGGGTAGCTGCTCATCGATGACCCTCCTTTGGCTCACACACCACTGAAGGCCGAGAAGCCCCCGTCGACAGGCACCACGATGCCGGTGACGAACGAAGCGGCGGGGGAGAGCAGCCACAGCGCCGCTCCGAGGAGATCGGCGGGTTCGCCGAAACGTCCCATGGGAGTGTGTTCGATGATGGTTCTGCCGCGCTCGGTGAGATCGCCCGACTCTTCGTCGGTCAAAAGAAACCGGTTCTGCTCGGTCAGAAAAAAGCCCGGCGCCAGGGCATTGACGCGGATATCCGGCGAGTACTCCTTGGCCATGTGCACCGCCAGCCACTGAGTGAAGTTGCTCACCGCGGCTTTTGCCGCCGAGTAGGCCGGGATCCTGGTCAGCGGACGCAGGGCATTCATCGACGAGATGTTGAGGATGACGCCACGCCCCCTGTCGGCAAAAGCACGTCCGAAAACCTGGCACGGCAGGATCGTCCCGAGCAGGTTGAGCTCACCGACAAACCGCAAGGCCTCGGCCGGTAGGTCGAAAAACCGGAGGTCATCGCCGGTGGTGGCCCGCGGATGGTTGCCGCCGGCAGCGTTGATCAGGGTGTCGATCGGCCCGAGCTCGGCGCAGATGGACCTCTCCGATTCGGCGAGGACCGCCACGTCCAGAACATCACCACCGATGACAATGGCGTTGCCGGGACCCTGGTGCAGCCGATCCTGAAAGCGATCGGCGAGCGACGGGTCTTTGTCGAGAATCGCGACCCGTGCACCGCAGGCCACCAACGAGCATGCAATCTCGCCGCCAAGGATGCCTGCACCACCGGTGACGACCATCGTGCGGCCGGTGAAATCGTAGGTTGGAGCTCTTTCGCTGGATTCCATCCCTCGTCCCTTTCGCGCCCTCTTATTGCACGAACGGCCGCAGGTGGCGCTCGAAATGCGCCGCCAATAATTCCCAATACACATTCTCGTTGAAACGTATGGTTGCCCGCAACCGGTCGCCGAAGGCGTCGAGGATCGAGCCAAAGGTCACGTGCAGGACCTCCCGCGCGTCGAAATCCTCCAGGAGGCCCGGGAGATCCTCATCGCCAAGCTCGTCTCCGGCGGGCACGTTTGCGAGCTCGGCCGAGACGTGGTAGGTCGCGCGGTCGGTCTCGTAGCTCGCGCGCGCCAGCCCGAGGATGTCGCGGAACAGGTCGGTGTCGACCGTGGCCACCGTCCGCAACGCCTCCAGATAGCTGGTGCCGGCGGTTTTGAGGTGGGCCAGTGGTCCGCCTGCGGCATCGCCGGCCGCCGTCAGCCGGGCGGCGATCGGGTAAATGCTGAACTTGTCCGAGCCCGAGTGCAGACTCAGCTTGTACGGCCCTAGGGCCCGCGCCACCGCCGCGTGCTTTTCGAACTCGGCGGCAAAGGTCTCGAGGTCGCCGATGTAGTCGACGCCCTTCTCGAAATCGCCGACAAATCGGGGCGCGAGGCTGACCCAACGGACGCCGAGCCGACCCAGCTCACTTGCGATGTAGATGTGCTCGGCAACGGATGTCGGGCTGACGGTTTCGTCCACCGAGACTTCGAGCTCGAACCTCCCATCTCTGACCCGCGCCTGAATGAATCGGTACATGGTGACGGTGTGAGCCACCGCGCGACCGTACTTGGCGGCCGCCCGCAACAGCTCTTCGCGACCCATGGTCTCCGGGCCGCTGTCGAGCTCGAGCGTTCGCTCTGAATATCTCGCTTCGAGGTTTGCCAGGGTGTCGTCGAGTGTGTCCCACGGCAGGGCTCGCAACCTGGCTTCAATCGTCTCCGGCGGAGCCGTGTCAGCGTCGTCGTCCACATGGTCGCCGGGATCGATGGTGAAGAAGGTGAACCCGGCGGCGGCAAATGCTTCCACGTCAGCTTCTGTCTTGAGGTGATCGGCGTCGGCGCCCCAGGGCAGGCGCCACCCCTCCTCGAAAACCCCCCACATCGCGTCGTCGAGCACCTGCTGCGGGGTGCGGCCGGTGCGGGCGTTTTCGCGCACCGACTGCTGGGCAAAGATCGGGGCGATGGTTTCTGCACCATCAGGCACCCGGCGTATCGCACGGATATGGCCAGGGGTCGCCAGCCCCAGACGATCGCCAAAGCCGGCCGAGGTCTCAATACCCAAGGGGACCGGCCGCAGCCACGGCAGGCGGGTGCGCAGGGCCGCGGCGTTGATCGGCGTCAGCGGACAGAGATTCACACCGCTCGGGTCGAGCCGCGCACCCTCGAACAACGCGGCATCGCCGCGCACTCCGAGCAATCGGGCGCCGTCGCACCGGGCCAGGAAGTACAGCGTGCCGTCGTGCTCGACGACCGACCGCTCATCAACCGACGCGGCTTGTGGGAAGTCCTGAGCACTATCCAGGCTCATGAGAAAGCTCCCATCCGACGTTTGACAACCCGGCGGGTCACAGATTCCTCAGATACCCGATGCCGTTCTCGGCCGCGGTATCGGCGTCGGGCAACGGCATGAACTCCCCGGAAACAAAACCGTCGTATCCGGTTTCCTCCAACTCGTCCAGGATCGACGCAAAGTCCAGGTGCCCGGCGCCCGGGTACCAGCGATTCGAGTCAGCGACGTGGAAGTGGAAGATGCGGTCGCTGCACGCCCTGATGCTCTCCCGGATGTCGGCTTCCTCGATGTTCATGTGGAAGGTATCGAGCAGCAGGCCGAAGTTGTCCGCGCCCACGCGTTCGATGAGTTCCAGACCGTCGTCGGCGGCGTGAACGAGATCGGTCTCGTAGCGATTCATCGGTTCGAGGGCGAAGCGGACACCGGTTCCCGCCGCGGCCGCCGCGCACTGTTGGATGGCCTCCACCAGGTACTCCATCGACTGTTCGTGGGTCTGACCTTCGGGCGTGATGCCGCGGATCAGACCGAGGATGATGAGCGCGTCGAGGCGCTGGGCCAACGGCACATGGCTCGAGATGCGCTCGATGGCCGCGGCTCGCACTGCGGGGTCATCGCTGGTGAACGACAATCCCTCCTCGCCCCACGCCTGGCCGGTGCCGATCGCGGGCACCACGAGACCGTTGTCTACGACGACGCGCTCGAGCTGACCGGCGTTCACCAGAGATGGATCCCGCACGGCCAGCTCGACACCATCATAACCCCAGGCGGCGATCTTTGCGACGTTGGCCGCAAAATCGCCCTTGAATGCCACCGCCTCGAAGGCGGCGGCGTGGGTCGACAGCACTACGCTCAGTTTCATCGACACCGCCGCCTAGCTCTGTCCGATCTGCGGCAGCTGGTAGACCGGCTTCCAACCCTCGCTCAAAGGCTCGCGCAAATACGGCTCCATTTCGGCCTCGGTACGTAGGGTCACCTCTTCGACCGGCGGCACGGTGCCCGCCGGAAAGGCCTCGAGGATCTGGTCGTTGAGCAAGGTCAGGTAGCGAAGGATGGCCGCCACCGGGCGTTTGGCCTTCTCCGCGGCGCCGTGGGTTGCCTTGCCGACCACCCCCTCGGGGGTGGCAGCGATCTCGATGGCGAAGTGACCCTCACCCTCCGACCAGCGGCTGGGCCGGCCGAAGGGATCCACCGACTTGTCGAAATGGCCGTCCGGCAGGTAGCTCTTGCCTTCGGTATCGACCGCGTACTCCATGTCCACCATGTCGGGGTGGAGCAAGAGCCCAATCGAGGTCTCCGACTCGTCGGCGTGGACGAAGTTGGTATCCATCGTGCCGCCCTTGGGGCCGGTGCGGAAGAACTCGCGCACCGCCCGGTGCCAATCGAGGACGCGGAAAATGCCCGGCAGTTGATACCGCTTCTGGAACTGCTGGAGAGCCGATTCGAGCATCCACAGGTGGCCGTGGTTGTTGATCAGGACCTGCTTGCGGAAGCCGTCGTTCCACAGTCCCAACATCACGTCGATGAGGAGCTCACGGGCGACGTTCTCGCGCACGATCACGGTGCCCGGCATCCCGAGGTGGTGGTAGGGGTGGGAGGCATAGTTGAGCGGCGGCAGCGCCAGGCTCACCGGCGCTCCATGCTTGCCGGTATAGCGTCGCACGCCCTCGCAGATCTGGCTCACATAGAGGGTGTCGGAGGCGCTGGGGAGGTGGCGGCCGTGGAGCTCGGTACAACCGATGGGGATGAAGACGATATCGTTCTTGCTCCGCTCGGCCTCCACCTGGTGGCGCACCGTGGTCTGGATGTAGGAGCCCGATTTGCCCCACTCACAGGGCGAAGGGACGCCGTACTCACCAAGAAGGGTATCGATCTCTTCGTCGCTGGCGTCCCACACCTCTTTCTTGCATCGTCCCACCGTGTTGTCTTCGAAAAACAGATCCGGCTGATCGGTGGCCAACAGCTTCGGATCTTCTGGAAAGTCTGTCATTGGAATTCTCCTTGTACTTCTGCGTTCGCTGCTCAGTTTGGCTTGACGAGGATCTTGCCGTCTGTCCGGTCGATCGACTTGGCGATCGCGGCCACCGTGTCCTCGAGCTTGTACTTCGCGGTGATGATCGGGCTCAGGTCGATGCGGCCCGACGCCACCATGCGGATGACGTTGGGGAATGTCTCGTGGCCCGAGTGGCCCTGGGCGCCGTAGGCCTGGGCGCGACGGACCTGGAAGGCCTCGAGGTACATCGGCACCCGTTTCGCGGCGCGGCCGATCTGAACGACCTTGGAGTTGATGGCGAGACCCTTCTCCATCTCCGGAATCACCAGCTCGGGGACCCCGGCGGCTTCGATGTGGAAGTCGAATCCCGCGCCATCGCTGTGCTCCATCAGGAGCTCGCCCGCCGCCACCTCCCGCGGATCATAGGCGAAGTCGGCGCCGACCGCCTTGGCCAGCTCCAGACGCTGCGGCGAGACCTCGAAGGCGACGATCATGCTCGCTCCGGCCGCCTTGGCCAGCGCGATGGCCGCAAGCCCGATCGGTCCCGCCCCGAAAACGCTGACGAGGTGGCCGGGTTTGAATCCACCGGCCCGCTCGAACATCGCGTTGTAGGCGACGCAGGTCGGTTCGGTGAGCGCGGCAAGCTCGTAGGCCTTCTCCTCGCTGCCGATCCGTTCCGCGATGGAGTCGATCTTCCAGCAGAACTTCTCGTCAACCGCGATGTAGTTGGCGAAGGCGCCGGGAATCGTAAATCCGAGCTCCTCGAGATTCGTGCAGTGGTTGGGGTAGCCGTTGCGACAGGGAATACAACGGCCGCACCAGATCATCTCCTCCACCGTCACCATGTTGCCGGGCTCAAGAAGCGTCACGTCCTTGCCGACCTCCACCACCTTGCCCGAGAACTCGTGGCCGAGGATGGTGGGGAACTTGGTCAGCCCCGGGTAGAGAATGTAATTCTGATCGTCGGTCTCGTAAAAGTGCATGTCGGACCCGCAGACGCCACAGGCCTGGATCTCGAGCAGTACTTCCTGGGGGCCGGGTTTCGGATCCGGCCAGTCGCGGACCTCCAGGGTGGGGTTGTGCCAGATGGCGTTGCCGTTGATCGCCTTGCCGGTTTCCTTCTCCCAATTCGAAACCGTGTAATCGGATTTCGGCTCCCACTTCGCATCAAGAACCATTCCTTTCATAACTCACCTCCTTTGTGTTCGTTGCGGCGCCGGGGTCTCCCTGGTACGCCGGTTAACTCATGACTCGCGCTTCGCTGTACTTTCGCTCGACGAGATCCACAATCTCCTCGTATTTCCTCAGAATCGGGCCGTTGGCCTCCATCTTCAAACTGGTGACAGCGGCCGACCAATTGATGGCGTTCTCGGGCGGGTGCTCCAACCGTGCCGCTACATACGACCCGAGACAGGTGTCACCGCGGCCGCTGCGGCCGACAATCGCCTTGGAGTGGAACTCGGCCTCGAAGAACTCCCCGCCGGCGTAGACCAGGATCCCGTTGCGATGGGTGATCACAATCTCCCGGGGGCCGAGGGCCGCCATCGCCTGCGCCGCGAGCTTGATGTCAGCCTCGCCGGTGAGCGATTCGGCCTCGACGGCGTCCGCCTTGAGAACATCCACCAGCGCCAGCACTTCGTGCCTTTCCGGCCAGTCGACGTGCTCCAACCGTCCGTCGTCATGACGAATGCGGACGAACCCCTGCACATCTACGCTGATCATCGCGTCTGATGTCCTGAGCTCTTGAAAGACGTCGATCGGCACCTCACCTCGGAAGGATGGGCTGATGATGTAGGCCTTCGCTTCAACATTCCGCACCTGTTCGGGGGTGTATGAGCCGGCACTTGTCGCCGCCGACAGAAGACGTTCGTCGACGTTTTCGGTCGGATACTCCAGCCGCATCAAGGTCGAGCTCGGAGTTTTTGTGGCGAAGACGGTAATCCCCGCCTCCTCGAGAGACCGGACAACGCGGAAATCCTCGGCGGCCAGGCGGGTGATCGCCGCGACCTCGCGGCCGAGTGCGTGCGCGGCGTGGGCCGAGTAGGTGACACCACCGCCGTCGGCATGCTGTGTTCCTGCCGCGGTGATGATCGTGTCCTTGGTGTAGTTGCCGACCGTTGCGACATCGAAGGTCTGTTTTCCCTCAGTCATGATTCCCCTCAGTCCCTGACGCGCACCCGCCACAGGGATGTGGCGAGGATCAACGACAGTACCGACGATCCAACCCAGAACCAGATCACGGTGGTGAAGTCGTAGTGGCGAACTCCGTCGATCATCGTGACCCCGTTCTCGATCAAATGGCCGCTGATTTGATCCTGGAGGGCGGCCCCGATATACGAAAAAACGCCGATGAAGCCCATGGCCGCCCCGGCAGCGCGCTTCGGTGCGATGTCGAGAGCGAACAGGCCACCGAGCGAGGTCACGAGCCCTGTGAGACCGAATCCGTAGATGAAGAACGCCACGGTCATAAACGTCAAATTGTCGTTCGGGCCGAAGAACACCATCAGCAGCCCGATGATCTCCAAAGCGGCGAAGATCACATTCGTGGGAGGTCGCCGCGCATTGAAGATCTTGTCCGACGTGAAGCCGAAGGCCAAAGCGCCGAGGATCCCGGCGATGGTGTTGACCGAAATGACGCCTCCCGCCTGCATCAGCGAGTAGCCCTTGGCCTCCTGCAGGTAGAGCACGCCCCAGCTGTTGATGGCATAGCGGGTCACATAGATCGAGGCGCTCGCGAGTGCCAGGATCCAGATCGCGGGGATCTTGAGGATCGTCCGCTGAATGACCCAGGTGCTCTCTTTCTTTTCTTTCCTGTCCTCATCCGACCTGACGTGGTCGTTCTTCCAATCGGCGACCCCCGGCAGACCGAGGGTCTGCGGCCGATCCTGCATCACCAGATAGAGGACCCCGGCCACCACGATGCACAGCACACCAGGGCCCCAGAATCCGGCCCGCCATCCCCACAGGGTGACGAGACCGGCCACCCCGACAAAGGTCAGGCCTTCACCAATGGCGTGGGCGGTGCTCCAGATGCCGTACATCCGGCCGCGTTCGCGGTTGGAGAACCAAGTCGTAAGGGCGACCGCCCCAGTAGGGGCGCCAAAGCCCTGAAACCAACCGTTGAGAGCCCAAAGAAGGACCGACACCCAGAGGACGGTGGAGAAACCCATACCAATGTTGATCAGCGCCGAGATCAACACACCAAAAGCGAAGAAGATCTTGAGGTTCATATGGTCGGCGAGGAATCCGTTGGTGAGCTTGCCGAACGCGTAGGAGTAGAAGAGCGCCGAGCCGATGATGCCGAGCTCCACCGGGGTGAAAATGCCGCCGTCGATCAGAGGCTTCTTGACCATCGACAACGCCAGCCGGCACGTGTAGACGAGCCCGTAGCCGATGGTGATCGCGAGCATGATCCGCAGGCGGTTGCGTTTGTAGAGCCGGTCGATCTCGCCGCCGCCGGCAAGCGGCGGCACATCCGGACCGGTGACGAAGATCCGAAATGGGTTCATGGCGTCTCACCCGGCGACTCGACAACCACCGGCCGGTTGACCGCCCGCGATCTGGTGGCCGCGAGACCGGCGACCACCGACATCAGCCCGTCGCGGCCGTCGACCGGCGGCGGCCGATTCTCACGCACACAGGAAAAGAAGGCCTCGAGCTCGGCGACGAAGGACGTCTGGTAGCGCTCGAGGAAGAAGTACAGCGGTTTTTCAAAACGGATGCCGTCGGCGGTGCTGAGCCGCACCTGGGCCGGCGCCTCGTTGAACGCCTCCGCGCTGCCCTTTGAACCGAAGACCTCGACCCGCTGGTCGTAGCCGTAGACTGCCTGGCGGCTGTTCTCGATCACCGCGAGGGCGCCGTTTGAAAGGCGCAGCGTGGTGACCGCGGTATCGACATCGCCCGCCGCGCCGATCGCAGGGTCGATGAGGACCGCGCCATAGGCGTGGACCTCGACGATCTCGGCCCCGGACAGGAATCGCACCATGTCGAAGTCGTGGATGGTCATGTCGAGGAAGATGCCGCCCGAGCTCGCGACGTAGTCGGCGGGCGGCGCCTCCGGGTCTCGTGACGTGATCTTGACGAGGTGGACATCTCCGATCTCGCCATCGTCCACGGCCTTTTTCACAGTAGCGAAGGTGGGGTCAAAACGCCGGTTGAAGCCAACCTGGAGCTTGACCCCCGCCTCGTTGACCACGGCCAGGGTTCGCCGGATGCGATCCGGCTCGAGATCGATCGGTTTTTCACAGAAAATATGCTTTCCGGCCGCAGCCGCGCGCTCGATGAAATCGGCGTGGGTCGGGGTCGGCGAGCAGATGAGCACGGCCTCGATGGCGTCGTCGCCGAGGACGAGATCCGGATCCTCGCCGGTGGCGACCGCAGCTTCCGGCCAGCTCCCGAAGTCGGCGTACGGATCGGCCACAGCCTTGAGGTCGACGCCGTTCATGCGGAGGATATTGTCGCCGTGGAGACGGCCGATCCTTCCCGCACCGAGAATGCCGGTGGTGATGGTCTTCATCGCGACCTCCCTCCGTCAGCGGCCGTGGCCACTGTCGCTTCGTCGAGGCGAACCGGCCGATTCTCCGCCAGCGACCGCCGGGCGGCGTGGGCCGCCTGCACCGCGGCCAGCGCGTCCTTGGCGCCCACCGCCACCGTCCCGCCCTCGCGCACACAGCGCACGAAATCCTCGAGCTCGGCCACGAAGGCCTCCCGGTAGCGGTCGCCGAAGGACCCGTGCAATCGCTCTGAAAAGACCCCGTCCCTCGTGCTCGTGGTCACGAAGGTGGCGCGGGTGTTGTCGACCGCCACGCTGCCCGCGGAACCGAAAATCTCAAACCGCTGGTCCTGTCCGTAGACGGCGTAACGGCTGTTGTCGATCACGGCCAGAGCGCCATTGGCGAGCCGGAGCGTGATAACCGCGGTATCGATATCGCCCGCGGCCCCGATTCGGGGATCGATCAGCACCTCGCCGACCGCAAAGAGCTCGACGATCTCGGATCCTGAGAGGAAGCGCACCGCGTCGAAGTCGTGGACGGTGAAATCGAAGAAGAGGCCGCCCGAGCGTCGCACGAAGTCGATGTCGGGGGGTGTGGGATCGCGGTTGGTAATACGAACGGTGTGGATGTCGCCAATCTCGCCGCTGCGAACCGTCTCGGATGCCCTGAGCATGCTGGGGTCGAAGCGCCGGTTGAAACCCACCTGGAGCCGGATGCCGGCATCGGCCGCGACCCCGAGGATTTCCTCGATCGGGCCCGGCTCGAAGGCGACCGGCTTTTCGCAGAAGATGTGCTTGCCGGCTTCGGCGGCGCGCCGGATGAGCTCGATGTGGAGCCCCGACGACGCGGCGATGACGACGGCCTCGATTTCCGGGTCACCGAGGACGACATCGGCATCCGTGGTCCGAACCGGGATGCCGAGCCCCTCGGCCCATCCCTCGTCGAGGTGCGGACTCGCAACCGCCCTGACATTGGCTTTCGGAATGTGATGGATCAGGTTCTCGGCATGCATCCTGCCGATTCGACCCACCCCGATCACGCCCACCGTGGTTTGGTTCATGAGCCTGCTACCTTCCGAATTCGATAACCATTCTCGATTCATCGACCATCGACGCCAGGGGCTGGAGATCCTTCCGTGCCTCCACGGAGGGTCTGCAGCGATTCCAGGTGCGCCGGAGACTCCCCGACGCTCGCTCAGTCGTTCAGATACCTACAGGTCGAACCTCACACCGAGCGTGGCCCACCAGCTGTAGAACTCCTGCTGGCGGATCCGGTCGGGGGTGTTTTCGTACGCCGTGTAAGGTTCGTCGGTGATGTTAATCGCCTCAAAGATGATGCTCCACCTCTTTGCGACCTGCACACGGAACAGGAAATCGAGCTGGGCGTGGTCGTCGACCCAAATATCCTCCTCAGGGTCTCCTCCAACCTCCATAAGCCGCTTGCCGTTGAAGTTGTAAGCCAGCCGAGTCGTAACGCCGTACTTCTCGTAGACCACCGCGAGGTTGCCCACGTGTTCCGACTGCCCGGGAAGTGAGGTGGACTCGCGGTCGGGGTACTTCGCGTCGGAGTCGATGTAGGTGTAGTTGCCGTAGAGACCAAAGCCACCCCAGAAACCGTTCCAGTCCGTGAACTGGTTTTGGAAGGCAAGCTCTAGACCCGCCAAGGTGCCCTTGTCGCCGTTTCGCGGTTGGGTGATTTCCACATCCTCGCCATCAATGACGTCGTCGACCTGGAAGATGTAGATGTAATCGGTCAGATCTTTGTAGAACACGCCGGCCGAGAGGATGCCGATCGGTTGCAGGTATTTTTCCCACATGAGGTCGAAGTTCCAGGCTGTGGTGACATCGAGATCGGGATTTCCGAGCTCGACCTCGCGGTCCTCGAGGTTGGTGAGCCGCCAAGGGGCCACATCCTCGAAGTTGGGCCGCGCCAGACTGCGGGTGATGGCGGCGCGGAGCTGCGAATCCTCGCCGGTCTTGTAGACGAGGTGGAACTGCGGCAGCCACTCGGTGTAACTCTTGTCGCCGTGGACCGGTAACAAGGAAACCGCATCCCCTTCCTCGTCGAGAATCAGCTCGTACGATGTGTATTCGGACGAAGTGCTCTCCACTCGAACTCCACCCATAAAGGTCGTCTTCGGGCCGAAGAGGAACTCGCCCAGGGCGTACGCCGCCAGGGTGTCCTCTGAAATGTCAAAGTCGGCGAGATCCTCCTCCAGGTTTCTCTCAGATTCCAAGAGCCCGCTTGCCACAAGCTCCCTCATGAGGGCAGGGTCGAAGAACGGGACGATCTGGGTCCCGTAAATACCGTTGAAGAACGGGGTCTCCGAGGTCCAGTCGCTCAAGAACGGAACCATGTTCAAGTCCTCGTCCGACTCGAGATCGAAGACGTCGTAGTTCTGTACCTTTGTCTTGAATCTGGCTTTGGCGCCGACCTTCCACAAACCGCTGAAACCGGCGTTCTTGTAAAACCCCTGGGTGAGGTTGATGGCGCCGATGAAGTCCTCCTCGACGGCCGTCTTGGTCTGGTCTTCGATGTCCTTAAACCAGAAATCGGCGGCATCCTCGTTCACCGGGACGGCCTGGATATTGTCCGGGTCGATGTGGTCGGGGCTGACGTTGGTTGCGTAGATCACGTCCTCCATCTCGAAGGCCGACGTGAGCTGGTTTATGGTTTCTTCCTGCGCCTTGTTCCACATGACGTGGTAGTCGAGCACGAATGACGAACCGAGGTTATTCTCGCCACCGAAGGTGATCGAGTTGATATATGACTCCTGCGTCCGGTCCTTGATATCTCGCACCAGCTCTTCGTCGCCGACCTTGTTTCTCTTGCGGCGCCGGAGCTCGGTGTCGACGTAGTTGGTCCACAGACCCCGCAGGTAGTAATTTGAGCCAATCGACGCCCGGAAATCGAGGTCGGCGGTCACACCGTAACGCTCGCGCTGGGTGGTGTAGTCGCGCATCTGGAGCTCGTCGAGGTCGCCATCATCGTACTCCGGCTCGATGTTGTCGGCCCCCCGCTTGGTATCGCTGCCACTGCCCGACACCAACAGACCCCACTTCGTTTCGGGTCCGAATCGCGTCCCGAAGGTCGCGCTGACGGTCGGGGCCGTTTCCTGCATCAGCTCGCTGTAGCCCGTGCCCACGGCGACCGAGACGCGGGTCTGCTCGGGGGCACGCATGGTGACCAGGTCGACGGTGCCGCCGATGGAGTCACCGTCCATGTCCGGCCTCAAGGCCTTCGAGACCTCGATCGACTCCAGAAGATCTGCGGGGATGGTGTCGAGGGCAATGTTTCTGACACCGGCCTCCGGCGATGGAATGCGCTCGCCGTTGACGGTTGTCGAGTTGAGCCTTGCCTCGGTGCCCCGGATGATGATGTAGCGGCCCTCACCCATGTCGCGACTCAGGCTGACGCCCGGAATACGCTGGGTCGCCTCGGAGGCGTTCTTGTCCGGGAAGCGACCAATCTGGTCGGCGGCGACGATGTTCATGATGTTGACGGCGTTCTTCTGTCGGTTGAGCGCCTTGGCCTGCCCGACAAGAAGTGGTGAACCGCGAACCTCGATCTCACCTCCATACACCAGGGTCATGTCCTGGCTGATTGCCTCGCCTGCAACGACCGTCACCACCACGCTTCCTGTCTGGAGGCCGAGGTAGGTGAAGACAATCGTGTGCACGCCGGTGGGCACCAGTGCCAACCTGTACGAACCGTCGCGGCCGGTTTGGGCCCTCAGGTTGGTTCCTTGAACAGTGACTGCGCAGTCGCGAATCACCCCAGCCGCCGGACCAGTCACCGTGCCGTAGATGATGCCGGTGTCGTCCTGAGCCGAGACCAGGCCCGGGAATCCCACAATCATCACAAGCAGCACTCCCAGAATTAACGTTCGGAATCTAGTCATTGGCACCATTACTGTCTCCTTCCGTTCGGGTCGTTGAATAGATGGGGCAGGTCGATACCTGGCCGTGATGTCCTTACCAACGGTCCTCCAAATCAGGTCTGGAACGTTCCAGAAAGATTCCCAATACAATCGAAAATTCACTGACATGGTCGTTTCAACGCTCCTTGGAACGTTCCAGGTTGCATTTGCCGTGATTGAGGCATATGATATGGAACGTTCCAAATGGAACATATCTCCTAGATGGATGGATGTCAAGTGTCACCTCGAGGAAAAGGCCCAAAGCCACCGTCGCAATCCGAACCCACGATTCACGACGTAGCGCGGCGTGCGCAGGTGTCGAAGTCACTGGTGTCGATGGTCATCCGCGGTGGCAAGGGGGTCAGCGCACAGAGTCAAGCCGCCGTACAGCGAGCCATCGAAGAGCTCAACTACCGTCCGAACATCATCGCCCGGAGCCTTGTCCAGCGCCGCACGCGCATCCTCGGCGTGATGATCCCCGACCTGAGAAATCCGTTCTTCAGCGATGTGGTATCGGGAATCCAGGCTCGTGCCGGCGAGCTCGGATTCCGGGTTCTCTTCAATACCGGCGAGCGCCAACCCGCCCTGGAGGAGAGCGCAATCGAGAGCCTGCTCGAGCTTCGCGCCGATGGTCTGATCCTGGCCGCGCCTCGAGTGGAAGACCGGGTCATCGCCAACGCGGGACGCTGGGTGCCGATCGTAGTCCTCAACCGCAGCGCCCCGGACGACTCGTGTGACAGCGTGTCCAACGACAACATCGCCGGCGCCGGTCTCGCGGTCGAGCACTGCGCCGATCTCGGGCATCGCCACATTGCCCTCATCGAGGGGGGCGCCGGAATCGCAGCTCGAACCCGATTCGAAGGCTACCTCCGAGCCATGCGCCGGCTCGGCCTCGCCGACCACATCCTGACCGCCCAAGGCGCGCACACCGAGGAGGGGGGCCGGCGGGGCGTCCAAGAGCTGCTTCGAGCGAAACCGTTCCCGACCGCGATCTTCGCCTCCAATGATCTGTGCGCCATCGGCGCCATGGATGCCCTCGAGGAGGCCGGGTTGAGGATTCCCGAGGATGTCTCGCTCATCGGGTTTGACAATACGACGTTGGCGGCGCTCCGTCACGTCTCGCTGACCAGCATCAACCAACCGGGCGGCGACATGGGGCGGTCCGCGGTCGAGCGATTGTGGGAACGTATCGACAGCGAGCGGACCACCCCGCAGCACGATGTCGTCGTCCCGAGCCTGGTTGTCCGATCTACGACGGGTCCTCCACGAGAAGATCCGGGAATCGAGGGTGTCGAGTTCAAACCATCTCAGATGTCTCAGCATCAAACCGGTGATCGCTGAGATATCGCGATTAATAACTTAATAAGGAGAAGTTAATGGTCTTAAATCACTCAATGTGGAGAATCGAATGGCAAACCCGAATGACATCCTCGCTTTCCGCGATCGTAATCCTCACGGTAGTTCTCGCCGCCTGTGGAACACCCGCGACACCACCGGAGGAGCAGTCGGACTCGGCAGAAGGTCCCCCCATCGTCGTCGCCGAAGGGGCTCTCTCACCCATCGTCATAACCGAGGAAACCAAGCACGACACAGATGATCCAGCAATTTGGATTCACCCCACAGATCCATCACAGAGCCTTATCGTTGGCACAGATAAAAACCCAGAGGATGGTGCGCTCTACGTTTTTGATCTAGATGGAAAGGTCCTGCCGGAGAAAACAGTTCGCCCGCTCCTACGTGTCAACAACGTCGATATCGAATACGGTTTGATGCTCGGTGGCGAACTGGTTGACATCGCTGTTTGCACCGAGAGAGGGGCCAACAAAATACGAGTTTTCAGCCTACCGGATATGAAAGAGATTGATAACGGTGGTATCGACGTATTTACTGATCAGGAAGAACGTCGACCGATGGGCATCTCGCTCTACAAGCGGCAGTCAGACGGCACTATCTACGCCATCGTCGGCAGAAAAAGCGGTCCATCAGAGGGATATCTCTGGCAGTACAAGCTTGAGGACGATGGTAATGGGAATGTGATTGGTGTGAAAGTACGTGAGTTTGGTGCTTACAGTGGTCTCAATGAAATCGAGTCCATCGCAGTCGATGATCCTCTTGGATATGTCTATTACTCAGATGAGGGGAGCGGCGTCAGAAAATATCATGCTGACCCGGATGCTGAAGGTGCCGGTGAAGAGCTAGCCATTTTTGCCAACGTATTCGGTCCTGAAGGATTCACCAGAGACAACGAGGGAATTTCTATTTACCAGATTAATGATGGAACAGGCTATATCCTTGTTTCTGATCAACACGCTGACAAGTTTAGAATCTACAAACGTGAGGGAGAAGCCGATGACCCCCACAAGCACCTGTTCGTGAAATCGGTGCCCGTCCGGACCCACGAGAGTGATGGCTCGGAAATCACCAGCGTTGTTGTGAATGATAATTTCCCGACTGGTCTCTTCGTCGCGATGTCGGACAACAGGACTTTCCACTACTACTCCTGGGATGACATCGCGGGGGACGACCTGGTCAGGGCGCCGAACGGAGAAGTGATGCCTTGATTCGTAACATACTGGTTGCCCTGGTCGCGGCCCTGATGGCGGGGCCGCCGACGGCGATCGGCGATGACGGCGTATTTCTCTTCAGGTACGCCAACGCCCAGAACCCCAACGACCCGCGCAGCGAGTCAATGGTGTTCTTCAAAGAGGAGCTCGAGAAGCAATCTAACGGCCGCATCAAGGTCGAAAACTACTTCGGCGGAATCCTCGGCACCGAACGTGAGATGGCCGACGCAGTAGCCATCGGCGCTCTCCAGGGAACACGGGGCGGCATGTTCGAGGACGCCTCGATCAAGTTCAACATCGTGCTCCTACCATATCTGGTGGAGACCTGGGACCAGGCCATCTGCCTGGTCCGCAGCCCGTGGATGATGAAGATCGCAGTGGAGAGTCGGGCCAAGGGGTTTCACATACCCGCAGTCGGCATCTCGCAGGGTTTTCGCGCTCATGGTTCCAAGAAGAGAGCCATCAGGACCGTGGAGGACTTTCGAGGGCTCAAGATCCGCGTACCAAACGCCCAGGAGGTCTTCCACCGGACGGAGAATGCGCTCGGCGCCAACCCACAGGGCATCGCCCAGGCCGAGACCTACTCGGCTCTCAGGACCGGGGTTGTCGACGGGACGACCGCGCCGCCGTCAGACCTGTGGGACAGGCGGCAATACGAGGTCTTGCAGTGGATCACCATCGACACGCACGCCACGGGACCCGACCCCATGATGGTCAATCTTGCTTGGTTCCAACAGCTCCCTGCGGATCTCAGGCGGATTTTCGACGAGGTGGCTCAAAAAACCATGGCGTACAGCGACGAGCTCTACTCGAAGAGCGAGGAGGAGATCATCGTGGCGCTCGGTGAGCACGTCGAGATTATCCGCCCCACTCCGGCCGTCCGAGCCCAGATGAGGACGCGCACCAAACCTGTCTACGACTTCTTCGTCACCCGCGGTGATTACAGTTGGGATGACATCAATGCGGCCATTGCAGCGTCTCGGGGCTGTGATCCGGAGTAGCGTGTGAAACGGTTGGAGCGCCTCCTGATTCGGACGCTCGAGCTCACATTCTGCATCTGTTTCCTGATCATGTTCGCGCTGGTGGTGACCCAGGTGGCTCTGCGCTACGGATTCAATGAATCCATCGGCGGCGCCAACGAGCTCGCCACCATCCTCTTCGCCTACACCTCAGCCCTCGGAATCGCAGTCGGCATCGCCAAACGCGATCACATGGCAATTTCCTGGTTCGCCGAACGGCTCCCTCCAACGTCACGGAAGGTCATCGACGTCATCGGTCTGATCCTCCTGGCGTTCATCAATATCGTCATCTTCTGGTACTCGATCCGGTGGATCGGGATCACCGGTTCCCGCATGATCTCCGTCCTCCAGGTGCCCCGCTGGACTGCCCAGATCGCTATTCCCATCGGCACAGGAGCCTCGGTGGTCTTCTGTTTCATCAAGCTCTGGCTCGGTATCCGAGGCGACGAGGAGCTCGGCGTTCCCTGGATGCAGGACAACTGATCATGGTGACGTTGCTGGTCAGTCTCGTCGTGCTGCTTTTCCTGGGCATACCGATCGCCTACGCGATCGGGCTTTCGTCGCTGCTCTTTTTCGGCCTCAACCATCCGGACCTGGTGCAGATTCTGCCGCAGCGCATGTTTGCGGGTTTCAACTCCTACACGCTGATCGCTCTGCCGCTTTTCATCCTCATGGGCTTCCTGATGAACGAGGCCGGCATCACGGCACGTCTCATCAATTTCTGTCTGCTTTTCGTCGGCCGTTTCCGGGGCGGTCTTGGCCTCGTCAACGTGGGCGCGTCGATGATCTTCGGAGGCATTTCAGGGTCGTCCACATCCGACACCGCATCGATCGGCTCGATTTTGATCCCGGAGATGGAACGTCGCGGCTACGATCGTCGTTTTGCCGCCGGCATCACCGTGGCCTCGTCCACCATGGGCATGATCATTCCACCGTCAATTCCCGTGGTGCTGTACGCCGTAGTCGCCCAGGAATCGGTCGGCCAGCTATTCCTCGGAGGCGCGATCCCGGGGCTCATGATCGGCATCTTTCAGCTCGGTGTGGTTCTCATCATGGCCCGTCGTTACGGCTACCCGAAGGAAGACATTCGACCGAAGTTCGCAGAAATCGCCAAGGAGACCGTTCTGTCTTTGCACGTCCTGATGATGCCGGTGGTAATCGTCGGCATCGTCGTCTTGGGGATTGCCACCCCCACCGAGTCGTCGGCCATCGGGGCTCTCTATGCGGCCATCATAGGTTTTGCCTTCACCCGGCGGCTTAAATTCCCGGCCCTGTGGCGGTGTGTCAACCGGACGGTGATGATCAGCTCGAAGATCATGATCATCATCGCGCTGTCCCAGCTTTACATTTATGTCCTCGCGATCGAACGAATCCCCGAAGCGATGACCAGCTATATGGTGAGTCTCGATCTGGGGCCGACGGGTTTCATGCTGATCTTCGGTCTGATCGTGCTGCTGATCGGCACCTTCATCGACGTCAGTCCCGCAATCCTGTTGCTGACACCGATTTTTCTACCGACCGCCGTGGACATCGGTGTCTCACCGGTTCAATTCGGCATCGTCCTCGTGTCCGGCCTGGCGGTCGGCGCCTGCTCGCCGCCGGTTGGCAACTGTCTCAATGTGTGTTCAGCCATCTCGCGGATGGGTATCGGACCAATTTTCATCGGCGCCCTGCCCTTTCTGGCCGCCAACGTTCTGACCATGATCCTGTGCATTCTGTTTCCGGCGCTCGTTTTGTGGCTGCCGTCGGTGTTTATGGGATAGAGAGGACTACCGAGCATATATATCCGATGCTACGAACCGGGCCCGGGGAAAAGAAAGGAGCAGTAGCACACCAATAAATCGGCGCCGAAGGCGTTCGATGACAGCGTTCGTGGCAGCCCTAGGTGGAAGCCGGGGCGGAGAGGAAGAGAAGGAGTGCTCTGATGCGAAAAGTCGGAATCATTGGTCTCGGTGATATGGGCATGGGGATGGCAGGGAACATTATCAAAGGAGGCTTCCCGCTGACTGGGTACGACCTCCGGGACACCCGCCTGGCGGAGCTGGAACAGGCCGGCGGAGTGCGCGCCGCCAGCTGCCGCGAGGTGGGAGAGTCCGGCGATACGGTCTTTGTCATGGTGCTCGACGGCGACCAGGTCAAGGAGGCGATCTTCGGTGAGGACGGGCTCTCGAAAGGAATGAAGCCCGGCACGACAATCGCCATTTCGGCGACGATTCATCCGTCTGAAGTCAGGGAGCTCGTGACTCCACTGGCCGAGATGGGTATCCACCTCATCGACACACCCGTCAGCGGCGGCAAGTCGGGCGCGGAGGAAGGCGGCCTCACCCTGATGGCCGCCGCCAGGTCCGAGGTTCTCGAGGAGAACCGCGAGGTACTGGATACGGTGTCCAAGGCAATTTTCCACGTCGGCGAGGAGATCGGCCAGGGCCAGACGGTCAAGGCCGCCCTCCAGGCGTTGATCGGCACCACCTTCGCTGCGGTCTTCGAATCGCTGGTCCTGGGTGCCGCGGCCGGCGTCAAGGGCGAGACGATGTTCGAGGTCTTTGGTTCAAGCGGTGTCAGCAGCCCGCTCTTCAGGGGTTGCGCAAAGCTCATCATGGAAAGAAAGTTCAAGGACACCGGCAGCCAGATCACCACCATGTACAAGGACCTCGGAATCACCATGAACATGGCCAAGGAGACCGGCGCCGCGATGTTTGCGACGGCCGCGGCCTATGAGCTCTTCCGATCCGGGATCTCGCTGTTTCCCGACGAGGACAACTGGTCCATCGTCAAGCTCCTGGAACAGATCGCCGGCACCGAAGTGACGTGGTAGAGCACCTTCCGATTATTCGACTGATCGAGAGACATTGAAGGAGACACTCATGGCAAAGCTTGGTGTGATCACGGACGGAATCAGCCGGGACCTCGAGCACGCACTACAGGTGATGACCGAGGCCGACCTGGAGTACGCAGAGCTGCAGTTTGTGTGGGAGAAAGAGGTTGGGGATTTCGACGACGACGAGATGGCTCGCGCCCTCGATCTGGTTCGAAAGTACGGCGTCAAGATTCCCTGCATCACGCGCCACAACTTCGTCGGTCTTCTGGTCGGCGACCTGGAGATCGGTGATCCCGTCCACCAACAACACATGGACGCTTTGCAGCGATGCATCGACATGGCCAAAGCTTTCGACACAAAGCTCGTCCGCACCATGAGCTTCCGCAAGGAGATGATCATCTTCGGCTACAACGGCGCCGAGGACTGGAACGCCAGCAGGGGGGCCTGGGACAAGCTCTTGCAGCTGCTGACACCGGCAGTCAAACTGGCCGAAGCCAACGATATTACCCTGGTGGTCGAAACCGGAAACAATGCGATGATCACCTCTGCCGTCCTCGCCCGGAAGTTCATCGACAACATGGGGTCCGACCACCTCAAGCTCCTCTGGGATCCCGCCAACACCCTTTACTGTGGCGAGGTGGTGTATCCGGACGGATTCGAGGCCCTGCGAGGCGGCTACCTCGGCCACCTCCACATCAAGGACTCCAGGGTCGACATCGCCGGCGCCGCGGTCTGGCAGTGCGAGCTGGGCACGGCCCAGATGGCGCCCTATCTCGAAGCCATCGCCGCGGGGCTGAAGAAAGAAAACTACGACGGAGTGGTCTCGCTCGAAAGCGTCTACCACCCGACCGGCGGCACCTATGAAGACGGGTTCCGGGCGTCGGTCGATCTGTTCAAGGAGATCTTCGGCTGAGGTTGCCGACCAAGATGGCAGCGAGCATCGGTCTTCTTCCCTATACTTGGGACAACCCATTCGGCGCCGGTTCGTCCGGCGCCCATTTTTCTCTTGCAAGGTTTGGACGATGATAAGAAAAACAGAGTTCGACGTTCTCCTTTTCGATCTCGGCGGCGTGCTGATCGATTTTGCGGGTTTTGAGGAAATGCGTCGCCTTCTGCCCCAGGTGTCGGATCGATCCGAGATTCGTGATCGCTGGATCCACTCGGAATCGGTCCAACTCTTCGAACGGGGCAATATCACGCCGGATCAGTTTGCTCGTCGCCTGGTTGAGGAGTTCCACCTCGAGCTGTCGGCGGAGGAGTTTCTTCGCGAGTTCGTGTCGTGGGCGCGCGGGCCGTATCCAGGAGCGGTATCACTACTGGGTCGGCTTCGGGCCACGCATCGAATCGCCTGTCTGAGCAACTCGAACGAGCTCCACACCCCAATCCACCGCGCGAGCATCTATCCCCATGTGGACAGCTTCTATTTCTCAGATGAAATCGGGATGGTGAAACCGGATCGCGAGGTTTTCAATTTCGTCATTCGCGATCTGGCCATCAGTCCTCGGCGGATCGCGTTCTTCGATGACACGCCGGTCAACGTCGAGGCCGCCCGTGAGGTCGGCCTC
>SDBS01000089.1_pt1 | contig 68595 bp, 41 predicted proteins | sample 2277091 | NCBI WGS metagenome assembly SDBS01 (sample SAMN10404972, study PRJNA504765) | marine sediment metagenome | isolation source: marine sediment core GS10_PC15, 163 cmbsf | place: Arctic Ocean: Southern Knipovich Ridge | collected 2010
ATTATACCTGCTAACTTTGGGGACATATCTCAGCCGTATCCCACCATCCTGCCCAACCTTACGTGTTTGTTTGCGGCCGGTGCGGCTCCGGTGCGGCAATCTGTGGATTTCTCGCCCGCCGGCACGCGGCCGGGCGCTAACCTCGACAGTTAGCCCGCCCGAGCGGTGGGCGGGCGGATTTCGATAGGTCAAGGCCGCCCTGGAGGTCGGCCGAGTCGGGCAGGCAATCTTTCGGCGCCTTGTGGGAAAGGTCTGATATCTGTCTATTTCGTTGCGAGCGCGTGGAAGCGGCTGCCCGGCCAAAGGGCTTGGGGGGCAAGGAGCTGGGACTATGAGACGCACAAGGGCATTAACACTGATGGAGTTGTTGGTGGTCGTGGCCGTGGCTGCGTTGCTTGCCGGCATCGCATTGCCGTCGCTGCAAAGCGCACGACGGCTGGCCAAGCCCGAACGCTGCAAATGGAACCAGGCGAAGGTGGCCGAGGCCATCTTCCTCTACGCCGAGGACTTCGACGACGCGATTCCATATAGCCTCTACAAGGAACCAGGGCCTTACAACATACCGTTTTGGTGGCACGTCGTCGTGGGCAGAATACCCCCGGAATACATCGATAAGGATTGGGAAAACTGGCCAAACGAGTGGTTCCCGGGAGTTCAGGACCACAACAGCGTCGAGTACAGGATCTGCGCGGAGGGCTACGTGGACTACCCCTCCTGGGGCGACAACGAGGTCGTTCCGTACAAGGGGGCCTTTGTCTGCCCGGCCTTCGTCGATCAGGTGGAGCCCAAGTCCACCTGGCCAGGCGCCACGAGCTGCCACTTCAGTATCAATGGAAACGTTTCCCGAAGCTACTCAGAAGTGAGTCCCTTCCCGCGCCCGCCGGAAGTGACGCTACTCAGCGACGTCAGACCGAAGGCCGTCCTGATCGGGGATGGGAACCTGAATCCAGGCGGAAACATCAGGGTAGATTACATATACCGGACCCAGTGGATGACAGGCCGGCTGTATGTCCTGAATCTCCGTCCGGGCTCCATCGGCCGTTACGACTTTGGCCCGTGGACGCACCAGCGGCATATCGGCAAGTGGTCACTTTCAATGCCCTGCGATTTTTACGGGCATCCCGGAGAGAAGTGTAACCTCGCACTCGCCGACGGCCACGTCCAGCCCGTGCACGACCTCGACGGCAACGCCTGGATCATCGAGCCGCTGGACAAGGAAGAGGACGGCAACGAGCAAGGCGGCCAATAGCGCCACGGAATAGACGAAGGGGCGACGCTTCCGGCGCGATGCAGGGTTGGGCTCGCCGCCGGGATGGGCGGCCCAAAAGGGAGACGGGAAAATGAAACCTCAACGGGCATTAACGCTGATGGAGTTGTTGGTCGTGGTCGCCGCAGCGGCACTGCTTGCCGGCATCGCATTGCCATCGCTGCAAAGCGCAAGGCGCCTGGCCAAGCCCGAACGCTGCAAGTGGAACCAGGCGAAGGTGGCCGAGGCCATCTTCCTCTATGCCGAGGACTTCGACGACGCCATACCATATAGCCTCGACAAGAAACGCGGGTTTGCGGACATCCTGCTTTCCTGGGATGTCGTGATCGGCAAGATTCCAGCGGAGTACTTCGACAAGGATTGGGAGAATTGGCCGCTCAACGAGCACGGCTTCCCTAACTACCATGATGCAAACAGTGTTGAGGCCAAGATCGTCACGGAAGGCTACATCGACTACCTCTCCTGGGGCGACAACGAGATCGTTCCATACGAAGGGGCCTTTGTCTGTCCGGCCTTCGTCGATCAGGTGGAGCCTAAGGCCACCTGGCCGGGCGGGACAAGCTGCCAGTTCAGCATCAACGGAAACGTTTCGGATAGATTCGCCGAGTGGGGTAACGACGAGCTGGTTATCACGCATCTCAGCGACGTCAGGGGAAAGGCCGTCCTGATCGGCGACGGGAACCTGGGTCCGGCCGGAAACATCAATGTCGAGCACGCGTATCGCACCCACAGGGACACGGGCAAACTGTATGTACTGGATGCGAATTACCCTTGGGACTTCGGCCCGTGGACGCATCAGCAGCACATCAGCAAGTGGTCGGTTTCGATGCCTTGCGACTTTTACGGCCATCCCGGCGGCAAGGCCAACCTTGCACTTGCCGACGGCCACGTGAGGCCCGTCCGCAATCTCGACGGAAATGACTGGATCATCGAGCCGCTGGATGAGGAAGGGGACGGCAACGAAGAGGAATAATTGCGCCGGCGAAAGGGCTTGGGGGGCAAGGAGCTGGGACTATGAGACGCACAAGGGCATTAACACTGATGGAGTTGTTGGTGGTTATCGCCGCAGCCGCACTGCTTGCCGGTATCGCATTGCCGTCGCTGCAAAGCGCAAGGCGCCTGGCCAAGCCCGAACGCTGCAAATGGAACCAGGCAAAGGTGGCCGAGGCCATCTTCCTCTACGCCGAGGACTTCGACGACGCAATCCCGTATACCCTCAACCTGTCAAGGGGAGGTGCGGATTGGCCCCTCACTTGGGACGTCCACATCGGCAGGATTCCCGAGCGTCTGCATAGCTATGAGAACTATGGCTGCACCCACAGCTGGGCGACGGACGAATACGGGTGGGAGAACGTGGGGATCAACGATCCGACGTCGCCCGTCCGCCGGATCGTCACCGGCGGTTACGTGGACTACCCGTCATGGGGTTGCAACTTCGAGATTCCGTATGAAGGGGCGTTCATTTGCCCGGCCTTCGTGGATCAGGTCAACCCGAAGTCGAGGTGGGCAGGCGGCACGAGCGTGCAGTTCAGTATCAACGGGAATGTGAGCGGCTCGTTCGCAGAATACGACCGGAGGTTTCCGCAGAATTTGTGGGTTACGCGTCTCAGCGACGTCAGGCCCAAGGCCGTCTTGATCGGCGACGGCAATCTGAATCCGGGCGGGGAGACCCGGGTCTCAACTCAGTTCGACACTTTTCCGGGCAGCAATCGGGCCGGTGAGCTGTTTATAATGGATTCGAATTACCCTTGGGACTTTGGCCCGTGGACGCATCAGCGGCATATCGGCAAGTGGTCACTTTCAATCCCCTGCGACTTTTACGGCCATCCGGGCGGCAAGTGTAACCTCGCACTTGCCGACGGCCACGTGAAGCCCGTCCGCAATCTCGACGGAAATGACTGGATCATCGAGCCGCCGGAAGAAGAAGCCGACGAAGACGAGGGAAGCTAAGAGCAGTTGCGCGGCGTAGAAAGCAGAACGTGATATTGTCGCTGCAAGCCTACGGGCTGCTGGGTTTGGGAGGGTTTGCGGCCTTGGCAAGTTTTTTCGGCCGACAATGGGAACCGGCAAATTAGCAAAGCCCGCGTCTTTCGAGGACGCGGGCTTGTGCTTGCTTGAGCAGTCCTAAAGGGCAAAAGATGATCAAGCGGGCAGTTGTGCCTGCTCGTGGTAATCGTAAAACGTCTCGTAGCTCTTGCGGAGATAGCCGCCGGCCACGACGCGCACGCCGTTTAACGTCACGCCGACGATGTGGGCCCCGACGCGAAGCAGTATGTCGCGCGACCGCTGGACGATGCCGTAGGTATTGGCCCCGGCGCGGACCACCAGGATCACGCCGTCCACCAGTGTACTCAGGACCGGCGAATCGGTGACCACCAGGCAGGGCGCTCCGTCGAGGAGCACCTGGTCGTACTGCTCGACCATCTCGGCGATGCGTTTGCGCATCTCGTCGGAGCCGAGCAGTTCGGCGGGGTTGGGCGGCAGCATGCCGGCAGGCATGACGTGGAGGTTCGGTTGGACCTCGTGCACCAGCTCGCGCCAGTCCGCCTGGCCCACCAGCGTGCTGCTCAGGCCGCCTTCGGGGCAATCCGGAAACAGCGTTCGAATGGCCGGCTGGCGGAAATTGGCGTCGACGACCAGCACCTTTCGCCCGCTTTGGGCGATTCCCGCGGCGAGATTCATCGCAACTGTGGTTCGGCCGTCCTCAGGCATCGAGGAGGTGATCAACAGACTGCGGCGCTGGCTGGCCGGGCCGCTGAACAAAAGACACGTCCGAATCTGCCTGAACGCCTCACCGAACAGCGAACTTGGATGTGTCATGAAGGCCAGGCGCAGGTCCTCGATTTCCTCTTCCATGTCGTCGGCGTGAGGAACCATCCCCAGCAGAGGCAGGTCCACGCGCCTGGAGGCATCGGAAGGACTCTTGATGGAGGTATCGACGAATTCCAGCAAGAACGCCATGGCCAATCCGACCGCCAGGCCCAGAAGTCCGCCCAGCGGCATCATGAGCGACCACTTGGGCATGGAGATCTCTCTTGGCGCGGTTGCGATTTGTCGCAGGCGAATCTGCTGTTCGCCTCTCTCCAGCAACCGATACGTTATCAGTGCGTCGTCGATCGTGCCAATCCTTTTCTCGAGTCTCTCTTCGTCCTTGCCGAGCTCCTGCAGTCTTCTCGTGTTGACGTCGAGGTCTCGCATGCTGGCATTAAGCTTGTTGATTTCCTCCTGTATTTCAAGAAGCTGGGAGGTAATGGAATCCAACTGCGATTGAGTGCCTCCCAGGATGAACCCGACGGCGCGTTCCAAGACGGTGTTTCTTCGCTGCTCGGTTTGGACCCCGATGCTTTCCAAGGTCGCCTCGACCGCCTGGACCTCCCTGTGCCTGGGTCCGAACTTTCTCTCAAGATTCTGTTTTCTGATCTCGAGGTTCATCAAGGAACTCTGCAGATTTCGCAGAATGGGGTCCATTTCCACGTACTGAAAGACCTGCGGTGAGGAAGCGACCGTACCTTCCTCTTTTTGTCTTTCGAGAGCCTCTGCGGCGGCCCTGGCCTCCCTCTGCTGGTTCTGCAGTTCCTTCTTATCCTTTGTCAAAATAGCCAGTTCGATGTCCAGGGCATTTCGACGTTGGTCCAGACCCGGGATCGCAGCTTCCTTCCTGGCCGCGCCGGCGTCCCTGCGAATGCGGTTCAGTTCTGCCTCCATACTGTTGCGCTCCTCAAGCAGTTCCGAGATTTCCCTCCTGCGGTCCTCACTGAGGCTTTTTCTGCTGTCTTTTTCGAACGTCCTTGCGATGGCATTTACGATCTGGGCGAGGTCGGTCTTTTCGCCGGGTGTGGCGGCCCTGCCGGTCATCGAGACCTCGATGAAGGTAGTGTTGGGGATCGGCCGAACCCGAACCTCTTCATCCAAACGTCTGATGACATCCTCCGGGTCGATATTAAACCATTTGGTCGCCCGAATCTGGGGTGTCTCGGCAGCCTCTATAAGGATCGGTTCACTCTTGACGATCTTCGCCTGGGTCATCACCATCCGATCCATGATGTCCTTGGGGTAGAGGCCGGGGCCCGGGACGAGCTGGCCACGCTTTGGCGCGCTAACCTCCAGAAACGCGATGGCCGTGTACATGGGCGCGTACAGCCACCACAGCAGCGTGACGACGAACGTCACGCCCCAAACGAGCAGCATGGTGATTATGATCAGCCACACGCGCTTGCGAAGAATCCGGAAAATGTCTTTTCCGGTGATTCCGGCGGTGGCTCCGGCAGGCGCTCTGAAGGCTTGCGCGCCGGCTCTTGGCCCCAGTGCCCTTGGAGCGCGAGAGACCTGCGGAACCTGATCGCGTGTCGGTATGATGTCCATTTATCGCTCCTTGCCCTCGAGCTGCTTGCTGAGTCTATCCACGCCTTGCTGGAGAGCATCGTGGAGGGGATGATCCGTGTTGGCCCGGACCAGTTCGAATGCCCGCAGATACTGATCCTGCGCTTCGGCTAGCCGTCCCAGCTGCTCATATACCCAGCCAAGGTGATATCGATTCTCCGCGAACGCTGGCAGAAGCTCCACGGAACGGCGCAACTCTTCCTCGGCCTGCCGAAGTTTGCCCGCCTTCGCCAGCGTCCAGCCGTAGGTATCCCGGACGTTGCCGTCGCTAGGCATCAGCCCTGCTGCCCGCCGAGCATAAGGAAGCGCCTTGATTGGCTGGTTCTTGTCGTTCACGTAGAGATACGCCAGGTTGTTCATCACCTGCAAATCGTTAGGAAAGACCTTCAAAGCAGCTAAGTATGCAGCCTCCGCTTCAGCAAACCTCTGCAATTGATAATACGCCACCCCCAGGCTTCTGTTCACGCTGGCCTTGGCTTGGTCGGTCGTTGCCAGCTCAAGGGCCTCCAGGAGGCTTTCGGCCGCCTGTTGCGGCTTGCTTTCGGCAAGCTGAAGCACCGCGACCAACCGGCGAATCTGCCAGTCGTCGGCCCGGGTGATGTCAATCCACACCAAGACCTTCTGGACCGCTCTGGTGTAACCATAGGCGGCAGAGATTTGACCCAAGACGAAGTCAAGTTCCTGCGAGGAGGCATTTTTCAGTGCGACCACGAACGCCTCGTCGGCCTGGACCTCCAGGTTCTGCCTTGCTAGCGCGCGGGCCTGGAGAGCGGTAGCCCAATTGGCAAAGGCCGCCTCCTTCTTGAACTCCTCGGCCGCGGTCGATGCCTTCTCGTACGCCCCGGCGCGGATCAGGGTCAGCAGGTACTGCCTTATAGCCGGCTCGTATTTTGGATTGATCTCCAGAGCCGACTCCAAGGCCCCGAGGGCCTCCTCCGTGCGGTTGCGTTGAATGCACATTTGCGACTCGATCACCAAGTAGCCGGGATCCTTGGGAAAGCGGGTCTTGGCCTCGGCCACAAGGGATTCCATCGCCATCCAACGTTTCTCCTGGAGGTAGAGCTCCAGCAACTTGCCGATAGCGGCAGCGTAGTTTGGACGGTTGCCCAGGATTTCTTTGTAGATGAGTTGGGCTGCACCTCGGTCTCCCAGGTCAACCATCACGCGGGCCAGCGCCATGGTCACTTCGAGGTTGTCAGTAAGCTTCCGCGCGTCCTGGAGATCTCTTCGGCATTGGATCAGATCGCCTTTGGCCCGATGCACCTCGGAGCGGTAGAAGAGGGCGCCAGCCAATTTGGGGTTTTCGCGGATCGAACGCGTGAGAAGCTCCTGGGCTTGGTCCAGCTGGTTCTGTTGCTTTTTTAGGACGCCCTTAAGCATCAGGGCCTCGGCGTCCGAGGGATTTGCAGCAAGGATCTGATCTAGCCGCTTTGCAGCGGCATCGAATTGCCTGCTTTCAATCAGATACTGCACCAACTTCCTTTCCTGCGCCGAGGCCTCAGGGCGAATCTCGAGATATCCTTCCATCGCCTCGGCAGCGGCTGCCCACTGGCGCCGAGAGGCCAGAAAATAAGCCATCGCCAGGTGTCCGCGGGAGTCCTTAGGATCGATATCAATGGCCTTCTTGTAGGCATTTCGTGCTTGCTCAGGGCCATATCGCTCGAGAAACTGACCATAAAGCATGTATGCCCTGACCTTGTCCTGCATCCGTTTGACCAGCTGCACCAGAACCTTCTCGCCATCGCCTTTTCGCCCGACATCGGCGTAAAAGCCCGCCAGCAGTCGGGCCGCACGGAACTTGTCGGCGCGCGGGTTGTCCCAGATCCACCGGAGCATCTCCTCGGCTCTGTCGCGTTTCTCCACTCGCAGGTATTGCCGTGCCAGGAAATACCGGTTCTGGATGTCGTCGGGATTCTCCTTCAGCAACCGCTCTCGTTTTCGGATTATCTCTTCGGCAGGAGCCAGCTTCTCTTCCTGGAGAATCAGCCACATCCGATCGACGTAGGAGTCCTGAGGCGCGAGGCGATGTGCCCGCTCAATCCATCGCTTGTGCTCCTCCATCTTGCCCTGGACTCCCAGAGCCTTTGACAGACCGATCACCGCAGCAGCATAAGTCGGATCGTTGCTCACAACAGATCTAAAGACCTCTTCGGCCTTCTCGTATTGCCCGGTAATCATGTAGCATTCGCCGAGCATGGCGCCGTTCGGTTTGGAGTCCGGCTGGAGGACCCACACTTCCTGAAGGTATTCGATTGCCTCAGGCAATTGTCTCCTTGCAATCGCCAAGCGAGCCGCAAAGACCTTGCCCTCCGCGCGGTCCAGATTCATATCGGCCGCCCTTTTCTGCGCCTCTTCGGCCATTTGCCAGTCCTTCTTGCGCAGCGCATAGATGAACAACCGCTCCACAACGGCTGGCGAATCGGGTTCGATCTCCTCGACCTTTCGCAGTTGCTTGACGTATTCTTCTTCACGCCCGAATTTTTGCAGAATCGATGCCTTTTCCAACTCCCTCCTCGCCGGGTCGGCGATGGTTTCAGCCAGCGCCCATCGCAATTCGAACCGCTTCTGCGGATCCTTTTCGTCCAGCAGCTCTTCTTGGGTCTTCCATATGGGGTCGTCCGGATAGATGGCCCGGGCGTCTTTTAACAGGGCTTTGCAACTGTCAATATCCCGCTGCTCGTAATACCTGCTGAACAGGTGCCCTATGACAACCCGGTTTTTCGGCTTGCGGCTTCGAAGTTCCTCTAAAAGCTGGATCGCTTCGTCTTTCCGATCGTCAAACCAGAGTTTTTGTGCGCGGTCTCGGAGCATTTCGACCATCCTTGACGAAAGCTCCAGTTCGCCCGGCAATCCCGCGAACTTTCCGGTCACCGTCTCCAGTTCAAGCTTGAGTTTCTGGGCCTTTTCGTTGTCAGGATCGATCACGCGCACCCGGTTGACCAGTTGCAGGGCCCGTTCATAGTTGCGATACCGCATCTCGAGCACGGCCTTGGCGATCAAGAGCGACGCATTGTGCTGGAATAGAGGCAGGCGCAGATACCGGTCGATAATCTCTTGCGCCTTGCCAGGCATGGTGGGAATGTAAAGGTTGACCAGGAGTGTGGCGGTCTCCGATTCTGCCCCGCCAAAGCCTCTGTGAGCCCGTTCAAGAAGTTCCATCGCCTCGGAGGTTTTGCCCTCCGCCAGGGCCAGCCGTCCGGCGACCTTCGCCCGCTGAGGGCTGTCGGGGCTCTCCTTGTTGAGTTTTTCAAGCGACAGGCGGACATCCGCCAGAAGCTCCTCTCTCTCCCCCTTGCCCTGTTCGACCATGTCCAGGAGCATGTCGGCCAGCATGTAATACATCGCAAGACGAGCGTCGGCTAGGCGGCGGCGCTCCCCCTCAGATGGCTCTCGGCCGGACTTACCTTCAAGCCGAGCCCGGACCGCGGCCAACCCGTCCCTAATTGCCTCGGCGGACTTTTCCGGCCGCTTTAACTCCTTATAGATGGCCATCTGCTGGCCGTAAATCGGCAACCGGCTGTCGTCGATCTTCTTGGCGGCCTCGATCACCTCAAGGGCTTTATCTAGCAGATCTTTGGTTCTGTAGTGCTGAATCAAGGCGAGATGGCCCACCAGGCTCTCCGGATCACGCACAATTGCCTGTTCAATCTGCCTAACGGCTTCTTCCTCGCGACCGTCGCGTTTCAAATGATTCGCGTACGCCACGCGCAGCCCCGGGTCGTCCGGGTTGGCCTCGATGGCCTCATTGAATATGCTCTCAGCCTCGTTCGTCCGATCGATTCGCTGATAAAAACGAATCAGTGCCAGCCAGTAACCCGCGTTGTCCTTCTTCAGCTCGATTGCCTTCCGGAAGTCGGTGATTGCCGGCTCGGCGTAGCGTCCTGGCACTTTCTCGGCCATTCGGGACTTGGCAAGCGCCCTCCTGAATAACGTGCGGTGATCGTCAGGGATGAGCTTGAGCAGCGCGTCGGCCTCCTCAACAAGGTCCTGCCACCGCCCTCCGCCGCGCGCCCTGGCCCAAAAGATGTCCACCAGAAACTGTTGCGTTTCGAGGTGCCTCGGATTGAACCGCATCGCAGTGCGAAGACATTGCATCATTCTGCCTTGCCGCTCGAAGCGTTCAGCTTCCGGGACGCCATGCTGCTTTAAGATTTCCAATTGAAGCTTGCCCAGCTCGTAGTAGTAGTTCGGATCCTCGGAAGCCTCCGCCGCGATCGCCAGATCCATTTCCGCCTGGCGGTAATTCTGCTCGGCGATAGCATCCTGGGCACGTTGGTAGTAGACCTTAGGATCCTTGGGCAGTTTCCGAATGATCAGCGTACCTGCCAACCCGGCAATTATTAGCCCGGCAACTACCAGAAAGACTACAACACGCTTGTTGAGTTTTTTTCGCCTTGCCATTTCTAGTCCCGCAATCTTGTCGGTGGTAAGGTCATCCCACAGCTTTCTCGGCCGATTTCAGGGCCTCAATATCCGAAGGCATCGGAAGGGCCCGCAAAATAACGGGCAGAAAATGCCCCATGAATTCTTCGGCGGCGAGGTCAAGCTCTTTGAGCCTCGTGCCCCCGCCCAGTGGCGTGAACTGGACCTTCGCGAAGTAGCAATAACGGACCCATGGCTTGGTCAGCTGGAGGCGCACGTTCTCCCAGGCGGTCTCCGGTACGCCGTTGAGACTGAATACGTAGTATTCAACCACCTCCTGCGTTCGAAAGCTCCTGTCGTCGTACACCTCAAAGCGCGACCGGCGGAACTTGACCGGTTGATCCCACCAGGGACTTGGCAGGCCAGGGATCCTAAAGTTTACGTCGCTTGAGCCTACTGATCTGGCACCGGCTGCCTGCATGCACCGCTCCGGTATATGTGGGACGGTGTCCATCCCTCCGGTGTAGTAGTACACCTCCAGGTGCCAGTACCGAAATGGCTGCCCGACTGGAACGCTATTGTCCCGGTAGATACGTACAACGTGCCAGTTGCTACAGCGATCGGGAATCCGGCCCTTATCAAAACTAGTCCCGATCTTGAGGCTGTCCAGCACATCGTCCATGAGCATTCTCTCGCCGTCGGGAACGCCGTCTTCCTTGCCGCCGGAAAATTCCCCATCCCCGACAAGGAAAAACCTGCCGCCCACCTGCTCGGGCATATTCGCCCACCGAAAGCTATTGGCATCGATAATCACGCCTTCCGGCCAGGGGATTGACTGTTTTTGTGTAACAATCTTCAGGGCGGCGATGGTCCACTCGAAGCCGATAGCCGTAACCGCTAGGATCCCGGCAATTATGCCGAAATGGATCCAGCCGCGACGCTGGCTCTTGCCGCCAGACAAGACGTCTTTCGCATGGGTCATGCGTTCACACTCTCAGCGGAGCTCTCCTGGCCGCTAGATTGGCCCGCCTCTTCTTCCTCCACTTCTACGAACAGGCGCTCCAGAAGTTTACCGAGCCCCCAGAACATCAGCACAGCCGGAATCATCACAAGCATACCAGTGAACTCATGCATGAAGTCCTTGCCCAGTTCCGGCCTATCCCAGACGTACATCGAGCAGGTGATCGTCACACGAATCACGTTGCAGAAGATCGCAATTGGCACGGCGGAAGCAACCAAGATCATGCGTTGCCAGATAGGTCGGTTTTCCAGATATGCCCAGGCCACGCCAAGCGCGACGTAAGCCATCAAGGAGCGCACGCCGCTGCAGGCCTCCGCGATGGTCAGGCCGTATTGACGACCAGTCAGGCTGGTGATCACCAGGCTGCTGGCCCGCACAGCTATCCGCACACCGGCAATTTGAAGAACGCCGCTGGCGCATTTGCCGGCCAACTCCTGTAGTGGAACCGAGATCCGAGTGTAAAGCATGTCGGGAATCGGCATCGCAAATACCAGAAAAAGAATCGGCAGCCATGTGATACGAATCACCTCAATACCGCCCAGGTATAGCACCACCGAAAACAGTAAAGCGATCATGCTTAGCTGGCAGAACCACATCGTGCGGATCGGATAGAAGCTGACGATGATCGAGAAAATGGAAAGCAGCACCAGCGGCAAGGCCCAAACGCATGCGCGTCGGCGGGCGGCAAAGAGCTCATCCCGCCGTGCGTAGAGCAAGTAAAGACTGAACAGCGGAATGATAAACCCGTGGCTCCAATTTGCATCATGCTGCCATATCTGTACCAATAGCGGGAACTGCCGCCAGTTGACGGCCATGAACAGCGCCGCGATGACCACTATCTTGATCCACGCCGAAGGTGGAACGGCATCGCGCAGGGAGGGCTGGCATGGCACCTCAATCAGGTCCGCCAACGAGGCCCCTTCGCGCTTCGCACCGGTATCGCCTTGCCGGAGGCTCTCGGTCATATGATCACAACTATACGCTGCCCGTTTACCAGCGGGTGAAACGTTTGGAGTTCAGCATACCAAAGACCGGATCGGCGAAGTTCCTATCCCAGATGAAGCCAAAGCCGTAGGTCAGCCGAAAGGCGTTTCGCATGACGGCAAAGAACGACGACCTAATGTCGGTGCCCACCGCAATGACGTCATTGGGCTTAAGGAAGATGTCCGGCCGCTCGCCGTGGAAGATGGCCTCGACGTCCAAGGGAATGATTTGTTCCTGATTGTTGCCGATGCGACGAATCAAGATGGCATTTTCCGGCCAGGCCAGCGGGCCGAGGTTGCCCGCCGCCGCAATCGCCATCTTGACCGTGATCTTTCGACCCGTCAGGGAGTACACGCCAGGGCGACGCACCTGGCCCATAATGTAGAACTCGCCAACCTGGACCGTCGGAATCATGATAATGTCGTTATCGCGGACGATGATATTCATTCGCTGGTCGCCGGATTGCAGCCTCGGCAGGTTGATGGCGATGATCCTAGCCAGGCCCGACTTATCGAGTTCCCTCCAGCCGAACGGATCTTCCTCGTCCACCCTGGCGGGTATCTTGACGGCGGGCTCGCCGGCAGGCCGCACCGCCGGAGCGCCCAGACCGGAAGGCTGCGTAGCGACGGCCGCCTCTTGAGCGACTCGAACCCACTGACCATCGGTGTAGACCCACTTGTACGCCTTGGATGAGTTGACCCTCCGCACCTCCTCGGTGGTAGGCATACCGGGCGGGACGTCTTCAGTCTCAGTTAGATGCGGGATGACCGACGGAGTCGGCGCAGTCGGTTCCGTCTCCGGCGCAGCACCGGGCAGAGCTGCTTCTAATTTCCGCAAGGCCGCATCCACGTCCATCGTCGATGGGACCTTTTGCGTTTCAACAGCCGGGACCATTGCGAGGGTGGCAGGACTCGGAGCCGTTGCCAGCTCTGCCGGTTTTGTCTCCGCTGGAGCTTCCGGTGGCAGCTCGGGCAGTTCTTCAATCGATGTGGCTCTTCCGGGTGGAGCCACCCTGCGGCGGATCGCCGGCTTGGGCCGAATCACATAAAGATAGCGAATGTTGACCTGCGTAACTCCCCCGGCCATGGCAACCGCTTCCAACAGGCGCATGTCCTTGCGGATGATGGTATAGGGACCCGGCCTGGCAATCGCGCCAAGGATCGAGAATCTGCGCCCTCGCTCTGCGACCACTGAAACCGAAACGGTTGGATCACGCAGAATGTCCGGGCTATACGCCCTCTTGACCACCTCTTTGAGCTCCTCTGCCGTCCTGCCCTCGGCGAGAATCCTCTCATCCTCCAGCAGCGGCAAATCGATGAACCCGCTGGAGGATACCTGTCGGCGAATATTAGTCTCCATACCTTCGCTGAACAGGTCGAGAATACGGATATCCACGAGATCGGTCGGTCCGATAACGTAATCTGTGTCGGTATATTCCCAGTCACCCTCGGCGGGCATGGTTGCATAGGGGACAAGTTCCTGGCTGACGTCGGCCGGACCGATACTCGGATAAATCGGGTTGACCGGCGAACCTGTGGCGGGCTGTTTGACCATCAGGTTGGGGGAAAGAAGCCGGGTCCGGTCGGTTTTGAAAAAGTCCTCGGCCATCTTCCTCGCACCGCAGCCGCCCAGGCAAGACAGCCCTACGAAGATCAGCCCCATACCGGCGCTCATGAAGCGTTTCGACCTAATCACAGCCAACCTCTCTTCAACTTCAACCTCTCTGGTGCCTCCTGTCGAATCTGCGGCGCCGGGAGAGAACCGTTCTGTGTCCTGACGTTTGCCCGAGGAGACGCGCGTGCGCGTGGAGAAAAGCAAGCGCGCAGCTGGCACGTTCTGGCCGCGTTCGCCGCGGAGGGCCCTCCTTGTCCGCTTCCACTGTAGATTCTTACAACTACGCATGGGTTTGTCAAGCGCGGCCGTTGCCCGTCCCAGCAGCGTCCTTGCAGGGAAAATGGCCTTTGAAGTTATCGGTCAATACTCCTCGCAACTTGATAGAATAGAAGAGGTTGCTTCCTGCAGTCTCTTAGCGCAATCGGCCAGCCGAGCCGACTGGTAACGCCATGTAACCATGATACGAACACGGCCTGCTGAAGGGTCGCCCTGGCGGGGATTTCTCTATCTCGAAACAGCGAGCAAACCCTATCGCCGAATCGCCGGTGAGTTCACCGTTGGCCCTGTCTGCCCCACGACCTCCACGGCTGTCGGTTGTCGAATCCAGCCGGGAAGGATAAACAGAATCGTCCCGTCGTCCAGCTGAGTTACCTCGCGGATCACCAGCCCCTGACTGCTGACGCTGACGGCACCTTGCCACTGGCCCGCGACGCGAAAGACCGGTTCCAGCAGCCCGGCCGTTGGCGGTACGATGGTGAAGCGGCAGTGCCCTTTGACGGCCTTCAAGAAGTAACAGCCCTGAGACTCATCGAAGCCGTCCCGATCGCAATCGCCTTCCGCAAAGAGCCCAGGGGCTGCGATCGTGGGCTCTATGGCTCCCGGATGCAGATGATTCTCCCGTAAAGTCTTTTCCTGTAAGCTCTTGGGGGCGATCAGGAAACTCCACCGCCCCACGGGCCCCCGAAACGGACGTATCACAAGATCGCGGGAGACCGCTCCGGCGGACCAGGCCGCCTTGTCCTTGAGCCACATGCGGACCGATCCAATCTCTCTGCCGCCGGAGTTGTTCAACTCCACATACGTCAGCCAGCAGCCATTTGCATAGAACGTGTATTCCCAGCGAATCCGCCGCACGCTCAAGGAGGCCCATTCGCCGGCCCGCGTGGGAAAGTACCACGTATTGGCCAGGCGAAGGCGAACCGGGTTGGCCTCCAGCACCTCCAGGCATCCGACCCTTCGCCGACCCATCAATTCAATCCGCTCGCCTTCGGCAGGCAATGCAAGCCCGGGCTCGACGATCTGCACGGTTGCCTGATCGCTGCCCAGCCGCCAAAGACCATCGCCGCCCTGAGTTAAGCGGATTGGCTCGTCGCGAAAGGGCAGCCAAATCGTATAGTCCAGCCCATCTTTGCGAAGCCTCATTCCTTTCGGGACCGGTTTTAATTCCCGGCCGTTATCGACAAGCAGGATGTCGTCCAGGTTGAAGCGAACCGGCCCGGCCGCATCGGCGAAGAACAGCCCGATCCTCCGGACGCTGGTGAGGTCAAAGCCCGGCAGCGACTTGAGGCGTTGAATGTCGAACAGCGCGGTGTTCCAACCCGGCCGCACAAGCAGCCGATTCGAAGTCCACGAAGTGGCGCCCGTGGTGACCGTGATACACAGATCGTCCCGGAGCGTTTCGCTGTATAGCGCCATGGACAGCAACGAATAGCTGCTGAAATTTCGATAGCCCGGAAGCACAAAAACCAGTTCCGAAGCCTTCGGCAACGTTACTCCCATTGCCCCGGAACCGGTGCGAGCGAGGTCGGCGGAAAAGGACAGCTTGGCCTCCGGTCGGTACGGGCGGATGAAGAAGAGTTCCACCTGCGGAGATCCTCGCAGGCCGTTGGCGTCATCCTCGAAGTCCGCTAGGCAGACAAACTTCCCGGTCACCGTTTCCGGATAAGCTCCGGCCTGTTGAACGGAAAGCGCCGGCATGGATGTTTTTGGCCCGGTGGGTTCCTGCTCGCCGGGCACCCCACAGCCTAGAATGGAGATGCACGCGGCAAATATCTTTAGCGCCGGGCCTCTCATCTCAAAACCCAAACAACCTCATCAAAGAACGCCGGGGACACGCAACCCTGCCCAGGTGGAGGGCTTTGGCTCAGGCCAGGGGACGGGTTCACTGGCGCTATTCTTCCGTAACTGGCTAGGCGGTCACCTTTGCGACCAGGGCCTTCCTAAAGCCCATCAGCAGGGGACTGGCTACGGCTACTGAGGAATACGTGCCGAACAGGATACCGGCCAGCAGGGCGTAGTTGAACGCGTGAATGCCCACACCGCCCATAACGTACATGATCATCACGACGAAGAACGTCGTGCCGGAGGTCAGCAGCGTTCGGGCGAGCGTCTGGTTGATCGAGGCGTTAATCACCTGCCCACTGACCGTAGCCAACTTGCCGCGGTTCTCGCGAGTCCGATCGAAGACCACGATGGTGTCGTTGACGGAATAGCCGATGACCGTCAGAATGGCCGCCACCATCGCCAGGTCGATCTTGAACGATCTAATACCGAGCAGTTCGCCAATGTATGTCTCGGATATCCAGCTACTGGCCGCCACCAGACCAACGACGATGATCACGTCATGGATCAAGCAGACAACGGCCGCCAGACCCCACCGCCAGTCACCGAATCTAAACCACAGGTAGATGACGATCACCACCCAGCTCAGAAGGATGGCGAAGATCGCCCGTCCAGCCCGTTCGCCGGCGATGGCCGGGTCAAAATTGCTGGCCACCATCGCCTCTTCCCGATCGAGAGCGGCCGAAAGCAGTTCCCACTCGCCTTTGACGAAGCTCTCCCAAGCCTCCGGTTTTTCTACGGCCGCCCCCTCGGCCGGGCGAACGAGCAAGGCAAATGCCGAGAACTCATCCTCTCCGAGAGACTTTAGGCCGATAACCTCGGTGGGGCTGAGCATCTGGTCCCTGAAATCGGGCTGGAACCGCATCTCCCGTATCCGCTGGACCAGCTCGGTTTTGCTGATCGGCGGGCTGACGTCGTGGATGACAAACATCACGCCGCCTTCGAAATCCAGCAGTTCCTCCCGATAGGTGGCCTTGACCCGCCGCCGCACCTTCTGTGTGAGCGGCAGTGCGCCGTCGGGGGGCATCTTTATGCCCAAAACGGGCATCTCTCGGCCCTTGACCCGTTCGAACTTGCGCCGGGTGCGAATCTGCAGGCTTCTCCCGAACGCATCACGAGCCGTCCTGCGAATGTAGTCCAGATAAGTCTCCGTCGTGGAGATCTGGTAAGAGTTGGCCGGAAGATTCTTGGCCAGTTCGTCCCTGGTCAAGTTGCCGTCGCCGTTGCTGTCGATTTTCTCGAAGAACTTTGGATTCAGCTTGGCTGCTTGCCACTCATCGACTGATATCTTGCCGTCCGGGTTTTGCTTGTCGTCGTAGTCCCTCAGAAAATCTCTGACGCGGTTGGGGTTGATCTGGGTTTCCACCAAGGCGGTGGCTTGGAGCTTGTCGTAGCCGAGCTTCTTGGCCTGCGCGATGAACTTATCTCGCACGATTGCGTCGTCGGGCAGTTTGTTGTCAATCAGTGCATCGTCGCGAAACGCAATGACCGCTTGCGTGCCGGCGCTGAATTCGATGCCCCAGATGTCGCTTCCCTGCCCGAACAGCGAGGCAATGCCCAGGGCAATAAAGACAATCGTCAGCAGCCAGAAGACGTACCGCTTGGACATCCAGTTGACTTTCGGGGTGCCGATGATCTTCAGCATGAAAACCGGCTTTTTCAGCAATCGCAGGTCCAGCAAGATCTGGAAGATCCAGCGAGTGACCACCAGCGCGGTAAACATGCTGAACATCACGCCTAGACCAAGGGTAATGGCAAAGCCGCGGACCTCTTCGGTGCCGACCCATCCGAGGATCAGGCAAACCAGCAGTGTAGTGATGTTTGCGTCGAAGATTGCCGAGAAGGCGCGCTCGTAGGCGTTTTTGAGCGCTTGCCGAATCGTCTGGCCCTTGGCCTGCTCCTCACGCAGGCGCTCGAAGATCAGCACGTTGGCGTCCACGGCGATACCGATGGTCAGAATCATCCCCGCGATGCCCGGTAGCGTGAAAACGGCGTTGATGAGGCTCATCGTACCCAGCACGAGGATGACGTTCAGCAACAGCGCCACGTCGGCGATGACCCCGGCTAGCTGGTAGTAGATCAGCATAAACGCCGCCACGACGACCAAACCCCAGATGGCGGCGCGGATGCCGAGCTGTCGATTGACCGCCCCGATACCCGGGCCGAAAGTGTTCTCCGCAACCGGCTCTGGGTTCAGCCTCGCCGGCAGCGAGCCGGCCTCCAGCGTCCGGACCAGGTCGTCCACCTCTTCCACACTAAACTGCCCGGTGATAACGCCCTGGGCGGAGATCATCTCCCGGATTCTGGGAGCCGAGTAAACCTCGTCGTCCAGCAGAACAGCCAGGCACCTGCCCACATTGTCGCTGGTCAGTCGCGCGAAGCGTTTCGCGCCGGCTTCGTCGAAGGTAAAACCCACCGCCGGGCGATTGTCCTTATCGTACGTGAATCGGGCGTCTGCCAGCGACCAGCCACCTGGGCCCGGCTCGTGGAGCATGACGTAGCCTGGCTGGTTGAACAGCAGGATATACGTTCGCCCCTCATAATTGGCCGTAACCAAACCATCATACTCTTTGTTCTGGCCGTGTACGGGAAACCATTGCAGCCGTTCGCTGCGCTTCCTGGGTCCCTCGGGGCCTTCCGTCCGAAGATTCTTGATGTACCGATTGCGTTCTTCCAGACCTATCACAAACTGCTTGCCGGGCCCCGGCGCATAGGGGGCAATGCGGTATTCCAGCACGCCGGCCTTGGCGATCAGACGCTTCAGATCGGCCGGATCGTCCAACCTTTGGCGAACGCTTGCCCATCGCTCGTACAGCGCGACGATTTTCTCGATTTCGTCGGCCCGATCGGGATGCTTGCCCTCAAGTTCCTCTAACTGCTTCTTATAGTCCTCTCGCCGCCTGGCGACCTCACGGATGCTTCCAAAGGTCTTCTCCTGAGCAGGAGGAACGTAGTTACTGAGAATCGCCTGGAGGCGAGCTTGGCCAATGTTGCCCTCCTGGAGAGCCTTCAACTTATCTTCATAGAGGACCTGAGTGTCTTCGAACGCCGCCTGGGCCGCTTCGAGTGCCTTCTCGAGCTGATTGAGCTTCGCGGAGCTGGCGGAAGCCTGTAGTGCCTGGGTTCGCTCGCTCTCGATGCGCCTCCTTTCCGCATCCGAGGCCGTCATCTGGTCGTACGCATCGATGAGCTCTTGGAAACGCCGCGTTTGGGCTGCACTGCCACGGGCCAGACGCTGGATCTTCGCTGCCCGCTCGCTTGCGGCAGATTGCAGCACGTTGCGGATTTCGCTTCGCTCGATGTTATTGGTTTCCAGCCGTTCCAGGGCCTCGAGGTAAGCGGCGCGGTATTCCTGGCTCTCGGCCCTTGCGGCGGGCATACGAATCTCGATACGGTTGCTGCCCATGGGTCGCCATTCCAGCGACAGCAGGCCATGCTTGTCCACACGCTCCTTGAGGATGGAAATCATCTTCTGGGCGAGGTCGCCCCGCAGCTTGTCGGCTTCTTCGTATTCGTATCGCCTCAGTTCGGCCTTAGCCCGGTCGAGACGGTCCTCTAGGGTTTTCTTCTCGGCTTCGACCTGGACGGTTTGGAGCTTGACCTCAAGCTCGGCAATCTGGTCCTTGAGGCGGTTGATTTCCGGCTGATTGCTGCGGATCTCGAAGATCAGGCTGTGGCCGCCCTTAAGGTCAATTCCCTGCCGCAGGCCCTTACCCCAAAACAGCGACACGCAGCAGAACCCCACCAACATGCCGACGATCCCAAGTTTTAGCCACAGGTTCTTTGCGTTCATTTTGGCCCTAAGTCAATTGTGCGCATCCGACCAAATGCCTCTGGCGGCAGCGTCCTGCTGCAGTTGAGGCCGTCAATGCCCTCCGTCATTAGTCGGCCAGAACCCTCGATTGCGTATACTGGCATTGTCTCGCAGTCTTCGCGAAAGGATGGCATTGTCCGCCGGTACGCCCCGGCGGTCAAGCCAAACTTACCCGCTGCAAGAGAGTCCCAAAGATCCCCTTTACACCGAGTCGGTCTTCCAGGCGGCTATCCTGCATCCAAAGGATGTCCAGGAAATGTTCCCCCGCCTTGCCAGCAATTAAGGCTTTTCCGCGAGCATTTCGGGCGTTAGGCGACCGGCTGCGATTTTCCGAATGCATGCGACCTCAGCATCACGCGATGCGACGTAAATCGCGGGCGTCGACAGATCGGGCGCGAAGATCTCCCAGCCGGTCATCGGTAGTGAGGTCTTCACCGTACCGAGCACTTCATCGACTATCAGCAACGTATTGTTCACGTTGAGCAGGTAGACCTCCCCGTCAAAGGCTGCCAGCACTTTTCGCCCGCCTGCCTTGGACCATCGCTCTTTGCCCGTGGTGAGATTGATCGCATAAAGCTTATCACGTTCGGCAAACTGGAAGATCGTATTCTCCGCCACCTGAATGTCGTCCTGAGGAACACCTCGGCAAACGAACGGTTGGGCCCACAGGTTCTCGCCGGTAAGAAGGTCGAGGGCATATACGCGGTGATCCTCGCAGGCGACGAAACAACCTCGCTTGTCGACGTGGAATTCTCCGGCCACCGATCCATTAAATGTTCGAGTCCAGCTTTTTTTCCCCACCTCCCCCGTTCGCGTGGCAATGAGCGATCCGGCCTGATCGGCCACGTAGATCGATCCGTCAAAATACTTCACAGGCAGATGGATCATATCCTCCGCGGAATGCCACCACGCCTTGACCGCCTCGCGAAGCCGAACCGCATAGTACCAACCCCTTGCCGAACCGACGTAAAAATATACCCCGTCGGATTCGCCTGCGGTATTGGCAGCAAAGCCAAGCGGAATTTTTCTGTATAGTTTGCCGGTGTTGCGGTCGAAAACCAGCACGTGGCTGAGCGTATTGATCAGTAGGGCATCGAAAGGCTCTGGCTCGCTGGCCGTCTCGGGTGAGAGGATTTCCTTGATGCCGGCAACCTTTTCCGGAAGCACCACCTTGTCGGCGTGTGTCGGGCGAAAGACTCTATGCCCGGCATCCGCAATCGAATGCGACCACTTCAATTTGCCGACGGCTGCATCGATCGTGATTAGGCGGTTTCGACTCGTCAGGCAGTACAGGTTCTCGTCCAGCCTAAACATCCTCGCGATCGTTTCACGGCGATCGAGTTCCAGCGGCAACTTCCAGTAATACTGAAGCGATGCTTTGGCCAGCACGTCCGGATGCAGGAGTTGAACGGCCTTTTTACGGCAGCCGGATAGCTGCAAGCACGCTGCCACGATCAAGAGAAACTTGATCCACTTATGCATGCGAAACTCCTAAAGACGACATTTCCGCTGCGCTGAAGCTATAGGGTGCATCCAGGGCATCTGGTATTCAGTTTTGGCAAGCTTTAGCGTTGTTCGGCAATTCTCGGCAACAGACTTTCGCCGCGCGGACGAGTGATCCTAGGATTCCAGCTCGATATAGTCGCCCAAGTCCACGCCGATGCGATCTTCAAACTGCCTCAACCGATCGATACGTTCCAGGTCGTCGGCAATGCGGTGGGCCAGTTTGAAAATATAGGGCCGACCTGCAAGGCGAGCCTTCAGGTCAGCTACCATCTCTTGCCAACTGCCCGCGTACAGTTCGCGCTTCAGCACGACCAACATGCGTTCTTCGTCGGTCATGCCTTCGACGAACCGCCGCACCTTGTTTTCGGCATCGGCCGGCTCGGAAGCCACGCTGTCTCACCTCGCCTGTCCCGATTCCTCGAGATCGCACGTGGGCAAAGACCCAAACACTAATCGAGCTGCCCAAACGCAGACCGCCACCTCAACACATCGGGAAACCCTCAGCTGTTTCTGCTGTGGTCAGCTGATAACAAGGAATCTACAGGTCGGGCATTACTTTATGAACGTGGGAGATAATTTGCAACCACATTGTTGGTTCCGTCCCTGCTCGTCCGATGGTCGTTTCCTATGGCTGGCAAGTCACCGACTAATGTACCAGGCGGAAGGCAAATCGTGGAAGGTTCGACGAGGAATTCGCGGCAATTCTCATGCAATAGCAAGGCGGTAACCGGAGTGCTCGAAGCCCACGAGCCCGTAAAGAGCGTCTATTACCCGCAAAAGGCAAAAAAACCTTGCATCTCCTACCGCTACCCCTTGTTGGACAGCCGCAGAGGGCGGAGCTCACGGCAAAGCACACTGCCGTGCTAGCGCAAACTCACAATGCCCTTGCGAATTGCGTACTTCACTAGCGAAGTCTGGTCGTGAATGTCGAGCTTGTGCATCAGGTGCGAGCGATGAGTATCGATGGTTTTGACAGAGACATCCAGCACCTCAGCAATGTCCCGGTTCGTCTTGCCCTCGGCGATCAACTGAAACACCTGGCGTTCGCGCGTGGTCAGTTGCTCGATGGGGTCAGTATGGCTACGCCCAAGCCCCTGTAAAACGGTTCTAGGAATGCCCGGCCCGAAATACAACTCACCGCGCGCAACTGCCCGCACCGCCTTGGTAAGCTGATCGGCCGCTGCCTCCTTAAGTAAGTATCCCGACGCCCCGTATGCCAAGGCCCTGGCGATAAGCTGTCCGTCATCGTGTATCGTCAGGATGAGCACTGCGATGTTCTTGGCCTTCCGCGATAGTTCCCGGCAGATCTCCAGCCCGTTCAGCCCGGGCATCCCAATGTCCAGCACGACCACATCGGGCTTGGTTTCCAGGACTTGAGGAAGAACCTTTAACCCTTCTCCACACTGTCCAACCACGCGAATATGCGGGTCCTTGCCCACGAGGGCAGCCAGCCCTTCTCGAACCATCACGTGGTCATCGGCCAGGAAAACACTTATTGATTCTTCGGATACGTCTTCGTTCACGATTTTCCGCCCTTTTTACCCACTCTGCTCACGCCATTTTGCACGTCCCGGCCTCCGCCGGTCGGAACCGCAACCTTATGCCGCCGAGCAGATCTGCCAGTCATAAACAACCTGCGGTATTCTACCCGTGCCGTGGCGTATCCGCAAGCAAATTCCGGCCTGGTAAAAACCTTAACCTTAGACAATTAATGCGATTGCGTCTTCGGTGCGTTCTCATCCGGACGCATGAATCCGCCCGACGGGACGTTGGAAGAGGTCAGGCAGAAGCACTGGTAACAGGATCGCTCCGGAATGGGATTTTCGTGGACCTCCTCCGTCAATCAGCGGCAGAGAAGGTATTTAAGTGCAATATCGCCTTGGATCTTGCGCCCATTCGAATCTGCGGCTACTTACGCTAAGGTACACACGGCGTGTGCGAATGAACGAAGTGGCGGTTTCCGTCTAAGCCTAAAGCGGATAAAATAGTCTCATCAAACAGGCTGGCAGGGTTGGTTTGGGAGAAGGGCACTGCTGTGGCGCGGGAAAGCCTTTCTTGCAGCAGGCCCGCTCCAAGACCACGTCACAACTTCTGTGAACCAGTAAGAGGGTTCGCCTCAAGCGCCAGCGAGGCGACCGGACAGCAAAGAGGAAATACAACCGTGACTGATAGCAAGAAGACCAAGGCTCAACTGGTAGCCGAAGTGAAAAATCTCCGCAAGCGTGCGGAAGAGTTAGAGACCCAGTTGGACCAATACGAGAAAACGGCGAGCGTGCTGCTCGGAACCGAAACCTGGATGCCGCTGGTCATGAAGCACACGACCGACGGCATCAACGTCTGCAAATACGAGCCCAAGAGCGACATACGCACCTTGGTCATGTGTAACGATCAGTACGTTGAGATGTCCGGGCGAAGTCGTGAAGAACTCATGGCCGCCGAAAACCTTAACAAACTGGTAAGGGGCCTGGGAGGCCTCGCTGCGGACTTTCGAGAACGCGTTTACAAGGGTCTGCCTAATCAAGGGACAGCCAGTTGGATTCGCCCGGACGGCAAGGAGAACTACTACGAGTGGACAGGTGCTCCGTACAAGGTCGGTGAGGAACTGTACATTATCGGCATCGATCGCGACATCACAGCTCGCAAACGCGCCGAGCACGAACTTCGCGACCTCAACGAAAGGCTAAACAACATCATCGAATTCCTTCCAGATGCCACGTTTGTCCTTGATCAGGACAAGAAGGTCGTCGCCTGGAACCGCGCGATGGAAGAGAAAACCGGCGTGAAGAAGGAAGAGATCCTCGGCAAGGGCGACCGCGCCTACAGCGAAGTTCTCTACGGCGACCGCAGAGAGATCTTGATCGATTTGATCGACAAGGAAGATCGGGAGATCGAAGGTATCTATGGACACATCGAAAGAAGAGGCAACACGGTTTTCGCTGAGGTATTCGCTCCGCGCGAGCGCGAGGGCAAAGGGGGTTATTATTGGATGACGGCCACGCCCCTGTTGGATGCAGAGGGCAATACCGTCGGGGCAATGGAGTCCATCCGAGATATCACTTACCACAGGCGTGCCGAGAAGGAGCTTCAGGAGAGGGAGGAAGCCGAACGGACCTTCCGAGAACGCCTTCAGGCCCTCTACGAAGTCAACGCGGAACTGACGATGACGGACTCTGTTCGCGAGCTGTGTCGGAAAGCCGTGGAGCTTGGGCGCAGCCAACTCGGCTTCGACAGGCTCGGCATCTGGTTCACTCACCAGGAGAAGCCGAATACATTCATCGGTTCGTATGGAACCGACCACAAGGGACGGCTGAGCGACCGGTGGGGTTGCGAGGCGACTTATGAGCCGAGCCACCTGCTAAAGCTCATCCTGTCGAGAAAGTCGCTTGCCGCACAGGCTGACGACCAGGTCCTCTATGATTACCGCAAAGGGGCAGTCGGCAGGGGCGCAAAGGCCCTTGCGGCCCTGTGGGATGGAAGAAACGTTCTCGGCTACCTTGCGGCCGATAACCTGTTAAAGGCCGAGCCCATCACCAAAGAACAGACCGAGCTGCTGAAGCTTCTTGCCACCACGCTCGGGCACCTTTACCGGCGCAAAGAAGTGGAAGAAGCGCTTCGCCAGAGCGAAGAAAAGTACCGCACGCTGGCTGAGAACACCAATGATATCCTCTATTCCGCAACACCGGATGGAACCATCACCTACATTGGACCACAGGTCGCACGCTACGAACGAAGGCCGGAGGAGATCATCTCCAGAAGTCTATTGGAATTCGTAAGTCCGGAAGACAGAGACCGGCTGAGCCTTGAATTCGAAGAAACCATCTCAACGGGCAGGGAATTCCCCAGCGAGTTCAGGATAGAGGACAAAGCCGGTCGCACCCATTGGGTCGAGGACCACGGCAAGGTCCAGCGGGATGAATCCGGAAAGATTATCGGGATCACAGGAGTCCTGCGCGACATTACGGAGCGCAAGCTGGCCGAAGATACCCTGCGCGACAGCGAGCAGCGTTACAGAATGCTTTTCGAGAACTCCCCCGTCGCTTTGTGGGAAATGGACTACTCGCAGGTGAAGAAACTGCTCGACGAACTTCGCGCTTCGGGCGTCAAAGACCTCAGGGCCTATTTTGATGATCATCCGGAACTACTAGCCATATGCGCAATGGCAGCGAACATTGTCGCCGCAAACAGCGCCACAATAAAGCTTTACGAAGCAAAGAACCTCGAACACCTTCTTTACGGAGGGGCAAAATGGCCGGGCTATCCCGAAGATGTCAAACAGCAGTTCCGGGCAATGGTTCAAACACTTTGGGGACAGGAAACTCCCGGCAAACCAGAGATTCGTGACCGGACGCTCACCGGCAAAGATATCTACATCATCACCAAGTGGGCCATTCCGCCTGGCTACGAGGATACCTACTCGAGAATCTTGATTTCCACGGTGGACATCACCGATCTAAAGCGTGCTCAAACAGCGTTGGCTGAGGCGCACCGAAGACTCCTCGGCGCCCGGGAGGAAGAACGCCGGCGACTGGCCAGGGAGCTTCATGATTCCATCGGCCAGCAGCTGGTGGCGGTGCATCTGTCCCTGAAGGCCGTCCTGACCGAAAACGGGGACCGCTTCGATGAGACAACGGCGGAGGTCTCTGTAAAGCTCTCAGATCAGTTCAACGATTTGATCCGGGAAGTTCGCAGGATATGTCATGGCCTATACCCCCAGACGCTGGAGTCGCTAGGCCTGGTGGCGGCCCTTAGACAACTTGCCGCGGAATCTCAAGTGGACGTAGAGATCACGGTCAGATGTCCGGAATATCTTGAGACCAGGCGTTTCGGCGCGGTGGTGGAAGTCGAACTGTTCCGCATCGCCCAAGAGGCGGTTAACAACGCCCTCCGCCATGCCCGTGCGAAGAGAATCGATCTCCGCCTGGATTGTAAAGATCACCGGCTTACGCTGGCGATCACTGACAACGGCAAGGGATTCGACCCATCCGGGCAGGCCGAGCATGGTATTGGGCTAAGCACCATGAACGAGCGCGCCAAGGCCATTGGCGCCGAACTGGAAATCTCTTCCAAACCCGGCAAAACCTGCGTCTCCATCTCAGCGACTGTCAAAGAGATTCCAAGCGCCGCAGAGTCCGATGAAACCCTTGGCGCCGGAGACAGCGGCGAGTAGAAACACCTGCCTCGACCAGGAGCGAAGTTCATAAAGGATAACATCTTGGATGCACTGATCCTCGATTTCGACGGCGTCGTGGTTGACTCCGAGCCGATACATCTGATGGCATTTCGCGAGGTCCTCCGGCCGATTGGCGTTGAACTGACTGCGGAGGCATATTACGGAAAATACCTCGGCTACGACGATCACGACTGTTTCGCCGCGGCTCTGCGCGACAACGGCCTGGAGTATTCGGAAACGCAGATTGCGGAAATGACCGCTTCGAAGACGAAGATCGTCCAGCGGACATTCGCCGAGTCGATCAAACCCCTGGACGGAGCGACGGAGCTGATTCGCAGCCTTAGCGGTGCCGGCGTGCCTATCGCCGTCTGTTCCGGCGCTTTGCGGGAAGAGATCGAGCTGGCCTCCCGCCACGTCGGCGTGCTGGAATACTTCATACGAATTGTCTCCGCCGAGGACGTCGCCAGCGGCAAGCCCGACCCGGAGGGATATCGCCGGGCCCTGACGCAGCTCATAGAGGCCACCGGCCGGCAGCTGAAAGCCAGCCGGTGCGTGGCGATAGAAGATTCCCCAGCCGGAATCGAATCAGCCCATGCCGCCGGCATGAAGGTCCTGGCCGTGACCAATTCTTATTCAGCCGACGCCCTCCAAGCCGCAGAACGCACCGTCGATTCCCTAACAGGTGTGACTCTCGCGGCCCTGGATGAGTTGTTATAGGATGCGCTGATACAGCGTTTCGATCTGCTGGACCATTCGGCTGTGGTCGAACATCTCGCGGCAGCGTTGACGGCCAGCCTCACCCAAACGTGCCCGCAGCTCGGGCGAGCTGGCCAGCGTCTGAATGCCCAGCCGAAGTCCCTCTGCATCCTTCGGCGGCAGGAGGATGCCTGTCTGGCCGTCCACCACTTCGCGGGCGCCGTCGACGTCGAAGCTGATGACCGGCCTGCCTGCGAGCATCGCCTGGGGAATCGTCCTGGCCAAGCCCTCGCGCAGTGAGCAGTGGACGACGATGTCGCTGGCGTGCATGACGGCGGGAATCTGATCCGGCGGCAGCAGGCCGGTCAGGTGAAATCGCCCGCCTAGTCCGCGCCGTGCAATCTCGAACTCAATCTCCCTCCGCAGCCGGCCGTCGCCGACGAGACAGAAGTGTACGCGTGAATCAGCTATTTTCGACGCTGCAGCCAGTATGTACTCGTGCCCTTTGAGCTCGGCCAGGCGGGAAACCTGCGTGACCAGCAGCTCGTCACGGGACAGCTTCATCGCCCTTCGCAGCTCGTCGGCCAGTGGCGGGCGCTGGCCGAACGACCCGATCTCCATGCCGCTATAGATCGTGGTGTATTGCTCCGGGCTTCCCACGCCGGCTGCCAGCGCCTGGGCGGTCATGGCGTCGGCTACGGAGATCAGCGCATCGCTGCGGCGAGCGGCTCGCCTCTCCAGCCAAATATACAGGCGATTCCGCAGCCGCCCCTGGTAGGGATGAAACGGCAGGCCGTGAATCGTATGCACGATCTTCATCCCGCCGACCTTGGCAGCAGCCTTCCGCGCCAGGATGCCGGCCTTGGACGAATGCGAGTGCACCACGTCCGGGCGAAGATCGTCGAGAAGACTCACCAACCGTCGGTAACTCTTCCAGTCGCGCAAGGGGTGGATCTCCCGCCGCATCGCGTCGAGCACGATAACGCGATAGCCACCTGCCTCAGCGCGGCTCATCAGTTGCCCTTCGGTCCCCAGAGGCGGACCGGTAATTAACGTTACGTCGTGCCCGCGGGCGCGTAGGCCCTCGCAGGTCAGGAGCGTATTCTCCTGCGCCCCGCCAAGGATCAGCCGCGTGATGACATGGCAAATATTCATGGCATTACGAGTCCTTAAGATCACAGCGCCTGAGCGGTTCGTCAAGAAGCGAGAATTGACTTAGCCAGTTGTTTCGTGTCTGATTCGCCCCTGCCCTATGGAATACGGACTGCTGGTCATCGTGGGTCTGCTGGCAGGTGTGCTCGGTGGACTGCTGGGCATCGGCGGCAGCGTGGTGATGATCCCGGCAATGGTGGCGATCTTCTCGACGGTCGCAGCACGCGCCGAAACCGTCCACCAATACCAAGCTGCGGCAATGATCGTCAACTTCCTGCTGATCGGCCCGGCCGTGATCCGCCATGCACGAGCCAGGGTGATCGTCTGGGGCGTCTGGAAATGGCTGGCCCCTGCGGCACTGACCGGAATCGTTGTTGGCGTGGCTGCCAGCCGGCTGAACGTCTTCACCGGCGAAAACGAACGTATCATGAGAATCGTGTTCGGGGTATTCCTGCTCTACGTGGCCGGCTACAACGTCTGGAAGCTGCGAGCCTCGGCCGGGCGCAATCCCGCCCCGCCGAGCACATCGAAGATGGCCTCTTGGAAGAAAGTCGCCGTCGGTCTGCCGATGGGCTTTTCGGCCGGCCTGCTGGGCATCGGCGGCGGCGCCTTGGCCGTGCCGGGTATGCAGATCATCCTGCGTCTGCCGCTGCGAAACGCCATCGGAACGTCGGCCGCGACGATCCTGACCATCGCCTGGCTGGGTGCAATCGTCAAGAACGCTTCCCTCGGCAGCGATGGGACGGTCCTGCGTAGTCTGACGCTGGCTGCCATCCTCGCGCCGGCGGCAATGATCGGAAGCTATCTCGGCGGGCATCTGACCCACACGCTGCCGCTGAGTCTCGTCCGGTGCGCATTCATCGGGGTGATGGTCCTGGCCGCCCTCAAGATGATCGGTGCGATATGACGCTGATACGATCCTCCACACCTTGCCGATAATCATCACCGTGAGCCGGCAGGCACAGGCCGAACGGGAGCGGTTCTTCGGCGCGGCGAAGGTCGTCGCCGGCTTGACCGTGCTGTCGCGCATCCTCGGGCTCATCCGCGATATTGCCATCGTCGCCTTCGGCGCCAACCGCATGACGGACTGCTTCTGGGCGGCCTTCCGCGTGCCGAATGTATTCAGGCGGCTGTTTGGCGAGGGCGCCCTTTCAGCGGCGTTTGTGCCGATCTTTACCGAAACGGCCGAGGCCCAGGGCCACCAGCGGGCGCGGCTGGTGCTGGCGAACTGCGCGGGGCTGCTCGCGATACTCCTTGCTGCCTTGGTCGTCATTCTCGAATTCATCCTCGCCGCCTTATTGATCCTCGCCCCCGGCCAGTGGGACCGCACGCTGCTGCTTAAGCTAACCATGATCGTCCTGCCGTTCATGTTCACCATCTGTCTGCTGGCTCTGGGCTCGGCGGCCCTGAACTGCAAGGGCCACTTCGCCTACCCTGCCTTCGCGCCGATTCTGCTGAACATCTTTCTCATCGCCGCCGCTTGCGTGGCCCATAAGTTCCTCGGCGGCGGTCGCTGGCAAGGACTGTTCACACTGGCCGGCGCGGTGGTCGCAGCCGGCGCGGTGCAACTGATCGGCGTTGTTTGGCTGCTGCGGTCGGTTCGGCTGGCGATGGCGCCGAGACTTCGCCCGATCTCGCCCGAGGTCAAACGCATCGCCAAGCTGACGCTGCCGATGATGATCCCACTTGGCCTGATGCAGATCTCCTCGCTGTTTGACAGCTTTTATGCCTGGTTCATGTCGGCCACGGAACCCGCAGCCGCGATGGAGGTCTTCGGAAGGACCATCCACAAGCCGCTGGCCCCCGGCATAGTGACCTGCCTGTACGCTGCGGAACGGCTGTACAACTTTCCGCTCGGCATCCTGGCGATCTCCCTGGCGACGGTGGTGTTTCCGCTTTTCTCGCGCTACGCCGCTCGCGGCGACGTGGTTGCTCTGCGCAACGCCACCAGTCGGGCGCTTAGGCTAAGCCTGTTCCTCGGCGTTCCGGCAGGCGTCGTGCTGATCCTGCTTGCCCACCCGGCGGTGTTGCTGATCTACCGGCATGGCCAGTTCCGCTCCCAAGACGCCGCACGGGCCGCGATGATTCTCCAAATGTTCTGCCTCGGCATGGGGGCATATTTCTGCCGGCACATCCTCCTGCGAGCCTTCTTCTGTCAGAAGGATATCGCCACACCGCTGAAGATCTCCTGCGTGCTGGCCGTGGCAAACATTCTGCTGGTCGCGATCGGCGTCTTCACGCCACTTCGCGGCGGGGCGATCGGCCTGGCCACGGCCGCGACCGCCATCGCCAACGTTCTGTGGTTGACCTCCATCCTACGCAGACGCTGGGGCCGGATCGACGGCCGGGAAATCTTCGTCTCACTGTCAAAGACGCTGCTGGCAACGGCCGTGATGGCGCTGGCGGTTTGGCTGGTTCGCCTCGCCTGCGGTCGTGCGCCCGAGACGACCAAGCAGGCCGGCTTGATCGTCGCAGCAAGCGTGACGCTGGGCGGATTGGCCTTTCTGGTAACCGCCGTGCTGTTGCGATGCCGAGAGCTCGGCGAGCTTTGGCCGGCGCTTCGCAGAAGGGGCAACGGCGATGCCGACACGCCTGGCGATGTTGATGTATAATGAATTGAGGGTCGGTTAAATATTCGCAAGGGAAATGCATGGCAAGACAAGCACTATTGCCGCATGTGTATGGCAACCTTTCCAGATCTGAGCTGGAAGACCGCATCTCCAGACACAAAGAGAAGTTTGGAAAGTCGCTTTGCATCCTCGGACACCACTACCAGCGGGACGAGGTGATCCAATTTGCCGACCTGACCGGCGATAGCCTCAAGCTCTCGCAGCAGGCCGCCGCACAGACCCAGGCCAAGTACATCGTCTTCTGCGGCGTGCATTTCATGGCCGAGTCGGCCGACATCCTCGCCGGGGACGATCAGGTTGTATGTCTTCCCAACCTTCGCGCCGGCTGCGCGATGGCCGACATGGCCGAGGATGACGCTATCGCGGCGGCCATCGAAGAGCTGCGCGGCATGACGGACGCCAAGGTCATCCCGATCACCTACGTGAACTCCACGGCCGCCATCAAGGCCCTCACCGCGCGCGCCGGCGGTGCGTGCTGCACCTCCAGCAACGCCCGCAATGTCTTCCAGTGGGCCTTGCGGGGCGAGGGCGAAGACGGCGGCGGCGGCGAGAAGATCTTCGCAATCCCGGATGAGCATCTCGGCCGCAACGTGGCCGTAGCCATGGGCCATTCGCCGGCCGATTGCGCCGTCTACGATCCGGCCCTGCCCGGCGGCGGGCTCACGCGCGAGCAAGTCGATCGCGCCACCTTCCTGCTGTGGAAAGGATACTGCTACGTGCATCAGGTGTTCACGGTCGAGCACGTCAAGTCCGTTAGGGCGCGGCACGGGCAGATCACCGTGATCGTTCACCCCGAATGCCCGTACGAGGTCGTTCAGCTCTCCGACGCCTCCGGCAGCACCGAGCAGATCATCCGCGCCGTGGCGGCCGGCGAGCCCGACAGCCGCTGGGCCGTCGGCACGGAATCCAATCTGGTCAACCGCCTGGCCAAGCAGCATCCGGATAGATTCGTTCGCGTCCTGTCCGACGCGCCGGCCACGTGCGTTCAGATGCAACGCATTGACCTGCCTCACCTGGCCTGGGCGCTGGACAATCTCGCCGACGGCCGCGTGGTCAACCAGATCCGCGTCGATCCGGCCACGGCCCAAGACGCCCGCATAGCCCTCCAGCGCATGATCGACATCAAGGCCGCCACGGCCGTCACGCCCAGCCAGCAGAGCAGCTCAGCGAGCTGAAGGGTTCCCATCCGCTGCCAAGCCTGACGCTTTGCCACAAAGCCACGAAGAACGCGAAGGCGTGTGTCTGCTCTGATCACGCCGGCCTCCGTGGGCAGACTTGGTGAACCTTGTGCCCTTTGTCGCCTTTGTGGCGTTTCTGGCGAGTTGTTCCTGGCCGTCTGCGCAAACTTGGTGATCTTTGTGACCTTTGTGGCGAATTGTTGCTTGCGCATCCTTGCGCATTCTTGCGCGCCATTGCGCATTCTTGCGCATTCTTGCGCGCCATTGCGCACTGTTGCGCATTCTTGCGCACTGTTGCGCATTCTTGCGCAAATTTGCGCACCCGATTTCGCCTAAGGCTTTCCGGCAGCGGAACTTACGAATTTCAGGGTCCAAATTCGGTGTTTTTCAGCTTTCGGCTTTTAGCTTTTTTGGGTGTTTTCCAATCCGCAATCCGCAATCCCGGCGCGCCGGGACTGCCCGCTCTATTCACTTTTCAATCCCGGCGCGCCGGGATGGTCAATTCAGCTTGCCTCTAACCTCTTACCTCTAACCTGAGCGGGCGCAGAATGCGACCGCTGCTCACCTTCTCCCGCCACCTACCTCTCTTGCGCGCGCAAATGTGTAAGTTGGGCGAGTGCGCGAAACGGCAAGCCCTTTTGGGGCCGGCAGTAAGAAAATTTCATTTTTCCGGGTAACTTTCAAGGTGCGAGTGCAATTCTGCGCGCGCAAAAGTGTAAGTTGGGACATCTAACCACAGAGATCACAAAGACCTCGGAGAATTCTCAAGAAACGTTTCACCGCAGAGGTCGCTGAGATCGCAGAGAGATAGAGGGTTCTTAGCTTCTCCGAAAGCCTAACTTCGCGCGGCGGGGCTCCGTCCCGCCGCGTTTTGCTCAAACGAAGCCCAACAGTCCACGAATTGCACGGATAACGCAAATGGGCGGGTGGCCGCCCGACTCCTCGGCACTTGCAACGGCTTAAGTCTCTCCTGATCGGTTCCTCACCTTTGGCTCGAATCGTTGCACCGAGGAGTGTAGTAGTGATAGACATCGACGCTGTTTGCAGTTATTGTACTGGTGGAAACGGTCTCGATATCCAGGGGATACTATGAGCACCGCACCGGAACGCGTCGAGCAACTGGTGGAGCGGTTTGACCGGCACATCGAGGAATATCGAACTGGCCGGTACAACGAGACGATGGTGCGCCGGGAGTACATTGACCCGCTCTTTACGGCACTCGGCTGGGATGTCGCCAACCGCGCGGGGTACGCTGAGGCTTATAAGGACGTAATACACGAGGACGCTATCAAGGTCGGCGCTCCGGACTATTGCTTCCGGATTGGCGGCACGCGAAAGTTCTTCCTCGAGGCCAAAAAACCCTCCGTGGACATTGCCGGTGAAATTGCCCCGGCATACCAGCTTCGCCGCTACGCCTGGAGTGCCAAGCTGCCGCTTTCGATCCTAACGGACTTCGAAGAGTTCGCCGTCTATGATTGTCGGGTCCGGCCAAGGCCGACTGACAAGGCCGCCGTTGCGCGAACCATGTATCTGACGTACACCCAGTACACAGATCATTGGGATGAAATCGCCGCCGTTTTTTCCAAGGACGCTGTACTGCAGGGCAGCTTCGATAAATATGTCGTTTCCAGGAAGAAACGAGGCACAGCCGAGGTTGACGCCGAGTTCCTCACTGAGATCGAGACATGGCGAAGCGCGCTCGCGCGGAACCTGGCGCTGCGGAACAGCGCGATCTCAAACCGGGAACTAAACTTTGCTGTGCAGCGGACGATCGACCGGATCATTTTCCTCCGAATCTGCGAGGACCGCGGGGCAGAACCAACAGGCCAGCTTCAGAGCCTCATCAACGGAACCGACGTCTACCGCCGCCTGTTGCAGATCTTCCGCGCAGCCGACGACAGGTACAACTCGGGCCTGTTCCATTTCAACCGCGAGCCCGGGCGGCCTGATCCCGACGAGCTGACACCGAACCTAGCCGTAGACGACAAGGTGCTGGGGGATATGTTCCGATCCCTGTACTACCCGGCCAGCCCGTACGAGTTCAGCGTCCTGCCGCCCGATATCCTCGGGAGCGTCTACGAACAGTTCCTCGGCAAGGTGATTCACCTGACGAGGGCCCACCGCGCGAGGGTTGAGGAAAAGCCTGAGGTCAAGAAGGCCGGCGGGATCTACTACACACCGAAGTACATCGTCGATTACATCGTGGCCCACACGGTGGGAAAACTCATCGAAGGCAAGACGCCGCGGGGCATTTCGTGGCTGCGGATCCTCGACCCGGCCTGCGGGTCCGGCAGCTTCCTCATCGGGGCCTACCGCAAGCTGCTGGATTACCATCGGGACTGGTACCTGGGCCACAACCCGAGCAAGTATACTAACAAGCTCTATCAGGGCGCCGGCGGCCAGTGGTTCCTCACGACGGCCGAGAAAAAGCGAATCCTTCTGAACAACATCTACGGCGTGGACATCGACGCACAGGCCATAGAGGTCACGAAGCTGAATCTCCTGCTCTGCACGCTGGAGGGCGAGAATCAACAAACCCTCGATCAACTCGCACTCATCCACGAGCGGGCGCTGCCGGACCTGGCCTGCAACGTCAAGTGCGGCAACAGCCTCATGGGCCCAGACTTCTATGAAGGCAAACAGCTGTCCCTCTTCGACGAAGACACGCGCTACCGGATTAATGCATTCGACTGGGAGGCCGAGTTTTCAGAAATCTTCAAGCGCACAAAACCCGGCTTCGACGCCGTAATCGGAAACCCGCCGTGGTTAATGCCGGCGTATTACCACAAAGACACTTTGTCTTACCTCCGATCACAGTTTGAAAGTGCAAAGGGAAAGTTTGATTTATACTACGTTTTTATTGAACAGGGCCTCCGTTTGCTTCGCTCTTCTGGGGGCCTTGGAATGATCGTCCCTAACAAGTTCTTTCATACAGCCGCAGCAGCGCCCCTCCGCGAAATTCTGCGCAGGGCAGTATTCATCAGGAATATCCTCGATTTTGGACACGAGCAAGTGTTCCGGGGGGCCACTAACTATTCGTGTATACTGATCCTGGATCGTAGGCGCGGGGCAAAGCCCATTTACTCCAGAGTGACACCGGGACTGGGTATCGTGGAGGAGTTTCCGGTGCCCTCCAATGTGTTTTCGAAAGAACTATGGCACTTCGTAAGAAAAGAGACTCGTTCTTTATTTGATAAGATGGAACAAGCATCCATGCCGCTGGGACAGCTTGTTTCTCGGTTCGGAAGCGGAGTTCAGACAGGCGCGGATCGGATTATGATCGTCGACACGAAAACGGTCCGCATGGGGAGGTTCGAAAAGGAATTGCTCCGTCGTGTGCTAAAAGGAAGAGACATTCGCAGATACAGTGTTTCGACAGAATTACGATTATTAATCTTTCCCTACTTTGTGGAAAGGAAGGCATTCGTGATTGTGTCGGAAGCGAAATTCAAATCTTGCCCAAACGTCTACGCTCATCTGTCTCAGCACAAACGTGACCTGGCGCACAGAGTGTGGTTCGGAAAGAATGCCACAGACTTGTCCGGAGAATGGTACGGTCTCATGTATCTCGATTCCTATAAGTCTTTCCGAGCACCGCATATATTATCGCCGTCATTGTCTAATCGCGCGAATTTTTGCTTAGGCACCGGCGACCTCTTCATGACAGGGACAGCAGGAGTTACCTCGGTAATTCCCAAACCAGAAGTTTCGGAAGACATTTCTTATTTCCTCGGAACGCTCAACTCCTCACTGCTCAGTTTCTATGCGACGAAACATAGTCCTGTCTTCTCCGGAAGATATTACAAGTTCACTGGTCCGTATCTGAAGAATCTGCCGATACGGCGAATCGATTTTTCGCACAACGCCGACAAAGCTGCCCACGATCTTATGGTGAAGTTGGTCCAAAACATGCTCGGCTCGCAGCAGCAGCTTCGAGATCGGAGGACGGCACACGAGAAGGAGCTGATTCACCGTCAGATCGAGGCGACGGACAGACAGATCGACAAGCTTGTCTACGAGCTGTACGGCCTGACGGATGAAGAAATCAAAATCGTCGAACAAGCGACCAGGTAGAAGGTCTTGCAAAGCTAAGGTTTTATTTGCGCCAAGATTATTCTTATCTCAGGTAGCTGGAAAAACGCCAGATTTTTCTTAATGCGGGCAATTACGGACGCAAACCGGTTTTCATCATGTTTGTTTTCCGCGGTAGGGTTATGGGCAATGCTCGCAAGTGGTGAAAAAACGATTAGCGTCTCCTATTGAGCAGTGAGGAAGAAAGGACGCGTCGATAATGCGAAAGAAACTTCTCAGTACCTCACGTGCAGGACACTGTTCCCTTTGCTTCTGGGGTTTCAAAGCGATGCTATTTATCTTTGTGGGAGTGTTACTGGTTGGGCTGGCGGTACACGCCTGGGTTCAAGCACACAAGATCGAAGAGCTGGAGAGAGCCCAGGCGCTCCAGCAAAGACAAACCCTATCGACCCCAAGCGGAATGCCCAACATCGATCTCGTGGATAGAATCCAGGGATTCTACAATAGGGCATGGACGATGCTGCTTGTCGCGGTTGGTGCCATCGCCGCTCTCGGCACCATAGCTGTGCCCGTAGTCGCGCACCGTCTGCAACAGGAAACCTTCGCCAGGGATAGAAAAGAGCTCGAACAACGCATTGAGCTTCTAGAAGCTAAAGCGGACCACAAACTGAATCACTACGCCGCAATGTTTTGGAGTGAGATGGCACGAGGCCTAAAGACTGCCGGTTGGGTGAACAGTTTCAGCCCTTGGTGCTATTCCATCAACAGCGCGCTAAGGGCGGGTTGGCCGGACGAAAGCCCGCACTGGGTTCGTATAACGGAAGCACTAACTCCATTTATCGATGCAGAACCACAAAGAGGAGTCGGGAGGGGAACCCCGAGGATCCTTGCCGATGTAGAAGAGACTCTAGCGAATCTCGCCGAGCGTCCTGAAAAAGAGCCATATGCGACGTTGCGCCGCAGACTGCAATGGCTTATAGCCGACGACGCACAGTTACCTCCAAACGATAAGGAGCAGACGGGCGGTAGTTGAAGGGCGGGTGGCCCCGACTGGTCGGGGCTTGCGTGGCCATGTGTCCTTGGGTTGTTGTCACTTTCCTTTGATCCCGGCGCGCCGGGACTCACCGCGAGCGGGGCCAGGCGCGCAATGCCAGAAGAAAATTCCAGCGGCGGAGTCTAGCGCGGTGGGGCTCTGTCCCACCGCGGTGACGTATCGGCGTGTGAACGCGGCGGGACGGGAGCCCCGCCGCGCGATTCATTCGCTTCCGGTCGCGGCTAGCGCGAGAGAAGAACGTCGTCGTACCGACGACGGTTAAACGGGTTGCGAGTTCCCAGTCCCAAGTCCCGAGTTCCCGGTTCCGAGTTCCGGGTTCGGAGTTCCGGTTTCCGAAACAGCATGCATCTCCGCGGCTGGCCCGCTACGATGTCGGCCGCAGAATCTCCGAGGCGGCGATGAAAGGCACATCCGTGAAATCCGGGGCCAGTAGGTCCGTAGGCTGGGGCGCCAGCCCCAGCTTTTTGCTGATCTGTCTGCTGCTGATCTTGGCCACGGCGGCCGTCTACGGACAGATCGTCGGCCACGAGTTCGTCACGTACGACGACCGCGGTTACATCACGGAGAATACTCACATCCGCGACGGCTTGACACTGGAGGGAATCCGCTGGGCGTTTACCACTGCGCGGGAGAATTTCTGGCACCCGCTGACGTGGCTTTCGATGATGCTGGACTGCCAGCTCTTCGGCCTGCGGCCGTGGGGCCATCACCTCTCGGCCGTGCTCTATCACGCGGCCAATACGCTGCTGCTATTCGCCCTGCTGCACCGCCTGACGCGCGCGACGTGGCGCAGCGCATTGGTCGCGGCAGCCTTTGCCCTGCACCCGCTGCACGTCGAGAGCGTCGCATGGGCATCACAGCGCAAGGACCTGCTCAGCACGCTGTTCTGGCTGCTCGCCACGTGGGCATACGTTGGCTATGTGGCCCGGGGCGGCCTGCTGCGATACGCAGGCGTAGCGATCCTCTTTGTGTTCGGCCTGATGGCTAAGCCGATGCTCGTTACGCTTCCCTTTACTTTGCTGCTGCTGGACGTCTGGCCGCTCGGACGGCTGCGCTTCTCGGCCAAGATCGGCCCCAGCGAACAGCGCAGAGGCAGGCCGGGAGGTTCTCTTGGCCTGCTGATCCTCGAGAAGCTGCCGCTGCTGGCCATTGCGGCGATCTTCAGCGTGATCGCCTACCAGGCCCAGCAGGCCGGAGGGGCCATCGTCACGGCAGCCGAGATACCGCCGGCCAGCCGGCTGGCCAACGCTCTCCTGTCATACGCACTCTACATACGCAGGATGTTCTATCCGGCGGACCTTGCGGTCTTCTATCCGTTCCTGCCGGCTCGCGCGGCCTGGTCGGTTGGGCTGGCTGCGGCGGTTCTGGTGGGCGTCTCGGCGCTGGCGATCTGGCAGGCGAGGCGCCGGGGCTACCTGCTGGTAGGCTGGCTGTGGTATCTCGGTACGCTCGTGCCGGTCATCGGGCTGGTCAAGGTCGGCGGCTACGCCCTGGCCGATCGGTTCACATACGTTCCGCTGACGGGGCTGTTCATTATCATCGCATGGGGTCTGGCGGACCTTGCCGGCGGGCGAGACTCCCGACGCCGCGTGGCGGCGGTCGCCGCGGCCGTTGGGCTGGCCGCGTGCGCGGCGGCTAGCTGGAGGCAGGCAGGCTACTGGAAAAACACCACCACACTTTTTGAGCACGCGCTGGCCGTTACATCGCAGAACTATGTGGCCCATACAACGCTCGGCTTTGTCCTGGCCGATGAAGGGCGGCTCGATGAGGCCCTGGAGCAATATCAGGCGGCCGTGCGCATAGCGCCACGTTACAAGGACGCTCGCACCGGCCTGGCGCGGACACTCGATCGAATGGGCCGCTACGATGAAGCCACCGAGCATTTGCGGCAGATCCTGCAGGCCCGGGGCGATGACGCTGAGACCTATAGACATCTCGGCAACGTGATGCTCGACGCCGGCCGGCTCGAGGAAGCTCTGAAGAACTACCAGGAGGCCCTGCGCCTCTCGCCGGAAGACATGATGGCCCGCAGAGGCATTGGAAGTGCTCTGGTCGGCCTGGGACGATACGAGCAGGCACTTGCCCACCTGGAATACGTCGCAAAGGCCGAGCCGGACAATCACCGCGACCAGTTCCGCCTGGGCCTGGGCTACCAGAAGCTCGGCCGATACGAGCAAGCCGAGCGGCAGTACCGCATCGGTCTGAACCTCAAGAGCGAAGATGTCCCAGCCATTCGGAACCTTGGCACGGTGCTGCTGAGGAGAGGCAAATTGCAGCAGGCCCTCCAACAATTCAGCCGGGCCGTCCGCCTGGCGCCTGACGATCCTCAGGCTCACTACAATCAGGCGGGCACATTGCATCGGCTTGGCCGTCACGAAGAGGCCCTTGCGGCGTATCGCCGGGCCGTGGAACTCAAGACCAACTACGCCGCGGCCTTGAACGGGCTGGCCTGGATCCTCGCGACCAGCCCAGATGCAGCCCTTCGGAACGGCGCCGAGGCAATCGGATATGCCGAAAAGGCAGTGGCACTGACCTCAGCTCAAAGCCCCAACGCGCTGGATACTCTGGCGGCGGCCTACGCCGAAGCCGGACAATTCGACCGGGCGGTAAGTACAATCCGGAAGGCAATCGAAATCGAGGGCAAAGCCGCCACGCCGGCCGCACCGCAAAAGGATGATCTGCTCGAAGAGCTTCATCAGAGACTCCAGGCTTATCAGCGCCGCCGAGCCTACCGCAAGCCCGCAAAACCAACGCATACCGACGACGCGCCATGATTGCAAACTAGGCGCGGATTTGCCCGGCAAGAGAGACTAAGAATCTTGCCGGGACCTTTGTATCGACAGTGTGATTCGGATATTTTCTCTCCATGGCGACCGGACGGATTATGGATAAACCCCTGGGCGAAATTGGCGGTGAAGAAAACGGCAGTTGGCTCGGCTCTTGGAGCTGGTTCGGCATTGCGGTGACAGTCTACGTGGTCTTCACGGTCTGCATGTTCTCCGGTGCGTTGTTCTCATCGGAGGAGCTGGTTCTCAGCAATCGGTCCACGGACATTCGCGTCCAGTTCGCCCACTGGAGATATTTCGGATTTGAACACCTCAGCCAGGGCAACCTGCCCTTGTGGAACCCGCACATTTTTTCCGGCGCCCCGTTCTTCGGTGGATTTCAATCCGCCATGCTGTATCCGCCGAATTTCCTGTATCTGATATTGCCGCTGGCGGCGGCGATCAACATTGGCATCACGCTGCACGTCATTCTGGGCGGGGTATTCATGTACCTCTGGATGCGGTATCGCGGCCTGCACCCGCTGGCATGTCTGCTTGGCGGCGTGCTGCTCATGTTCTGCGGGGCGCACTACCTGCACATCCACGCCGGGCACCTGCCGAACCTATGCACCATGATCTGGGCGCCTTTGCTGTTCCTTTGCATTGATGCGACCTTCCGGAAGCCTACCTCGGGTTGGTGGCTGCTGGGCGTCTTCGTGGTGACCATGATGTGCCTGGCCGGGCACCCGCAGTATGTCTTTCACACGGCGGTGGCGGCTCTGATCTACTCGGCGTTCCGCATCGCCAAGGCCCGGCAGCGGAAGAGAATAATTCTCGCCCTGACGACGATGGCGATCGCCGGGGCCCTGCTGAGTGCGGTTCAACTCCTAACCGGCATCGAGGCGACGGGCGAAACCGTTCGCGGTGCCGGTTTGTCGTATCAGCGCGCCGGGTCATTCTCATTTCCCCCGGAGAATGTCCTTACCTTCTTGGCCCCGGCCTTGTTTGGCGACGTACAGAATCTCCCCTACTGGGGCCGGGTGTACATCTGGGAGGCGTGCATCTTTCTGAGCGTCACGGGTCTGGTCCTGGCGGCATACGCCCTGTTTTACGGAAACACCAAGCTTCGAGGCTTTTCGGGCTGGATGGTGCTGATCCTTTTGGTCCTTGCGCTGGGCTCCAAGACCCCACTTCACAGGATCCTGTACCACAGCGTGCCGGGTTTCAACAAGTTTCGCGGCATGGCAAAGTTCATCTACCCGCTGTCGCTTTTCGCGATTATGCTCGCAGGCGTAGGCCTGCATCACCTGATCCAGAACGCCCGGGTCGGAAAGTGGACTTTGGTGACGCTCTTGATCACGGCGGCAGTTCTTGGCCTCTGCGCGGTGGCCATCTGGAAAGCGGTATCCGGCGATGTCCCGGCCGAGTGGTGGACAAACCTGATCAAGTCCCCCGCGTTGCGCAGAGAATCGTATCTCCGCCAGTCCTATTTCGAGAGCGACAAGTTTATCTCCAAGGCAGGTCTCATGGCCGCCAACAGCCTGCTCATCTCGGCAGGCACATTCCTGGTGCTATCTTTGTTGCTCTATCTTCGGCGGTTCTCCAGGGGCCTTGTTTATGCTATTGCGCTGCTGGCAATGGCGGAGATGGGCTTGTTCGCTCGACATTTCACCACAAGTTTCCCCCTCACAGACGCGCAGTATCCCGAACTCAAGGCGTACTTCAGCCAGTGGCCGGGCGATTATCGTGTCGTTTTCAAGGTACTCCACAACACCAGCATGTCGACCGGGACGTACGATCTGTGGGGCAACGACCCGAGCGTTCTGACGCGATACGCAGAGCTCATGACGTTCACACAGGGAAAGGATCCCGACAAGGCGGGGCAGTACCTTACCTTCAAAAAGTGGCACCCGCTATATCGGATGTTTCGCCTGCGATTCGCTGCCAGCCAGCAAACCGATAGGGTCAAGATACTGGAAATCGAAGGAGCGATGCCCATACTCCAGTTGATCGGGCAGTATCTCGTCCTCCAGAACAGGGACAAGATCTTCAAGACCCTGGCAGCTCCTGAATTCGATCCGCGGCGAATCGTCATTCTCGAAAGCGCCCCGAACCCCAAGCCGATCAAGTGCGCAGATCCCGGCACCGTTCGGCTGGTGGAGGCCTCCACAGACCACCTCACGATCGAAGCCGATCTTGCCTGCCCGTCCATCCTGCTCATCACCGACACTTACAGCAAGAACTGGCGGGCAGAGCCGCTACCCGGCAGCGTCCAGCAAGAGTACCACGTCATGCCGGCTAACTATGCGCTCCGAGCGATTCCACTTGATAAGGGGCATCACCTCTTCCGCGTGGAATACGTCCCGAGAGCGTTCGTGATAGGCAAGTGGATCTCGATCGTATCCGCGCTGGCCTACGCAGGCGCTTTGATTTGGTACTGCTGGAGCAAGGTCCGCAGGCCAAAACCCGCCATGCAAGACCCCTGAGCGCCGCGGCTATTGGGGCTCTCGATACGGTTGACCCTGACGATAGAGTTTCATTCGGCCTTCGATTCGCCGAGCGAGTTGGTCGTTTTTGCGGTCCTTGGCAAGCTGGAGGGCGGTCGTTGCAGCGGTTGCTGCTTCGGCGAACCGACCTGCTTCGGCCAGTGCAGCCGCATAAACATCCATCGCCATCGGATCGCGGTCGCCCACAAATTTCCTTAGCCGTTCGGCGCAAGTGAGGGCCTGAATGGCGTTGCGGGTGGCGGCCTTGGCGTGCGTGGCGCGGATCCAGGCCAGCCTGTAAAGCCCATCAATCCAGTCCGGCACGACGCTCAATGCCCGCTCGTAGCATTTCGCCGCCTCGGATGTATGAGCCAACTCCTTCATCAACTTGGCAAGGACCGCCTCAGCGCCTTTGGCCTCGGGCGCGATCTTGAGCACCAGAATAAGGTTGGCCATCGCCTCGGCGTTTTCGCCGATCCGCATCTGGGCAGTGGCCAGTTTCATGCGCACGGTCAGGCTGTCCTGACTGTTCGGCGCCCCAGAAAGTTCGAGAGCCTTCTGATAGCTTCCGACAGCTTGCCGTGCCCGGTCCAGCCCCATCAGAATGTCGCCTTCCGTCGCGTGAACCTTGGGGTTTTCGGGATAAAGCTCAAGCGATTTCTTCAGGAACCGCCTCGCCTGGTCTACCTTGCCGGTTTCAAAGAGGATCACGGCAAGATCCTGAAGGGCCCCGGGATCGTTCGGAAAGGCCTCAAGATGCCAGGTCAGCAGCTCGACGATCTCATCGTTCTTGTTGGCGGCCCTGAGGGCCTGGAGGGCCTTTTCGAATGCCGGCCTGAACGTGGGACTCAGGAAGTAGGCCTCTTTGAAAACTTCCGCCGCCTGCTCGAACTGGTTCTTGTTCATCATGGCGATGCCAAGGTTGCTCAGCAGCATGACGTTCCTTGTGTTCGGATCGTCGGCCTTATCCAGCTCGATGCCCCTGTAGTACCACTCGATACCTTCGTCGATTCGTCCAAGTGAGATCAGCACAAGGCCCAGATTGTTGTAAGGTCTGATGTAGAGAGGTTGAAGCTCGAGAGACCGGCGGTAGTCCGATTCGGCCTCAACGAACTTGGCCCGGGCCTGCCGCATCTTTTCCTCGCCCTGCCGCTGTTTTTCCTGGGCCTCCTTTCTCCGCAGCTCGGCCTGCTGGCGGTTGCCCCGGGCCGCAATAGCGTTAGCCCGCTTCCAGAGCCACTGGGCCTCTCCAAGCAGAGCCTGGGCCTGGTCCCGCAACTGTGTACCCGGAAAGGCTATTCGGTTGCCCAGGTTGTAGTATGCCATCCAGGCCTTGGGGTTCTTCTTGATCGTGTCGCGCCAAAGGCTTTCCTGTCTCTGGAGGATCTCGGCCCGCAAGTAGGTCAGCGTCGCCAAGGCAATCACGACGGCTGTTGCGACGCAGCCTAAGAGGTAGCGAAGCAGCGGGCCCCTTCTTTCGGCGAACCTCCAGGCCGCTGCGCAGAGAAGCACAATGACCCCAGCAATCGGGACATACTGGAGGTGGTCGGCCACCAAGGCGTGCATCATGAAGGTCATGTCAAAGAAGCCCATTACGGGAAACATCATCACCACGGAAAAGCCGAACGCCATCAGCAGCGGCCGGCCCCACCAGGTCTTGCGCTTGAGCCACAACCCTGCAAGTGTCGCTGCGACGGCCAGCGACGGCAGGAACGAAACCCAACCCAGCGATTGGATGGTCTCCTTCCAATGAGGGTAGATCATGTTGAGCCTTACAGGCATCAGCGCCTTGTAAAGGTAGAACCAGACGACCCAGCCGGCGCCGGCCAGACGGTAGATGCCATCGAGCGGCTTGTGAAGGAGGTCCAGGTGTCGGGTTTGGGCAAAGATGGTCATCGCACCCATGGCGGCCGAAAGCAGGAAAAACGGCACGCTGCAAAGCACGTCGCGCTTTGTGATGCGCCCCCGCTGCCACCAGGCCAATCCCACCAGCACCACAGGCAGCGCCACCACAGAGGTCTTGCTGGCAAGGGCCAGGGCAAAGGCCAAGATCGCTAAGGCATACCAGAGGTAATTCCGCCGGCGCTCGAAACGCAGGTAAGACAGCACTGTCAAGGCCAAAAACACCATCGACAGAGGGTTCTTGAGCTCGGCCACCCACGATACCGAAGCGACGTTGACCGGATGGAGCGCAAAGACCAGCCCTGCCAGAGGCGCACCGGGGATCTTCAACCGCAGCAGCACAAGATACAGCAGAATTGATGCAATTGCGTGAAAGGCGACATTGACGACATGATAGCCTCGCGCGTTCTCGTCGTCGCCGTTGCCGAAAAAGCGATACTCGATCCAGAAGATCGTCTTGGTCATCGGCCAGAAATCGTAGTCCTCGGTTGTCAGCCAGATTCGGCGCAGACCGTCTTCCCTGGGAACCACGGGATTGTGATACACGCTGGTATCATCGTCCCAGAGCCACGTCCCCTCAAAGGCCGGCAGATAGCAAATGACCACAGCTATGGCGATCACTGCCGGAGCTGCAAGCAGCCGCAGCCACTTAGGCAATGGTTTGCGCGTTTGCTGGGAAACACTCATAGTTCACAGAGCTGGCAGACCACGTCGAACACTTCCTCGACGGATATCCTCTGCATGCATACGTTGTTCTTGCAGGCGGAGAGTCGATTGTTATATGCGTTGACGCATGGGCTGCATGGGATGTTTTTCCAGAGGATATGACTCTTTGGGCTCCGGAGGCCAAATAGCTTCGGTGTCTCTGGGCCGAATAGCGTGACCACGTGAATGGGCGTTAGCGTGGCGAACAAGGCCGGGCCGCTGTCGTTGGTTATCAGCGCATCAGCCAGGCAGTACAGAATGAGAAGTTCGCGCAACGCGGTCTTGCCGGCAAGTGAGAAGCATCTTTCGTTATCCACGGCCGCGACGAGGCCTTCGGCGTTGACGGCCTCCTTCGGGGATCCGGTGAAGGCGATTCGCACATCCGGCGACCGCTCCAGGAGCTTCCTGGCCAGCAAGACATAGCGGCCGGCCGGCCAGCGGCGAAGAGGCAGCAGATCCGAGGCGTTTGCGTTCAGCAATATCAACGGAGAGAATTCCCCGGTGCCGGCCTGCCTTTCCACCACGGCCCGGTAGCGCTCGATCTCTTCCGGCGAAGGGTTAAACGGTGGAGCGGCACTCTGCACGGCGGGAAGATCCATATCCATAGCCGGCAGCTGCTTCGGTGGGCAATCCAAGGCTGCAACCATCATCTGAAATGTCTGACTGGTGTGGATATGCGGATTGTAGCTGAGGCGGTGGGTCATCAGGTCGCCGCGGTAAGAGGCCTCCCCGGAAAACGAATGGAAGCCCACTCGCAGGCAAGCTCCGCTGAGATAAGTCAACGCCGCGGAGCTGCGGGCGAAGAATTCGAAGTCGATGGCGGCATCGATGCGGAGTTTCCACATCCGCCAAAGCGCCCGCAACGTACTGCGCATCAGAGAGCGGATAGTATCAGTCCTAATAGGAATGACGTTCTCGGGCGGGATAACTTCCATCACGTCGAGAATGAAGCGGTTGTCCTCGAAGACGAGAAAGTAGACCCCCTGGCGTCCGACGCGCTGAAGGGCCTGCTGGAGGGCCGGATAGGCCAGAACCGTCGCGCCCTGCTCGGCCAACTTGACAAAGAGGATCCTTCGAATCTGCGCCGGTTGCTGTTTCCGCAACAGACGCCAGAAGTTGCCGCATCTCCTGAGCACCGTCAAGAGAAAACAAACCGGCACACCGAGAAGCCGGTCCACGATCCGCATCGTCGATACTTTCATCTGCCTATCCGAATTCGTCCATCCTCACCGGCAAGCGCCCAACAACCGAACCCCACGCCGGAAACGCGCCGGGCCTCATATATAACGTTCCAGGCTTTCGCACCTGCCTCCCGTCCTGGCATACCAATCTTCCATCACGTCGATCAGCTCGGCCTTCTGATCCTGATACGTTGAATCGTCGAAGAGGTTCCTCGACTCGTGCGGGTCATTGACAAGGTCGTACAGCTCGCCGTAAGGCCTGCCGTTGTAATACACAAGCTTCCACTGCTTGCTGCGGACCATGGCCATGTTCTTCTCTTCGCAGAAGGTGTACTGCCTGCCCTTGAACGAAGTCTCGCCCCTGAGCAGAGGCGCGAAGGACTTGGCCTGCATGTCCTGGGGCGCCTCCACGCCGGCGAGTTCCAGAATCGTCGGTCCAACGTCGAACAGCTCGATCATGGCCTCCGGGCGGCTCTTGCCGAAGTATTTCGGTCCCCACAGCAGCATGGGCACGTGGATCATTGAGTCATACATGAACCACTTGTAAACCATTTCGTTGTCGCCCATGGCGTCGCCGTGATCGCTGCAGAATATGACGATTGCATCCTCCAGCAGTCCCTTGGCCTCCAGGGCATGAAGGATCTTTCCGATGTACTCGTCGATCAGTGTAATGTTGCCGAATTTAGCCGCCCGCATCCCGCGCAGTCGCTGCGGCGTTGCGTGGGAGAGGCGAATGGTCTCAGCTGACTCACTTGTCTCGTACAACTCCATGCGCTGTCTCTGCTCGGGCGGCTTCGTCTGAAGTTCGCCCGGTACGGCGTGAGGAAGTGGGATGTCCTTATCGGCGTACATCTGCTTGTATCGCCTGGGCGCGTCGTAGGGGTCGTGCGGGCCGGCAAAACCGACGTGCAGAAAAAGCGGCCGATTGTCATCGCGCTGCTCGACCCACTCGATTGCCCTGGTGCCGATAAAAACGTCTTCGTGAAACTTCTCTTCAAGCGGGAACTCGACATCGCCCAGACGATCGAAGAAGTCGGGCATTGTCTTGGGATAGTCCAAAGGGCGTTCCAAGCCGTGCTCGGCAAGGTATTTGATCCACTCGTCGGGTTCGACGTCCGGGGCGAATGGCTCGTTCTTGTTCTCGCAGACGAAGCGGTATTCAAATCCGCAAGGCGATCGCCAGGGCTTTAGGTGCATCTTGCCGATGCTGACGGTCTGGTAGCCCGCTTGGGCCAGCAGCTCCACCCAGTTGTGCTCGCCCGACCATCGGCCATGGGACAGCAGGTTCAATTGATGCGCATACCTTCCGGTAAACAAGGCCGCCCGCGCCGGTTCGCAGCAGGCCCCTTGCGTAAAGCACTGACTGATAATCACGCCCTCGCTACCCAGCCTGTCGAGATTTGGTGTGATCATGTAGTCGTAGCCGGCACAGCCGAGCGTATCAGCCCGTTGCTGGTCCGTCAAAATGAAGATGATGTTCGGACGTTTCTTACTCATTTCATCTCTCGTCCGCGGCCCAAAAAAAAGCTGGGCAGGCCCGGCCGACCCTTCCGAACGGGCTGAGGCTTCCGCACGAACTCCAAAGCAAAAATAGAAGCTGCAATCTAACAGCACCCCAAGCGACCGTCAAGGCCGGCACAGGTCACCTCCGGCGGCTTTGCTGATGCAGTGATTCCAAAAGTGGACTTTGCCGGCCCGCATCAAAGCAGGACTCGGCGACTCCGACCGTCCAAATCTGCCAGGGAATCGCACGGCGGTCAGCCCGGCCCGACGTTTGAGATGCCGGTTGGACAACTATTCGGGTATCCGAATCATCCGAACTGAGGTATAATCATCTCACTCGCCAGATTCGGTTACGTCCGGGGACGTATGCGCCGGCAGCGGGGTGTAAGAACCTTAATGAACCGCTGGAGTGCTGCGGCTTGCTTATATCGCACCACGGCACATATTCGCCAAGGACAAACGGCAAACTAGCAACTCGTTGCGGGAGCGGCAATTGGCCGAAAGATTAAGATGCGGTTCCGCGGACATCACTGCCAGGCCGCCCGCCTCATCATCGCGGCCAGGTTGCCGCGGAATCGGTTCCAGCCTTCGGAGGTGACGGAAATGCTTCTGAACACGGCGCGTCGGGGACATGTGAATCCGTTAACATGGAGTCGTTTCCTTGCCTCCTTTATCCTTTGGGCTCTGATTGCCTGCGACTTTGCCCACGGAGCGGCTGCAATCCCGTCGGAATCAGACTGGGTCAATTACGGCGTCGCGGTCGACGCCGGGAAATTCGGCCAGGACAACGACCTGATTTTTGAAGGGTACAACCCGTGCGCGGTAATCAAGAAAGACGGAACGTACTATCTGTACTACGTGCAGTCCGACGACTATATATCCCAGAAAAACAACGAAGGCCCGGCTCGCCGGTCGCTTGGGGTGGCCACGAGCACAGACGGCGTGCGGTGGGACAAGTATGCGGGCAACCCCATTCTTACGTGGTCTGTCACCGGAAATCCCGAGGAGGGAACCCCCTCGTCCGGTGTATATCTCGACCGCAACGGCAAGTTCGTAGCATATTACGGCGCCAACACGTCATCGAGCCCAACTTCTTCGAGCGTCGCGGCGGACTGCCGTCTGGCAACTTCGAACGACGGGTTCAGTTTTCGCGACCGCGGCTTGGTTGTCGATCACGCCGACCCCAACGTGTGGGGATTCGGCGACGAACTTCACTCCATCATAGCCTTCAGGAACGATAGAACGTGGTACTGCTACTACATCCCCAACGGCGTCCTCGAGAGCAGCCGGCTAGGCGTTGCCTGGGGATCCAATAAGAACAATCTGACCAATGTCGAACCTGTGCTGCAACAGAGCGACAGCAGCTACGTTCCGGCAAGAGGGGCTGGCGGCATTTGTTTCCTCGACGCCAACACCGTGGCATTTTTCCTCAGCGCCCCCGGCACGCCAGGCGATCCCGGCAACAGGGTAGTTGCCCGAACGACAACCCTGGATGCTCTGAATCGACTGAGCGACCCCATCCAAGCCTATCGCAACTTTGGTTCCAACGGCAAGGCCCTGGTGTATTTGGATATTTCCAGGAACACCTGGTTCGCCTACACGAATGGCTGGGGTTATCTCGGTCTGCAACTTGCCCCGGCGGGCCCTGCCGATACTACCCCACCGGCGGCACCGCCGAATGTCATCGCCACAGCCGCAACTCACCAGACAGCGGACCTGACATGGGACGCCGCAAACGACCCGGATACGGGCATCATCGAGTACAACGTATATCGAGACGGCAATAAGATCGGCACTACCCGAGACTTGAGCTTTACCGACACCGGTCTCGCCGAATTGACCTCGTACAACTACGAGGTCAAGGCGGTGAATTTCCACGGCACGGAGGGCCCTGCCGGTTCGGACAGCACCACAACCCCAGCCGACATCACGCCGCCTGACGTCGAGAGCGTCTCTGCCGGCGGCGACCCGCTGACGGTGACGATCGTTTTTGACGAACCGGTGGCCCAGACAAGCGCCGAGACGCCTGGAAACTACGCAATCGACAATGGTGTTTCGGTATCCGCGGCATCGCTCGGTGTAGATCTAAGAACCGTCACGCTGACCACCTCACCGCAGTCGAACAACACCCTTTACACCGTTTCGGTCAGCAACGCCCTGGACAGGGCGTCAACACCCAACGCCGCGGCCATTCAGGCTGTTTATACTTACAGCGCCTCGGCGGGCCTGATCGGATACTGGAGGCTGGACGAAACAGGCGGGACGGCCGCTGCCGACACCTCGGGCTTTAAGAATGACGGCACGCAGGAAGGAAATCCAACCCCGACGGCTGGAATGGTCGATGGCGCGCTGGACTTCGACGGGATCGACGACCACGTCGAAATCGATCCGTCCGCCTCCCTGAACGGCGCCAGTTACGGAACCTTCACCGTTGCCGCCTTGGTAAAACCCACGAACCGGCCTCCGAATACGACTTCCAGCAATGGGGCGTACACCTTCTTCGAAGGGCCATACTGGCAGTTGCTATACGGAGCCGACCGCAAATTCGCCGGCCGTCTGGCCGGAGGTTATCAGAATCCGCTATTTCGGCTACAATCCTACGTGTTCCAGCCCGGGGCGTGGCACCATCTCGCGATGGTAAAAGATAACACCGCCAAGAAGCTGTACTTCTACGTGGACGGCCAGCCGGCGCCTGGTTCGCCAGCGGATTTCACAGGCGATCCGGTAAGCATATACGTCGAAGCGTTGCCGGAAGGTACCTCACACAAGGAATACTACACGAAGTTCCGAATCGGTGCTCTGAGTCCCTACTTCGATGATACCAGTAACTACACCAACGGATGCATCGACGATGTTCGCATGTACAACCGAGCCTTGACCGCTGAGGAAATACGGGTCATAGCCGGCGATGCATACAACGAGCCACCTGTTGCCGTGATATCGGCGGAGCCGACTTCCGGCATAGAACCTCTTACGGTGGGTTTTGACGGCAGCAACTCCTGGGACAACGTTGGCAACATAGTCAGCTACGAGTGGAGCTTGGGAGACGGCAACACGAGTTCTGAGGTCACGTTTGACTACACCTATGCCACATCCGGAACCTACACGGCCGTCCTTACCGTGACCGACGACCGAGGAGCCACTGATTCGGATTCTGTTATGATATCGGTCAGCCCTCCTCCGCCTGAGATGTACATTGACAAGTGGTCTTCGGTGGCATTGCACGGCCGCGGGATTGGCCTGGCGAAGCTGGAGATTCCCGACGACGGCAACTTCGTCGAGCCGCGAGGCAGCGGCATCTATTTGTTGCTGCTGGATTTCAGCGAAGCGATCGACCCGGCCAGCCTTATCGCCGAAAACGTGGAGATCGCGGGCCTGGATGCCAACAACGCTCCGGTAGATCTTGGCGGGATCAATATCTCTACCGGAACCATGGGTGACCTGGTAGGTATGATTTTCCTGGACTCGCCGTTGCCGGATTGCGCCAAGTACGTCGTGCAGGTCAGCGGCGTGGAGGGTTTGTGGACCGGCGCCCAACTGGCCGGGGACACCGACCGGATCATGACGGGCCTATGCGGCGACGTCTCCGGCGACCTTCAGGTCGATGCCGCCGACCTCTCGCAGGTGCGGGCCGCACGAACTGGCCTAATCGACGCACAGAATCCCGGCCAGGTGAGGGCGGACAATACGCTGGACGGCCGAGTCAATTCCTCCGACCTGTCGCGCGTACGCACCCGCCGGGGCAACGACGCCCGCGGCATCGCCGATCCGGTCATCGGGCCGTGAAGGCGGCCTGTTGCAGCGGGTAGGGCGGGCAGTGCCCGCCATTTGCCCGACAGTCACCGCCTGTGCAGCATCGTATACGGCCCTTCGGGTATGACGGCAATTCGAGCGCCCGGGCGGGATTCGGTGAATTCATCGACGACTCGCTGGGCGCGCTGCTGGGCGCTGCCGTTCCCCAGCACGGGCGTTACGGAAATGTGCTGCTGGGTCTCCGGATCGATCCCGTCCGTCACGAAAAGCAGCCGCTCTCGCCCGATACGCTCCAGGACCCGCGCCTGCATCTGGAATTCCCACTGGTCGAGCTGTGTCTGCCCGCAGCGCGATTCGATGTCGGCCAGGAACCGCCGCCAATCGTTGTCGTATCGCAGCATCAGTTCCGTGTAGGCAGCCGAGCCGAGCTTCTCGCCGCAGTGGCTGACCTGAAGAAGCACCGAGCCGTCTCCCAGAGCGGGCAGGGCGGTGCACATTCCCTTGACCGTCTGATAGAACGTCTGATCCAGCGGATACCCGCCGCCGCAGGTGATCACCACGTCGAACGGCGCGTCGATTTCGGCCTGCGTCCACTGCTCGACCTCGCGGCAGCCGGCCAGGTGCGCCTGCTCAAGATCGCCGCAGTAGATACCCGCAATGCGCCGGTCCCGCGTGATGGCGACGTTGAACAGGAAGTCCACGCCTACCGTTCGCGCCACCCGCTGGGCGATCTCATGGCACGGATTGCCCTCCAGAACGCCGTTCTGAGCGGCCGGGTTGGCCAGCGTTTCGAAGCCGTGAAACCGTTCGATGGTCTTGAGATCGACCATGGCCGGGCACACGCCCTTGCGTCCCCCGGAAAAGCCGGCCATGAAGTGCGGCTCGATGCATCCGGTCACGATGCGGAAGTCCGCCTCAGCGAAGCGGCGGCAGACGCTGACCGGCGGATCGTCGCACACGGATACGAGCGTCTCCGGGTCATCGGGACCGTGGTCGATCACCTCCAGTCTCGACAGGATCCCCCGTCCGACAAGATGCTCGCGCTCCTCGGCCGTGCTGGGACGGTGCATGCCCGTGCCAATGATGATGACGATCTGCGAGTGGCCAATCCCGGCTGCGTTCACAACGTCCAGAATCGCCGGGAGGAAATCCCTGTTGGGCACCGGGCGAGTGATGTCCGAGATCGTGATGGCTACGCTCTGCGGCCTGCTCTCGGCCAGAAGTTCCGACAGCGGCCTGCTGCCGATGGGACTCGCCAGCGCCTCGGTCACCGCCTGGTGCGCGTCCGGCAGGGCGGGCGGGTCCTGGCCCCGCAACACCTGCGCCGAAACGGGCACGCGTAGATCCAATCCCTCCTTCCCGTACAGCATACGGACCGTTTTGGTTTCGGGCATACTCGCCCCTGTCCGGTAGTTCCCCCCGTTACCGCTTGACTCTTCGCTGGTCAACTAATGCTGCCGAGGTGTCCCTGCTGAACGTTCATTCCGCTGTTATAACAGACCGGCCAGTGGTGATTCCACTGCGCAGGGCGGCCGGGTCAATTCCTCCGACCTGTCGCGCGTACGCACCCGCCGGGGCAACGACGCACGCGGCATCGCCGATCCGGTCATCGGGCCGTGAAAACTACCCCACTAGCGAGTCTTATTGACCGCCGCGCGCCTCGGATCATGACGGACGAATGGCGGTCGTATCGGGGCTTGGAGCGAGAGTTTGCAGGCCACGAAACAGTCTGGCATAGCGTCAAGGAATACTCTCGCGGCGACGTTTATACGAACACTGCCGAAAGCTTCTTTGCATTGCTAAAGCGTGGTATTTACGGCACTTTCCACGCTGTGAGCAAGGGGCATTTGCATCGTTATCTCGCCGAGTTTGAGTTCCGGTGAAATACGCGGAAGCTTGACAATGGAGCGCGATTGGCGCAAGCCATTTGCCAGGCCGAAGGCAAAAGGCTAGCGTATCGTCAACGTTAGAATAGCAAAGGTATTTTCACATCCTTGCCGATGGTGCTATAATACATCTTGTAGGCCTTGTGGCTTGGTTATTAGATGGGGACAAGCAGATGTTTCGATTTGACTTTGAAAAAAGCATGCAAGCACTAGGCGTTCTCTTGCGGCAGCCGGGGAAACACCACAACGCCTACTTGAAGCTTATTAAGCTAATGTATATTGCGGAAAAGGAAAGCTTGCAAGAAACCGGCAGACCGATTACTGGCGACAAAATGGTTGCGATGCCCCACGGTCCCGTCTTGAGTCATGTTTGTGATCTTATCAGGGGCGAAGATTATCGGCCGACTTGGTCTGAGTATTTTGAGACTACGCCGAGCTACGAGTTGGAGGCAAAAGCGGATATCGGAGAGGGACGATTGTGTCCTTACGAGATAAAGAAACTGCAAGAGGTCGCGGAGCGATATAAGGAATATGACCGATGGGAAATGGCTCGTATTACGCACAAATTCCCCGAATATAAGAAAAACAAGCCAGGTAAATCGTCTAAGGAGATACCCTTATCCGACATTCTAAAGGGGCACGATGAAATCGGAAAGCTGCCAGATATTGAGAGGGCAGCAGAGGCGGATCGGGCCTTTACGAGGGCGCTGGGCTTGTAAGCTCTATGATCTGCCAGGGCGATACGTTCTGGATTCCTTCCGAGAATAATACATTTGTTGAGCATCTGTACGTCGTCATCTCTGATCCACTCCAAGACCCAGATAACGTCGTGATGGTTTCGTTGACAAGCAGAGAAAGCTGGAAGGACCAATCCTGTATTGTTTATGTGGAGGAACACTCGGCCCTCACTCATGAAAGTTGCATTGATTATCGACGAGCCAAGATTGTTAAAGCAGAAGCTCTGGAGCGGGCTGTCGAGCAAGGGAAGGTTTGGCCGCGCGATCGTGTCAGCGGCGCGGTTCTTCTCAAAATACTGAAGGGAGCATCTCAAACCCAGAATCTACCGAATGATTGTGATAAGATTCTGGATGAGCAAGGACTTATTGAATGACAAAGCTAAGTAAGAAATCTCGGAAGCCCGCCCCAAACCCGATCAGGTCAAGCTTTACGGCGATTGGGAAGAGGCTGCGAAGAAAGCCCTGAAGAAGAAGCGGCCGAAGGGTTGGACGAAACACAAACGACACGCCGACAGGAGCCGCACACCCCATGGCTGGAGGGTGCGTCTTTATGTTTGCCGCCGGGCTAACAGAATTGTAGCTTCCCCCCTCACTAGAAACCACTCAGTTATCTCTGTTCAACTTTCTTTGCGTTAAGTACACACTTCCGTGAAATTTTTGCAATCCTTTGTGATTAAAGAGGTTGCAGAGGCCCTTTTGTCCCGCCGATCCGAAGGCTAGCCGAACCGACTCATCAGGACCCGCCCCGGTGACTTGCACCTTGCGCTGTGGCCTTCCCAGGCCACCGCATTCGGAGAAAGCGGCTTCGCGGCGGGTTGGGAAACCCGCCGCGCGATATACCGAAACGCCAAATGCGTTAAAGGCTGGAAAGCCAACGGAAGTTTTCCTCCAGCAGCCGGATGCGCTCGGCCGGCGTGTCGGCGTCAAGCCAGTATTCGTAGGTCAATGGACCATCGTAGTCGATCTCCCGCAGGGCGGCCATGAACGCTTTCCAGTCGATCACTCCCGACCCAGGCATTTCGTGCTTTTCGTCCACACCGTCGTAATCGGACAGGTGCAGCGCGATCAGTCGCTTGCCAAGTTGCCGTACACACTCCGCGAGATCCTCGTAGCGGTCCATGAGATGATTCGTATCAAGGCAGACGCCGAAGGTCTCCTCGCTGAGCGGTTGGAGTATTTCGAACAGCTCTTCGACCGTGTTGCCCAGACAAGTCCTGGGCAGCAGTTCGATCGCGGTCTTCTTGCCCGCCTTGCGGCACTTTGGTTCGATCTCTGCCAGTGCCCTCTGGGCTTGTTTCATGCGCGACCTCCGCTCGGGAGGCTCGATCGGTTCGTCGCTTGCGTGGAAGACGATAACGCCGGCCCCGAACTCAACCGCCTGATCGATGGCCGAGTCCATATTCTTCAGAGCAGCCAGGTATTCAGACTCCTTCAGAGACGAAAAGTCGTCCTCAGCCTCCATGGCTGCATGAAGCGTCGCGGGGACGATTCCACTGCGTGAGAGCATTTCCTTAAAGGCCGAGACGAGGGCTGCACGCTGCGGGCCGGCGAAAAGCTGCGGCTTGACCTCCAGCGTCTCGATCCGCGATGAACCGATGGCCTCGATCGCCTCGATCGTCAGCGGTTTCGACACGAAGCTCATCGACACTCCCAGCTTTGGTTGAAACATCTCTGTCCATCTCCTTGGAACTATCCGCTCACTCGCCCCAGAAGCTCCTCAAGCCCCGCAAGCGGCCCGGTGGTCTTTGGGTCCGGCCGCAGGGACGCCGACAACCTTACCGTCAGTCCAGAACGACTTCCTCTCCGTAGGCCGGCACGAAGACCTTCCAGCCGGTCTTCTCGCGGAGATACTCCCCGAACGCCTCGGCGGCATCGGCCTCACCATGGACAACGAAAACCGCTCTTGGTGGTTCACGAAGGCCGGAAAGCCACTGAAGCAGTTCGTCCCTGTCGGCGTGGGCGGAAAACCCGTCGACCCGAGCGATCCGCGCCCTGACCGGGTGCATCCTCCCGTGGATTCGCACCTCTTGGGCTCCATCGACAATGATTCTCCCGAGTGTGCCCGTCGCTTGATATCCCACGAAAAGTATCGTGCATTCCGGGCGAGAGATGTTGTGGACCAAGTGATGCTTGACTCTCCCACCCGTGCACATCCCCGAGCTGGCAATCACCACGACCGGCCCTTTCATGTCGTTAATCGCTTTGGACTGCCCTGCCGTCCGCGTCATCTTCAGACCGGGAAACTCAAACGGTGAAAGCTGCTCCTTGATGCGCTCGGCCATCTCCTCGTCGAACAGCTCGGGATGCTCCTTAAAAACCTCCGTGACCTTGATGGCCATGGGACTGTCCAGGAAGACCTTCAGGTGCGGGATGCGGCCGGCTATCAGCAGCTCGTTGAGGTGATACAGGATATCCTGCGAACGCTCCAACGCGAAGCTGGGAATGATGACGTTTCCGCCCGCTTCTACCGTAGAATTGATTATGTCAGCAAGGCGGTTCTTTACGTCTTGGCCATTCTGGTGAACCCTGTCGCCATAGGTGGACTCCACCAGACAGTAATCGGCTCGGTGGAAAACGGTGGGGTCTTCGAGGATAGGCATATTCCTTCGGCCGACGTCGCCGGAAAACAGGACTGTCGTGCTTTGGTCTTTTCGCTCGCTGGTCAGTGTGATCATTGACGAGCCGAAGATGTGGCCGGCGTCGTGAAACACGGCGTGCACCTTCTTGCCGATCTTCACCGGCTGCCTGTATCGCACGGGCGAAAAACGCGAGAGGGTCTTCTGTGCATCGGCCGTGGTGTAAAGCGGGTCTTCCGGGTATGGCCCCCTCCTGCCCTCGCGCCGGTGGCGCTTGCGCTTGTACTCGGCGTCTTCTTCCTGCAGATGGGCCGCGTCCAGCAGGATGATCCTGGCGATCTCAGCCGTTGCCGCCGTGCAGTAGATCCTGCCGCGAAAGCCCTCGCCGACCAACTTCGGCAGCAAACCGCAATGGTCCAGATGCGCGTGCGTCAGCAGGACGGCGTCGATCTTTTTGGGCGGGATGGGAAACGGATCCCAGTTCCTGGCCAAGAACTGCCGTTCCTGATAGAGCCCGCAATCGACCAGAACTCGAAGGCCATCGACCTCGAGGAGATGTCGCGAGCCCGTGACGTTCCGGGCCGCACCTAAAAAACGCAACTTAATTCGCATGCACAGCCTCTCGCGATCAAACTACTGAGGTTTGCAGGCAGATTCTACCGGCCGTCAGGATTAGTGTCAAACTCGCGATCTGCGGCAGATCAATGATGAGTATGCGCAACGGCGAGTGAATACTCATGTAGCGTGATTGGCACGCTCTCATATATAGGTTATAAAATGCCCTCTAAAGGCTAGAGCCGGCGATGGAGGCGATCCGTTTCTGGAAGCAGGTTGCGGCAGGAGGTACGAGAGTATGTCAAAGATCTATAGGTTAGCCGTCGTGCCCGGTGATGGGATCGGCCTGGAGATCGTACCAGAGGCGCTGAAGGTATTGCAGGCGGTGTGTGCACCGGAGGGCGTTGAGTTGGACTGCGCCACATTCCCCTGGGGCGCCGGGCACTACAAGGCCCACGGCCAGTTCATGCCGGACGACGGGCTGGAACAACTAGAACCCTTCGACGCGATATTCTTCGGAGCGGTGGGCCTCCCGGACGTCGACGACACACTGCCGGCCAAGGACTATACCTTCAAGGTCCGAGTCGGGTTTCAGCAGTACGTCAACTATCGTCCGGCTCGGTCGTTTCCAGGCGTGCCCGGACCGCTGGCCGGTTCGCCCAAGATGGACTTCGTGATCATCCGCGAAAACACGGAGGGCGAATTTGTGCAGGTCGGCGCGATCCACAACGGCCAGGCCCCCGAGGGTCTCGCTCTCGAGACCAGCATCTTTACGCGCAAGGGCATCACGCGCGTCGCCAGGTACGCCTTCGACCTGGCCCGCAAGCGCCGTAAGAAACTCACCAACGTCACCAAGTCCAACACTCTCATTCATAGCCTGGTGTTTTGGGATCGGGTGATCGCCGAAATCAGCCAGGAGTTCCCCGACGTGCAGTACGAAACAATGTACGTCGACAACACCAGCGCGAACTTCGTGCTGCATCCCGAGCGGTTCGACGTGGTCCTGACGACCAACATGATGGGCGATATCCTCAGCGACCTCGGCGGGGCGCTGATGGGCTCTCTGGGCCTGGGCGGCAGCGGGAACATCAATCCCGCCCGAGAGTTCCCCTCCATGTTCGAGCCGATTCACGGCTCGGCGCCGGATATAGCGGGCAAGAACATCGCCAATCCGATTGGCGCGATCTGGTCTGCGGCGCTGATGCTCGAACACCTTGGCGAGAAAACGATAGCCCAGCGTGTGATGGCGGCCGTCGACAAGGCGCTGCTGGACGGCATGTTGCCTGCGGATCTCGGCGGGGACGCCACCACCACAAAGCTCACCGAGGCGATCGTGGACCGACTCAATTGACCGACGAGGTGAATGCCATGGCCAGGATCGTCGATCTATCGCTGACTCTAAGGGAGGGCATGCGCGGCGTCGAGTTCGAAACGGCGCGGACTCTCCAAGAGGACGGCTGGAACGCCAGGACGCTCAAGTTGTACTCCCACGCCGGCACACACATGGATGCACCAAAACACTTCTTCCATAACGGCGGCACGATCGACGCGGTGCCGTTGCAGGCGTGCATCGGCCCGGCGCGCGTGCTGGATCTGACCTTCCTCAGGCCGCGAGAGTCCATCACGGTCGAGCACCTTCAACCATGGACGGACAAAATCGCAGCCGGAGATCGTCTTCTGTTTAACACCGGATGGAGCGCGCACGTGCGGCAGGACGACTATCGAACGCACTTCCCACGCCTCAGTTGCGCCTTGGCCAAGTCGCTCGCCCAAAGGCGCATCGCGCTGATCGGCATCGATACGCCTTCGGTGGCCGATCTGAGCAACATCGACGAACTGACCGAAGTCCACCGTACGCTGCTCGGCGCCGGGATCGTCATCGTCGAGGAGCTGACAAACCTTGGCCAGCTGCAGCATGAGATCGTTCAATTCATCGCGCTGCCGTTGAAGATCGAAGGCGGTGACAGCGCGCCGGTTAGGGCCATTGCGATTGAACAAGACTCTCAGGAGCATTCCTCGTGAACGAACAACCCATCGCCATGCAGCAGTGTTTGGCGTCTCTGCCGCAGCCCTGGCCGGAGGATCCACTGCCGGCCATACGCAAGGAGATCCGCTCAGCCGGAGTGAAGCTAGTTGTTCTCGACGACGATCCCACCGGCACCCAGACGGTGCACGACGTTCCCATCTATACCGAGTGGTCCGTTGAGGCCCTGCAAGCGGCGCTGCTGGAGGACGCCGCCGCGGTGTTCATTTTGACCAACTCTCGCAGTCTGGCCCGGGCCGAAGCCGAGATGCTGAATCGCCAGATCGGAGGCAATCTCACAGAAGCGGCCCGACTGACGGGAAGCGACTTCGAGGTCGTCAGCCGCAGCGATTCGACGCTTCGCGGCCATTTCCCGGCTGAGATGGACGCGCTGGCCGAAGCCATGGGCGAGGAGTTTGACGCGTGGCTGGTGATTCCGTTCTTCGCCGCCGGCGGGCGACTGACGATCGGCGACGTGCACTACGTGGCCGAGGGCGACTGGCTCGCCCCAGCCGGCCAGACACCGTTCGCACGCGACCGGGTATTCGGATACCGAAGCTCCAATCTGCGGGAATGGGTGGAGGAGAAAACCGCCGGGAGGATTCGCGCCGACGAGGTGGCTTCGATTTCGCTCGACGTCATCCGCCGCGGCGGGCCGGATCGAGTAGCCAGGCTGCTGCTGGATCTCAGCCGCCGCAGCGTTTGCGTGGTCAACGCCGCCTGCCAGCGGGACGTGGAAGTGGTCGCACAGGGTTTGCTCGCAGCCAGATCACAGCCCAAGCGCTACCTGTATCGGACGGCGGCGTCATTCGTCCAGGCACGGGCCGGCATTGAGCCCAAACCCCTCTTGAGAGGCGATGAGCTGCAATTGCCGCAAACCGGTGGGGGACTGATTATCTTCGGCTCGTACGTGCCGAAATCCACCCAACAACTCACGCACCTTCTCAAGCACATCGAGGTAGCTGGCCTGGAGGTAGCCGTAGAAAAACTTCTCGACGATCGTCAGCGACGAAAGGAAATCGAACGCGTCGCCAAGTCGGCCGAAGGGAGCCTCAAACGCGGCCAAGATACCGTCATCTATACCAGCAGGAAGCTCGTCACAGGCGCCGACGATCACAGCAGCTTGTCGATCCACCAGCGCGTCTCGGATGCTCTGGTGACAATCGTTCAATCAATCAGCCCGCTGCCGCGCTACATTCTGACCAAGGGCGGCATCACCTCCAGCGACATCGCCACGAAGGCTTGCAGCGTGAAACGTGCAATTGTGCTGGGCCAGATCCTGCCCGGCGTTCCGGTATGGCGGCTGGGATCTGAGAGTCGCTACCGGGACATGCCGCAGATCGTCTTTCCGGGAAACGTCGGCGGCCCGGACGCCGTGACGAAAATCGTCAATGCGCTACGCCTCTAGTCGCACCGGCTGGCCGCTGGGCGTTCTCGCGAATCGTGCTGTCCAAGTCCTCAGCCATCTCTTTCCTCTTGCCCCAAGAAAAAAGCCCCACCTCCACACCTGATCAGGTGAAGGCGGGGCTTCAGTTTCGTCTGTGGTCTCCAAACGCAATCTATCGCGTTTGGAGCCTCTCTCCGAAGAACTCAGGCCTGGCCGGGCCTGTTCCTTGGGCTGTATTCAGTTTTCACGCAGGGCCATCGAGTCCATCGCCTCGACGGTGCATCCATTTTCCCACGGGGTCAAGGGAGCTCAAAGCCGAATCTCGCCGGATGTCTACCGCTAGACATCTACGAGGGCAAAACAATGCAAGTACGACCGCCTGCGTGACGCCTGGACCGTCGCCGAGGAGCGTGCCGGCATGACGAACATCGCCACGGCCCTCGGCCTGCTGCTGGACTTGGCGGAGAAGCACCTTGGTGAGATCACTGGTCTACGCCGAACCAGCCGTGAGGGGCACTGACAGCACGAACGACCAAAGCGCAAAAAAAAAAAGCTGTGATCCCCTTGACAGAGGCTATCCTGTCATATACTCTTGTTCTTAGAGTACTCGTGCTGCACGAGCATACTGAACAACAATACAGGGAGACAAGGGACATGATGACGCCAAACGAAATCACCAGGGTCAAACAGGACTTGGAAACCGTTCGCCAAGCAGCCGGTATTGGGCTCCCATTTGGCCGGGAGGACGTCATTGTCGAGCTCGTGATGGCTGGTGGCCTTGCCGTCTTTGGGTTCTTGTCTGTCTTCGTGAGGGCCTACTGGCTGTTTCTGGCAATCCTGCCTGCTCTTGGAGCACTCGTAGTTTCCCAGACCTTGCTACGGCTCAAGTACCGTCGCAGCACCGGTCGGTCTGCGGTGCGCAGAAGACAATACACGGCGGGGTTTGCCGGCGGTCTTGCGTCGATGGCCCTTCTGCTTACCTTCCATTGGTCCGGCCTAGCACACGCTCATCGCCATCTCGTCTACGCGGCATTTGCCTGCGGCAGCGGCGTTGCGCTAATGATTGTGGGCATTGCCGACTCTGGCCAGCGCGGCTACGTGGGAGGCGCTGCCGGGCTGTTGGTGGCCGGGTTGGGTATCGTGTTCTTTTACGAGACGCACGCAATCGCCGTGGTTGCCGCAGCGTTGGCGGGCGGACTCTTGGCTGATGCGGCGATCATGATATACCAGTTGAGGAGAGGCCGTGCAGCCGTTTGACATCCAACAACTGGATACGACCGTTCATGGCCCGGTCCGACTAGGTGTACTGGCTGCACTGCAGGTCGATGGGCCTCTGAATTTCACGACGCTTAAAAAACGACTGAAGGTATCTGATGGCGCCATTGGCCTCCATCTTCAGAAGCTTGAGGATACCGGTTATATCCAAAGCAGCAAGGCTTTCGTCGGCCGGCGTCCACAAACCAAGTACGTGTTGACCCGGCAGGGCCGAAAGGCTTTCCATGCATACCTGGACCAGATGCAGGGATTACTGGATGCAGTGCGAGGCCGGGGGAGACAGTAGTGTCCCCTGGCGCTGGATGTCGCCCCCATCTCATCCCTGAGCGATATTATGCCGCGAATCATGACGTGATTGGTTCTGTCGCCAAGAACTCACGGACGAATCGCATTCTCGCCTGCGGTACCCCGTACATCTTCACGCCGAAGCCGCCTAACTCGTCGTTGCCGGGAATGGGCAGCTGCGCGCATCCGTCGGCCGCGGCGAGATCGTCAATGCGCTACGCCTCTAGTCGCACCGGCTGGCCGCTGGCGGCCGATTCGTAGCAGGCGTCCACCACGCGAAGTGTCTTTAGGTAGTCCTCGCCGTTGCTCTCGAAGTCCCGGCCACTCAGAAAACAGTCAACAAAGTGACGCTGGAGCGCATAGCAGCAATCGCCGGCGAAGTTGATATCCTGCCGCTCGTATTCGTGAACGCGACTCGGCTTTCCGAGGAGTTTGACGCGGAGGGTCGATTCGGTATCCATGGTGATGTGCCCGGCTGTCGCGTCGATGCGCAACTCGCCGAACGTGTAGCGGGGTTGCGGCGAATCGACTTCATTATACCGGCTGGCGTCCCAGAGGGCCGTCGCGCCGCTGCGGAAAGTGAATAAGACCAGGGCGGCGTCCTCGCCTTTGATCGCCGGGTTGAGTCGCCGCAGCCTGGCGTAGATCGTCTCGATCTCACCGAGCAGGAACCGGAAGGTGTCGATGAAGTGCACCCCCGTCTCATAGATCAAAAGGCGTGGATAATCGCGGAAGAACGGCTGTCGGTCCAGATATGCGTCCTGGCCCCAGCCGTCTCCCATGCGGGTGCGGAAATACAGATGAGTGAACTGGCCCACCTGGCCGCTTTCCTGGATCAGCTTGATCTGGCGATACCATGGCTGCCAGCGCCAGTTCTCGTGCACCATGAAGCGAACGCCGCTCTGCCGGGCCGTCTCGACGATTCGCCGGCCTTCCTCGAACGTCGGAGCCAGCGGTTTTTGACAGATGATCGCCACGCCCCGCTCCGCCGCACAGCGGCACATCTCGTAATGCGTTTCCGGCGGCGTGATGATGTCGACGAAATCGGGCTTCTCGGCCTCGATCATTTCACGGAAATCAGCGTAGTATTTCTCAATGCCGAATTGCTCCATACGCTGCCGTGCCCGCGATTCGGTGCGGTTGTACATGGCCGCGATGGTCACCTCCGGTATGCGGGACCAGGCTTCGTATTGAAACTGGCTGAAGTACCCGGCACCTGCGGCCACGCCCTTGAGTTTCGGCCGGGCTGACATAGCACAGCTCCCTGCCCCACAACACAAACGACGAACCGTCGCGGCGCTCAAGTGCTACTATCGCAGCGCGCTGACGCCGCCGCCGGTCATCGCGCGCTTTACTTCGGTTTCCACGTCGGCCTGCGTGACCATCGTGGTGTCGCCCGGCGTGGATTGTACGCAGATGCCGTGTGCGGCGCCCCACTGCACGGCCTCGGCGACGGACTTTCCCTTCAGCAGCGCGGCCGCTGCGCCGGAGGCAAACGAGTCGCCCCCGCCGGTCCGGTCGGCGATTTCGACGTTCTGACGAACCGTTGCGCAGTGGATTTTGTCCGCGGCCACGTCGTACAGCACCGCCCCCCAGTTGATCCGATCGGCGCTGAGCGCGGCGCGAAGCTGCGTGCCGATGAGCTTCAGGTTCGGATAGGTCTTGGCGACGCGGCGAAGCATTTCGGAGTACGCTTCCAGCCAGGCGTCTAACGACTCGTCTTTTGAGACCTTGCGGCACTGCTCGCCGAGTGCGTCGTCGAAGTCGTTCTGGTTGCCGACGACGAAGTCCGCATGCTCGACGATCTTGCGGTTTATCTTCCTGGCGCGTTCCTTGTCCGGCTCGACCTTGCTGCGGTAGTTCAGGTCGAACGAGCGGAACGCTCCGGCCTTGCCGGCGGCTTCCATCACCTCAAGGGCAACGGCGCCCGAGGTCGGCGAGATCAGCGCGTAGATGCCGCCGGTGTGGAACCATCGCACGCCCTGGGCGAACAGGCCCGCCCAATCAAAGTCGCCCGGCTTGATTTGGCGGATGGGCGTGTGGGCGCGGTAGTACTCCGTCAAAGACGGCAGCACGCCCTTGCCCCGCCAGGTGAAGTTGATGCCGTTGTGCAACGTGCCCTTCCTGTCGGTGGAGAATCTTCCCTCGCCGTCGGTGTTGAACCAGATGATGCGCGAGGTGTCCACGCCGGCTTCGCGGAGCTGGTTTTCTATGTTTCGCCCGACGCCGTCGTCCACCAGCGCCGTCATCGCCGTCGTGCGAAGGCTGAAGCAGTAGCTCAGCCCCTCGGCGAAGTTGATCTCGCCGCCGCCGTGCCAGATCCGCCCGGTCCGTGCCCGCGGGGTCGGCACGTCTCCCGGGTCGATCCGCAGCATTATCTCACCCAGCGAAACTGCATCGTAACGACACTTTTCGGCAGGTTTGAATGTCAGCTTGGCCACGGTTCCTACCTTTCAAATGTTTGGGCAAAGCTCTATCCGTCCTGTTGGCGAAGCAACTCTGCTTCCCATACCAGCGAAGAAAACACGAATTTCACGAATGAGACAACTGTTTTTCGAAAAAACAGATGAGCTGGTGTAATTCGCCGTTGGCTTGTCTACCTACCCGTCGGAGGTCTGCGAGCTTTTCGTCAGCCCATTCTCTCCAGGGGCTTAGTCAAGTGTCCCACTTTATGCTGCGGGAGAACATAGTTCTATGAGCGATTTCACGGTATCCTTGCGAGGTCGGACAAGTCAGCAACGAAAACTCGTCGCGTACCGGCTTCGAAGGCATTGAAGGCTATACGAGACCAGTTTCTGTCCCAGGCCGGATGCGGGTCGACGCGCAATGCCGGCTCACTCTCCTGGTAAGGCGTGCCCGTGCGGATGCGAAGAAGCATCTGCTCGGTACCAGTCTCCAGATCAATCCACCGCAGCGGAATTGTTCCGTCGCCAAAGGAGACCTCCTCAGTTGCGTAGGCATCCGTGAGGATGTGCCTGCCGTCCGGGTGTACCGTAGGATGCCCGGAACCCGGAACATGATCGAGTATCTTGATCAGTTCTGTACCGTCCAGGTTGCACGTTACGAATCGCAAGCCCTCGCGGTCGATATTGAGATTCATCGACAAGTGCCGGCCATCGGGGCAGAAGTTGATATGGTGTCCGCCTTTGTCCCACTGCCAAGCCGGCACAGCATTGCAGATCTCCGTGCCGTCAGGGCGTAATGTGAACACAGTGAAACGAAGCGGCGAATTCGGTTCGCCGATGACGTCAAATCTCGGTTCCGGCCTGGCAGGATACCACCGAATTGTGAAGATCAGCCTGTCGCCTTGAGCGTTCCACTTCGTGTGGAAACCGTAGATCTCGTGTTTCTCCGGATCATCGATGCCAACGGCGGGCTTGGCCTGCTCCACGGCCTCTGCAATGGACAGAAGTAGTTTACATTCACCGGTTTGCGCATCGGTGAGAAACAATCCATCGTCGTCCCGCAATCCAATATTACGGGGCACACGATCGTCCGGGATTACAGCGCCGTAGCCCCATTGAGTGCGACGCATCCGGGCTATACTCACCGAGGCCAACCACCGTCCGTCGGGAGAGACCTGATAGACACTGCCGGCCAGACGCTGCCTTTCGCCCGTGATCGGATCCAAACGCACCGCAAATGGCGTCCACGTGGCCGTGTCCACGTCGTTGAAGAACAACGTGTGATCGTTGGCGCCCCAGTTGATGTTGGCGCCCATCTGTGACTCCCAGGCGCGAGTCTCAGCAACCACGCGCTCCTGGCCGCTCTCCAAATCAATCAACACAATCTGCCCAACGTCTCCGGGCGAAGGAAGGTGGTCTTCGTACGGCATGCGGAATAAGGCCAAGGAACGGCCCGACGGGCTGAAAGGCGAGGTATCGAAGAAACGATGGATGATCCGTCCCTCGTCAGGCGTTACGCACCATACCGGTACCAACGGATCATATTGCAGATACTTCGGAAATCGACCGCAGATGTTTGCACTCACAGGTCTAACCAGAACGGTTACTGAATCTCAATGGCTCTAGAACTTCCCGTCGCGTCGCTCGTACTTTGTCGGCTTGCCGAGGCTCTCGCCGCCGCGGGCCACCCAACCGGCCATCCACTGGACGATCTTGTCAATCGGCGTGGCCGGTTTGCCGAATAGCTTGAAGGCCTCTTCGCTGTTGCCCAGCAGGGCAGTCTCGGCCTCGGAGCCGACAAATTCCGGACTCTTGCCCATGTGCTCGCCGAGCTTGCAAGCAAGCTGCCGAACAGAGAGGATATCCGCTCCGGTGACGTTGATGGTCCTGGCCGGTGAATCGGCGATCGTCAGGAACTGGATCAAATATGCTATGGCATCGCCCTGCCAGATCTGGTTGATGTGGCCCATGGTCAGATCGATGGGCTGGCCCTCGTGGACCTTTCTCGCCAGATCGTGGACGATGCCGTATCGCATCTCGACAGAGTAGAACAGCCGCACGATGACGAGCTTTGTTCCCTGGCTGTCGGCCACGTACTGCGCGGCCCGCTCGCCGCCCAGGCGCGATTGTGCGTATTCGCCTACCGGCTCGATCGGATCGCTCTCGGCCGACCCGGCGCCCGAGACGGGCGCGAACTCATAGACGTTGCCGCTGCTCATGAGCAGAACGCGCGAGGCCGCAAACCGCTCCAGTATCTTCGCGGGCAGCAGCGTGTTCATCGCCCAGACAGTCGGTTCGTTGCCGGTCGCCCCGAACTTAAAGCCGGCCATTACGAACACGTTCGGGCAGTCAGGCAGCCCTGTCAGCGGGCCGGCCTCCAGAAGGTCGCAGGTGATCGTATCACAGCCGGCGTCGGCAAGGGCCTGGCGAGCGGATGCCTCTGGGTAGAGATCGACGGCGATGACCTTCCTGGCCCCGCCGCGAAGAAGCATCCGGCAGAGAGTCGGGCCCATCTTCCCGCCCGCACCGAGAACCATGAATTCCTCGCCCAGCTCGGCAATGGCCTTTTTCACGCCCTCCGTCGGCGTGGTCATCACGTCCATAAGCTGTTCGACGGCATCAATGCTTTCAGGTAAGTCCGTTGTCATAGTGCATGCTCCTGATCTATGGCAGCTCACTGCCAGATGGACTCTTCATCGCTGAGGGGCAACTCGATGGCTTTGCCCATCGCCGCCGACTTGTACATCGCCAGCGCGATCTCCAGTGTCTTGCGGGCGCTTTCGGCGGGGATGAGCGGGGTGGTGTTTTCCCGCACGGCCTTTGCCATGTCCTCGATAAGAACCTGATGATCAGCGAAATCGAGGGCCGCCGGGTCGGAGGCCGCCGTGGCTACGGACTTCCGCCCCAGTTGGCAGATCTGTTCGTCGTCCGGCCGCTCGTCCTTGAACTTCCAGGTGGCCATGTGTTCGCCGACCATCACGGCCGTGCCGTTCTCGCCGTTGATTTCGATGCGGATGTCCGCTCCCGGCCACATCGCCGTCGAGCCCACTACCACGCCTTGCGCTCCGTTTTCAAATTCGACGAAGGCGTTGAGCGTATCCTCCAGATCCACTTGTTCGTGCACCCGGTTGGACATGCGCGCCTCGACGCGCCGGGCAGGACCCATGAGGTATTGGAGCAGGTCGATGTAGTGGAAGGCGTGCTGTATGGTCACACCGGCGCCGCTGCGCCGCGAGCAGCGCCATTTGTCGGAAAAGTAGTATTCCGTCGTGCGGTACCACTTCATGTACGCGTCGGCCTGGATCAGCTTTCCGAAGCGGCCTTGCTCGATCGCATCGCGCATCGCCCGGATAGGTTTTCGCACGCGGCACTGTAGGACGATGCCGAGCTTCACGCCGGCGGCTGCGCAGGCGCGGACCATCTCATCGGTGTCCTTGAGGCTCATTGCCGGCGGCTTTTCAACCAGCACGCTCCTGCCAGCCTTGGCCGCGGCGATCGTCGCGTCGCGATGCAGGTGGTTGGGTGTCAGAACGTTGATCACGTCGATGGCCTTGTCATCCAATAATTCCTCCAGAGCCCCACAGGCCTTGCAGCCGAACTGGCCGGCCAGCTTTTCGGCCCGCTCGGCGTCCACGTCGGCCACGGCCACAAGCTGGCAGCCTTCGGCGGCCTGGATGCCCTTGGCATGAAGGGGCGCCACCAGTCCTGCACCAAGCAAGCCAAAGCCCACCGTTTTCTTTTCCGGCATCGTCCAAGCTCCTGAAATCTACGGGATCAGCACAGCTTTGATCGCGCACTGGCTGTCTATGGCCTCGAAGACCTCCTGCCAGTTGGCCAGCGGCTGGCAGTGCGTGATAATCTCGCCGGCTCGTATCTGGCCCGAGGCGACCATGCGAATCGCCTTTTCCCAACTGGTATAGCTGGTTGAGAGGCAGAAATATATATCGCAGACCTTGAACGAGGCCGCCTTGTAGGGGAACTGAATCGTCTCTTGGGGCGTCAGGCCGATCGCGCAGATGCGGCCCTTCTTGCGGACCAGCTCCACGGTCGAAGCGATGCCGCCCTGCGAGCCGGAACACTCCACCACCAGGTCCGCCCCGACGCCGGCGGTCAGCTCGGCTGCGATCTCCAGCGGGCTTTGACGCTCGACGTTCACCACGTGCCGAAAGCCAAGCTCGCGGGCCTTGGGC
>SDBS01000090.1_pt1 | contig 68458 bp, 63 predicted proteins | sample 2277091 | NCBI WGS metagenome assembly SDBS01 (sample SAMN10404972, study PRJNA504765) | marine sediment metagenome | isolation source: marine sediment core GS10_PC15, 163 cmbsf | place: Arctic Ocean: Southern Knipovich Ridge | collected 2010
TATTTGGCGCAGGGAAGGTCGGCAGATCCCTCATAGGCCAATTATTTTCCAGCGCTGGCTATGAAGTTGTCTTCGTAGATGTAGATGACACTCTTGTTAAAGCGTTGAATGAAAAGCGGAGTTATTTCGTAGAGATAATAGCAGTTCATGAAAGGAAGATTTTTGTCGATAATGTCAGAGCAGTCCACGGTAATGATGTAGAAAAGGTCGCCTTTGAGGTTGCTACTGCTGATGTAGTAGCTACCGCTATTGGTGTTAATAATCTTCGTTATATTTATGCCACTCTTGCCAAAGGGTTACTTAAAAGACGAGAAATGAATCGTGGACCATTAGATATTATCATCTTTGAAAATCTTCGAAATTCATCAAAAATCTTTAAACCCGGACTTAGACAGCATCTACCGAAAGACTACCCTATAGAATCCTTAGTTGGATTTATTGAAACAAGCACCGATAAAATTGTTCCAACTATGTCCAAGAATTTAAAGAAAGATGATCCTCTAACCGTTGTAGCAGAATTCTTCAACTTAGTATATGTCGATAAGACTGCCTTTAAAGAGGAAATACCCAAAGTTGAAAATCTCATTTATACAGAGAATTTACATGCTTACTTCGATCGAAAGTTTTTCACTCTTAATATGGGTCATGCTTTAACTGCTTATTTAGGCCATTTGGCTGGTTTGAGTACTATCTTTGACTCGATTAATGATGCATATATAAAAAAGACAGTATACGCTGCTATGATGGAATCGGGGCGAGCTCTAATTAAAGAATACCCCCAAGAGTTTACTCACGACACTCATACAGATTACATCTCCAACCTTATTCAAAGATTTGACAATCCTGAACTATACGATACAATCTTTCGTGTTGGAAGAGATATCACTCGCAAACTTTCGCGTAATGATCGGTTAATTGCCCCCTTACTATTGGGCGTAAAACATGGATTACTCTCCCCTAACATAACCTTAGGTGTAGCTGCTGGAATGTTATTTCGTGCAAAAGATGAAACTGGTGAATTATTCAATAAGGATCAACATTTTGCAGAGGAGATATACCCCCTCGGGGTTGACTATGTACTTAGAGAAGTATGTGGACTCAACCCTAGTTATCCAAAAGAAGCTCAACTAATCGATAATATAAAAAAGGCCCACGAACTTCTATTAAAAAAATTCAAGACATAGCACACCCCTTAACGTTAACTTTTAGAAAGACGGTTTAACTTCAACCTAAAAAATTCAACACCTGCAAAACTCTTCAGTCACCTATTTTTTAGAGTAAAACTAGTTTATGTAAGGGGAAGCTCTAAGACAGGCTCTTCATCATTTAACCGTTGCTATCTCGAAATTTATCCTCGTTTTAACCCTCTTTTTATAAAAAAAGGTTAATAAATTAGAACCATTTTTGAACGTTATAATTGAGGTTTATAAGAACTTGACAAGAAAAATGTTAGCTTCCGTTTTATACAATGTTAATGATATTAGAGTTGAAGAAGTGAATATCCCTGAAATTAGTGAAAACGACATTCTAATAAGAGTTAAATATTGTGGAATCTGTCCAAGTGATTTAAAATATTATACGGGCAATAGAAAACCCAAAGCTTGGCCAACGATTCGTGGACATGAATTTTCTGGAGAAATAGCTGAAATTGGAAACGCGGTACAAACGTTTAAAATTGGCGATCGTGTAGTGGGCCATGGTAGAATTCCTTGCGGTAAATGTTACTTCTGTATTAGAGAAGGGCCTAATGTTAACTACTGCTTAAACTTGCGGACCTCTGGCATTCATAGCGGGGGTGGCACAGGTGCCTTCGCAGAGTATACTAAGGTAAGTGAATCTTGTACATATGTGATACCGAACAATGTAAGTTTTGAAGAAGCCGCCTTTACAGAGCCCTTGTCCTGTTGTTTAAATACTGTTATGCGATCAGAAATTGTTATTGGGGATACGGTAGCTATAATAGGTGACGGTCCAAATGGTCTTCTGATAACACAATTAGCAAAAATATTCGGGGCAGGAAAAACAATAATTATCGGCCATCATGATGACCGATTGGAAACTGCAAAGAAAGTAGGCGTAGACCTCACTATAAACTCTCACAAGAAAGACCCGATTAAGACTGTTAAGGCTTTAACTAATGGCTGGGGAGCAGATTCAGTTATGTTGGCTACAGGTCATCCATCAGCTATAAAACAAGGCATGGGCATGGTTAGAAAAGAAGGACTAATCAACTTCTTTGCAAGTACATATCCTCCGATTAAAATACCAATAGACCCAAATTTCTTGCATGGGCCTTCAATCAAACTGGTCGGCTCACGCGATTTTCAACCGCTTCATTTCGTAAAAAGCCTTAATCTCATGCAAAATAAGAGTATCAATTTAAAAAATCTGATAACTCATGTTCTACCCCTAGATAAAATGGCAGAAGGATTCAAAGCGATAATCGGACGTAAGAGCCTTAAAGTGATGATAGATTGCTCCAAACCCACAAACTAAATTTACTCATCTATCCATTCAATTAATTTCGATTAGATATGATTTCCTCCTTAGAGAAGCAGTTTTTCAGTCACAATCTTATGAGACGAATTAACTTCTGCATCAAAAACAGTAATAACCAACAAAAATTAGATCACAATAAGTATCGAAAGACGTTCCACAGCAGTTCTAAGAGAAAGCGTTCTTAAGGTTTAGGATCCATAAACAGATCCTTCAAGTCTTCTTCAAGCTTCCTATAAAGACTGAACATCCTTCGGTATTTGATCCTATTTTCCTCAATCGGTTCTACAACATCGACCAATGGATTTTTAATATGTTTAATGGCGTCTGTAAAGTCTCTATAGATTCCTGCACTGACAGAAATCAAACAAGATATTGCAAGTGAACCTGTCTCAAGTTCCTTGGGCACCCAAACTGGCAAACTAAAGACATCTGCGATGATCTGCCTCCAAAAACGGCTCTTACCTCCTCCACCAGAAGTAACTATTCTATTAGCGACGATTCTTGGATTTAATGATTGTATCCTTTCCCAACATAGATAAAGGTGGTATGCAGCTCCTTCCCTAATAGCCCTGAAGATATGTTCCCGACTGTGACCTAGGCAGAGGCCGAAAATCACTCCTCGCGCATAAGGATTAAAGTTACCAACATCATTCCTCGTTTTCCCTTCAAAAGCTCTTTCACCCATTATGTGTGGAAGAAATATTAAACCACCCATTCCCGGCTCAAGCTTCTGTGCTTTTGCATCCAGAAACGAATAAATATTTACCCCTAGTTCCTTGGCTCTTATAACATCTTCCTTACAGAAGTTGTTTTTGAACCATTGAGGCGCTGTCCCAGCGACGCCTAAGATACTTCTGAAAGTTCCTTGAGGTTTTGCTCCACTTTTCGATATATACTCAATCATAGCACCTGTGCCAAGATAGACTAATAGGTCATTGGGGCTGGCAGCTGTCCGGTCAAGGGTTCTACCCAAGTTATCTGGTGCGCCTACTATCACCGGAGTGTCCTCAATTAAACCTGTTTTTTCCGCAAGTTTCCTAGTTACCCTCCCTATAATCTCTTCTTTATTACGTGGGTCAGGTAACTTATTCGCGTCTATCCCAAGATAATTCACAATTTTCTCTATCCAGATGCCTTCTTTCACATTGAACATACCCGTACCCTTTGCATCATTCCAGTCTGTACAAAACGTATTACTCAACTTCATTCTAATGAAATCTTTTGGTAAAAGAATCTTATATGTCTCTTCAATCAATTTAGGGTGCTTTCTCTTTATCCATAGTACCTTTGGTGCCATAGAAGTGTAAAATGATTGTTTCACTCCAGTTTCACGAGTTATCTCATTCGTGGTTTCTACTGTACGTAGATCTGGCCAACTCAAACAACGGTATAACGGCACCCCCTCTTTATTTACGAGGATTGGTGCATGCATTTGTGCACAGACACCTATTCCCACGATTTCAGTAGGATCTATCTTTTTGGTTACTTCCTCTATTTCCCTTTTTACATTAGTCCACCATTGATTGGGATCTTGCTCAAAAAAGTGTGGTTGAGGATAATACGTTGTAATTTCATCTCTTGCTTCTGTAATCTTACGAAATTCTTCATCATATACTATGACTTTTGATACCGATGTACCAATGTCGATCGCAAGTAAATATCTGTTTTTCATAATAACACAACTTGAAGCGGAATTCCGATATAATATAAGAATAACTTATTTTTATGTATTATCTTCACTATTTTTTCCAGAAATGTCACCTTATCTTATTTTTTTCGGGGTTTTTCGAAATATTTATCTACTAAACAGTTCTCTAGCAAGGATTATAAAATTATGAAGCGAAAAATTAGGAGCGTTTATTAAAAAATGCCAACAAGAAAAATAAACTATAAAGATTTAGGTCTCGTAAACAGTCGAGATCTCTTCAGGAAAGCCCTTAAAGGAGGTTATGCGATCCCCGGTTACAATTTCAACAATCTTGAACAATTACAAGCGATTATTCTTGCATGTGTTGAAACTAGGTCACCAGTAATAATCCAGGTTTCCAAAGGAGCTCGAAAATATGCTAATCAGACCTTATTAAGATTCATGGCTCAAGGAGCCGTCGAATATGCGGGGGAATTAGGGTACAATATTCCTATCGTTCTTCATCTTGATCACGGTGATAGTTACGAACTATGTCAGGATTGCATTAATACTGGTTTTTCTTCAGTTATGATTGACGGTTCCCACCTCACATATGATCAAAATATAGCTTTAACCAAAAAAGTCGTTGAATATGCTCACCTGTACGATGTGACTGTCGAAGGCGAATTAGGTGTTTTAGCTGGTATTGAAGACGATATTGCCTCTGAAACACATACATACACTCAACCCGATGAAGTAGAAGATTTTGTTAACAAAACAGGAGTTGACAGTCTCGCAATTGCCATAGGCACATCACATGGCGCTTTCAAGTTCAAACCAGGGGAAGATCACGCCATAAGACTTGATATACTTACTGAAATAGAAAAACGAATTCCCAATTTTCCAATTGTACTACACGGCTCATCTTCAATACCACAATCTATTGTTAAAATAATCAATGATAATGGTGGAAAATTAAAAGACGCCGTTGGTATAAGTGAGGATCAGCTTCGTTTAGCCGCGAAATCCACTGTATGTAAAATCAATATAGACTCTGACGGCCGATTAGCTATGACCGCAGCGGTGCGTAAAGTTCTCAATGAAAAACCTGAAGAGTTTGACCCGAGAAAATATCTTGGTCCTGCCCGTGAAGCCCTCAAAGAGCTTTATATACACAAAATCATCAACGTACTTGGATCAAACGGAAAAGCATAGTCTTCCTTTATTCTGAATATCGACAAATCTTTTACTAAACGAATCATAATTAACAGCTTAACTGTATATATAACATAAAAATAGACAATAACTAGTAAATACCACTCCATTTTTTGAGACAGAGAAGAAACTCTATATAGGAGCACATTACTCCTTTGAATTGTTGGGGGCGTGATCTAGCTCGGTATGATATCGGGCTCCAGAGCCCGCGAAGGTATACTTCGGGTAGGCTGACCACTCTGTGGGATGAGGATGTTCTGGAGCGGTGAAACCCGAATTTCGGGAGTTCAAATCTCCTCGCCCCCACTAACATCATACTCGCCCCACCACTTTTGAACTCCCTCCACAAAAAAAATTTGTCAGATTTTGCGTTATGGCTGAAGAGGAAACATAATCTACAAGAAAGCACCATCGAAGTGAAGATTCGGAAACTGAAGGCTCTACGAAGAAAACTTAACCTTTGGAAAGTTGAGTCTGTCAGGAACTACATTCAAGACGCACCATTCAAAAATGGGTACAAGAACAGTCTCGGATATGTTTACTCTGACTGGTGTGAATTTCAAGGCTTTGAATACAAACATCTTAGACTTCATACAGAAAAAAGCTTACCGTACATTCCTTTAGAAAGGGAAATTGATCAACTCATCGGGGTATTCACCCACAGTAAGTATGGTGCTATGTTGCAACTGTTGAAGGAGACCGCTTTTAGACCAATAGAAGCCATGAGGTTAACACCAGACGATTTCAATCTTGAACGTCAAATTGTCACCTTGAATAAACCTGCGAAGAGAAGTAACCCTAGACAAGTAAAACTGAGCAATAAGTTAACAGCCATGATAATGAAGCTTATTCAAGGGAAAAAACGTGACGAACGAGTCTGGTCTACGAAGCCTGAACATATTCGTAGAACTTTCACACTAAACAGGAAACGAGCGTCAGAAAAGCTTGGTAACCCAAATTTGAATAGGATAACTTTGAAGACTTTTCGTCATTGGAAAGCCACAATGGAGTATCACAAAACGAAAGACATTCTTTATGTTCAGAAACTTCTTGGTCACAAGAATATTCAGAATACTATGGTTTATGTTCACTTAGTGAACTTCGAATCAGACGAGTGGGTTTGTAGGGTTGCGGAGACTGTTGATGAGGCGGGTAAACTTGTTGAGGCGGGGTTTGAGTATGTTTGTGATTTTGGTGGGGTGAAACTGTTTCGGAAGAGAAAATGATGGATTATATTGTAATACAAAGACAGGGTTAGATAGATACTCTACGAATTATTCGTTTAAATCCCACGTGCTCAAATGTTTAAAGGTGAATATTTGGTTAGTAACAAATATGTCATCACACGTACCTTTTTGTGCAATATGTGAACAATCAATGATTGCGAATAGTCCTTTTATTGAACACGAAACAAACAGAGGTCTTATTGGGGTGGGTAGACATTTTCCTGCAGAGATACGCATCAAAATGTTTGAAAATTATGTTTGTCATCGATGTGGAACACGATTAAAACAACTAGTCCAAGTTGCAGTATATAAAAATCCTCAGATATTGAAACTGCTAAAGTAAATTAGTGACTGAAATCAAACTATGTTCATTTTTTATATTAGTTTCCATGCAGTCTTTATATTATGCGGGTGCATAGTATGTTAAAGGAAATAAAAGATAATGAACTGTAATTATTTAGATAATAAGATTTGTAGGGGAATGAGTATTCTTTATGGAATGCTTTATACTCCAAATGGTAATGAGAAAAAACGTTTTTGTAAAAATGAAGAGTTTAATGCTTGTCCTAAATTGGTAGAATTAGCTATCTACAACTCTAAAAGTTCCCACTTAAAATCTCATTATTAGTGTTAAGTAAATCTATTTTATCACTACTCAAGGATAGTTTCCATTCAAAAATTCTTTTGTATATAATGTATACAAATGTTTGTTTTGAAATATTAAATATATTCTTCTATCATGGAAAGATTCGTTCTTTTTTGGAGAATTATATTTTTTCTTTCTTTAAATTGTTCGATAATTCTATTCTTTAATGATGTAAAAAGAGTGGAAAAGAATGAAATGATTTGAACACATAGAATAATATATTGAGGTTCACATCCTACTCACAGATTCTACTCTTATTCTACACAGTCATTATATGACACTAGGTTTGGAACAGAAAATAGCGACTGATAAGCTCACGTTAAAACATGTTTGGTGGATTCGATATGGAGAAAGGTCAGCATATCCATCTAAGACTCTACAGGTGTAGTGTATGTGTAATAATGACGCTACACGTGTAGTGTCAAGTGTCTGCTCACATTCTGGATTTTTTTAGATTGTTACCATAAGTTGATATGAATTGAGTACACGCTTATATCTTCTAAATTGAAGGTTTTGTTAAATGAGTGACTTGGCAACATTAGATAAGATGATTAAATTTATTAAAGAAGCCTTGTAAAAAATGCATTATCTATAAAATTAATTTTGGTCTAGCATTACTTTTGAGTGCTTATACTGATTTTTTTTCATAATTTTAATCGTTTTTAATCCTCGTTCTTGGTTTATAGTTGTTATATATATGGGATATGCAATGGTTTTAGGAATTTTATTATGTTTCATTAAAGGAGAAAAATAATAGTTTAACCGATTTATTGAGGTACTGATAATCATTTCTGCTAAGTTTGTGCAATCGTCAAGTTTAAGCTGTTCTGGAAAAATCATACAACCTTGAATTCTTGGAATATAATTCAAAAGTACATTTGCTATTAGATTATCACCATTAAATAAAATGGGATATTTATTATAATCTTTGTATAGAACTTTATCCCCAGAGGGGAAGTGATATTCCTTGTGGCAATCCTCATTAGTAAATTGTCCTTTGCCATACCACCCCTCGTGAAATATGTGATGTAGTTTTGGAGTTTTATCTTTATAACCTGCTAGATGCATCCCCATGCTAATGTAAACTCCCGAAGCAATTATTTCAAAAAAATTTGTCAGATTTTGCGTTATGGCTGAAGAGGAAACATAATCTACAAGAAAGCACCATCGAAGTGAAGATTCGGAAACTAAAAGCATTTTTTCTGAATCTTAGGATTACTTATCTCAATAAATAAATCCTGATATTGCCTTGGTTCAGGAAGCTATTCCTCTAAAAATACAAAGTGGTATGAAATATTTTGTTTGGCAAAACATTGATAGAAAAAGAAATTTGGAATCAGGAATCTTTTCAAAGTATCCTGTTGAAAAAGTCGAATTTGGAAATAATTATTCAGGTTATGTTATTTCTGGAGAAGTTTCTATTCCAACTGTATCTAATTTGACTGATATTAGCCTTCATGCTCCACTTGAAGACCACTATTCGATTATTCCTCTCCATAGAATTATTTCTGCTGACAAATTAATTAGCTAGCTAATCTTTATATCCGAGAGGTCGCGTTGAATCTTTACTAAAATAAACTTGGAGACCAAAAATGCAAGCAAGCGGTAAGGTTCAACTGCCTCACAGAGTGAAAGTTTCTCGGGGAGAAATCCATATTATTGAAGAGCGATGCAAACAATGTCGTCTATGCATCGAACTATGTCCCAAAGAAATACTCAAGGAATCCGATAAAGTAAACGAAAAAGGCTATCACATTCCAGAGGTTTTGGAAGAACCGGAGAAGGGAAAAGTTTGTGTCGCGTGTGGTTTCTGTGAAGTAGTATGCCCAGAATATTCTATTTGGGTTGAAAATAAGAAATAAGAGGTATCAACTGAGGGAGATTTATGGGAAAGACAGTTTTAACGGGTAAACACTTCTGGTCCGGTAACATTGCTATTGCAGAGGCGGCAATAGCTGCTGGTTGCCGATTCTTCGCTGGATATCCAATTACTCCAGCAAGCGAAATAGCTGAACATATCTCCCGAAGATTCCCAGAAATAGGTGGGATATTTGTCCAATTCGAGGATGAACTCGCATCAATGGCTGCAATTTTAGGCGCTTCCTGGGCAGGTGCCAAATCAATGACCTCAACGTCTGGACCCGGCTTCAGTCTAATGATGGAAAATTTTGGCTTGGGAGTGATGATGGAAGTCCCCACCGTCATCGTGAACATCCAACGAGGAGGCCCAAGCACAGGTCTCCCTACACTTACCGCCCAAGGCGATGTGATGCAAGCGAAATGGGGAAGCCACGGACATTACGAAGTAATCGCTCTTTCACCAGACTCACCTCAAGATGCTTTCGATCTCACAATACGTTGCTTCAATCTCGCAGAGAAATATCGCATTCCTGTTGTTCTTCTCGCTAGCGAGACGGTGGGTCACAGTGCCGGAAAGGTTGTCGTCCCACCTGAAGATGAAATAGCGATAATAAACCGAAAGAAACCTACAGTTCCTCCAGAAGAATATTTACCATACAAGCCCGATGAGGACTTGATTCCTCCAATGGCTCATGCCGGCGAAGGATACGCTATCTGCACAACAGGACTCACACACGATGAAAAAGGCTATCCAGATACAACCGCGGAGACGCAAGAAAAACTGATCAGACGATTGAATGATAAGATTCGAAAACACAAGGATAACATCGTTGATGTAGAAGAGCAACACATGAAAGACGCAAAGATCGCAGTTGTCTCTTATGGACAGGTTTCTCGATCCGCAAAGAGAGCCGTAAAAATAGCTAGAGAAAACGGAGTCAAAGTTGGAAGCATCAAACTTATCACCATCTGGCCTTTCGCAGAGAAAGTCATACGAAAGTGGGCGAAGCAGGTGGATGTGTTCATCGTTCCGGAGTTGAATTACGGCCAAATCTATCTGCAGGTGATGAGGGAAGCAGCAGGAGATGCTGAAACCTATTTGGTTCCAAGAATGGGAGGGCGACTATTCACGCCTCTAGAGATCTATCAGGAGATTAAAAAGGTGAACGAAAAATGAGCCAAAAGATAACAAGAGAGGAAACGCAACAAGAGCTGCATCCTATGGATCGGTGGCTCAGATCTGAGCGATTGCCTCATATCTGGTGTGCAGGATGTGGTATTGGACCTACATTATATGCTTGGTCCCGAGCACTAGACAATGTTGGAATACGTAAGGAAAAAGTGGTCTATGTATCTGGAATAGGCTGCTGCGGTAGAGGATCTGGCTATCTAGACGTAGACGGTTTTCATACCACCCATGGCAGAGCAATCCCATTTGCTGTTGGAATTAAGCTTGTCAAACCGGAGCTGTGTGTGAACGTGATATCAGGAGATGGTGATCTCTTTTCCATCGGTGGCAACCATTTCATTCATGCATGTAGAAGAAACGTAGATTTACTGGTCATTTGCACTAACAACTTTACTTATGGCATGACAGGCGGTCAGCTTGCACCGACTACTTTACGAGGAGATTACTCAACTACTACTCCATATGGGAATATTGAGTATCCCTTCAACACACCACATCTTGCGGATGCCTCAGGAGCGGTGTACATCGCAAGATGGACAAGCATCCACGTAAGACAATTAGAAAAATCCATCACTGAAGCACTAAGAATGAAAGGTCTTCGATATATTGAGGTTCTTTCGCCGTGTCCAGTAAACTACGGAAGACGGAATAAACTTCGGGAAGTGGATGACATTGCGAAATGGTTTTTACAATCTTTCGAAATCAGAAATGGAGCAAATACGAGCGAGGTTCAGATTGAGAAGGAGAAGCCCTTGATTCTTGGAAACTTCGTCAAGCGAGAGGGTAAACTGTCATACTACGAGGAACTAAAAAAACTGGAAGAAAAAGTGAAGAGAACTACAGAGAAGGCGAAAGCATGAAATCAGAAGCTAGAAGGGAAATCATGTTTGGCGGATTTGGAGGTCAAGGGATCGTGACAGCTGGTTACATCACCGGTCAGGCGGCTGTTGTCTACGATAACAAAGAAGCTACCTTTACACAGGTTTACGGGCCTGAAGCTAGAGGCTCGGCTTGCTCCAGCGGAGTTGTAATCAGCCAAGACGAGATCAGCTATCCTTATCTCCTTAACCCTGAAGTTATGGTAATCATGAGTCAAGAAGCATACGATAAATTTCTGCCTAGGCTTAAACTAGGAGGAGTGCTGATTATTGACAGCACTATCGTCAAACCTGACAAGCTGGTGGAGAAATATCGTCTTTACAAGGTGCCAGCTACTGAATTGGCCGAAAAGTTGGGAAAGAGGATTGTCGCAAATGTTATCATACTTGGCTTTGTTGGGAAAATCTGGGATGCAGTGAGTGTTGAGGCGCTTCAAAAGGCAGTTAAGGCTAGGGTTCCTGAAAGGTACTTGGATTTGAATCTCAATGCGTTTCAAACGGGAGTCAAGCTCGCAGAAAAGACATTAAAAGAGAACAATCTGGACGGATCAATTTGAATGAGAACAGTCTCTCAGACGAGGGATCACTTTGAGAGCAAATGTGATGAAACACCAGCTTGACAAGAAACTTGTTTTGGAGAGAAAAACACTAGTAAAGCGACACGTTCTCACATTAGATGCAAACCAATGCGTCGGGTGCGGAATTTGTGAGGCCATATGTCCTAAGGAGTCCCCAAAACTCTCTTCTCCTGTTACACAAGATGGGAGATTGTTACAGAAACCACAAGTCGACTTTGAAGCGGATAAATGCATATTCTGTGGTGAATGCGTTGATCTCTGTCCAACAAATGCTATCAGATTAGAAATAAACGGCGAACCAAGGATTCCGGTAATTGAATTTGAAGCCTTTCCCATTCTCAGGAAGGTAATTGCCATTGATGCAAAAAAATGCTGGTATGGCGCCATAGCAGCTGATTGTGAAATTAAATGTCAAGAAGAGTGCCCAACAGATGCCATAGATGTGACGGTTCAAAATATGGGAAAAGAATCAGCAGGGAGAATAGTTGATTTCAAAGTGCTTGAAGAAGAATGTATCTTCTGCAAAAAGTGTGAAAGTGCATGCCCGGAGGATGCGATCTCCGTTATAAAACCGTTTAGAGGCTCTCTTCAGTTGGACACAAATCTATGCCCAGAGGGATGTCAGATCTGCGCTGATATTTGTCCAACTGAAGCTCTCTCAATAGGCGAGAACAAGAAACTAGTGATTACGGAAGAGTTCTGCATTTATTGTGGAACCTGCCAACAGGTTTGTCCAGAGAAAGCGATAAAAGTTGACAGAACAGAAGTCCTGCATACGGATGTAAAATCAGGGGCGTGGATTAAAGCGTTAGAGAAACTGACTTCATATGGTTTCGTAGCTAAAGAAATAGGCTCTAAATCCGAAAAGAAGAGACGCGAACGCATCAAAAACCTTGTCGGTTCTTGAGGCAGACCCTTGAAAGTCTGGGGGAAGTATGTTCTATGCCGAGATTAGAGAACGTAAAGGAAATCTAACAGGCCAGCGGTATATTAGATTTTTAAATACTAATACTGATTCAGAGGATGACTTTTTTGAATCAATTATAGCTGTTGTTTGTATCTTAGGCGGCTTATCCTTTCTTGGACGCATATTTAGTAATAAAAATAGAAGAAACGATCATATTTTCTGAAGAGCATGTTGTTCCCCTAATAGAATAAGGGGGATGAAAAATGAAGAAAGATACCTAAAAAACAAACGAAGCTGTTTTTGGTCAAGGTTTTTCAAAAAAACTTCAAGGGAGTTCAAATCTCCTCACCCCCACTACAACTGAACTCGCCCCTAAAACCGACCTATCTGATTTTGCGTTGTGGTTGAAGAGGAAACATAATCTGCAAGAAAGCACCATAGCGGTGAAAATAAGGAAACTGAAGGCTCTACGAAGAAAAGTGAACCTTTGGAATGTTGAGTCCGTTCGCAACTACATTCAAGACGCACCGTTTAAAGGCGGATACAAGAATAGTCTTGGATACGTTTACGCTGATTGGTGCGAATTTCAAGGCTTTGAATATAAACATCTCAGACTTCATACAGAAAAAAGCTTACCGTACATTCCTTTGGAAAGAGAAATTGACCAACTCATAGGAGTATTCAGCCACAGTAAGTATGGTGCTATGTTGCAACTGTTGAAGGAGACCGCTTTTAGACCTATAGAAGCTATGAGGTTGACACCAGACGATTTCAATCTTGAATGTCAAATTGTAACTTTGAATAAACCTGCGAAGAGAAGTAATCTTGGACAGGTAAAAATGAGTAATAAGAACAACATAGACTTTATTGACTAAAACGAACTAATCGAACCAAACAATCAAAAAACAGTTCAAAAAAAGAAAACATACTGAAAAATAAAGTATTTTATCAGAAAAATAATCAAGTATACCTATTAGGTCCATGAACGTTCTTAGCAATAATTATAAAAATTTGCTAGAACTATTTTCTTTTGAGGGTGGGTCTGTTAGCTACTTGGAGAGATACTTTTGAGGTTGCATTGAAAGAAATTGGAGACATTTCAGGGTTCACAGTTTTTGATGCAGGTCCTGAAGGTTATGCTTCACGTGTTCTTGCTCAAAGAATTGGTGATGGCCGAATCATTGGTGTAAATCTGTGGCTTGGCTTTTACAAGGCGGTCAAGAAGATGGTTGGTGCTAAGTTGATGAAAAAGCTTGTCTTAATTTATGATGATATGAAGAGAATGAATTATATCAAAGACAGTTTCTTTGACCTTGTGGTTTCATATGAAACTATGGCTTCTATTGAAAGAGAGACGCCTAAAAGCACTTTACCTATTCTCAGGCAATTTTATAGAATCTTGAAGCAAAATGGTAGATTTTTAGCCGTCGAGAATCTTCCAGTGAACGAAGTCAAACCAATTGACGAAGCACAAGCGTTACAAATTAAAAGTATTAAAATCCTAAATAAACTCGTTCCGATCAAAATTTCTTATAATGTTCTTCAACTCAGTAAAATGTTAAGACAAGTAGGTTTTGAGAATATCGATTGGAAACTGGTTAGTGAAGGAGATATAGTTTCATCTAATGGTGTAATAAGAGAGATTGAGGGTTTGAAGAGTCTAGTGAATGAAGTCATCAAGAATCAGGGAGAGAGGGAAGAATATTTTAATGAAATCCAAGAAATTGATAAACAAGTTAAAAAAATAGGATTACGAACCTTACCATACTACGCTTTGTATGCTAGAAAAATAAGTTAACTGCAAACCTATGTACCTTAGAAAGAAGAATGAATGTAACGAGAATCAACAAAAATATAAAAAATTAAAAAAGAGAGGAACTTTGAATATCTATACAATTTTTTAATTGGCTGGTTGAAGATTCTTAAATGAGTACGTATGACCGTCATCCTGACGAGTCCAATTCCACCCACGCGTCTCTTTTACTGCTATTATATATTCTCCAATTTCTGTTGTATCAATGTATATAGCGTGTCTGCCAGCTTTATTACCTATATTTTAAGCATTCTTAATACCAAATCCGTTTGTGAGCCTTATTCACTTTCATCAGACTGTTCTAGATTTGGATTTTTTACAAGTCCCTTCTTGTTTGTAGGTGCTGCCATGACAAGTATCGTGCTAAATAACTTGCTTGCAATAACAAACGTTGATAATACAGAAAAAACGTAATCCTTTAGAAAGTGTACGTTAAGTTCAGTATCTAAGATTATAATCCTTCTATATTTGTAATTCTGACCAACAATCGTCACATTTTTCATATGTCGATGCGGCCATTGAATGTAGTATTTGTCCGTCATATGTTATTTTACATTTACTTGGAACGGGGTGTTTATGCACCTTCCTATTTTTCACAAAATATTGAACCATTTTTTCACCTCCACTAAAGTTTTATGTGGTATCATACCAAATAAAATAAACAATACTGAGTACAATATTGTATGATTATATGATGTAACACTTTATAAAGTATTATTATAGTACTATAAAATAAAGTATATGACGCGTATAAACCCCTTATTTTATCTTAAATTAAAGTTTGAACCGTTGTTAAATAATCCTACAATACCAATCTCTTAATTTATCTTTTAAAAAAAATCTTACTTAATTTTAAGCTAAGATAAGAGAACAACGAACAAAAATATTATACTTAAACACTAAATCTTTGCATCTATTATTTCAAATAATTTAATCTTGCTAATCTACTTGCTAGCATACGTTAATCTTTAATGATATTTAATATTATTATTTATTATATGAGGACAGAAAATGTCGAAGATAAAATTTGGAGTAAATATCGATGAAGCCCCAGAGATGTTATGGCATGCTGACTATAACGCTACGAAAAACATGGCTCAACAAGCAGAACTGTTGGGTTACACGTCTCTATGGGTAATGGATCATTTTTATTGGGGAAAAGGCCCCAGAGCGTTGGGTGGTGAAGGTACTGTTTTTGAACCTTGGACTCTGCTCTCTGCACTAGCAATAGAAACGGATAAGATGAAGCTGGGTGTTATGGTCTCATGTAATTCTTTTCGCCATCCTTCTATAATTGCTAAAGTAGCGGCAACAATAGACGTAATCTCAAATGGAAGAGTTATCTTTGGGTACGGTGCTGGTTGGTTTCAGGAGGAGTATGATGCATTTGGGTTTCCATTTCTTTCTCCATCCGTTAGATTAAATCAGATGAAAGAAGCTATCATTGTGATTAAGAAGCTCTGGACAGAAAAGAGAACTACTTTCCACGGAAAATATTACAATCTTCAAAACGCTCCGGGTAATCCTAAGCCTATTCAGAAACCTTATCCTCCAATTATGATAGGTGGCGGTGGGGAGAAGCTAACTCTGCGAATAGTTGCTGAATTGGCCGATATGTGGAATCTCTATGGCGTTCCAATAGAGATCTACAAGCGGAAGGTGGATATTTTAACGACGTATTGTGATGCACTTGGAAAAAAGATAACGGATATCGAGCTAACTTGGACAGGAAATTTAACTTTAGCGAATGATGCGAAACAACTACAGAAAAAGATTGATCGATATATTAAAGAAAACCGAATTTACTCTGTACCAAACATTATAGCTTCTACCTACGATGATTGTATTGAGAAGTTACAGCAATTCGTTGATATTGGTTGTACGCATTTTATCTTTAATCTACAAACTTTCAACGAGGACAAGGAAGCTTTCATGGAAAAAATTGCTCCATCTTTCTAAAGTTTTATTGTTCATTTTTTTTATTCATAATCAATGGGATATTATTTTCTCGAAGCTCATGATTATTAAATCAATGAAAAGAGGAGAATTCGTGGGAAAATCTACTAAATGAGCACCCGGTTTATAGAGATTTTCTTCTGTTGCTCAATAATAGATCTTATGAGTGCCGTTTGCATCTTTCACTAACTTCTTTATTTCTTCTAAAGTGTAATTTCCCTTTTCCTCAAAATACTAGAGACAATTTTAATGTTCAATATTCAATCTTTTTTTCAGGGAATAGGTAACCAAACCGGTCTCTTGAGATTATACCATGCAGTTATGTTTCTATCTCTAGATCTTTTTTTATTATCTTAAAAGGAAAGATTCTGTATAATTGTGCTTGTTATTCATGGATTGAGTACGTAATTATTAAGAACATAAGAATAAAAAGGGATTAATAGAAGCTAAACTATTTAATGAAACGTGATTGATTTGATAAAAAACGATTTACGGTTAGCTGCGATGCATAGGATAATTAAAAAGGCTGGTGCTGAAAGGGTAAGTGATAGTGCTCTCAAGGAACTTAGAATTGCTTTAGAGGATGTTGGATTAAAAATCGCCATGGAAGCTTTAGATTTTACTACACATGCCCATCGGAAAACTGTTAGAGTGGAGGATATTCAAATCGCTGTAAGAAAAGTACTAAAAAAATAAAAAATCCGTCCTTTTTTATGCCATTTAGCCTATTATCTTATTTGTTTTCAAGAGTTACATGTTTTAGTATGTTCGCTGCTAACGTTACTTCAATTAGTAAGCGGGTGCGGCTAATTTATTCCCATTTTTTGGATGTTAAATAATTCATTGACGCTTGTCAAATAATAAAATGATTCTCATTTATCAACCTAAGAACTTCATTGCAGTAGTTTTCTTCAGAAGAGTAGGATAATGAAATCAGAAACGTACCTTAAATAATTCTTAATATTCATTTTAAAATAAAGTTGGACAAACATATCTAATACTGATTCTTCTATGAAAGAAATTACTTTAGTCTACATTGTCTTGATATGTGTTATTTAGATTAATATTGTCAACTGTAATCTGTGGAATACCCTAAGCAATATCTCAATATATCTTCTCTACCTTTTTTACACATTATTTATACATTTATAATACAATTATCACATTCTATAAACGGTTATATTTCATAAAAAAGCGTATAAGATCTATTGAATTCCGCCTCAGATTACTTATATAGATGATTAACAAATGCTTGGTAACTTGACAAACACTATTCGCCCCAGCTCCGAGGAAGACGTGATTCCTTTAGTTTTAATTAAACTCGAACATGCCCTAGTCAACTTAAAAGATATCGGTGAGGGCCTTAGAAGAGAAGACAATTCACTATTCGATAAATGTATTGAAGCTCGGGTAGAGGGAGATAACATTCATGCAATGATGTACGCAAATGAATGTGTCGAAATTAGAAAGTTAGCTCAACTTATAGTCAGCAGTCAATACGCTTTGGAACAGATGATGTTGAGGCTTCAGACAGTTACAAAACTTAGTAGAATAATGATAACCATGTCACCAGTCGTCGGAGTTCTGAAGGAGACGAGAAGTAGGCTTATCGGTATTGTCCCCTCTGTTGCAAGTAGTCTAACTGAGGTTAACCAGCTTCTGGATCAGAATCTTAAGGATATGGGTACGACCACGGTGCAAGTTACTCCAAGAATAACTTGTAGCGAAGATGCTATGAAGATTTTGGAAGAAGCAAATTTGGCAGCTGAACAGAGTATACGTGAGAAATTTCCAAATATACCTGAAGATCTTTCCGGTAGTATGATTAAGAAACCTTCTATGTCACTAAAAGAGAAAGTGTAATCTCCACAATTCATTATTCTTATGAATCTTTTCCTAAGATTGTACTTTTATGAGAACAAAACCTTGAGAGACTCATTAAAGATAGATTGATCTTTGTAAGAACTTCTCTAATGTGGATGAGCTATTATCTATTCCTTTTTTGGAATAACGGTTGTCTCAATTTTTATTCTCTTATTTGGTTTAGCAACTTGAAACACCAATTAAGACACCTTATCATTCATCCACTCAATGTGATAAAAAATCAACAGGGTTATACTAACTGAATACTCTATAACTTTTTTTTAAGTTTGGAAAAATAGAAATTTATTGATTTAGAAAAATATAAACTTAATAAAAATAGCACTATTAGAATGGATGAAACGAGGGTTTCTGATGGGAATCTGAAGGCTCCGATAACAGTAAAGGACACTTCACTACTAATTGCTCCTTCCATCGTTTCGTCTCCTTCCCATGAGGCTGTAACTTCCCAAACGCCCTTTTCATCTGAATCAATTATATCCGAGTAATCGCCCTCAGAATCTGTTTCTACTCTATTAATCCGAACTGTCCCTTCGGGCTTTGAATAATTTAGGATAATAATCGCCCCATGTATATTTGGTGTTATACGTCCAGAAACGGTAATCGATTCATCTTCGTTTACTGTTAAAGCAGATAACTCACAAGAGATGAAACTTGAGGTTTTTGAAACAGTGAAAATCATTTCTGTACTCGTTGAACTTTTATATGTTACGTTTCCTTCCCAATATACTTTAACTGACCAGGAACCGACAGCAAATGTTATAAACGTATCATTAAAAAATCCATATGAGTTTAAACCCGTCTCTCTACTCAACTTCTCTCCACCCGATATTTGGGGTGTAGTATATATTATGGTCACGTTTTCTTTGGTGATGGAAAGAGAACCGGATACTGAAATAAGAGAACCGGATACTGAAATAGCGTTGCCTAATGCAATATTTATTGGATTAGCTGTAAAGGAAATTATACTCTCCTCTTTCTCTAAAAATATGATATTTATTTCCTCTATACCTATATTTCCCGCAGAATCTATAACTTTCAGCGTCACCACGTATGTATATGCGGTAGGTAGAGGTGGTATGTGTGTGTAGCTTATTCTCATATCTTCGCTGCTTGTTCCGTCACCAAAAGTCCACTCAAACTGAAGATTTTCAATACTATCAACATTGTCACTGGAATCGCTGGCATCGTAAGTTATTGCTGTTCCGGGTTCTACTCTATAGGTTATTAGACCACTTTCTGATGGAATACGAAGCTTGTTAATATAAGCATCGGCTATGGGGAGTTCCGTATCATTTACTGTAATTGTGACATTATCAGTATCCCAGTTACCTCCCCAGTCTGTTACATTGAGCATTACGTTGTATACTTCTACTGTTTCAAAAATATAGGTTGGGTTTACCCCTGTCAAAATTTGAGGTGTAACATCTGTAAACATCCAAGTATAATTTGCAATACCTATATTATCTGTTGATCTTGAGCCATTAAAGTACGTAAGTTCGCCTTGCCCTACCTCTTCATCAAGACCGGCATCGGCCGTGGGATCTATATCATCATGAACGATGGCCACTTCGTTTGTATCAAGATAAAGGTTTCCATTTGCACCTCCAATAGCGAATATCCTGTTCCCTACCGTAGCTCCTCCAAGTTCCCCTCTACTGGTAGGCATTGGATCTTCATTTTCCCAAATATTAGTAGATGTGCTGAAACTGTACACTGTCTGATAGAAGGGCCCTGTATTATTAACATAGTTTGCACTCCCTCCTAAGACATATATCTTTCCAAGTGGACCTAAGATTATACCGAACTGACATAGAGGTGACGGTAAGGCTGTTTTTGTCGTCCACGTATTCGTAACTGGATTATACATCTCAACTGTTGAAAGCGCTTTCTGTTCATCAAGTGAGTATCCACCAATGGCATAGATTAATCCATCTTCACCCTTGATAACCCCCAATCCCAATCTTGGAGTAGGCATAGTGCTTCCAAAACTCCACGTATCAGAAGTAGGATTGTATACTTGTACAAGATCTGATCCACCTAATCCACCAATGACATAGATGTTTCCATCTTCCCCCGTCGCTGCATCAGCTGCCCATACTGATTTAGGTATATTGGTTTTAAGTGTCCACGTATTTGTAGTTGGGTTATAAGCTTGTACAGAATTCTGACCTAAACCAGCACCACTGATTACATACAATATACCATCTAAGCCTTTGGCACCCGCTGCTCCAGCTGCCGCATTAGGTAATGGAGCTCCTGTAATCCAGCTATTTGTCATGGGATCATAAATTTCCATACTCGCTAAAGCCATTCCATTTGTTCTATCAACCCCCCCGATTACATAAATTAACTCATCTTCTACAAGAACAACTGATTGCCCTCTTGGAATCAGCATTTTTTCTTTAGCAATCCAAAAACTTATTGTTGCATTTACCCGTCCAATTTGAACCGAAAAAATAATTGCAAAAATAAATAAGATGCATGTTACTCGTCTAACAGATAAGAGCCTTTTTAAGGGCTTCATAATATCAACTTATTTCCCTTTATTTACTATTTTAAGGATTAAATTATACCTTGGATGTAAAATGAATTTTTAATCCTTTATATAAGAAGAATTTTAATTCTATTTGAATCTTTATACTGGGAATATTCTCATCCACTCTTTTCCAAAAAAAGAGAAGATGTTTTCACTGTTTTGACGTATGTGGTCTCTATCGGTACAACATTACCATACTTTTGAGAAAGATCTAAATTATAAACATCTTTCTCTTTTGAAATATATAATCAAAGAGTGAATAAAATTGGCGTCTATATGGGTAGAATTCGTTGGAATATTACAAAATGAAACCGGTAGGAAGAAATTACAGATTATCTTCGATGCACCAATTACGGTTTCTACAATGATTAAGAGACTAAAAACAAGCTTCAAATTAAAAGAGAAATTCTTACTTGAATATGAAACGGGACGTTTAAGACAGAACATCCTAACTTTAGTTAATGGTAAAGAGATAAATGTGTTAGACGGTCTCGAAACAAAATTGAAAAATGACGACGTTGTAACTATTATACATATTTCTCACGGTGGATGATCATTTCACAACAACGATTTTAAATTCAGTCTTAAACACATTTTCAAATTTCTTTCGTCTCATTTACCTGTATAACTCTGTCAACAACTTACTCATTGTTCATCAGTTCTATTCAGTTCATAAATTCCATCTATCTTAACAAAGTCTTTGTATAACTCAACTTTTAAGCACATATCTATACTTAAAACCATCAAAACGGTAACGGAATTCTAAACTATTTTAGAGATGTAACTCCAGATATGTTCCGCGATCTCTTTTATAGATCCTTTTCCATCGATTACTTTCCACCCAAACTGTTTAGCTAAGTTCAGGTAAGCTTTCCTAACCCTATCTTGGAACAATTCATCCTCTTCATATAGATCTTTCGCTTTCTCTCTTCTATGCGCTGTATCCACGGGAATATCGATTACTATTACAACATCAGCGATGGGTAGACCCTTCTCAAGTTTTAACATCCATTCCAACTCTAGATTATTCGCTAAACCATATGCAATACCAGAAGGGATATACCTATCCGCAATCACAATCTTTCCCTCTTTCAGCCAATTGCATATGTCTTTTGCTCTTTCCCATCTGTTAGCAACATATAGTAACTGTCTAATCTCTGGCCTAAATTTTATTCTACCACGAAGGAACTTGTTAATCTCTTTTCCTAGTGGTGTTTTATAATCTGGGAAAGTAATATGTTCAACACGCCTTCCAATTTTCCGTAATCTCTCTAAAAGTAACATTGAATGAGTTCTCTTACCTGATCTATCAATTCCTTCTATGGCTATTAATGACACAACATTACCCTCAATTAACAAATGTACATGATCTTAATTATACTATTCATTAACTTTTTTCATTTTTAGAAAAAGAAAACAATTTTTTAACAAAATATACCATCTACCATAAGCTGTAATAGATTTATCAACTGAAATCTGCTATTTATTCATAATTTTTTTAATAAAATATATGCCCATTTTTATCATAGAGATGATTTATGCGCTGCTTAAAGTAAATGATGATTACTTCTTATTTTTTATTCATTACCTCTTTTACAAAATAGACTTAAAGGAATAAACAAAGTAAAAATACATCTGATATTAAAGAATAAAGGGGTTATTTGATGATTAAAAGTATTGGTGAGATCCGAGACCCAATCCACGGATACATCTTTATGACTTCTATTGAGAAGGAACTTATTGACTCTAAACCTCTACAGAGATTAAGACGTATTAAACAGCTCTCGGGTGCTTTTCTAACATATCCTGGCGCAGAGCATTCAAGATTTTCCCACTCTTTGGGTGTTATGCATTTAGCAGGGCTTCTAGGAAACCATTTTACGAAGTTGTCTTACATTGATGAAGAAGATGTCCAGAAAATTCGAATAGCTGGACTCTTACACGACATTGGTCATGGACCATTCTCCCATATGTATGAAGAAATCCTAGGGAAATATCGTAACATGACCCATGAAGATGTCACCCAATGGCTTATTAAAAACACTGAGTTGAAGGATATTCTCACAAAATATGGTTATTCAACACAAGACCTCTCTAAACTCGCTGTCGGAAAACTTGAAAAACCAGACAAAAGGTTCCTCAATCAAATTATTGCAAGTCAATTTAACGCTGATACTATGGATTACCTCATCAGGGACTCGCACTTTGCGGGTGTCGAATATGGTAAAATAGACGTTCATCGTTTAATAAATTCCATCGATGTTTTCGATAATACGCTCGCTATGAATATTGATGCACTCTATGCCTTAGAATCATTTGTAATAGCTAGATATGAGATGTTTAAAGCTGTTTATTTTCATCGAACCGTAAGAGCCGCGGAAATAATGCTCGTTCGTGCCATGGATTATGCTAACGATCAACTTGAATTGACTTCCTTTCAAAAACCTGACGATTATCTAAAACTGGTGGACGCTAATGTCCTCTCCAGATTACTATCTCTCAAACCATTAAGAACAAAAAAAATACGAATTAGCCAAGAATTAGCTGAATTATACTTAAATAGAAAACTCCTAAAATGTGTACACACAACCATCATCCATCACAAAAATGATTTCTACACAAATCTAATGAGTCGAGATGAAATTAGAAATCAGATAATTGAAGAGATTGGTGAAAAATCGGGAGTAGATCCGTATTATATTTTAATTGATGTACCAACGGTTCCTTCTGTTCCATATTATCCATTACTTGGGAAACCATCTGAGATCCCTGTTTTTCAAAGCCTTCCAGATGGTTCTAAAGAACGACGCACATTATCAGAATATTCACCCATTATTGATGCCCTGGTTGGTTATATGGATATTATACGAATTTACACTACTCCAAAGTTTAGAAATAAAGTTAGAGACGGTGTAGCTGAAATCTTTGGAAAACAACCCTTTTCAACTAAAATATCCATGTAATTTCTATAAAATGTAATCCAACCGTGTTATGACATTTAGTTTCTAAAATAAAATTTACTCACACAAATAATATTAAACTTCACTCCCCCAGAAAAAAATTTTTATTACCAAGATTTAAAGACAAATATAAAACGATACTTACCCCTACTTTTTTTCTACAATAGTTTTTTAATAACTAAGTTTTTTCTATCTTAACGTTTAAAACACTAGAAAAATCTATTACTGCTTATACCCATTAATACTTGATACAAATGTCTTTAGAAGGATTCACTGTGTATAAACGGCGAGAGTTTTGTAACGATGTTAAATATTCCACACAAACAAAGTTAAACAAGTTGAATATCACATCCAAATCATACGAATTCACTAGACAAAGCTGTCGAACTCACTGTAAATTTACAACTTGGCAATTTCATCACTGGCTTATAGAAAAAGGTTATTTGATTCTAAAACCAATGAAATAGATGTGAATTAAATGGTTTGGGGAATAAGAAATAGATTAGCTCAACTAATTCAGAAGGATGGACGAGTTTTATTTTTACCTATTGATCATGGATATTTCCAAGGACCAACTCATAAACTTGAAAAACCAGGTGAAACCATTAAACCTCTTCTTCCATATGCGGATGCTATAATGTTGACGCGGGGAATACTTAGAACGTGTGTTGATCCAAAAATTAAAAAACCGATAATTCTGAGAGTTTCGGGAGGTTCAAGTGTTGTTGGAGACGATCTATCTAATGAAGATCGAATAACATCAATTCGTGAAATTATTAGACTTAATGCAAGTGCTGTCTCAATGTCCATTTTTATAGGAAGCAAGTATGAACACCAAACATTGATAAATCTTGCAAAACTTGTAGATGAATGCGAAGATTACGGGATCCCTGTTATGGCAGTAACTGCTGTAGGAAGAGAACTTGAAAAAAGGAAAGCTAGATTCCTAGCTCTATGTTGCAGAATAGCTGCTGAAATAGGTGCAAGAGTAGTTAAAACTTACTATTGCACTGAAAACTTTCATAAGGTTGTTGAAGGTTGCCCAGTACCTGTTGTAATTGCTGGTGGACCGAGAGTTGATTCCGAGATGGAAGTTTTCAACTTTATCTATGATGCTCTACAAAACGGTGCGATAGGGATAAACCTTGGAAGAAATGTATGGCAATCACAATATCCCGTAGCTATGATACGCTCTTTGAGAGCGATAATTCACGAAAACTATACCCCCAAAGAAGCTCAAAATCTCTTTAATAAAAATAAAACAGTAAAAGACTAACTCATCCCTTAAATTGGTGACATTTTGCTTGTTGCTGTTTACTATAATAATTCCGATATAAGACTACAAGAAATTTCCAAGCCAGAAATAACTGCAGACGAAATATTAGTACGCGTTATGGCTTGCGGAATATGTGGAAGCGACGTGACGGAATGGTATAGACTTCCAAGTTCTCCGAGAATCTTGGGTCATGAAGCAACAGGTACTATAGAAGAGATTGGAAAAAACATTACAACATCTAAGATTGGAGACCGGGTTTTCATCTCACACCATGTTCCTTGTAACAAATGTAGATATTGTTTAAGAGGTCACCATACAGCCTGTGAAACTCTTCATACAACAAACTACTACCCCGGAGGCTTTTCTCAGTACATCAGTGTACAAAAAATTATTGTAAAATCTGGAGTATACAAACTTCCCCAAAATATGTCATATGTTGACGGAACTTTCATTGAACCTTTAGGATGCGTCGTTAGAGGTCAAAGGTTATCTTCTGTTAATGAAGGCGATACAGTATTCATAATTGGAGCTGGAATCTCTGGAATACTCCACATACAATTAGCGAAACTTATGGGGGTTCGTAACATTATCGCAGCTGATATAAACCCATATCGCTTACAGTTAGCTAAAAAATTTGGTGCCAATAGTATCATAGATGCAAGAACAAACATTCAAAGAAAATTGAGAAAAAAAAATAGTGGAAGACTAGCCGATAAGACAATCGTTTGTACGGGTGCGAGACAAGCATGTTTATCAGCTTTAAACTGTGTGGATAGAGGTGGAACTATCTTATTTTTTGCTGTACCTCCGCCTACAGTTAAAATTCCAACCCCCATTACCGAGTTCTGGAAGAATGAAATAACAGTAATGACTTCTTATGGAGCAGCTCCAATAGACTTGAGAGAATCTATGGGAATTCTAACTCATAAAAAGATTAATGTTGCAGACATGATTACTCATAAGTTTCCCCTCAATGAAATAAGTAAAGGTTTTCAACTTGTAGCAAATCCACATGAATCATTAAAGATAATTATTGAACCGAACAGAGTTTAATTTCCATCCGTTTTTTAATGACCATAAATTATTTTTTCACAAGTATTCTCCTTCATATTTGGATGAATAAGATAACCATTATCCCCTTTTTTACAGTATAATTAAGAGAATCTTTAAATCAATCTTTTTCTGTAAAATAATTCTTTCTGGTAAGCATGTACTAATTCTCTCATTTTATTCTTAGACACGGTCTTCATTCAACTAAAACATCGTAAAATAATGATAAACACCTCAGTATATACACTAACACAGTTTTATACTTCCATATGAAACTGAAACGCTTTATTTCACCCCTAATATAATTAATTAAAAAGTGATTCTTTTGATAGAGATTGATGGTAACAAGAAAAGTGGCAGTGGTACTATACTCCGCCTTTCCATCTCTCTGGCAAGTATACTTGGAGAAGAACTCCACATCTATAATATTCGTAAAAGAAGACGTTTACCCGGATTACGTCCACAACATCTTGAATCCGTACTTCTGGCTGCTAAACTATGTAACGCAAAGGTTAAAGGTGCTCACTTAGGTTCAGAGGAACTTTGGTTTAACCCTTCAGAAATTATTGGGGGTAAAATTGAGGCACAGATTGGAACAGCTGGAAGTATACCAATGTTATTGATGACAATATTACCTATTTGTGCTTTTGCAAAACAAAAAACCCACATCCATGTTGATAAAGGTGGTACATCTGTTCGGTACTCACCAACCATAAACTACTTACAGTATATACTTTTACCAACACTCGAAAAAATGGGCTTAAAAACCGGCTTGACGATTCATAAATATGGTTATTACCCAAAAGGTATGGGTGAAATTTCTCTTGTGGTTCAACCATGTAAAAAACTATCTCCGCTACACCTCCCACAATTTGGAAAAAAAATTCATACGAATGGGCTCTCCGTTTGTACTTTCTTAAAAAATAGAAAAGTGGCTGATCGACAAGCAAAAGCAGCTACCAAACATCTTAAAGACCATGGCTATGACGTACAAATTAAAGTAGTATATGATTCATCCAACCCCTATCAGAAAGGTAGCTCTATTGTATTATTTACGCAAACAGATTGTGGAGTACTCTTAGGGACAGACGAAATCGGTGGACTTGGTAAGTCCAGCGAGATTGTTGGTAATAATGCAGCAAAAAAACTTTTAAAGGAACTAAAAGCTCAAGCCACAGTTGATATAAATCTCGCTGATATGCTTATCCCATACATTGCATTAGCTGAAGGTAACTCCATATTTTTAACACGTTCAATGACAGAGCATCTATCTACAAACATTTGGCTAACACAAAAACTTCTCAATGTTAATTTTCAAATTAAAAAGAGTGGAAAACTTTATCGGATTGAGAAACGCCTCTCCTAGAAAACATTCCTTCTTTGAGAAATAGCTAATGCATCCCTTTTTAGTCAATCTTAATTAGATTATATGTTGACAATACTAGTTTATACTGATCTTGAAGATGGATAAGAGTACAATAATACTTTAAAGATACTTTTCATTATCCTTTATTATGATAAGCAATGATTAAGAACGTTTAAATTTTAAATAATTATGGAAAAGGCTTATCATTATTGAATAATAATTTGTACTGATGGAGTGTTAACGATATGGTCGATTTGAGAAATTTTTTATCTAAACTAGATCAATCAAAAGAACTTATACGTATTAGTGAACCCCTATCAAAGAAATATGAGATTCCTGCAATATTAAAAAGCGTTGATGCAGACTCGGCAGTTTTATTTGAAAAAGTAGACGGTCATAACGTTCCAGTAGTGGGTGGAATATGTGCTACTAGAGAACGAATTTGTAAAGCTTTAAAAATTGATGCCACAAATTTGTATCCTCACTTACTAGCAGCTATTCGAAATCCTCTTCGATCAAAGATATGTGACGATGGACCCGTTAAAGAAGTACAAGAAAAACCAATACTCAGTAAGATTCCCATATTAACCCATTATGAGCGAGATCCCGGACCTTACCTCACAGCCGCCATAGTTTCAGCTCGTAGCCCAGATGGAACCATAGAAAACGTTTCTATCCACCGTATGCAAGTTTTGGATAATACTCACCTCGCGATAAGAATTGTTCCACGACATCTTTACAAATTATGCCAGATAACCCGGGAGACTAAAAATAAATTAGATATAAGCATCTCAATAGGTCTCAACCCAACAATATTATTAGCTGCGTCATCTTCAGCCCCATTTGGAGTTAGTGAATTTGATATAGCTAACACTCTGATGAATGGAAAACTCAATTTAATTAAGTGCGATCATGTGGATGCTTATGCCCCTGCAGATGCCGAGTTAATATTGGAAGGTAGGATTCTTTTAGATGAGGAAACCCTGGAAGGACCTTTTGTAGATGTTACTTCTACTTACGATATTCAGAGAAAACAACCAATAATTGAAGTGGTGGGCGTTATGAGACGAGAGAAGTACATATATCAAGCCCTACTTCCTGCTGGTTCAGAACATCGTTTACTTATGGGTATGCCTCAAGAAGTTAGAATATGGGAATACTCGAAAAACGTTGTTCCATCGATTAAAGCCGTCAATATGACTCTGGGCGGTTGTGGTTGGCTTCATTGCGTTGTAAGTTTTAAAAAGTTTAGAGAAGGAGATGGAAAAAACGTTTTGATGGCAATTTTCGCTGCGAATCCAAGCATCAAACACGCTACTGTTGTCGACTCGGATATTGATGTTTACGATATAAACCAGGTGGAATGGGCAATAGCTACACGGTTTAGAGGCGATAGAGATCTCTTGATTGTCCCTAATGTTCGTGTTTCTAGTTTAGACCCAACCGCCGATCAAGAACTTGAGTTAGGTTGTAAAGTTGGTGTAGATGCTACAAAAACCCTTTCCAAACACAAGGATCTATTTGAAAGAGCGAAGATCCCGAGAAATACCAAAGTAGATCGCGTGTTGAAGAGCATAGCTCAGAATAATTATGCGTAACAGTCTTACTATTGTCCCTTTTAGAATAATTTACCGGAGAACAATTTAGTTATCAACCTCTCAATATTTGTTTTTCACAGTAATGGTTTAAAAAATAACTTGAGAGAAAAAATAAAACTTCAATGTATAATCTTGCATGGAAGGAAATTATTTAATAGATGCTCTTATGAATCCGTTGAATAATGGATTAGGTTTTAATGGTCGTGATGTGAATTCTGGATGTGCTTGAGTTCCAATAAAGAATTTATGTTTATGCTCTGGCAATTCACCGATTTGCATAATTTTTTCATCTTTTTCTGATTCTCCTGAGAATATGAAGCCATGGGTTTCGAGTTCATCAATATATTTTGGGTTTATTTCGTATCTGTGACGAAAACGTTCAATAACGCGATCGTTACCATAAAGTCTCCAAGCAAGTGTATTCTTTTTAATTCTTATTACCTGAGCCCCTAAACGCATAGTTGCACCATATTTTGATTGTTTTATTAACTCTTTTTGCCAGGGTAGAAAATCAACAACTGGTATTTTTGTTTCACTATCTACTTCAGTCGTATTTGCATCTTTTAAACCACAAACATTTCTTGCATACTCAACTACCGCAAGTTGAAAACCGAAACATAATCCCAAGAACGGGATCTTCTTTATGCGGGCGTATTTGATCGCTAAAATTTTTCCTTCAACTCCTCCAGATCCGAAACCTCCAGGTACAATAATCCCGTCAACACTGTCCAAGATTTTTAAATTTTTTTCCTTTTCTTCAAAATCCTTTGCGTTAATCCACATCATTTTAGGTTGAACATCATTTGCACCTGCAGCATGCTTAATTGCCTCAATAACCGAAATGTAAGAATCACGTAATTTGTATTTACCCACATCGAAGTATTTACCCACTATTCCAATTTTCACTTCTTTTGTTGCACTGTTCATTTTTTCTACAAACTTTCTCCAATCAGATAAATCAGATTTTTTTGTTTTAAGAGCAAGTTTCTTTAAAATTTTATCACCAATCTTTTGTTCGTCTAACTTCAATGGGATCTCGTAAATATTTTCTACATCCGGATTCGCGATTATATCTTCACTATTTACGCTACAGAAAAGAGCAACCTTCTCTCTTCTCGGTGCATCTATTTCCTGCTCAGATCTACAAATTATAAAATCCGGTTGAATACCCAACCCTTGCAAAGCTTTGACTGAGTGTTGAGTCGGTTTTGTCTTCATCTCTCCAATAGATCCTAATACCGGAAGATAACTTACATGTACAAATAGAACGCGCCGCCCCTCATACTTCATCTGTCTAGCTGCTTCAAGAAAAAGAACATTTTCATAATCTCCAACGGTTCCACCTATTTCAATTAATATAAAATCGATGTCTTCTTTTTCTACTAATGTAATAATTCTTCTTTTAATTTCATCAGTTATGTGTGGGATTGGCTGTACTGTTTTTCCAAGATAACTACCCGCACGTTCTCGCATGATAACTTCATAATAAACTTGACCTGTTGTAATGTTGTGGTTTTTACTTAACTTTTCTCCGAGAAATCGTTCATAATGACCTAAATCTTGGTCAATCTCTCCCCCATCCTCTGTTACCCATACTTCACCATGTTCTGTTGGCCTCAAAGTACCTGCATCAAAATTTATATACGGATCAATTTTTATAGCTGTTACCTTGAATCCTTTAGATTTTAGAATACGCCCTATAGAAGCAGTGGTGATGCCCTTACCTAAACCACTAAGCACGCCACCAGAAATAAAAATATAATTCGGTTTATTTTTTGAATACACTTGCATGCTAATATATATTCACATGAAAGATAAAAGCTTACTTCCACAGTATTGATCTCAATGTTTCTAGTAAAGAAAAAAGAAACCGAACCGGTAAGTTAAGGACAGAGAAAAAGGGGATTCTTCTAAAATAACTTGACTTTACCCTCTATTATTGCATTAGTCACCTGCTTAATCTTAGCCAACCCTTCATCTACGATACTTTTTACGTCATTATTGATCATTTTTAAAGAACTTCCTTTTTCTAAAATAAGTTGAGTATCTGCAACCAAAGGGTAATCTATCGGTTTCCCTATTTGGCTCAAAATCTTTACGTAGACCTCCTGTATCCCCATGACTTCCTTATAGACTTTATTTGCAATTAGCTCAGCAAGAACATTGTAAATCTTTCCAACATGATTAACCGGGTTCTTTCCAGCCGTCGCCTCAAGAGACATGGGTCTACTAGGAGTGATCAAACCGTTGGCACGATTTCCTCTACCTGTATTACCATCATCTCCCTGTTCAGCCGATGTCCCTGTTACAGTAAGATATACAACATTTCTTTCTGGTACATCAGCTGTATTAACAAAAACATCAATAGGATACTTCGTTATTCCAACTCCAAAGTTTGCAATGCGATCTTTTATCTCTTCTTTTATTGAGAGATAATGCTCAAGATTAGGTGTTAAACTACTAATCTGCGGTGCTGAAATAGTCAAATCTATGTGTTTATCTTTACGAAGCGCCATAACTTTAATATCTTCACCAATTCCTGGAAGTTCCTTTTTAATTCGATCAGAATTCAAATACATTTCAGTCTCAAAAACAAGTCTCTCCGTTTGGCTTAAAGGAGCGTAACCTATACCGAACGACGTATCATTAGATAACGGCATTACTTCACTTGAATCAAAGGTGGTAACCAAATCAACTGAGCCACGTCTAATCATATAGTTACAGATTACATGTTGCTCTCTGTTAAGAAACCGAAAGTTTTTTTCAAGAAAACCATTCATTGCTTTTAGAACGATACTTCCGATAGGAATAGGTATGATTTTCCCATCTTCTAAAACTTCTATGATCGCTCTACCTGCAACAATAATTTGAATCGGTTCACAAACTTCCCCTCCACCAAAAAACGGGTTCGCTCTACCACCTACGACAAGCGACTTATCAACATTATGATGAAATATTACGCCAAAGTTTTTCTTATAATATTTACATAAGGCCACGGAAACGACTTCAGACATTGAATCTGCAATATAATCTGGATGTCCCCGCCCCTTCCTCTCAATAATTTCAATGAACCGCTCCTCTACTGGTGTCTGAGTAATTCTTTGAATAGTTATATTTCTTTCCATCCTCGTCTAACTCCGTTTTGTACAGCGCCTCTCATACAATTATATAAATTCTTGTATCTAATACAACTTAAAAATTACTTAAAGTAGTATTATTAAAAATCAAATTAATTACCATTTTATTCTCCGGAGTAACTTTCACTCTTGTTCCTAGAAAAATAAACAAAACGAGTAACAGCGTCTAACTTACTTCTTTCACCCGGAATATTCTATATTTATCAAACTACATTATACGTTTTAGATTTAGCCACCAGATCTTACCCATTTCTTTTCTTAAACATTAACTGTTATTTCTTTCTTAATTCTCTCAACCACGTTATATCTATGTCTGTTAACAAGTTCCTTTTTCTTTCCAGCGTTCCAACCACTGATTTCCTGATAATAACCTGTCACGCGACTCCAATGCTCTAATAATCCATGCTCTGCACCACAATTTGAACATTTATCAAGAAGACCAAAGTGAGTTCTCTTACAGGCCTTACAGATGGTCATGTCCTTAGTGTAAGCGAAGTAACCTGTAAGTGTTTTTGTTGCTATATGTTTCGTTAATTTCCATAAAGCTTCCGCATTTGGGTAAGCTTCACCAAGGAAAATGTGCATGATTGTTCCACCACTAAATAATGGGTGAAAACTAGATTCTACTAATATCCGTTCACCTAAAGAAATACCTGCTGCCACATTTATGTGAGATGAATTTGTATAATATATTGCGCGCATATCATTCTCTATTTTACTAGGATTTCCCTGAAATATCGCTCGAGATCCATATCTATTTAGATCTATTTGTGCTAGTCGAGTAGCGCATGATTCAGCTGGTGATTGGACTAAACCAAAGGAAGAACCCGTTTCCTTCGCGTACTCATCCACAACTTCCCTCATATATCCTATAACCTTAAGGCCAAATCTCCATGCATCAGAGCTTTCATGAATCTCATCCCCCACATGAATTTTTAATGTCTCATTAAGTCCAACCATGCCGATTGTAATCCCTTGCTTATCCACTTCCAAATATGGGGTTCCTGGAAGCGTACGGCTGTACTCTGCTTTTATCCGAAGTCCGCTTCCATTATGATCATAATCATACCATTTTACCCTGTGGGGTTTATCATCAATAGGCTGAGCAAGGAAAGGTAATGATCCTTGGACTAAACGCTTCTTCATCTCATTAATCTTGATGAATGAAACATCTCTTGCAGCGTCCATCCGTTTGTGGATTTCCTCGAAGAGTCTATCATCATCCCCCCTCGCCTCATAAGCGCATTGCGGTAGATTTACAGTTACGTTCTGAATCACTCCACCACGTAATGTACCTCTCAATAAATCCTCTTCATCATTCCAACTCTGATGCTGCATGTAAAAACGGCAACATTGAGTACAAACCATTTCTCCTTGCATGTAGGGTGCCCCTGCATTAAAAAAGTAAGGAGTGCCAAATTTAGCTGCTAATTTCGCTGAGAGCATGTATTGTTCTTCATACTTGTCAATCCACTCTGGTTTTAGTCGAATCTCTAACTTTGGCCAGTTGAAAGGTTTTCCTATATAATCCCCCTTCATAGCCACTTCCATAATCGCATCAAAAAAGCGTCTATTTTCTTCCTCATAATCACCATAAACCCCGACAACCTTACCTTCTGGTCCAATAGCTGGAATATCAGCATACGTTTTCGGTATACCTGGATCGATAGAGACACTTGAGAAAACGGTTTGACCGCCTCTTGCGACATACATCTCCCCTAACTCAAAGAACATTGTTTGTGCTATTTGTTTAATCCCCTCATAATCCATCCCTCTTAGATATGGTGCCATAAAGAGATTGAAATCGTGGAGCCCCTGACCACCACCGCAGTTTACCTGACTTGCCTGAAGTACCTTCAACGCGTGTAATAACGCAACTTCAGCTCTCTTGGCAGGTCCCGCAACAGCCGTATGTGTTCCGGTACCGTCTGCTATAAATCCATTTTTAAAGAAGAATCTAGCGTCGTGAGATTGACAGAAGGGTCTCGTAGGAAAATAGTCCAAATCGTGAATGTGGATAGCACCATTCATATGCATATCTCCAAGTTTGGTAGGTATGATTCTGAGCAAACTATACTCTCTTATGACACTATCCGCAATGAGTTTATGCACTGTCTCTGGATTCTGCTGAAGGTTTGCATTTTCATTGGAGTATTTATGATTCCCAAAAATCATCTTTTCTACATCAGCCACTGGAAGACCAACTCGCGTGTAACGTTTCCTAGCCGTCTCCAACTGTTTTTCAAGAAGTTTTACATTAACAATTTCTCTTATTAGCGGTGAGCTTAAAAATTCCAAATCCATGTGACGAATTTCAACTTCAACTTTGAACGCAACTTCTCTAGCAACTTCCTTATCAATCCCAGTCTCCTTTATGAGACTCTTGACAATTTTTTCACTATTGAAGGGAACTATTACTCCTTTTGATGTCCTAACTAAGATGCTGTTGTTATTGTTGTGCATATTAACACTTTCAATTAATACTTGATATACTATTTTAGAAGAAAAACCTGTGACGGTTTAGATGCGTATCTTCTTTTATCTTCGCTAAGATAAAAACTACCATATTACCTATTAATTTTTTTAAACAATTATATCTAAATTATTCGTCTTTAGGAACCAATATTTTATCAAAAAAACCCGTAGATAAAAGCTCTTATATAAAGCAAAGTACCCTTTTTTTGTCCTTTATGTGTTTTATCATAGTTATATCTCTGAAATTACTTTAAGAAAGTTAAAGTTTTCTTATAAAATATGAATCTTAAATCTCTCTATTTAAACTAAAACTAGTGCATAATCTATTAATCCAAGTATTCGCTCGAGAAATGTTCAAAATAATAGAATTTCATTTTTAAGATAATTCACTTTAGAACATACCGCATTCTTACTAAAAATTAATCTCTTTAGTTTTAGATCACAAACCTCTCGGTTGATACCTGGATAAACGTCTACTATACTGAATATACCCCTTCACAGATTTACACTGAGGACATTTCTTAAAATCTCCATCAAAAATTTTTCGGCAGGTTCGACAATAACTATACTTTTTCGTAAACGCATAAGCTCCAATGTTATAAGATTGGCATATTTCTTTTGTCAACTTTAGTAAGGCTTCTGGATCATTTTTTTGTTCCTCCAATTCAATCAACGTAAGATGTCCTCCAGTTAAAAGGCGATCAAAGGAATTTTCAATATCCATTCGATTTTTCAAGGAAATCTCTGTTTCTAAAGGTACTGTTGTGAGTGCTGTATAATACGGCGATTTTTTAGTTCCTTGAACAAAAACTTCTTTCCATCCATATTTCTCTATATCTAATTTTGCAAGGCGTTGCGTTGCTATATTATCTGTACTTTGCGATATGGCTATTCGGAATCCTGATTCTAATGAAAGTTCCTTGACTTGTGATACCATATGGTTTACAAGTCTTAAAGCAAAATCAATCGCTCCTCTATCCTTATGCATTTGTTCTCCTACCATTGTTGTAGTTGCCTCATTTAATCCTACAAATTCTACTAATAACGGCGCATTCTGTATCCTAAAATATGTGTCTCCAGCCACTTTATGAGTTAATATTGGTAACAGTTCTCCCTTCATTCGTTTCTCAATCTCTTGATACTTTATCTTTAAAGCATCTACAGCTAGGACTAAATATTCGTCAACACTCTTAAAGAATAAATTCCTTCTCCTTTTTGCTTCATAAGCAAGTCTTGGAAGGTTGATAATCACACTGCCTAAATTTCCCGTTCTTATAGTGTCAAGTTCTAAATCAGTAGTCCAATCCGATGAAAGTCTTTTTCCCGAAGCAGAATAGACCGCGTCTTTCTGCCAACTAGGAAAAAGATTAACGAAATAGGGTGTACCACGTTTACTTGCTAGTTTATGTGCTTCCAGAACTAACTTTTCAATTTCCGAATCATTTAGATCTCTTTGTGTTATGTTGAAGATGAGATGCGGACTGATTATTGGTTTATGATCTACATCTTCGAAACTCAAGTCGATAAGTGTAGATATTATTCTCAAGTTTTCATCGAAATAATCTCCGTAATATGCTCCTTTTTTGTTGGAAGCTTTTTGCACTTTTGTTCTCTCCAAAGCTTCTGGAACTCTAAAATCGATTCCTAAAGAAACTTTGGATGATATTTGACTTAGATTAAAAAGAAAATGTTGTAGAGCTTTTTTAACATCTTCTTTTGGGACATTCTTTATGAAAGGTGCAAGGAAGAGATTAAAGTGGTTAAAAACTTGTTCTCCGCTAAGTTCCCTATTTGTAATATTTATCACCGATGTGACAACAGTAAGAGCAGCTTCAAATGATTTTGGGGAACCGAAAGATGTTCTTATACCCATTCTATTGTTAGATCTCAATCCTTTCCATAAGAATTCACGTAGGTCATGTACGAACTCATCTGGTTTAAGCACCCACATACTTGCATCTTTTACATGTAAAAATCCTGATAGGTGGGCATCTGCTACCTTCCTTGGAAGTACATTGAGAAGAACATATTCTTCCATAACATCTCCACCCATAAGACAGTTTATCTCTTCCACATCTATTCCAGATCTTTCAGCTTTCTCAATACGTTGAGTTATATCATAAACAGGTAATCCCAACCTCGTAAGTTTATGTCTATATTCATGAAAACCCTTCTCAATTAAAATCGCATTAACAAATTCCCGGATCAATGGTGCTGTAAGGTAGAGGGTATCTAACTTTAAAAGTCGCTCTTCTGTCTCTTCCGCAACTTTTTGAGCAAGTTTTAACGGTACATTTGCTTCCTTTTTTAAAGCTTTAACGATCAAATTCTTATCAAATTTTTCCATCGCCAATCGGGAAGTGCGAACAAAAAGCTTTTTTTTCCCCCTCAAAGATTGTTCCTCTACTCCTTTAGAGAAACCAATAGTCATATTTCCGAGAGAAGAAAGTCTATATTTTTTCGTTTTATCATCAGTGTATATCAATTTCGCTTGAACAAGTTTTCTTAAATGATAAGCAAACTTACCCGCATCCCTACTTGGATTAAGTCCCAGCTCCTTCATAATATTACTGTAGCCTAAAATTCTTCGTGTATATATCAATCCTAGAATTTGAAGGCGAAGCGGTGCTGCAACAGCATCAAATACTTTTATACTTTCTTTACTTTTTCGGAACATACAATATGACCACCATTTAAAAAATAATTATATCATAACTTTTTCTGTTTAAAATAATAGATTAACATAAATTAATAAAATTGATAATTTAATAAATCTATGTTTAAATAAAAAAGTTAAAAAACGATACTGGACCCCTAACTCATAAAAATCTTTTAAAAAAAGCTTATTTTACTAAAACGAACAATTAACCATCTGAAAACTTTTACAACTTTGGTTATTCACCCCTTTACTATCAGAGAAACTCTTAAAAAAAATCCTATTAATTCTAGGTTTTAATTTCTATTTCTCTTTCATGTTTAACCAGATTTAAGATAAATAACTTGCTAATCAGGGTATAAGTTCCTTAGAAAATTCTTGGGATACTTAACACATAAAAAAATTCTTTACAAACGTCTTACTAGCTTTTTACATTTTTCATTTTCTTCTTCAAGAGAATTCTATTTATACCAATAATCATTGCGTTGACGCTAGCTTTTACAATATCTTCATTGGCAGATCTAGCTGAAAACGTGTTCCCTATGTTATCCTCAACTTTTACTATAACCTCGGCGACAGCGTTAGAACCCCCCGTTAAAGCTTCTAAACGATATTCTTTCAACTGTACATTTACCAGATTACTTGTAATCTTCTGAATAGCTCTGACCGCAGCATCGACAGGACCAACCCCAGTCTCCGCCGCGGAGAATTCTTTTCCATTGAGCCTGATTCTGACTGATGCAGTAGACGTCATGTTTGTTCCTGTCATAACTGAAAGTTCAATAAGTTCAATTAATTTCTTATCATCAATGTTTTGACCTGTAAAGTCTTTCCCTATCTTCATTAACTCTGCATCAGTAACAATCTTGCCTTTATCTCCAAGCGCTCTAACTTGACTAACTATCTCTCCAAGTTGCTCATCTGTTGGATATAGCCCTAAACTCTCTAACTCAGCCTTGATTCCATGCTTTCCAGAATACTTTCCAGGAATAATTTTTCTAATTTGTCCTACAAGTTCAGGGGAGAAAGGCTCATATGTAAGAGGTGAAGCAAGCACCCCGTGAGTGTGTATTCCAACTTCATGTGCAAAAGCGTTATCACCAACTATGGCCTTATTTAGTGGGATAGGTACCTTAGTAAGTTTTGAAACAAGTTGAGATGTTCTGTAAAGCCTCTCCGTTTTTATGTTTGTCTCTTTATTATATAACATTTTTAAAGCAAGCACAACTTCTTCAAGAGAAGCATTTCCTGCTCTTTCACCTAATCCATTAATAGTTACATGAACTTGTTCAGCTCCCGCCTCGACACCGGCTATGGAGTTAGCGACGGCCATGCCGAAATCATTATGACAGTGAACGCTAATAGGTACCCTAACTACTGATTTGATTTCCGTAATGAGTTTATACATTTTGCTGGGAGTCATCACCCCCACTGTATCTGGTATATTGATTCGTCTTATTCCCGCTTCAGAGATTATCTTAAAGAAGTCTTTTAAAAAATTTAGATCAGTCCGTGTAGCATCTTCCGCTGAGAATTCTACAATTAAACCATGACTTTTTGCGTAATCAATTATTTCAAGAGACTTTTGAATTATATGTTCCCTTGACATTTTTAATTTATGTTTAAGATGTAGATCTGACGTAGCTATAAAGAGATGAATGTGTTTTACGTTACTCTTTATTATCGCATCCACATCTTCTTTTACAATTCTACCTAAAGCATAGATCTCCGCCCTCAACCCTTCTTCGATGATACTTCTTGCACTCTTCATTTCCCCTTTAGAAGTAATTGGGGTACCGACTTCAATAGCTTCTACTCCAAGTCTATCTAAATGTCTAGCAATGATCAGCTTATCCTCTGGCGTAAGAGCGACACCAGGAGTTCCCTCACCATCCCTCAAAGTTGTATCGAAGACTCTTATCTTTTCCATTTAATCACTTCTTTATAATATTCTATCCGCCACAGCTTTCCCAAACACATCCGTTTTTACATTTCCACCCAAATCTTGAGTTAACACATTCGCTTTAAACGTCTCAATAATCGCCTTCTCAATGGCCATAGCCGCTTTCTTACTTTTTAGATCAGAATACTTATCCCCAAGCCAATCTAACATTAACTTTGAAGCCAATATCATAGATGTTGGATTGGCAATATTTTTCCCCGCATATTTAGGTGCTGATCCGTGCACCGGTTCAAATAAAGCAAAATCGTCACCGATATTTGCCCCCGGAGCTACTCCAAGACCTCCAACTAACATTGATGCTTCATCAGAGAGGATATCCCCAAACATGTTTGTTGTAACTAATACATCAAACTCCTGAGGTCTTTTAATCAATTGCATGGCTGCATTATCAACATATAGTTCATCTAGATGAATCTCCGGATAATCTTTAGCGACGGCTCTACAAGTTTTGGAAAAGAGACCATCTGTCTTTTTCATCACATTTGCTTTATGAACCGCTGTTACTCTCATAAATTTTCTTCGCTTTTCTGCTACTTTAAACGCATATCGGGCGATTCTCTCACTGGCTTTTTTTGTTATAATCCGCAAACAAATTGCTGTTTCAGCATTTACATCAAATTCTATACCTCTATAAACTCCTTCTGTGTTTTCTCTAACTATTACCAAGTCGATGTCCTGTCTTAAACATGGAACATTCGGATAAACTTTGATAGGACGAATATTTGCATAAAGATCGAAGAGTATCCTTAATCTAACGATGACATCTGCAGCTGTTTCACCGACAGGACCCTTTAGACAAGCATCTGAATCTTTGATAATATTGATTGTCTCTTCAGGTAGGGCTACTCCTTTCTTTTCAAGACACGCATCTCCTGCATCTACATTAATCATGTCAAGGTTAATGTTATATCGCTCTTGGATTGTATCTAAAACTTGTAACGTTGCTTTTGTTAACTCTGGTCCAATTCCATCTCCCGATATTAAAGCTATTTTATATGTTGTCAACTCTTTCTCCTTTCCCGAATAAATTTAACCAATCCCACTTCCATAATTTCTAAAAGAAAGTCAGGCACTGGATTAACATTAAACTCAACATCTCTTGAGATATTTTTTATCAATCCAGTTTTCGGATTAATGTACAGTTCGTCACCCTCTAATATTTTCATAACTACTTCACCACATTCAAGAACTGGAAGACCAACGTTTATAGCATTCCTATAGAAGATCCTTGCAAATGAGTGAGCGAGAATACACTTAACCCCTGCATATTTTAAAGCGATTGGAGCCTGCTCTCGACTGGAACCACATCCAAAGTTTTTCCCCGCCACTATTATCCTGCTCTCTTTAACTTTTTTATGAAACTCTAAATCAAGACCTTCCATAGCATGTTTTGCTAGTTCTTCTGAATTTGTTAATACAAGAAATTGTCCTGGAATAATAACGTCTGTATTTATATCACTTCCATATTTCAAGACTTTTCCACAGATCTCCATTTTTATCCCCCCCTCTATCTCGGAACAGTGATTCTCCCTGTCAACGCAGAAGACGCCACGGTTGCTGGAGAAGCAAGATAAATTTTCGCTTTAGGATGACCCATTCTACCAACGAAATTTCTATTAGTTGTACTAATACACACTTCTTCCGCAGCCAATAGACCTAGATGACCGCCATAACATGGACCGCAGCAAGGATTACAGATAAGCGCCCCTGCTTTAATGAAAGTTTCAAGTAAACCTTCGTTCATTGCATCCATGTACACTTTTCGAGAGGCAGGAATTATAAGCACTCTGACTCCCTCTTTCACCCTCTTATTACGAAAGATTTGGGCTGCGAGCCTCAGATCTTCAAGTCGACCATTTGTGCAAGAACCAATTACCGCCTGATCGATTTCAACCTTATCCACTTCAGAAACGGGTTTCACATTATCAACAGTAAAAGGGCAGGCTACCATCGGTTCCACTTCAGAAGCATCATAATATACCGTTTTATAATATTTTGCGTCTACATCATCTTTAATAAAATTAGGTGATGTAAACCCTCTTTCTTTGAGATATAGCGCCGTCTTATCATCTGGCTCTATTATTCCATTTTTCGCTCCCATTTCAACGACCATGTTACATAGAGTCATTCTTCCATCAACACTCATGTCCTTAATCGTTTCACCAGAAAATTTAATGCCCATGTAGGTTGCACCATCAGCTCTAAATTGGCCAATAATGTACAGAATTATGTCTTTTGATGCACTTGGTTGTTTAAGTTTTCCTTCTATAACAATATTGATCGTTTTAGGCACCTTAAACCAGAGTTTTCCAGTTAGGAAAACAGAGGCAACTTCAGTAGACCCAATTCCTGTAGCAAATGATCCTATAGCCCCATATGTACATGTGTGGGAGTCACCACCGACTATAACTTCGCCTGGCTTGACATGATTCTCCATCATAATTTGATGGCATACTCCTCCTCTTCCCACATCATAAAAATGTTTAATTTTTTGTTCCCTTACAAACTTTCTTAACAACACATGAAGTTCTGCAGATCTATCTCTATTTGCAGGAACTAAATGATCTAAGACCAGAATAATTCTTTCTTTATCCCAAACTTTTTTCCCACCCATTTCTTTAAAAGCTTTAACTGCTAAGGGTGCGGTTATATCATTAGCCATAACTTTGTCAATATTTGCTTCTATTATTTCACCGGGATTCACATCTCTTCTATCTGAAGCCTTAGCTAGAATCTTTTCAATAACGTTCATAGGTTTTTTTCTCTTTAAGTCTTTTATTTTTTATTTTCCCCTATTCCACGTTTTAACGCTGTAACACCGGTACGGGCAAGTTCTTTAATACCAAAAGGACGTGACAATTCTATGAAAGCATCAATTTTATTTGATTCACCTGTCATTTCCACTATGAGGGATTCAGGAGAAACATCTATTATGTGACCTCTGAATATGTCTACATACTGGATGATGTCAGATCTAGTTTTACTATCCACTGTAAATATTTTTATTAGAGCTATCTCTCGCATGACAGTATTCTTCTTATTTAAAACGGTGACCTTAATAACCTCCATTAGCTTATTCGTCTGTTTCGTCAACTGTTCCATCATGTTTTCATTTCCCTTAACTGTTATTGTCATTCTTGCAAAATCTTCATTTTCTGTTGGACCAACAGTTAAGCTCTCAATGTTAAAGCTTCTCCGCCTAAACATATTTGCTATCTTATACAATACACCCGGTTTATTCTCAACGATAAATGCTAGAATATACGTTTGATAAATTGTCATGTTTTTTTTTCACCCACATTATTGTTTAATCAATTTAAATAATAACCCTTTTTTCGCTCTCATTTTTTCTTTTCAGCGCTCCATATCACATCACGTAAACCAGCACCTGCAGGAACCATAGGCCAAACATCTTCTTCTGGGGAAATTGGTACATCGATAACTGTTGTGACGTCATTATTCAACCCTTCTTTTACTGCATTTATAAACTCTTTTACTGAACCAACTCGAACACCATTTACCCCATACGCCTCAGCTAGCTTAACGAAGTCTGGGGAATCTTTTAGCTCTGATGAAGCATATCTCCTTCCATAGAACAGCCTTTGCCATTGGGCTACCATCCCCAGCATAGAATTGTTCAATATTATTACCATGACCGGGATATCCTCTAACACCGATGTAGCCAATTCCTGCTCTGTCATTCTAAAACTTCCATCCCCATCAATGTTAATTACCGGGACATCCGGACGTGCTACTTTCGCTCCTAAAGCAGCTGGAAGACCAAAACCCATAGTCCCTAAACCTCCTGATGTTATAAACGTTCGTGGTTCAATAGCTTTAAAATAAAGTGCTGCCCACATCTGGCACTGTCCCACCCCTGTAGCGACTATTGTATTATTTGGTACCAATTTCCTCAATTCAACCATAAGTTTTGGAGGTTTTAACCCGCCTTCCTTAATCAATAAATCTTTATATCGTTCTTTAAATTGTTGGATTCTATCAAACCACACCGATCTCTCTTTTCTAATCATTTTTTGTGTTATTTGCTTACAGATCTCTATTAGCGTTCTCTTTGCATCTGCAACAATAGAAAGATCTACCTTGAAATTTTTTCCAATTTCTGCAGCATCGATATCTATATGAATAATTTTCGCGTCTGGACAAAAATCATCTAATGTACCTGTAGTTCGATCAGAGAACCGGGCTCCAACGTTTAATAAAACATCCGTTTCATGAAGTAGTTTATTTGCTACAATGGTACCATGCATTCCTAGTAATCCAAGTGATAAAGAGTGATTCTCCGGAATAACACCTTTACCCATAAGTGTCGTGGTAATGGGCATCAATATAGCTTCTGCTAGTTTTACGGCTTCGTGAGATGCATTTGAAGCAATTACTCCTCCACCAGCTAACATAATAGGGCGTTCAGCATTGCAAAGAAGTTCCACAGCTCTTCTTATTTGAACCGGATCCGGGATATATATAGGGTTATATCCTCTGATTTTTACAGGGGATGAAAAATCCATTTCTGCAGATTCCTTTTGCGTATTTTTCGGAAGATCTATTACCACTGGGCCCAATCGTCCCGTGGAAGCGATATAAAACGCTTCTTTGAGTACTGATGGAATCTCCTTTGCTTTTTTCACTTGAAAATTTTGTTTGGTGATGGGCATCGTTATCCCTATAATATCTGCTTCTTGAAAAGCATCTCTTCCAATCAGATAAGATGAGTTAACAGCTTGTGAATTAACTTGGCCTGTAAGAGCTATTACCGGTGACGAATCCATGTAGGCTGTAGCGATCCCTGTGACAAGATTTGTTCCACCCGGTCCAGATGTTGCAGTACAGACACCCGGAATACCGCTAATTCTGGCATAACCATCTGCCATATGAGCGGCGCCCTGTTCATGCCGAGCTAGAATGATGCGTAATCCAGAGTTATAAAGAACGTCATATAAATCTAATGTTGCTCCACCTGGAATTCCAAAAATATGTTTTACTTTTTGTCTTTTCAATATTTCAACGATTGCTTCAGCCCCAGTCATTTTAACCATAATTTTCTCTCCTTACCTATATGATCTGATTTAGATAATTCGTATGCCTTAAAAAGTTTCTACAACAATCTAGAGAAACGTCCTATGCAAAACACAATCCTAAATCACTAAGAACAATTATTCCTTCGTATTTACACCTCTTGAAGGATGGAATACCTCCAATACACGACTTTTCCTCCAAATAAGATGGATAAAGACTCTAATTTGCTTTTATAAAAATCTTTTTCAGCATTTATATCTAATTAAAAAATAATGAACAACTGTTCCAACAATATTTCACCTTCTAGAAAATAGTTAGACTTCAAAGTTTTGTAAAGCTTCGGGGTAATATGTTGAATTTTTCAACCCTAGCGATAGAAAGACACATTTAAACCTTATTGTCTATATATGTCTAGGGGAATCGTTGTTGTGGAAGAAAATAAAACAATATTTTGAAAATGCTCCATCAAAACTTAAAATTTCTAAAGCCTTAATTGAATTAGGTTTACGTATCGGAGAAGATGGAAAAATTTATTGTGGAACAATTGAGCTTACTGCTACAAAGATTGCGAAATCATTAAATGTTGATAGACGAATTGTTAAGGAGACTGCTGAAGCCATCCTTAGTGATGATACGTTAAAACACCTTTTTATGAATTTGAAACCAGCGGGGCCTCTATTGAAGGATGTAGCTCCATATCTAGGATATGGCGTTGTAGAGATACGGGCTAAACCAGCGGCTATTGGAATTATAGCCGCAACTTCTACTTTGATAGCGAAAGAAGGTATAAGCATTAGACAAATACTGGCGGAGGATGCAGAGATTTATCCAGACCCAAAACTTATCATAATTACGGAGAAACCTATTCCGGGAGATTTACTATCAAAAATTCTTAAAATACCTACTGTAACGAATGTGACAATTTCCTAGACTGTGGCCATAACGTCTAACAAAAGTTTCATATACTAACTCCATTAGTCTAGATCATTCAATTCGAATTAATAAAGAATATATATGACCAATTATATATTCCGCAAAATCCTTATATTAAAGGGATATTTGGTGATTTATTGTCAAGCACCTATAACTGGGATATTGATTTATCTAAACTTAACTTAAATTCAATAAACTTTTTGGATACTACTCTACGTGACGGTGAACAAACTCCGGGAGCTTCTCTAAACCCAGAAAAGAAACTACGTATAGCAAAACGCTTAGACGATCTTGGCATCCAGATTATCGAAGCAGGGTCGGCAATAGCTTCGGAGGGAGAGATAAAAGCCATCCGTCTAATAATGAAAGAAAAACTTAATGCTGAGATAATAAGTTTTGCTCGGGCATTAAAAAGAGATATTGATGCTGTCCTGAAGAGTGATGCTCAAGGCGTTCACCTAGTCGTTTCAACTTCACCTTCACATTTAAAATATAAATTAAAGAAAACGGAAGAACAAGTTCTCCAGATGGCCATCGATACAACCCAATATGCAAAAGATCATGGCTTAATCGTTGAACTCTCTGCAGAAGACTCTACTAGAAGCAATATTAATTTTGTAAAAAAAATTTTTGCTGCGGGAATAGATGCTGGTGCTGATAGAATTTGTCCATGTGATACTGTCGGCATCTTAACTCCGGAGAGATCCTATTCTTTTCACCATGAAATAAGCTCTACATTCAATGTTCCTGTTAGTGCTCACTGTCATAATGACTTCGGCATGGCCGTCGCTAACTCCATTGCAGCCTTGATGGGCGGTGCTAAAGAAATTCACGCCACCATCAACGGTCTTGGAGAGAGGGCTGGAAATGCATCACTCGAAGAAATCGCCATGACGCTTATAGTATTATACGACATTCAACTCCCGATAAAGACTCAACTCTTCTACAATATATCACGCCTTGTCTCACGGCTTACAGGGATTCCTATTCAACCGAATAAGGCTATTATTGGTGATAATGCTTTCACACATGAAGCTGGAATACACACTCACGGGGTGCTTGCTTCACCTCTTACATATGAGCCTTTCTCCCCTGAACTTGTAGGTATACACCGGAGACTCTCAACAGGAAAACTCTCTGGTACTCACGGTATTAAGGCATTTCTTGCAGATTTAGATTTAAAACCAAACCAGAATCAGTTAAAGGAGATCTTTCGACGAATTAAAACCATTGGAGATCGCGGGAAAGTAATAACGGATGTTGACCTGTACACTATAGCTGAGATGGTGATGGGTTTACCGAAGGTATATCCTATCAAGTTAGAAGAATTGACTGTTATGGCAGGAAACAAGATCACTCCTACAGCATCAGTAAGACTTTCTATGGCAGGAAAGATCTTAACTGAAGCTGCTGTGGGTATTGGACCTGTAGACGCTGCAATAAATGCAATAAACAAAGCTGTCGCCCAATCTACAGACATTCAGCTTGATGATTATAACGTTAAAGCCATAACCGGTGGAACTAATGCCGTTGTGGAAGTAACTGTGAAGTTAAAGAAGGGGAATATAGTGCTAACTTCTAAAGGCGTTCATGGAGACATTGTAATGGCTAGTGTTGAAGCTATGTTGAATGGGATGAATGTATTAATGGCTGGGGATATCAGAAATAAGAAACCGTCGAAGTGATCAAATTGAGAAGTGATGTAGTAAAGAAAGGAGTTGAACGGTCTGGAAACAGATCATTACTTAATGCACTTAGTGTCCATGGAGAAGATTTACAGAAACCTTTTATCGGGATAGCTAATAGCTTCACAACGATTGTTCCAGGGCACGCTCACCTTGATCGATTAGCGAAAGCAGTAGCTTTGGGAATACGGGCAGGCGGTGGAGTTCCCTTTGAGTTCAATACTATTGCGATTTGTGACGGAATCGCTATGGGTCATGAGGGAATGAAATATTCTCTTCCTTCTCGTGAAATTATTGCAGATTCAGTTGAGCTTATGGTTCAAGCGCATCAATTCGATGGAATCGTTCTTCTTTCAAACTGTGATAAAATTACTCCTGGAATGATTATGGGCGCTTCAAGAATTAACATACCTTCTATCGTTGTTACTGGTGGTCCTATGCTATCTGGATTATATTTAGGAAAAAAGTTGGGTCTTCACTCAACTTTTCAAGCTGTAGGAGAATATAAATCTGGGAGAATAACAGAAGAACACTTTATTGAACTTGAAAGAAGAGCATGTCCAACTTTGGGTTCATGTAGTGGAATGTTTACAGCAAACACTATGGCGTGTGTAACAGAGGGCCTAGGGTTCTCTCTTCCCGGTTCAGCGACTGTCCCAGCTGTAGATTCAAGACGATTAACCATTTGTGAACGTAGTGGTATGCAAATCATGGAGCTTGTTAGGAGAAATATTAAACCTTCAGATATAATGAATTTTGAAGCTTTTGAAAATGCTATAATGGTTGATATGGCTTTAGGCGGTTCAACTAATACTGTTTTACATCTAATCGCAATAGCTAATGAACTTGATATTTCTCTTTCTTTAAATATGTTTGATGAGATCGGTAGGAAGATTCCTCATTTATGTAATATGATGCCTAAAGGACCTTACGCGATGGAAGATCTTGATAACGCAGGAGGGGTTCCCGTAGTTATGAAAGTGTTAAGTTCCTTTCTTCATATGAAACTCCTAACTGTTACTTGTAAAACAGTTTTCGAAAACTTGATGAATGTCAAAATAGTTAACAGGGAAGTGATAAGACCATTATCAAATCCAGTTCACATAGAGGGCGGTATATCAATTCTTAGGGGAAATATAGCTCTTAGAGGTTCCGTCTTAAAAACCGCTGCAGTTTCTCAAGGGATGCTCGTTCACTCTGGTCCAGCACGAATTTTCAATTCTGAAGAGGAATCTATTAAGGCTATTCTTGGCAATGAGATTTGTGTAGGCGATGTCATTGTTATCCGTTATGAGGGACCACAAGGAGGACCGGGGATGAGGGAGATGCTCTTACCTACTTCAACAATAGTTGGACTTGGTTTAATGGATTCTGTGGCATTAATAACTGATGGTCGATTTTCTGGTGCAACCCAAGGATTGTGTATTGGCCACATTTCACCTGAAGCCGCAGAAGGGGGTCCGATAGCTGTTCTGATGGAGGGGGATCTGATAGATATTAATGTTCCAGAAAGAAGATTAAACGTTAGATTGAGTGATGATGAGATACAGAACCGGTTGAAAGATTTGAAACCTTTCATTCCAAAAGTAAAAAAAGGATACTTGGCTCGCTATTTACACATGGTTCAATCTGCGGATAAAGGTGCAATATTGCGTATTCAAGATTAACAGGAATTTTTTTTTACTTATTTCACATTATTTCATTACTTTTCTTCTCTACAACATTCAAAAATTGATAATCCTTTTTAACATTATTATCCCTCTTGGAAACTACCTCTTTTTTTTTATGTTCATCGCGTTTAGTAATATATCTCAACTTATCTAAAAATATACGTAAATCATTTTTTGTTAAAGTCTGACAATTGTAAAGGATCTTCCTATTCTGAATTTACTTCAATTTTATCTCTAAATTTAAGTAAAACTCTCAAAATAAACATCATGCGGTATGCGTTTTATATATCCTGCTCAGATAATATTTGTCCCCTGTCTAATACATAATGCATAAAAAACTATAACTAATCATTACTGTCACCTAAATTTTAGGGGCAATCTTTTTAATCATAAGAAAACATTTTTATGTTAAGATAATTTGGAGGATCAATGTTGTTAAAGGAATTTGAAGTCTATATCGATGGAAAATACTATCCAAAAAAAGAGGCGAAGATATCAGTATTCGATCACGGTTTCCTTTATGGTGATGGTGTCTTTGAAGGAATAAGAGCTTACGAAGGATGTGTTTTCAAACTTAATGAACATATAAACCGATTATATGAATCTGCAAAATCCATTGAACTAATAATACCTTTATCCAAAGCCGAGTTTAAAAACGCAATAATTGAAACTCTCAATAGAAATAAACTGAAAGATGCCTATATCAGAGTTGTTGTTTCTAGAGGTATAGGCACTCTAGGTTTGAATCCAACTCTCTGTCCAAAAGCATCAATTATTATAATTGCAGATTATTTAGCGCCTCTTTTTGAAGGAAAAAATGCAACTGCAATTATTGCTTTCACACGTCGAAATTCAGTTACTGCAATAAATCCTATGATTAAATCTTTGAACTATTTAAATAACATTTTAGCTCGAATAGAAGCTAATAAAGCCGGTGTAAATGAAGCTCTTATGCTGAATCAAAATGGAACTGTCTGCGAAGGAACAGGAGATAATATCTTTATTGTTAAAGCGGGTGTAATTATTACACCACCCCCTTCAGCAGCCATTCTTCTTGGAATAACAAGACAAGTTGTCATAGATTTAGCGGAGAAGGAAGGAATCAAAGTCATTGAAAGGTCGATTACGGTTCATGAACTTTATAATGCAGATGAATCATTTTTTACTGGTACGGCAGCTGAGATAGCACCTTTAGTTAATGTTGATGGTAAGTTGATAGGTACAGGAAAACCCGGTCCGGTAACAACAATGCTCATTGACAACTTCAAAAAAATCAGAAAACGCGGTACTCCAATCTACAGCTAAATCTCCAACAATATCTATTCTTTTTTTATCTAGTTATTTATGTTGTTTAATTGAACATCTTTGTTTCAAAATAATTCTGCGATTCCAATTGAAGTGAACGAAAAGAATCAAAACTTCCCTTTTCCTCCTAAGCTTTAGATAAAATCTGCATTACTTTATTATCCCAGAAATAAATATTGTAAACAACAAATTCTAAATTATTGAATTAAAGTACTTACTAAGGGTGTTAATATGATACAACCAATAGATCCATCAGATCTCAATTATGATAAACTAATGGAAATAGTCAAAAAAATTCCAATTCTTCAATCTGCAGTAAGTATTATAAATTGGGATATGGAAACAAAAATGCCACCCAAGGGGATTACTCTAAGAAGTAACCAGTTGGCTTTATTAAGTGGAATCGAACACAAAATGACTACGAATCCTATAATCGGAAACTTACTGGAAAAAATAGAAAATCACCCAAATTTTGTAACTTTCGACTCTATTCGAAAAAGAAATATTTATCTGATCAGAAAAAACTACAATGAACAGACTAAACTACCTGAAAACCTCGTTGTAGAAACTGAGAGACAACGCGCTATTACTATTGGTGTATGGAAGAAAGCTAAAACATTAAACAAATTCTCTCTTTTCAAACCTGAACTAGAGAAACTCGTTGAGCTGAAAAAGAGAGCCGCAGAATTCCTGATGGATGTCAAAGGAGTTCACAAACCTTATGATGCCCTCATAGATATTTTTGAACCCGGAGTAACTTCTGCGATAATCTCAAACGTTTTCAATAATCTAAAACGAGGCCTTATTCCAATTCTTAACAAATGTTTATCATCCTCGAAACAACCAGACATTTCAATTTTACGACGTAAGATTCCAATAGAGATTCAACGAAGAATTTCCATCCTAATAACGAAATTTTTTGGATATGATGTTACTTCTGAGAAGGCAGGCGGTAGGATTGATGAGACTGAACACCCCTTCACTACGGGATATTATGATGATGTACGTATCACAACACATTATTATGCAGATAATTTCAGTTCATCACTCTTCTCAATACTCCATGAGATAGGACATGCCCTTTACGAACAAAATCTTCCCCCTAAATGGATATATCAACCTATTGGCGAATCTTGTTCACTGGGATTCCATGAGTTTCAATCCCGTTTGGTAGAAAATATTATAGGTCGATCAACTGAGTTTTGGACTTATTTTTATCCTACGTTGAAAGAAATGACTAAAGATAAATTCTCTCACGTTAAGTTGAATGATTTTGTACACGCAATTAATCTGGTTCAACCATCTAAGATTCGAATCGAAGCGGACGAGATCACCTACTGCCTTCATATAATCATTCGATTTGAAATTGAGCAAGATTTAATTGCAGGTAGAATTGAAGTTGAAGAGCTTCCTGATATTTGGAACCAGAAATATGCGACTTATCTTGGCGTAAAGATTGAAAATAATTCTGAAGGTGTTATGCAAGATACTCATTGGGCCAGTGCTATCTATGGTTACTTCCCGACTTACGCGCTTGGTAATATTTACAGTGGACAGATTATTTCAACAATGGAGAAAGAAGTTCCATTATGGCGCACTGAAATTTCTGAAGGTAACTTTCAAAATATAAAACAATGGCTCATTAACAATGTTCATAAATACGGTAACCTTTACAATCCTCAAGATCTTTTAAAGAAAATTACAGGTGAAGGAATTAACATAAGACCTTATCTCAACTACTTAGATGCGAAATATTCTCAATTATATGATTACTAAAATCTGCAACGTTTTAATGTAACCGTTCAAATCAGATGTAGAGGTTCTAAACATAAAAAACATATATTCTATATCATAGATTCATTTTTGATAAATTACCTTGGTAATCCTTAAAAGATGTGAGTTTATAGCTCTTTTTATATTCATAACGAAACTTTTTTTACAGACTCTGTCCATGCAAAATACTAGAACAACTCTTTAAATTAAGAAAGGAGAACTAGAAATGACTCGAGACAAAGATTTTGAGCGTTGGTTAAAGAAAATGCGGCGTCAGTGGCGAACGCCCTTTATAAACTTCAGAAACTTCGAAGATATGGATAAAATCTTTGATGAAATGTTCAAAGAAATGACAAAAAACATGTCTAAGAATCTTATTAGAGAAAAAAACCTCTCAAACGGGGGAACAAGCTGGAAGATAAGACCCTTCGTTTATGGCTATTCAGTGACAATAGGATTCGATGGTAAACCGATCATAAGGGAATTCGGTAATGTAAAATCTTCATCAAAGCTTACACCAGAGGGTTACCATAAACCTTCTTTACGGTACAGGGTAGGGCGGGAGCCACTTATCGATATATTCGAGGACGCTGTCACTATTCGAGTCATCGCAGAGGTTCCTGGTGTTGAAAAGGAAGATATAGATCTAACATATACAGAGCAACGTTTAATCATCTCTGTGGATACTGAGATGAGGAACTATTACAAGGAGATAGATTTACTAACCTCAATCGATCCAAAGGTTAGTAAAGCGAACTATAAGAACGGTGTTTTACAAGTAATATTAACAAAGATCAAGAGAACTGGACCAGCGGTCGAGAAAATAAGATTAGACTAATCTATAGCTTTTTTCATTTCTCTTTTTTTTTTAGATTATCCTATAATATATCTTTGAAGAAAGTTTTCCGAATCATTATCAATTCAATGAAGGAAAAAATATGTTTCAGTGTTTGCTTCTACAACTTTTCTTAACATGGGTTAAAAACGTCCTCTCTTTCACAATATTTTTTCTTCCTTCCCAATTTTTGTAGTGTGTTTACAAAATACTTTACCTTTATAGGTTCAAAAGAATGCTTTGGACCAAACCTGCTATTTCAACTATTCATCACGGTATTTGAACGCTAAAACCTGATCCGTACGCAATAATGACCATTTATTACTTAAAATTATCGATCTTTTTATTAAAAGCATTACATTTTATGCTGAATATAATCTATAGGATTGTATCTTCAGTCCATTGTTTTATTGATTCTTTACATTTTATTTTCATATTTTCATTAATCAGTTTTTCTTCAAGTTTTTGAAGAAAAGTAATACTTGCATTAATTGCGGGGAGTTCACCTTTTAGATAATATTTTTCTCCGTCTAAGTAAGCTTTCATCTGATAAGTTTTTTGAATAATAAACCGTGCACTTTCTATTGGATTGTTAATAACATATTTGTTCAGCCAAATTGTTGCTTCTGTTTCTCTAAGCTGACTCATACCTTCAATTTCACATATCTTTCGGATATATATCTGAAGGAAATTGTAATCTTCTGTTTTTTTAATGAGGGTTAATATTTCCCTAACCTTACTCTTAAAAGTAGATTGTCCAATAACTCTTAAGTCGTGTATATGCCCCTCCTCTATGCTTTTCCTTGCTCTCATGAATTCTTCAATTGTATAAATTCTATTCGGAAATTTCAAGATAACTTCTCTCTTTAAACTTGTTACTTGTTTAGTTCGTTGAAAATATAGAATTATCTTTTTCATTTTATATGTTAACGGTTTTTATAAGATCTAATCAAATAGGAACTAGATGATATTTATCTATTGATTTATAGATGGAAAATAAGCCTCTTCCACTTCTCTCATATACACCACATTTTTTACTGTGGCGTATTCATCAAGAGGTTCTCTATTTAGCTCTAAAAAAACCCAGCCCCATTTGAAAGGATTCAACATTTCTTTTGCTTTTTCCTTAAAATTAGCAATGTACAAAGCTGCCGCTAGAGCCTCTACGGAACTAAGTTTATGAATGTGACCATAATTTACTGGATTCGCTGCAAGTAAGGTTGGTAATCTCCGTTGTATTCCCTTAAACCTTTTTGAAAACACGTCTTGAACCCTTTTCCATGAACAATCAATTATCAATAGTCCACTTTGCTCTATGTTTTTCTTATCTCCTGAAAAAAAAACTTCTCTTGCAAAAGGATTTAATACAATAACCTTCCTCGGCACCCGCATTTTATTGAAGATTGGCTTTACAAGTTTTAAACGCTTCAACTTATTAGAAGTACATTTCTTCGGATCATCCTGCTTCATAAAGTAAATGTACAACTTTAATTGTTGTTCTTCCATATTGATCCCCTTTTACATCCTTTAACTTTTGGGTAAATACGATAATCATTGTTAAATTTTTAAGAGACACACGTCTGTTGTACTTCCCTTAACCAGGTGAACTATATGCATGAATTAGCTGATAAACTTCTCGAAGGAGCGAACATCTCCAAATTGAAAGCACTCAACAATCCTAAAGTCGTTGCACAAGTTAGGAGATTCATTAATCTCTGTAAACCTGCAAAGGTGACGGTAGTAACGGATTCTCGAGATGAAATTGAATATGTTCGACATCTATCTCAAGCAAATGGGGAAGAACGCAAATTATGTTTTGAAGGACACACGATCCATTTTGATGGTTACTATGACCAAGCTCGCGATAAAGAACACACAGCCGTTCTACTACCTAAACATCAGAAGCTAAGTCGAGGCATTATCTCCATAGAACGTGAGACAGGTCTAAATGAAGTACTAAAACTTCTCGATGGGGCTATGAAAGGTAAAGAATGTTTAATACGGTTCTTCAGCTTAGGACCGACAGGTTCGCGTTTTTCAATTTGTGCCCTTCAGTTGACAGACTCAGCTTATGTTGCTCACAGCGAAGACTTACTCTATAGAAGGGGATATGAACAGTTTAAAAAACTCAATCGATCTGATAGGTTCTTTACTTTCATCCACTCTGCTGGACAGCTCAGCGATAGGAATACAAGTAAAAACGTCAATGCACGCCGGATTTATATAGATGTTATTGATGGGAAGGTATACTCTGTTAACAACCAGTACGCTGGAAATAGTTTGGGTTTAAAAAAACTCGCATTGCGTCTCGCTATTTACCGGTCAAATCAGGAAGACTGGCTCGCTGAACACATGTTGCTTATGGGTATCAAATCTCTAAAAAAAGATAGAATTACATATTTTGCAGGAGCCTTTCCTAGTGGCTGTGGTAAGACCAGTACTGCGATGATTCCTGGGGGATCTATAGTGGGTGACGATATAGCCTATATAAAACTGGATAAAGATGGAAACGCAAGGGGTGTAAATATTGAATCAGGAATCTTTGGTATCATAAAAGATGTTAATCCTACAGATGACCCTCTCATATATAATGCCCTTACAACTCCAAGGGAACTTATCTTCTCCAACGTCTTAATTTCTAAAGGAATTCCTTACTGGCAAGGGATGGGTGATGTGATAATACCAAAGAAAGGTATCAACTTTTCCGGTGAGTGGGAGAGAGGTAAAAAAGACATTGAAGGGAATAAAATCCCCCTTGCTCACAGCAATGCAAGGTATACTCTTCGCATTGAAGAATTAGAAAACGCTGATTCTAAGATGAATGATCCAGAAGGAGTTATCATCAAAGGAATTTTCTACGGTGGTCGGGATTCAGATACCAATGTACCAATATGTGAAGCGCTTAGTTGGGAGCATGGTGTTTACATGGGAGCTACAATAGAATCAGAAACTACATTTGCAACAATCGGTAAAGAGGGCGTTCTAAAGTCTAGTCCGATGGCAAACATGGATTTCATGGTCGTACCTCTGGGAAGATACATAGGAAATCATATCGAATTTGGGAGAAGACTCAAGAACTGCCCTAAGGTCTTTACCATTAATTACTTCCTTAAGCACAAGGGTAGATTCACAAATAGGATACCAGATAAGAAGGTTTGGATTATTTGGGCAGAATCTAGAGTTTATAGAGAGTACGAAGCACTTAGAACACCTGTTGGTTATATACCAAAATATGAGGATATTAAGCAACTTTTTAAACAGATCTTCAACAAACACTACAGTTGGGAGGACTATGAAATCCAGTTTTCGATAAGGGTAGATAAGTACTTAAAGAAGATCTCTCGGATGGAGAACACCTTCAGGTCAGAGTCAGATATGCCTAAAGAATTTTGGCAAGTTCTAAACAAACAGAAAACTGAGCTGGAGTCAATCCGAAGAAAGACGAGAAAACCAGTTTTGTCTCCTACTCATTTCATATAAATCTTATAGCTAACATTAAAGAGTTGATTGAAAAAATGGAACTTAAGAAAATAATGAAAATCGGAATAAACCTCGATAAGATAATAAGAGCCGTTTTCAGTTAAGCTACATAAGCTAAAAAACGATCAAATATCTGTTTTACCACTTTTCATCCACATTTTTTTAAATATCAATATTTATATATATAACTTCTAATACGAAACATCGAAGATGATATAATATGGCTACGAAACTTGAAGTAGAGAAAGTTTTAGATGAAGTTCGACCTCAACTCATAGCAGATGGGGGAAACATTGAACTTGTTGATGTAATAGATGGTGTAGTTCGGGTTAAATTGAAGGGTGCTTGTGCTGGTTGCCCAATGTCTGCAATGACGTTGAAAAATGGAGTGGAACGCTACTTAAAGAGTAAAATATCTGGGATCCGAAGAGTGGAAGAAGCCTAAAACATTTACCTTCCAAGATAAACACAAGAACCGAAGAAAACAATCTAAGAGGCATTTCTCTAGATTAATATGTCGTAATCTGGTTGTCATTATCCAATTTAGACTATCACGCACCGTTCTCCGGTTTTTTATAATTTATACTTAAAAAGTAATCACACTATCAAATTATTACTCATATACCTTTAATCTAAGTAATTGTGCTGTTATAGTGTTCTCATTTTTTCTCAATCATGGTTCAAGCGAGAGAAACATATTTAAACTCTAAATATCGAAGTAACCCCTCAATGAGGATTCGAATTAATTATTTTGGTCACTTTAGGATCAAGTTTCATAAACGTTATGAAAATATTCATCTGTCAAAGAACGCGAATCTGCAAGATTTACTAATATTATTAATAGAAAGATATGGCGAAACCTTCAAGAATTATGTCTTTAATCCTTCAGATCCGGGTCTTAAAGACGATGTTCTTTTGAATATTAATAATATACCTTCCAGTCAATTGAAAGGTTTAAAAACAAAGTTGAATAATCAAGATGAAATAGTTTTCATGCCTTTATTCACCGGAGGAGGATAGTTTTCCAATAAACGAATTGAGATACACACCTCAAAGTTTGAGTAAATATAGCTTTAAAATTATCCTTTAAAACCTTATATTACATTTTTTATTGAATATTAAATAATAATCTTAGGAAGAAAGAAAATGAAAGTTACTATTCGCTTCTTCACAATACTTAAAGACTTAACTCAGAAGAACAAAGAAGAGATAGAGGTTCCGCCTACAACTACCGTTGAAAAATTGATATCTCTTCTATCAAAAAAATATGGCTCCCCATTCGAAAATTATGTATATACTCAGGACGGCCAGATAAAACCCTATCTCCAAATTCTTGTGAACTGGATAAACATAACTACTCAACACGGCTTCAAGACAAAGTTAAAAGAAAACGATGAGTTTGCTATTATACCTCCAGTAAGTGGGGGTTCAACAATTGTCCAGATAATTCCCGTTTTGAACAACTCTTTTAGCCTCCTACAACAAAAATAAAGTGATTTTACCGGTAGTGAACATCCATTGAAAAGAACTCGATTCGACCTCTCAAAAACGGAGTTAGAACGATATAACCGACAAATGTCACTTCCTCATTGGGGAAAAGAAGGACAAAAAAGATTGAAATCGGCGAAAGTCGTCGTTGCAGGTGCAGGTGGATTGGGCTGTCCAGTTTCACTTTACCTTACAGCCGCAGGTATAGGTAAACTCACCATTATAGATAAAGACAAATTTGAATTAAGTAACCTTAACAGACAGATATTAGGTTGGCAGCGTGATCTTGGTTCCTTTAAAGCAAAAGTTGTAGCTGAAAAGTTGGTAGCCCTAAATCCAGAAATTAAAGTTCACCCTCTTGTAATAGAAATTACGGAAGAAAACATAGGTGAACTTATACAAGATGCGGATGTTGTCATTGATGCAATGGACAATTGGAAAACCCGCTTTATCATAAATACGGAATGTGTGAAGAGGAAAATACCCTTTATTCATGCAGGCATATCTGGCTTATATGGTCAAATTATGACAATAATTCCGGGGAAAACTCCATGTCTTCTTTGTTTACTACCTGAAACACCAAAAGAAGTTTCCAATTTTCCTGTTCTAGGTGTAACTCCATCAATATTTGCTTCGCTTCAAGTCATGGAGACCATTAAACTCATAGTAGGCTTTGGAGAGACCCTGACGAGAAAGATGCTGCTTTTCGATCTCGAAAGTATGAATTTTACAATTATCCCTGTAGAAAGAAACCCTAAATGTCCCATATGCGGTCATTTAACAAAATAATTCAAAGCTTCTATTTATTGAAAACACTCGTCAAAAAAATTGAATATTACATATTCCATTATAATCTTATTGCAATTCCACTTTTTCTAAGGTATTCTTTAATTTCCTTTATACTATACGTTTCATAATGAAAAATACTAGCTGCTAAAGCAGCACTTGTCTTTGTTTTTTGAAAAACCTCTAATATATGTTCTTGTGTTCCACACCCACCAGAAGCTATCACAGGTAAGTGCACTCTCTCATTTATTGTCTGTGTTAAAGGTATATCATATCCTTCTTTTACCCCATCATTATCCATACTAGTTAGCAAAATTTCTCCCGCCCCCCTCGTTTCTACTTCCATTGCCCATTTAACCGCATCTATTCCCGTAAATTTTCTACCGCCATAGATAGAACATTCAAACCAGCAAAGACCCTCCGGAGTTTCTACAAAAATTTTATCAGTATTGTCCTCAATTTCAGTTACATACCTTCGCTTTGCGTCAATTGCAACTACACATGCTTGACTTCCAAAATATTTTGTTATTTTGTTTACTGTATTTGGGTTTTCTATAGCTGCCGTGTTTATTGATACTTTATCAGCTCCTGCATTGAATACTTTCCTCACATCTTTAATTGTTCGTATTCCCCCACCTACCGTTAATGGAACAAAAACGTTCTCTGCAGTTTTTTCAATTACGTGTATCATTGTTTCCCTTTTTTCTTGGCTTGCGGTTATATCAAGAAAAACAATCTCGTCGGCACCATCTTCATAATATTTTGTTGCCAATTCCCAGGGAATTCCTGCATACTTGATTCTTTTAAATTCTACTCCTTTAACCACTCTTCCATCTATAAAAGCGAGGTCACAATCAAGACATGGAATAATTCTTCGAGAAAGCATTTTTACAACTCAACAAAATTTTTCAAAATTTCTAAACCCATTCTTCCACTCTTCTCTGGATGGAATTGAGTTCCAAAAAGTTGATTCTTCCATATGCTTGCATTTATTTCGGCACCATGGTCTGTTGTAGCCACTACTATATCTTCTTCTGGAAGTGCGTGATAAGAATGTACAAAGTAAACGTATCCGTTGTTGATACCCTTAAATAAAGGACAATCTTTTTTTCTAATTTCCAAATAATTCCATCCAATCTGAGGTAATTTCAGTTTTGTCTTAATTTTAACGACCTTTCCCCTCAGTAATTTTAATCCATCCACGTTCGATGTTTCTTCAGACTCTTCGAAAAACATCTGTAAACCGAGACATATTCCCAATATGGGCATTTTTGCAGCTACAAACTCTTGTATTTTAGGTATGAAATGCTTCAAATTATTTATTCCTTCTCCGAATGCGCCGACTCCGGGGATTACGATTTTATCCCCTTTTACTTCAGATGGATATTTTGCAACCACCGGTTTTGCTCCTGAATATTTCAAGGCATTGTATACACTTCTAACATTTCCCATCTTGTAGTTAATTATCACTATTTTGATGGCGATATCCCCCTTTCTATTCCCATTCGATTGTTGCAGGCGGTTTATGTGTTATATCAAATACGACTCTGGTAACGGAAGGTAATTCGTTAGTTATTCTTGTAGACATTTTCTCTAGGATGTCATACGGAATCTTTGCAAAACTAGCGGTCATGGCCTCTTTACTTTCAACTGCTCTTATTACAATTGTATATCCATACACTCTTACATCACCCTTTATCCCTGTAGATTTTGTATCAATTAAAACGGCAAAGTACTGCCATAACTTTCTCTTAATTCCGCTCTTGTCTATCTCTTCTTCAACAATTTTATCTGCCTTTCTAACAATATCGACTTTTTCTTCCGTTACTTCCCCGGTGACTCTTACCGCTAATCCTGGACCGGGAAAAGGCTGTCTCCAAATAATTTTTTGAGGTAACTCTAACGTCTCAGCGATTTTTCTCACTTCATCTTTGTATAAATCCTTTAAGGGTTCTACTATTCCTTTAAACTCGATCTTTGAGGGTATACCCCCCACGTTGTGATGCGTCTTAATCTTTTCTGAGTGATTTCCAATTCCCGACTCGATTCTATCAGGATAAATTGTTCCCTGTATCAAATATTCAGCCTTAATCTTCCTCGCGACTTCTTCAAAAACAGCTATGAATTCATTTCCAATAATTATTCGTTTCTTTTCGGGATCTTTACTTCCCCTCAATTTTTTAAAAAATCGTTTTTTAGCATTAATCAGAGTTACTTCCACATCAAGCCCTTTAAATACTTCTCTAACAAAATCTGCTTCTCCTTCACGCATAAATCCATTATCAACAAAAACAACGATAACATTTTTCCCTATCGCCTTCGAAGCTAAAATTGTGGCTAAACTTGAATCAACTCCTCCACTTAATGCAGAAATAGCCTTCTTGTTACCAATCCTGTCTTTAATTTTTTGTATTGTCTTTTCAACGAAATCTTCTGTTTTCCAATTTGCATGACACTTACATATATCAAAAATGTAATTTTTCAACATCTGTATCCCGTTATCTGTGTGGATAACTTCAGGATGCCATTGTAGACCATAGATAGATCTTTTCTTATGTCTATAAGCCGCAATTGGGCAACTATTTGTATGAGCTAATATTTCATATTCATCAGGAAGCTCAAAAACCATGTCTCCGTGACTCATCCAGACTTTTTCTTTCTGATTTAAGTTTTTTAATACCCCTACTGGCTTATCCACAGTAATATACGTCACACCGTATTCCTGCTTTTTTCCTACTTTTACCTTTCCATTGGAAAGATAAATTATTAATTGATGTCCATAACATAAACCTAGAATTGGAATATTCAAATCTAATATTCGTGAATCTATTTTTGGAGCATTTTTTGTGTAAACACTAGATGGCCCCCCAGACAAGATCATACCTTTTACATTCAACTTTTTATTTAAAGCTTCAACTTCTTTTGGTGTCACATCACATTGAATTATTTCGGAGTACACTTGCTGTTCCCGTATTCTTCTAGATATGAGATGACAGTATTGCCCCCCCAAATCTAAGACAAGAATTGTATCAGGTTTCATAATTACTCTCCACTGTAATTCTAATTTTTTCCATATGTAGCTTTTTTTTGAATCGGGGAATAATATAAATTAAGTCTTCTTTTTTCTGAACTTAGATTTATACTTAAAACAAACACTCGTGGTAAAAGAAAGATAAAGCCAATCCATGGACATAACTATTCCTTCAATCAAACTTCCCGCGGCATAATACCGAGTATAATCCAACCATCATTATAATATACTATATTATATCAAAATCATTGATAAATATAAATATATTATATATTATTCTGTCTATCTTTTATAATGCTTTCTTTTTATAAATTATTAATCTTTCACTACACCGAAACCATTATTATACTCATATTCTTCCAACTGATAATTCCCCCAATCACAAAGAATGGCGTAATTATCCTTCGATTCACTTCTCTTGCAAAGATTAATTTTACTTCCCTACCATTAGATGCGTAAGAAAAAAATTTCTAAATATCCGGATCAAAGCTGAAACTTTGTTTATTCTTACTCGACACCTCACCAATGGCAATCCAACATTGATTTATGTACTCACTAAAAATATTCTCTGCAAAAACCATTTCTTTTCCATTATTTTTCTTCCAAGTAACTCGTAAATCTCCCCGACCATCACTATTGATGATTTACCGATTATCCTTAATTCATCCATATGTATCCGGTTAAAGGTCTGTTTTCAATTTCAAGTTTTATTCTCCATTTAAACTTTATAGATAGATAACTAAGTATAGCTCTTAGCTTAGAATCATTTCTCAGAAATCCAATAATTCCTTCCATCTCTCAAATATTCCTTCTTCCACACGGGAACCTCATGTTTGTATCTCTCTACAGCCGTCATTAATGTTGAAAAAACTTTTTTCCTCGATTTTCCTGTAACCACCACATAAACTATTTCTTCCCCTATTACAAATGTTCCAAGGAGATGATGTATCAGAACATCAACTATTCCCGGTTCTTTTCTAAGCTCATCAGATATAGTTTGTAAAGCACGTTCAGCCACTTTTTCATAGGATTCCAGTTCAAGTTTCAACACATTATCTCCCTCATGAGTATACCCTCTTACGACTCCTGTAAACGTTGCCATAGCTCCCACTTCGTCACTTTTTGGGTTTTTTTTAGCGAAGTTAATCAAATCTTGAAGGGATAACGTGCCCTTTTTGTCTATTCCTGTCCGTTTAATATTTATCATAAAGAACGACCTAAATCTTAATGTGTCTTTAAACCATTTCTCTATTACTTTTACTTAAAAAAAAGGATGTTTTTCATTCATAAGAATTTTTGTAGTAGATTCAGTTTATAAACTCTTATATGCATTTAAAAAAATCAAGGTATTTAGGTTAATTCAGACTCTGGTCTTTAATGAACTCATCTGTTTCTTAATGTAAATCTATACTTATACGCTCTTGTATGGAATGTTATCAATATTCAGAATTGAGTGTCAAACAAATATTAATAATTGGATGCTGTAGAGATTACTACACTAAACTAGTCTATGAAAAAGACTATACCATAAGGAAGGATTGAAAATTCCGTAAGGCACTTCTCATATAAAGGGGTTTAGGCGGCATCATAGTCGAAGAGAGGAAGAATGCTAAGAATCAGGAAAATTTCTTCATTTGTATAATCTCTCATGACGAAAATAATTATGCTAATACATCTTGCTATGTTGTGATATCGACTGGGTTGGTTACATGTTGGACTTTATCACTGTCTACTCTACAGATGCTGTTATTGTGATTGGAGTAGCGTTGGAATAGTTAACGAAACTAGAGTAGCGTATCTTAAAGCTGGATTCATTATTTCCCTTCTGTATAGTGCTGGAATAGCGGATAAGATTACTGAACCATTTCCAGATAATAGGCATTAAATTAATATGACTGGAAAAAACAATCTGATAAAAAGACTGTGACCCCTTTAAATCTCTCTTAAACTTATGTGTTTATTCTTTTCTATATTTAACACTCCAGAAGATAACGTAGATCAAAGTTTCTCATAAAAAGATTCAAATTCATTTAAAGTTTGATCATTTAAAGAAAAATAGATGTTAATATGAAAAGGTATTAATATTCATAATTTTTGATTATATTTAGTGATCTATATGCATTTTAATGACTTAAATCCACCCGAACGACTTTTATTAGGGCCTGGACCTAGTAATGTAAATCCACGTGTATTGAAAGCATTATCTTCTCCACTAGTGGGCTATATGGACCCTTTTTATTTAAAAGTCATGGACGAAACTAAAGACCTCTTAAAATATGTTTTCAAGACTAAGAACGAGTTCACTTTTCCTGTTCCCGGAACTGGTATGGCCGGAATGGAAGCTTCTCTCTGTAATGTTGTAGAGTTGGGAGATGAAGTGATTGTTTGTGTTAATGGATTCTTTGGAGAACGAATGAATGAACTCGTCTTGAGAATCGGTGGAAAACCTATAAGGATAGAGGCGGGATGGGGAAAAATCATCACTAAAGAATCAGTTGAGGAAGCATTGAGAGAGAGTAATGCCAAAGCTATTGCTATTGTACATGGAGAAACCTCCACAGGTATACAACAACCAATAAAAGAATTGTCAAAGCTAGCTAAAAGTTATGACTCTTTGCTAATTGTTGACGCAGTAACTTCACTTGGTGGATGCGAATTAGATCTAGATGCTTGGGGAATAGATATTTGTTACAGTGGAACACAGAAATGTCTGAGCTGCCCCCCTGGATTAGCTCCTATTACTTTAAACGATAGAGCTCTCAATACTATTCAGAATAGAAAGACCAAAATTCAAAGCTTTTACTTAGATCTTCAATTGATTAATAACTATTGGTCAGATGCAAGGGTTTACCACCATACAGGACCAATCGCGATGACATACGCTTTAAGAGAGGCTTTACGTATAATTTATGAGGAAGGTCTTGAAAATCGATTAGCTCGGCATAATAGAAACAGTCAAGCTTTTATTAAGGGCATCGAAGCTATGGGACTAGAAATGCATGCTCAAGAGGGCTATCGTCTTCCAAGTCTGAATACAGTAGTGATCCCTAAAGGTATAACTGATGTTAATGTTAGACGAATGTTATTCGATTATTTTAATATAGAGATCGGTGGCGGTCTTGGACTTTTGAAGGGTAAGATTTGGAGAGTTGGATTGATGGGAAGAAACTCTACTGAGAAAAACGTTATACTACTTTTAGAAGCATTAGAGCGAACCTTAAGAAAAGAAGGCTATCACAATAAACCTAACTCAGGTGTTGGAGCAGCTATCGATTTTTACGATTCAACATGAAAGAGATTAAAAACCTTTTTTATTTCTTTTCCTTTATGTTTCCGTTAAAGCTAAACGGGTAGGTAACCCTTTTCTGGAACCTTTTTTCTGTATTTTATATGATGCAATTAAGTTACCTAACTTTCCACAGGTGTATAGATCCTTCTCCATTAATAGACCATAGAGAAAGCCTGCACAATAAGCGTCACCTGCGCCTGTTGTATCCACTACCTTAACCTTATAAGCATCGATTAGAAACTTTTCCCTACCGTCGGTGACATAACACCCTTTTTTACCCAACTTTACTGCTACAAATCTAGCACCATTCTTGAGTAAAATTTTTGAACCATTTTCAAAATCTTTACCTGTGAGAATTTTTAGTTCGCGTTCGTTTGGGAACAATACATAGCTTTTCTTAATGATTGGTTTTAAAGCAGTGAAACCTCTTCTCATGTATAGTTCCCCCGGATCGAAGCTTAACTTGACTTCTGATAAGGTCTTTATGATTTTTTTCTGAACATTAAAAGAGTTTTCTCCTACAAAAGATGTTAAATGTAGAAATTTTGTGTTTCTAACATAGGTTTCATCGATTTCTTCAAATTTTATTGTATCATTAACACCAGGATTGACATAAAGGGCTCTTTCTCCATTTTCATCAACGAACCCCATCACTGTGCCACTTCTTCCCTCTTCCGACATTATTACATTAGTCGTGTCAACTTTTTCTTCTCTTAAACTCTTTAACTGTATCTCTCCCTCTTTATCATTTGCAAGCTTTCCAATATAACCTACTTTAACCCCTAACCTAGCTAATCCTACTATTGTATTCGCTGATGAACCCCCTGGTGTTTCGTCATAACACGTTATGAAAGTCTCTTCCCCTGCCCCAACCAGCCTCTTGACTCTATATAGTTTGTCAACATTTAAGGCTCCAAAGCCCACAACATCCATTTTCATGGAAACAACTCTCTGAGGAAGATCTTATATTTTCCAAGTTTCCCACCATAGTTTCCTGCTGTGATCTTTACCACACCTGTCATATCTCTCACACTAAAAATAGCTTCTTTCATAGCTTTCTTTACGCTTCGAAGGGAAATTCCATTAATAACAATTTCTGGGATTGAATTCACATCTTTTTGTATCTTTGAATCAGAAATTTTATCTTTAATTGTTGGACAGTAAGGATGGTTCGTGGTTGGGCCAATATGTGGGAATTTTGTTTCTAGTTTTGAACCAGCTGCACAAATATCAAAGGCTGTTATAACCCCTTCAACCTTTTTTATAGCTTTTATAGCCTTATCTCCAGCTTCTAAGGCAACATCTTCTGTTGTACACATGAACCACACGTTTCCACCCATGACTCCTTTCTTATACCCTAAATAACGCTCTATAATAAAATCTCCCATCATAATGGGTATCTTTATGATCTGTCGTCCATATAGCTCTGTTTCATATTCATATCCGTCTCCACAATGTCCAATTCTATTTAACGCATCAATTTTCTCTTCACTATCGCAGGCATTATAGATCGCTGTTGTCGGTACGACAAGAATTCCCTGTCGTATCCTATAAGAAATTTCTCTGTATAATCTATCCACTGATTTACTTACTGCTTTTTCGTTTAATCTTCCCCAATACTGTAAGATAGCTCCTAACCGTCCATCCGGTGTTTCATTTTTATTTAACCACTTCTCAATACCCCCCTCAGTTCTATTGATCACCACTGAAGGTAGAGCCGTTGAGTTATACGCTGCTTTCTTCAACCTTTTTTTATCCTTTGCAGTAACTATTATTCGCATGTATAATCCGTCAAAAGCCTCTGCGTATGTGTTTTCAATATCAATTGTCATTGTATTATTCCTCCTGAATTTACCATTATTATCCTAATCTCCCTATCGCTTCACCTCTAACCGTCTTTCTGAAAAAACTACTTTCTTTTACCACTCTCTCCACATTCTCTGTAGTTATCCTCTCAACTTTTGGGAAAGAATCTGGATCCAATTTACTAATCTTCTTAATAAGAGTTGCATCAACACAAAACTTCTCTAAAGTATTGATTGACCACATTTCAGCAAGTCTCATAACATGCTCCCTTCCAAATCTGAAAAAAAGATCTACTAGAATTGAGGTTACAACTGCGTTTTTAGAGATAACAGCAACTTCCGCGTTTTTTACAGCGTATCTATTACCATTAAAGGAGATGGTTAATCCTCCTCCCCCCTTCACTAGACTGAAAGCTTGTACATCTGTGATACTGTCCCCGATGTACACGACTTTGTTAAGGGGACTACCCATCTTTTTCGTTATTATCCTGATAGCTTTTGCCTTCTCTTCTCCGCCAACAGGATTAACTTCTCTAAGTATTCTACCAGAATCCATTATCATAATCTCTTTCCAAAAAATTTTATCCAATTTTTCGATCGTTTCTTGATCTTTTATCGAAAGATACTTGAGTGATTTTGCTCCTTCCGGTATTTCTATCATTGGGTAAGATGTTATCTTTTCTCTCAGAATCTTGAGTCGTTTAATTTCTTTCGAAGAAATGGAGTATTTATCTAAATCTAATCTTGTACAGTAAACGTTCTCAAGAGGGAAGTCTGTGATGGCGCATAATGAAGAGATGTACTGATTATAGCTTGTGCTGATAATGAAAGATGGTCTTAGTTTTCTTATGTAATTGAGCATATTCAAAGCTCCTTGAATAAGGAGAACATTTTCGGCAGAGTATCTCTCTACAGTCTCATTTGTAGCACCATATGCTTTCAAGAAAGGAGTTATTAACTTTAGAGTGTATCCGGCTTTATATCTTGGTCGCCTAATTATATCCGCTAGTACGTCATCGTATTTACTTATCAGAGAAAAGAAGCAATCTCCATCTGGAATAAAATGTTTAGTCAACTCGAAAGCATTATCATTTTTAGAAATGGGGCCTTCGCAATCTGAAATAAATACACCTGTATTCTCAGGTTGGTGATTCACGGCTATTCTGTCCTCAATTTCCTCATATGTTCTATACTCTTCTGTATGCTTTCCTTTGAGGCTATATCCTTCCTGTACCAGAGAGACCCACCTTTAATGGCTTTTATTCCTTCAAGAGAAATTTCCCTCGCATTTTCCAAACTTTCTGCTGCTCCAACAACACAAACGGTTCGTGATTTTAATCCATAGGTTTTTCCATTCCTCAACTCCATAGCTCCGGGGTATACCCACATTCTCCCATGGCTTTCTTCACATAACTTATAAGCAGCATTTAGATCGATTTGTTTGTCACCTCTGAACTTTTCAACTCTACCACCATATGTTGGTGGAACTTTATACGTCACAACAGTAGCTAATTTCTTAAATTTAACCATGTTTAACTTTTCATCAATTATTTTAAAACACACATCGATAAAATCATCTTCCAATATTGGAAGTATATTCATTACTTCTGGGTCTCCCAGCCTACTGTTATTCTCTAAGATTTTCAGGCCCTTACCTGTATGCATGAATGCGGCATAGAAAGGCACACCACGAAGACCGGGATTAGTCCCTTTTCCTTTAAGTCGTTTAAAAACTCTATTCATTATTTCTATCTCATTAGATCTATCCTGCTGAGTCATAAATGGTAACCAGTCAGATTCAGCCTTATATGAACCCATTCCGCCAGTATTTGGACCTCGGTCTCCTTCGAAAGCTCTTTTATAATCTCTAGTTTCAGGTAGAGGTAGAAGGTTTTTTCCATCACAAAATGCTTGAAAACTTGATTCCTCTCCAAAAATTTTCTCTTCAACTATTACTGGTACATGCTTATAGTTTGATAAGAAAAGCTGAAATAATTCTTTACGATTTGTAAATTGGGCACCCCATATACCAACCTCCTCCTCAGCGTT
>SDBS01000091.1_pt1 | contig 68413 bp, 59 predicted proteins | sample 2277091 | NCBI WGS metagenome assembly SDBS01 (sample SAMN10404972, study PRJNA504765) | marine sediment metagenome | isolation source: marine sediment core GS10_PC15, 163 cmbsf | place: Arctic Ocean: Southern Knipovich Ridge | collected 2010
CCGCCGGAGCCATAAAAATCGCCAATCAGGCGGTTTTTTGCTAAAATATAAACATTAACTATGTTTAAAAAAACCACTCTTAAAAACGGTTTAAGAATTATCACTGTTCCTCAAAAAAACACTCAAGCTGTTACGGTGTTGGTATTGGTTAAAACCGGCTCTAAATATGAGAAAAAAGATATTAATGGCATTTCTCATTTTCTAGAGCACATGTATTTTAAAGGAACCAAGAAAAGACCAACCACATTAGCAATTGCCGAGACTTTGGATAAGATTGGTGGAATATATAATGCTTTTACTTCAGAAGAATATACTGGTTATTATGCGAAAACCATTGCTTTAGAATTTGAAACTGCTTTAGATTGGGTTTCTGATATTTTCTTAAATTCTACTCTACCGTCTAAAGAAATAGAAAAAGAAAAAGGTGTAATCATTGAAGAAGTTAATATGAGATATGATCATCCAATGAGTTATGTTCATGTTCTATGGTCTAAGCTTTTATATGGCGATCAGCCTGCTGGATGGGACATTATTGGGACAAAAGAAAACATAATTAATATGACAAGGAGAAAACTAACTGATTATATGGATAAGCAGTATGTGGCATCAAACACAATTGTTTGTGTAGCTGGAAACATGAAAAGCGATCTAGCAATTAAAAAAGTTAAAAAATACTTTTCCAAGATAAAAGAATCCAAAGCAATGAAAAAACAGGTCGTGGTTGAGAGGCAATCATGCCCTGAATTAATTTTACAAACAAGGGAGACTGATCAAACGCATTTATGTTTAGGGGTAAGGGCATATAATCTTTTCCATGAGGATAAATATGTTCAAAAGCTTTTAGCTGTTATTTTAGGTGGAATGATGAGCTCTCGTTTGTTTACAGAAATCAGAGAAAAATTAGGAGCAGCTTATTATATCAGCACTGCGTCTGAAACAGGTCCTGATACAGGATATTTAGTGACTCAAGTTGGAGTAGATAATAAAAAAGTAGAAAAAGTGATTTCAACTGTTTTAAAAGAGTATAAAAAGATTTCAAAAGAAAAAGTATCAGCTCAAGAATTAAAAAAGGTTAAAGATTATATTAAAGGAAAAACAGCGCTTCTGTTGGAATCCTCTGATGCCAAAGCTTCATTTTTTGCAAATCAGGAACTTTTAGAAGAAAAAATTCTTACTTTAAAACAAATCCTTGCTAAAATTGATAAAATAACTTCCAATGATATTTTAGAAACAGCGAAAGATATTTTTCAGCCTCAGAAATTAAATTTAGCTTTAATCGGGCCATTTAAAAACAAAGAAAAATTTAAAAAGATTTTAAAAATTTAAACTATGGAAAATGAAAAAATTTTAGATATATCTTGGGGAACAATTTTGAAAATCAGCATTACCTTCCTTGTTTTTTATACTCTTTATTCGATAAGAGATATTTTAGTTTCAATTATTTTTGCCCTAGTGATTTCCATCTTATTCAATCCGGTCATTAATTTTTTAGAAAGTAAAAAAATACCCCGCGTTGTGGCTACAATTTTTATTTATGTCAGCATTTTTGCTCTTTTAAGCCTCCTTTTATATTGGACAGTACCTGTTTTTGTTTTTGAAATACAACAGTTTGCTCAACTTTTTCCTCAGTATTTTGGGCAACTATCACCTCCTTTGAGGGGATTAGGATTGGAGGCCTTTGAGAATTTTGAAACCTTTACACTAGCATTGCAGGATTGGTTAATACAAGCATCTTCCAGTATTTTTGGGGTAATAATTTCTGTTTTTGGAGGAATTTTTTCAACAGTTACTATTTTTGCCATTGCCATATTTTTTTCAATGGAGGAAAAGGAAGTTAAAAAAGCGATTCAGGCTTTATCTCCCAAAAGCAGTGAAGGTTATTTTCAGGATTTATGGCAAAGATGTCAAAATAAAACTGCTGCCTGGTTTGGAACCAGAATTTTAAGCAGTCTTTTTGTTGGATTAGTTTCATATATTGCTTTAAGCGTTCTTAATGTAAAATATGCTTCCATGTTGAGTTTGTTTGCAGGAGTAATGGATATTGTGCCTGTTTTGGGTCCTATTTTTGCTGGCACAATAATAACTATTTTAGCAGCTCTTGATTCATGGGTTAAAGCACTTTTTGTTTTAATGACTTTTATCTTAATCCAGCAAATAGAAGGGAACATTATAACTCCGATTTTAACTAGAAGATTGGTTGGGCTGCCTGCAATTTTGGTTTTAATATCATTGCTTATTGGTGCTAGATTGGCAGGAGTTTTAGGGGCAATTTTAGCAATTCCTTTAACAAGTATAATTTATGAATTCTTAAAGGATTTTCTGCAGGAAAGGAAAAAGGATGGTTTGGTTGGTTGAAGTCATGCTTTTTTAAATAGTAAATAGGCCTTGAAATAGGCCAATTTTTGTATAAGGATTAAGAAATAATAGAATAATATGAAAAACAAGTTTTTTATCAGCACAGCTTTATATTATGTAAATGCTTTGCCTCACATTGGACATGCCCTGGAGTTGATTCAGACAGATGTCTTGGCTAGATATCATCGTTCATTAAGTGAGGAGGTTTTATTTTTGAGCGGAACTGATGAAAATAGCTTGAAAAATGTTCAGGCAGCAGAAAAGCAAGGCATTCCAGTTAAAGAATTTGTAGACCAAAATGCAGATAAGTTTTATGAGCTTAAAAAAATACTTAACTTAAGTTTTGATGATTTTATTAGAACTACTGAAAAACGCCACGCAAAAGGGGTGGAAAAATTATGGTTAGCTTGCAAGAAAGACATTTATAAAAAGCAATACAAAGGGCTTTATTGTGTGGGTTGTGAAGAATTTTATAAAGAAAATGAGCTTAAAAACGATTTTTGTTCAGAACATAGAGTTAAGCTTGAATTGATTGAGGAAGAGAATTATTTTTTAAAGCTTTCAAAATATCAAGACCAGTTAAAAGAAATTATTGAGAGTGATAAAATTAAAATAATTCCAGAAACCAGGAAAAATGAAGTTTCAAGCTTTATTAATTCTGGTTTACAAGACATTTGTATTTCACGTTCAAAAGAAAGGTCTCATGGTTGGGGCATTCCAGTGCCTGGCGATCCGAGTCAGATCATTTGGGTTTGGTTTGATGCGCTTTCAAACTATATTAATGCTTTGGGGTATGGAACAGATGAAAAAAAGTTCCAAGATTGGTGGCAGAAAAATGAAAATAAATTACATGTTATTGGAAAAGGAATTTTGAGATTTCACGCAGTTTATTGGCCTGGAATGCTTTTATCAGCTGGTATTAATCTACCTGAAAGAATTTTTGTTCATGAATACATAACTGTTGATAATCAGAAAATGTCAAAATCTTTAGGGAATGTTATTAATCCTTTTGAATTAGTTGAGAAATATGGAACAGAGGCAGTTAGATATTTTTTTCTAAGAGAAATTCCTTCTTTCAAAGATGGGGATTTTACCTATGAGAGACTTGAAGAGAGATATGATTCTGATTTAGCCAAGGGGCTTGGCAATTTAGTAGCCAGAGTTTTAAGTTTGGCAGATAAATCAGAAATAAAATCTGAAGTTTTGAAAATTGAGGAAGTGAAGAATACAGATTTTCAAAAGAAAATAGATGAAGTTCAAGAAAAATATAAAAAAGCTTTAGAGAAATTTAAATTCAATGAGGCCTTAGCTTCAATTTGGGAATTGATCAGTTTTTGTGATGAGTATATAGAAAAGAATAAACTTTGGGAAAAGGTTGAGAATCAAAAAACTGATATTTTATATCTTCTTTATACTATTGCTAAGATTTCTCAATTACTGGAACCATTTTTACCTGAAACTTCTGAAAAAATTCTCAGACAATTAGATTTGAAGAAAAAAGAAAGAGAGTGGGTATTTTATATTAAAAAAGGAGAAGTACTTTTTCCAAGATTCAATTCTAAATAATTTAAAAAAGAACCTTGACTTTTAAAGGAAAAATGGTATTTTTGAGATAGTACCTATATTTAAAAAAGAGGTAATGTAAGTCATGACAAGGTTCAACCTTATATTCTCTGATCTTCAGCGATTTATTAAAGCATTCGGAATAGTGTGCTTTAAGGGACGAACAGAGAGATACTGGATGATTATTGCTCACAAAGATAAAGTAGTAGTTGTAGAGCCGAAAGTCTCTACTCCAGGACTCAACACTTTGATTCTCAAGGACTTAAATGAAACTGATGAAGAAATCGTCAGAGGAATTGCCACAAATCGTGGAATGGAAGTCATGGAATGTGAAAGCATTAAGAGCGAAGAATAAAAAAACCTGATTTCTTCTGCTCCTCAGGTTCTTCGAGGACAATAGATCTTATAACCCAGCTTCGCTGGGATTTTTTTTATCTTAAAAAGGATATAAAATATAATCACATGTTAATTGATACCCACGCCCATTTAAATTTTTCTGCTTTTAATAAAGACAGAAATCAAATTATTGAAAAATGTTTGGACAATAATGTCTGGGTTGTTAATGTTGGAACAAATTTAAAAACTTCAAGAGAAGTAGTTGAAATTGCTCAAAAGTATGAAAAAGGCATTTATGCTACCGTTGGGCTTCATCCAATTAATTTAGAAACAGGATTAGTGAAAATAAAAGCAGATGTGAATGAGAAAAAAAGTATTGAAGAAGATTTTGATTACGAAGCTTATAATCGCTTGGCTCAATCCAAAAAAATTGTAGCAATTGGTGAAATTGGTTTGGATTATTATTGGAGGCCTAAAACAAAGAAAAAGAAGGAATTATTTAAACAAAAACAAGAAAATTTATTTTTAAAACAATTAAAATTGGCAAAAGAATTAAATTTACCAGTTATTTTTCATTGCCGCATGGCCAATCATGATTTGTTTAGAATTTTATCGGAAAATCCTGATTTAAAACCTGAAAAAGCAGTAGCTCATAGTTTTGTTGGAACTGAAGAAGATATTCAAAAACATTTAGATTTCGGATATTATATTGGTTTTAATGGAATAATTTTTAAAAATATTACAGGAATAGATTTTAAAAAAGTGATTCAGAAAACTCCTTTAGAGAAAATTTTAATTGAAACAGACTGTCCTTATTTACTGCCTCCAAAAGCAACAGGAAATCGTAATGAGCCTGTTTTTGTAAGATATATTGCAGAAGAGATTGCTAAGATAAAAGATGTAAGCTTTGAAGAAGTTTCAGAAACTACAACTAAAAATGCAAAAGAATTTTTTGGAATATAGTTATTGAAGAGATTTCCAATAATCCTTCAGATAAGATTTAAGTTCCTTTATTGTTTTCTTCGTTTCTTTTATTCTAAAATCTTTTAGTAGAATCCTTTCTTGGGATTCTTTTAGTTTTACGTCTAGGTTTAAAAGTCCACTTACAAGCGACAACCAAGCAGGTGCTAATATTTCTTGATTATATCCTGAAGCAATTAAATCAATTTCTTTTCCCTCGCATACTTGTTCAGCCAATTCTTTTACTTTTTTTCCAATCATTTTAAAACCATCTAAAGTTAGACCTAAGTTAGTTAATCCATCAGCAAAATGAGGATCAGAACCTCCGTTTCTAATAATCATTTCTGGCTTAAATTCTTTTGCTATTGGGAAAATAATTTGATCAAACACATACTCATAAGACTTATCACCAGTGCCTGGTAAGAGCGGAATGTTGATGGTAAATCCCTTGCCCTTGTTTTCACCAATTTCATATATATATCCTGTTCCAGGATACATTGTTCTTGGATCTTGATGAATATCAATGAATAAAACCCTGTTTTCATTATAAAAAGCTTCAGTTGTTCCATTTCCGGCATGAGCATCAGTATCTAAAATTAAAATCCTTTTCATTCCCCTTTTAAGTAATTTTTTAGCACAAATAACAACATCATTGTAAATGCAAAATCCTTCCCCTTTTTCTTTTTTTGCATGATGAAGTCCTCCGCCTAAAGCAATTGCTTTTTTATATTTTCCTTGAAAAACTAATTCCGCTGCTTTTAAAGATGTACCAACTGCCATTCTTGCTGCCTTATCAATTCCTTTTGGTAGATATCCCGTTAAGGGATCAAGGTTGTCTGTTGTGGTGTATTGAAAAATATTTGACAAGATAATTCCTTTTGAAGCTTTTTTCATTACTTCAATATATTCTCGGCTGTGAAAAAGCTTTAAATCACTATCCTTTGCTGGTTCAGGTGTGATTAATTCAAAAACATCTTTGAAATTAACTAATTTTTGTTTTGCAAAGCTTAAGAACTTCTCAAACCTATCACTTGTGAAAGGATGTCCTTTGCCAAAATTATAGTTTTCTATTTCTGGATTATATGCAATGGCAGTTTTTTCTTTCATTTTTTAATTATATTTTTCTTTAGTGATTTTAACTTAATTATCTTGACAAAGTCATTATATTATATAGTGTGAGGTTAGAACACAGGAGGCATCAAAATGTTAACAAACTTCGCTGAGTCTTTGGCAGCAATGACTCAGAAATTAAAAGAGAAAAAAAGGATTACTAAAGGAAAGGTTTCTGGACTTATTTCGTTTTCTGAGGGCAAGGTTCGTATTTTTGCTCCAGAAGGGGAACCTGATCCGAATACCGTCCACGCGATTATAGATCGTGGAGATGGTACGATAGTCGGTCTTTTCTTCTCATCGACCCAATACACAAAAATTCTCCCCATTCGAGAGAATATGCTCTACAGACTGCAACCTTTTGCATAGGATGGGTGGCAAGGATGAATAATCTCCGAGCCGCCCTATTTTTTTTAAAAAATATTCTTAGAGTATTCACTTCCTCTTTAAAGAGAACCTTGATTCTTCACTGCGTTCGAATTAAGATAGAATTATATGCAATATAGAGCTCAAGAAATAGAGCTAAAATGGCAAAGGTTTTGGGAAGAAAAAGGTTTTTATAAAGCTGAAGATTTTTCAAAAAAACCTAAAAAATACATTTTAATTGAATTTCCTTATCCCTCTGGAGAAGGACTGCATGTTGGTCATTGCAGGTCTTATTCTGTGTTGGATGCAATTGTCAGAAAATACAGAATGCAGGGTTTTAATGTAATGTTTCCAATTGGTTGGGATGCTTTTGGTTTACCAACTGAAAACCATGCGATTAAAACAGGCATTCATCCAACTGAAGTAACCAAGAAGAATGTTGCTAATTTCAAAAGGCAATCCAAAAGCTTGGGTCTTTCTTTTGATTGGGAAAGAGAAATCAATACAACTGATCCAGAGTATTATAAATGGACGCAGTGGATTTTTCTAAAGCTTTTTGAAAAGGGTTTGGCTTATCAAGCTGAAATGCCAATTAATTGGTGTCCGTCTTGTAAAATTGGACTAGCCAACGAAGAAGTTGTTGGTGGGAAGTGTGAGAGATGCAAAACGCAGGTTGCTCAAAAAAAATTGAAGCAATGGATGCTTAAGATCACAGAATATGCTGATAAATTAATTGAGGGTTTAAGTGAAGTTAATTTCTTGGAGAAAATAAAAATCCAACAGATTGACTGGATTGGAAGAAGTAATGGAGTGGAAATTGATTTTAAAGTAGAAAATTACGACGAAACAATAAAAGTGTTTACCACTAGGGCTGACACTATTTTTGGGACAACAGCACTTGTTTTAGCTCCTGAACATGAGTTAGTTAAAAAACTAATAACCAATGAAAATAAAAGTGCAGTTGAAAAATATATTGAAGATTCAAAAAACAAGACAGAATTTGAAAGAACAAAACTTGAAAAAGAAAAAACAGGAGTTTTTACTGGTTCTTATTGTGTTAATCCCATTAATGATGAAAAAATTCCTCTTTGGATTAGTGATTATGTAGTTGCAACTTATGGTGGAGGAGCTGTGATGGTTGTTCCTGCTCATGATAAGAGAGATTATAATTTTGCCAAAAAGTATGGATTGAAAATTAGGGAGGTTGTAAAAGGAGGTAATATTTCGAAACAAGCATTTGTTGAATATGGAACATTGATTAATTCCGGCAAGTTTAATGGTTTATCGTCCCAAGAAGCAATCAAAAAAATCACTGATTGGTTTGAAAAAAAGAAATTAGGCAGAAGGAAAGTTCAGTACAAGTTAAGGGATTGGATATTTTCCCGTCAGCATTACTGGGGAGAGCCGATTCCAATTATTCATTGTGGAAAATGCGGCGTTGTTTCAGTTCCAGAGAAAGATTTACCCGTAGAACTTCCTTATATTGAAAAATATCAGCCCACTGAAACAGGTGAATCTCCTTTAGCCGCTATTAGTGACTGGGTTAATGTTAAGTGTCCTAAATGCAAAGGAGATGCAAAAAGAGAAACCGATACCATGCCTAACTGGGCAGGTTCAAATTGGTATTATTTAAGATATTGTGACCCAAATAATAAAAAAGAAATAGCTGATAAGAAGAAGATAAATTATTGGATGCCTGTTGATTGGTATAACGGAGGAATGGAACACACCACTTTACATCTTTTATATTCCAGATTTATTTATAAGTTTCTTCATGATATTAATGTTGTTCCCCAATCAGAGCCATATCAGAAAAGAACTTCCCATGGCATGGTTTTAGCTGAAGACGGTAGGAAAATGTCAAAATCTTTTGGCAACACCATAAATCCAGATGATATTATTAAAGAATACGGAGCTGATACTTTAAGAATTTACGAGATGTTTATGGGTCCTTTTGACCAGGCAATTTCTTGGAACAGCAAAGGCGTAAAAGGAGTTAATAGATTTTTAAACAGAGTCTGGAAATTAACATTTGAGTGTTTTAAAAATGAAAAAAGCAGCCAAAAAGCCATAAAAGAAATTCATAAGCTTAACAAAAAGATTGAACAGGATTTTGATAAAATAAAGCTTAATACAGCTGTAGCTGCTTTTATGGAGTTTATTAATTTTGCTTTTGAGAATAAAAAAGATATTGGAAAAGATGTAGTTAAAGGCATGATAGTCTTATTGTCTCCGTTTGCTCCCCATATCAGCGAGGAACTTTGGCAGCAGACAGGCAATAAAGATTCAGTTCATAATCAAGTCTGGTTAAAACATGATCCAAAATTAATTGAAGAAAAAACAATTACTTTAATTATCCAAATTAATGGTAAGATTCGCGATAAAGTTGAAGTAAAGGCAAATATTTCTGAACAAGAAGCTCGTGATTTGACATTGTCTCGTGAAAAGATTAAAAAAAGGTTAACTGGGAAAAAGATAAAAAAAGTTATTTTTACAGGCAAATTAATTAATATGGTGATTTAATGTGTGGTATTATAGGCTATATAGGTGAAAAACCTGCCTTTCCGATTCTTGTGTCGGGGTTAGAGAGGATGGAATACCGCGGCTATGACAGCTACGGTTTTTGTGTTTTTGATGATGGAAAAGAGCCTTTTCTTTATAAGAAGGTGGGCAAGATTTCTAAAGCAGGACAGGAGATTTCAAACTTAACTGTCAAAGGAACTGCTGGGCTTGGTCATACTAGATGGGCAACAACAGGCGGTGTGACAGATGAAAATGCTCATCCTCATTTTGACTGCAATAAAAATATCTTCTTAGTGCATAATGGTATTATTGAAAACTATAAGGAGCTTAAAGAAAGATTAATTGCCAAGGGTCATCAATTTACCTCTGAAACAGATACAGAGGTTTTGTGTCATTTAGTTGAAGAGAATTATAATGGCAGCTTAGAAGAAGCACTTAGAAAAATCTTAAAAGACATAAGAGGCACATATGGAATTGCTTTAATGTCTAAAAAAGAACCTCAAAAGATAGTAGCAGCCCGTTTATCTTCTCCAATGATTTTAGGAATAGGGAAAAATGAACTTTTAATTGCGTCTGATCCAGCAGCAATAATCACTCATACCCGTCAGATTATTACTCTTGATGACAATGAAATTGCTGTTTTAAAACCAGATGACTTTTTCATTTTAAAAGAAAAGCCAACAGTTTCTATTGAATGGACGCCAGAAGATGCAGAAAAAAAAGGATATGACCACTTTATGCTCAAAGAAATAATGGAGGAACCAGAAGTAATTGAAAATGCAATCAGGGGCAGATTGATTGCTGATGAAGGAGCAGTTAAGTTAGGTGGTTTAGATAGCGTGGCTGAAAAGCTTAAAAAAATAAATAGAATAATTTTAGTTGCCTGTGGTACTGCAAATTATGCTGCCAGGATCGGAAAATATATGTTAGAGGAATATGCAGGTATTTTAACTGAAGCAGAGATTGGCTCTGAGTTCAGATACAGAAAACCAATTATTGATAAAAACACTGCTGCTGTTTTTGTTTCTCAGTCTGGAGAAACTGCTGATACTTTGGCAGGATTAAATGAAATGAAGAAAAAAGGAGTTCTAACAATAGGTGTTACAAATGTTGTTGGTTCAACTCAGGCAAGAGAAACAGAGGCAGGAGTTTATACTCGTTCAGGACCTGAAATTGCTGTTGCTTCTACAAAAGTGTTTTTAGGACAATTAGCTACTCTGGCAATGTTAACAGTTTATTTGGGAAGGCAGCGCAATATGTCATTGGTAACAGGTAAAAGAATTGTTTCAGAACTGGATAAAGTTCCAGGACTGGCTAAACAGGTTTTAGAGAACTCTTCTGAGGTTAAGAGAATAGCAGAAAAATACAAAGATTTTAAGAATTTCTGGTTTATTGGAAGGAAATACAATTTCCCTATTGCTTTAGAGGGAGCTTTGAAGTTGAAAGAAATTTCTTATCTTCATGCTGAAGGTGGCGCTAGCGGAGAGCTAAAGCATGGGCCCTTGGCTTTGATTGATGAAAACTTTCCAACAATAGCTATTTGCCCTTCAGATTCTGTATACGACAAAATGATTTTAGGTATTGAAGAAATCAAAGCAAGAAAAGGGCTTGTGATTGCCATTGCTACCGAAGGAGATAAAAGAATCAAAGACCTTGTTGATGATGTAATTTACATACCCAAAACCCTAGAAATGTTAACTCCAATGCTGTCAGTTATTCCTCTTCATCTTTTTGCTTACCATATGGCTGCAACACTGGGTCATGATATTGATAAGCCTCGTAATTTAGCAAAATCAGTAACAGTAGAATAATTTTTCATTGAGCATTCATCACAGAACATAAAATCAAAACGAAAATTATGGAAAAAACAATTTTAATCGGCGGAAAAGCAGGTCAAGGAACCAACGTGACCTCTTATTTTATAGGAGAGGTTTTTTCTTCTTTAGGATATTACGTGTTTAATTACCGAGATTATCCGTCTTTAATAAGGGGAGGTCATAATTTTAATGTGATTAAAGTTTCTGACAAACCTGTTTTTTCACACACAAATAAATATGATTTCATTATTGCTTTAGACCAGAAAACAATAGATTTGCATGAAAAAGGTTTAAAGAAAAACGGATTCATTGTTGGAGACAAGAGTTTGAAGGCAAAAAAGAACCTCCAATCAATTGATGTAAAACCTATTTTGAAAAAATTAAAAGCTCCTCAAGTTATAGAAAATGATATTTTTATTGGTTGGTTGTTTAAATATTTTGGAATCACTGAAAAGTTTTTAATGAAAGAATTAGAAGAAAGATTTGGAGGTAAAAAAATCGATTTAATTAAAAAAGCGGCAAAAATTGGTTATAAGCTTGGCAAGGAAACAGAAAAATTTAAAAAGCTAGGTCCTCAAAAATATTTTCTCTCTGGAAACAAGGCAATAGGAGCAGGAGCTTTGGCTGCTGGTATTGATGTCTATATTGCTTATCCAATGACTCCAGCCACTGCGGTTTTACATTATTTGGCTAAAAAAGCACCAGAACAAAATATTCTTGTTTTACAGCTTGAAAATGAAATTGCAGTAGCGAATGCAGCACTAGGCGCTTCTTTTGCTGGTGCTAGAGCAATGGTGGGAACTTCAGGTGGAGGATTTGCGCTCATGGCTGAAGCAATGAGTTTGGCTGGCATGTCAGAAACGCCTTTGGTTGTTTATTTATCTCAGAGAACAGGGCCAGCTAGTGGTGTTCCTACTTATACTGCTCAAGCTGATTTGAAATTCGCAGTTAACATTGGACACGGAGAATTTACAAGAATTGTTATTGCTCCTGGCGATCCTCAAGAAACAATCACAAGAGTTCAGGAAGCATTTTATTTAGCTTCTAAATACCGCGCTCTAGTAATACTGGTTGGTGACAAGCATTTAGGAGAGAGCGATTATACCTTTGATACGCTTGAAAAATCTTCTGTGAGCTCTGATAGATTTATTGTTAAGAATCCTGCCAAAAACTACAAAAGTTATAAAATTACAAAAGATGGCAATTCTCCTCGTGCTGTTCCTGGCCAAGGGCCAGTTGTAAGAACTACTAGTTATGAACACAATGAATATGGCAATACAACAGAAGAGGTTGATTGGATTGTCAAGATGAATGATAAAAGATTTAAAAAAGAAAAGATTATTATTAAAGAAATTAATCAGCTGAACCCAATTACTGTTTATGGAAAAGGTAGAAACCTAATTATTGGTTGGGGTTCAACAAAAGGAGCAATTCTTGATTCTTTAAAGTCTTTGGAAAATTATAGATTTTTACAGATTTCTTATATCAATCCATTTCCTGCTGATCTTGTGAAAAAAGAAATTAAGAATTCTAAAAAAATAGTTTTAGTCGAAAATAATGCTACTGGGCAATTGGGAGATATTATTGCTGAGAAAACTGGGCACATTATTAAAAACAAAATTCTACAATATAATGCCAGGCCCTTTATTCCAGAAACAATAATTAGAAAAGTTAAAAAATTATAAACTATGAAAATTCAAGATTTGCAAACAAAGGAAGAAAATACATGGTGTCCTGGTTGTACTAATTTTTCACTTCTCAACACTGTCCAGCAGGGCTTGATTGATTTAGTGAATGAAAAGAAAATTAAGCATAAAGATATTGCAATGGCTAGCGGCATTGGTTGTCATGCTAAGATTTTTGACTACATTAATATAAATGGTTTTTACAGTCTTCATGGAAGAGTGATACCTCCATGTTTAGGAATGAAGGCTGGTAATCCTGAACTCACTGTAATTGGATTTGGAGGAGATGGCGATACTTATGCCGAGGGAATGGCTCATTTTATCCATGCATGTCGTTTTAATGCTGATTTTACAATGATTGTTCATAATAATAAGGTTTTTGCTTTGACCACAGGCCAGGCAACTCCAACCTCAGAAAAAGGATTTGTTGGCGGTTCAACGCCTTATGGATTAAAAGAAGAACCCATAAATCCTATTGCTATAGCTTTAGCAAGCGGGGCTACTTTTGTAGCCAGAGGTTATGTTAATGAAAAAGAACATTTAAAAGAATTAGTTAAAACTGCTGTAATGCACAAGGGTTTTGCTTTGATTGATATTCTACAGCCCTGTCTGACCTATAATGACCCTACAGATTATCTTGAGAAAAGAGTATATAAATTGAGCAAAGCTCACGATAATTCTGATTTTAATAAAGCTTTAGACAGAGCAATGGAATGGGATTATTCTTTGGATGAAAAAGCTAAAATTCCTATTGGTGTATTTTATAAGATAAAAAAGCCAACCATGGAAGAGCAAAGACCAGCTCTAAAAAAACCTTGGTATAAGGTTGAAAGAAGACTTGATTGGAAAGCACTGATTAAACAGTTTCAGTAAAAGAACTTTATTGAATGAAAAACAAAACACGACCTGCTCAAAGCGGATCGTGTTTTTTTTCTTAAAATTAAAATTTTATACTTTTTTAATATTAGCTCCTAATTTTCTTAATTTTTCATCAAATTTTTCATAACCTCTTTCAATCTGATAAACATTATAAATCCTACTTTTTCCCCTGGCAACTAGTGCTGCTAAAATCAGTGTTGCTCCCGCTCTGATGTCGGTAGCAGTGATATGATTTGCAACAAGGTTTGTTTTTCCAAATATCAAAGCTCTATGAGGGTCAGTAATTTCAATATCAGCTCCCATTTTTCGTAATTCTTGCAAATGACTAAACCTGTTTTCGTAAAGAGGGTCATGAATTAAAGATTTCCCTTTAATTTGAGTAAGTAAAACTGTTGCTTGAGGTTGTAGATCAGTAGGAAAGCCGGGGAATGGAAGGGCCTGAATTTTAGTTGCTTTTAAATTACTTGATTTCTTAATTATGATTTCATTTTTCTTGACCTCAAAATTTATTCCGATTTCTTTCATTTTTGCTAAAAAGAATGTTAAAGCTTCTGGGTCAACATTTTTGATTTTTCCTTCACCGCCAGTTATTGCAAAAGCTAAGAAAAATGTTCCAGCCTCTGTTGAGTCGGGACAAAGTGAATGAGTGGCACCTTTTAAATTTTCGTTTCCTTTAATTTCGATTGTATGAGTGCCAACGCCCTTCATTGTTGCTCCCATTTTTTGTAAGAATTTTCCTAAATCCTGCACTTGTGGTTCACAGGCTGCTGTTTCAATCCTGCTTGTTCCATTGGTTCCGCTAGCCAACATCATCAGGTTTTCAGTAGCAGTAACTGAGAATTCTTTTAAAACAACTCTTTTCCCTTGTTTTTTTGCAGGAGCTTCAAAGGCATAAAACCCAGGTTGTTGTTTTACTATTACTCCAAAATCTTCTAAAGCTTCCAAATGAGAAGAAATTGGTCTTAATCCAATTTTGTCTCCACCAGGATAAGGAACTTTGAATTTTTTAAACCTTGATAAAAGAGGACCAATCAAAAGAACTGAAACCCTCATTTTCCTAAACAAATCTATTGGTATTTTTTTAGGATCAATGTTTTTTGTACTTATTTTAATTTTGTGAGGATTAAGCCACTTAACTTCAGCTCCAATTTGTTCCAGCATTTCAATTAAATTCAAAATGTCGCTTATTCGTGGTAAGTTATCAATTACACAAGGTTCTTTAGTGAGAATGGTGGCTGCTAAAATAGGGCCAGCAGCGTTTTTGTGGCCCGAAATTTTAACCTCGCCTTTTAGGGGTTTATTGCTTCCTTTAACTACGTATGCCTTTTTCATAATTGATTATTATACGTTTAATCTTGGCTTTTGGCAAATTATACTCTTGCTTAAGATATCATATTTTACTATGATATGCTATAAAATCTTTTCAAGATTTATGATTAAAAAAGTAGTAATAGCTGCAGCGGGTAAAGGAACTCGCATGCTTCATTTGACTAAAAACAAATCAAAGCATTTGATTAGAGCTTGTGACGCTCCTTTTTTGAGTTATCTTTTGGATAATCTTTTAAAAGCAGGATATAAGGAGCTTATTTTAGTGGTGGGTTATAAAAAAGAAAGAATTGAGCAGTTTTTAAAAAATTATAGATATAATGTTCGTCTCGTGGATCAATTTGAGATTTTAGGGAAAGAAGAGTATGGGACTGCTTGCCCTTTGAAATGCGTAAAAGATATTGTTGGGGAAGATGATTTTTTAATGGTTTATGGAGACAGCCTGTATTCCGTTGAAGACCTTAGAGATTTTAATATTAAAGATAAATATAATTACGTGGCAGGATTTTATCATAAGAAACCAGAGAAATATGGGGTTTTAAAAAATAGCGATGGTTTCTTAAGCGAAATAATAGAAAAACCAAAAGAGTTTGTTGGTGATTTAATTAATGCTGGTTTATATAAATTTACCTCTGAAGTTTTTGATAAGGTTTCTCAAATTCATCTTTCAGAAAGAGGAGAATACGAGCTAACTGATATTATTAACCTTTTGGCTCAAGAGAAAAAAGTAAAAATTAAAAAAATAGATCATTGGATAGATTTTGGTAATCCCGCTGATATCATGAGAGTTACTCAATTCATTAAAAATGAAAACTCTAAAAATCAATCCTGAGAACATAAAATCAGCCTTAAAACAGGCTGTTTTTGTAATTAAAAAAGGAGGAGTTGTAATATTTCCCACTGATACAGTTTATGGCTTGATAGCTGATGCTCAAAACAATTTTGCTGTTAGAAAAGTTTTTAAAATCAAGAACAGGCGATTCAGCAAACCGCTTCCTGTATTTATAAAAAACATTAAGATGGCAAAACGCCTAGCCTATATTAATCAAGCTCAAGAAAAGATTTTGAAGAAATTCTGGCCTGGAAAGTTAACAGTAGTTTTAAAAGCAAGACCAGTGGAATTTCCAAAAGGCATCTTAAGTAAAAATAAAAAAATCGGTTTAAGAATCCCTGATTATAGGTTTCTTAATCTTTTACTGGAAAAAGTAAATTGTCCTCTTGTAGCAACTTCAGCCAATATTTCTGGCAAAAAACCATCAACTAAAATAAAAAAAGTTTTAACTCAGTTGAAGAACCAAAAATACTTGCCGGATTTAGTTTTAGACGCTAAAAACTTGAAAGATTCTTTGCCCTCCACTGTTATTGATTTAACAAGTCGTAAGATTTTAAGGAAAGGTAAGCTTTCTAAAATAGAAATCCTAAAGATGTTAGAATGAAAACAATGGAGAAAAGCTATAAAAACAAAAAAATCGTTTGTTTGGGAGGAGGGAATGCCATGCCTAAAGCTGTTTTAGCTGGTTTAAAAAAATATCCAGTAAAAATATCTGCTATTTGCGCAATGCTTGATTCTGGGGGTTCAGCTGGTCGGCTGAGGAAAGATTACAAGATTGTTTCCCCTGGAGACATCAGAAGAGCATTTATAGCTTTGGCCAACACTTCTCCTGTTGTGGAAAATCTTTTAAATTATCGTTTTCAAACAGGAGGTCTCAAGGGTCATAATTTTGCCAATTTACTGATTACTGCTTTAGAGCTTTCAACAAAAAATAATTATGCCAAAATTTGTGATGAGATGTGCAAAATTTTAAACATATCTCATCAGGTTTTACCAGTTACTCTTGATAATTCCCATCTTTACGCCACGCTGGAAAACGGAAAAACAATTTCTGGTGAAATAAATATTGACATTCCTAAACATAATGGAAAATTAAAGATTAAAAAAGTTTTTTTAAAACCCAAGGCTAAGGCCTATCCAAAAACCTTGGAAGCAATTAAAAAAGCAAACCTTATTGTTATTGGACCAGGTGATCTATATTCTTCATTGGCCCAGATTTTATTGGTAGAAGGTGTAAGCAGGGCAATTAAAAAAAGTAAGGCTAAAACAGTATATATTTCTAACTTAATGACAAAATATGGAGAGACAAATAATTTTACTGTTTTAGATTTTGTTAATGAATTAGAAAAATATCTGAAATCTAATTTAGATTATGTCATTTACAATACTAAAAAACCTTCTTTTAAAAGACTGGCTTTAAATAGGAAAAAGCATTCTGAACTGCTTGGGCTAGTCAAATTTGATAAAAAAATGTTTGGAAATAAAAAGTTCATTGGAGAAAACCTGATTACTTCTTCAGGAGAAATTGTTCACAATAAAAGTAAATTAGCAAAAATAATATTATCATTAACATGATAAAACAAGCTGTAATATTGGCGGCAGGTCATTCCAGCCGTTTCTGGCCATTCAATAAAAAACAGAAATGTTTAGTTCAAATAATGGGAAAGCCCATAATTTTTTATACTTTAGAAGGTTTAAAAAAAGCAGGAATTTCAGAAATAATAATAGTTCAGCCAAAAACAAAAGAAGTCCAAAAAGAGCTTAAAAAATATAAGCTAGGGCTAAAGATAAAATACTTTGATTTACTTAAACCGAAAGGAATGGGAGATGCTTTGTGGCAGGTGAGAAATTTATTAAAAGACAGATTTTTAATGCTTAATGCAGAAAGAGTTGATGTGGGTGAAATAATGAAAGATGCAAAATCTAAGATACAAAAAAACAACACTTTTCTTTTTGGACAGAAAACAAAAACCCCAGAATTGTTTGGAGTAATGGCCCTCAAGGGTAATAAAGTTTTAAATATTATTGAAAAACCAAAGAAAGGAAAAGAACCTTCAAAAATAAAAGTTATTGGAATTTATATTTTAGAACAGCAATTCTTCAAAATTTATCGAAAAGTTAAAAAACATATGTATGATTTTGAAGACGCTCTCTCAGAGTACGCAAAAGAGAATGATATTAGAGCAGTAATCTTAAAACAGAAATACGAAACCCTTGCTTTAAAATATCCCTGGCATTTGTTTGAAATGAAAAATTATCTATTTGACAAATTTCTTGAGAATAAAATTGAGAAATCAGCTAGTGTTTCAAAAAAAGCAGTGATTGAGGACAAAGTATATCTTGGCAAAAATGTGAAGGTCTATGAAAATGCAGTCATTAAGAGTTCTTGCTATATTGGTGATAACTGCGTTATAGGGAATAATGCTTTGATTAGAGAGCATGCTAATTTAGAAAACAATGTTGTGATTGGGGCAAACGCAGAAGTTAAAAATTCAATATTTCAAGAAAATAGCCACATGCACTCAGGTTATGTTGGAGATTCAATTATTGGGAAAGATTGTCTAATAGGGGCTGGAATAATTACTGCTAATATAAGAATTGACAGGGGCGTTGTAAAAAGCATTGTTAAGGGTGAAAAAATAGAAACTGGTTTAAAAAGATTTGGTTGTGTAATAGGTAATAATACTAAAACTGGCATTCACTGCTCTTTTATGCCCGGCATATCAATCGGCTCCAGTTGTATTATTGGGCCGAATTCTGTAGTAATGAAAAATATTGAAGACAACAAACTTTTTTATACAGAATTTAAAGGGGTCATAAAAAATAAAGGATAATTCACAAGGTAAGGAAGTGGGAAACAAAAAGCGCTTACAGAAGCGTTTTTGTTTTAGAGTGCCGAAGGTGGGAGTTGAACCCACAAGCCCTTACGAGCAGTAGATTTTGAATCTACCGTGTTTGCCATTTCACCACTTCGGCGAGTTTAATTTTAAACTATCAACTTTTGAAATAAGCGTCAATTGTCTTTTTTGTCAATTTCTTCTGCTTTGCTTTTTTCTTCTTGGACATAGTCACACTCCTTATTAGAACACTTAATTTGTTTCCTCTTTGTTTCAACCAGCGGTGCTTTGCATTTTGGACATTGTTTTACAGTTTTCTTGCCTAAATTCAGTAACCCTTTCCCTGTGTAGGGTTTGTCCCAGGTAGCAAAATCGCATTTTGGCCAGTTTGAACAACCATAAAATATCTTTTTTGTTTTTGTTCTTTTTATCACAACTTCTCCTTTTTCACATTTCGGACATTTCATTTTTAAATCTTCTGTTTTCAATGCTTTCGTATATCTGCATTTTGGGAAGTTGGAACAAGCATAAAACTTTCCATATCTCCCCATTTTTATAAGAATAGGGCTTCCGCATTCAGGACACTTTTGGTTTGTTTTTTCATAAGTTAATTTTTTATCAGGCAATTCCTTTTCTTTTTGTTTCAAAGTTTTTTCAAAGTCGCTGTAGAATTCTCGTATTACTGGAACCCATTTTTTTTCACCTTTTGCTATTTCGTCTAAATCTTCTTCCATTTTAGCTGAAAAACCAATATCAACAATTTTTGGGAAATGATTTACTAGCAAATCATTAACCTTAATTCCGATTTCAGTTGGTTTGAAACGTCTTTGTTCGTCTTTTTCAATATAGTTTCTTAATTGGATGGTAGAAAGTATTGGAGCATAAGTTGATGGTCTTCCAATTCCGTTTTCTTCTAAAGCTTTAATTAAACTGGCTTCAGTGTATCTTGGAGGAGGTTGGGTGAAGTGTTGGTCGGGAGTTATTTTAATAAGATCAAGGATTTCATTTATCTCTAAAGCAGGGAGTTCGTTTTCCTCAAACTTTAGTTGATAAACTTTTAAAAAACCATCAAATTTTAAAGTTTGGCCATTAGCTCTGAATACATAATTCTTAGCCGCAATATCAATTTTTATTGAATCAAAAATAGCTGGCTTCATTTGGCAGGCCATAAATCTTGTCCATATAAGCTCATATAGCTTAAGGGTATTTTTATCTACTTTTTTTTGTAATTCCTCTGGTGTTTTATCTGGATAGGTCGGCCTTATTGCTTCATGAGCCTCTTGAACTTTTCCCTTTGCTTTGAATTTTCTACTGAAGCCTGGCCAATAATTTTCTCCATAGTTGCCAGTAATAAATTCTTTGGCTTGAATCAGGGATTGGGAAGATAAATTTAAAGAATCAGTTCTATGATATGTAATATACCCTTTTTCATATAATCTTTGGGCCAAAAACATTGTTCGTTTTGCTGGATAACGGAATTTTTTCCATGATGTTTGCTGAAGAGTTGAAGTAGTAAAAGGAGGGAGGGGGTTTCTTGCTTTCTCCTTTTTCTCAATATCAGTAATTTTATATTCAGCTTTTTTCAATTCTTTTAAGATTTGGTTTGCTTGTTTTTTGTTTTGAATTTCCAGCTTTGAAATTGTTTTTCCATCTTTTTTTATCAGCAAACCTTTAAATTCTTGCTTTTCTTCTTTTTTATCTTTTTTAAACAAAGCTTCAATGCCCCAGTATTCTTGCGGTTTGAAAACTTGAATTTCTTTTTCTCTTTCTGCAACCAGCCTAACAGCTACTGATTGGACCCTTCCAGCAGACAGTCTTCTGGCTATTTTTTTCCATAAGAGTGGTGATAATTTATAACCAACCAATCTATCTAAGATCCTTCTTGCTTGTTGGGCGTCAACTAACTGCATATCAATATCTCTTGGATTTTTTGCTGCTTTTGCAATTGCTGTTTTTGTAATTTCGTGGAAAATAATGCGCTGAGCATTTTTAAGCTCTAAAGCTTGGCTTAAATGCCAGGCAATTGCTTCTCCTTCTCTGTCAGGATCCATTGCCAAATATGTTTGATCAGCTTCTTTGTTTAATTTTTTAAGTTCCTTTATTGTGTCTTTTCTCTTTTTAATAATCTTATACTCAGGAGCAAAGTCATGCTCAATATCAATACCAAGTTTTTTGGGAGGTAAATCACGAATATGCCCTATTGTTGCTGCAACCTTATAATCTTTTCCTAAAAACTTTTTTAAAGTTTTTGTTTTTGTTGGACTTTCTACGATTACTAATTTCATATTTGAATAATTAAAACTTATTCCTTTGTATTAAGAGGTATTTCTTATTTTAAGTCAAGTTTTTGGATTTTAAAATCCAATGCATTCTTTATTGAATTCACTCATTGCTTTTTCTAATCCTTGATTTAAAAAAACTTCGATTGCATTTAAAGTTTTTTCAATGACATTTTTGATTATTTTTTGTTCTGTTTCAGTGAATTTTTTTAAAACAAATCTATCTAAGTCTTTAGGTTTGCGTTTAGGTTTAATTCCAATGCGAAAACGGATAAAATCTTTTGTTTTTAGTTCGTTAATTATTGATTGAACTCCTTTATGTCCTCCTGCTCCTCTATTTCTTGAAATCCTTATTTTCCCCAACTCAAGGTCAAAATCATCATGGATTACTAAAAGATGAATAATAGGTAGTTTATAATTAGCAGTTAGGGATTTTATTGATTTGCCCGAAAGATTCATTGAAGTTTCAGGCAAAGCAAGAATTATTTTTTGTTTTTTAAAATTACCTTCTGAAAGTAAGCTTTGAAGCTTCTTTTTTAATTTGAATTCAGGAAAATCAGTTTGTTTTTGAAAACTTTTAATAATTAATCTACCAAGATTGTGTCTAGTAGATTCATATTTTTTTTGAGGATTTCCTAAACCAATTATAATTTTCATAACTTGATTATATCATTTCTATATACTTTTATTATAATTGACAGATTTTAAAATATTATTACAATATAAGCAGTTCTCTAAAAGGTGATATAATGACTGCTTATTTTGAAGCAACTAAGCAAAACAGTTTTCAATCCTTTATTGACGATCTGTCTTCCATTCATGCGGGAGTGAGAGGAGTTGCTATTTGGAACTTAGGAAAAGAATCATATCCTGAAGCTACTTTCCCCCTTGTCCGTGTTTTGCTTACAGAGCGTAAGCCTCAGCTTAAAAGCGATATTATCGGGGCCTTGCTTTTGATGAAAGAAAAGGGAATTCTAGATGATTCTCACCCCGAGCTTAACCAGCTTGCAACACCTTTCCAGAAGCTAATAAAGACTTCTAAGGAACAGGAGGAGCAGAAAAATCTGGACATTATCTATAAGGCCTTATGGCCAAAGGGTTAATTTTCTTTAACCCTCTTTTTTTTCTTGATTTCCTAAACCAATTATAATTTTCATAATTTGATTATATCATTTCTTTTTGATAATGCATTCGTTAAAAACAAATTGACAGATTCAAGAATATGATTACAATATAAGCAGTTCTTTGAAGGTGATATAATTTGTTTGAACCTCCTGCAAAAGACAGCCTTGAGAGAGACATTAACGACCTCTCTTCTTCTCACTCTGAAGTGAGAGGAATTGCTATCTCAAATCTGAGAGAGGCATTATGTTCTCAAGCTATATTTCCCCTTATGAATGCTCTTATCATAGAGAGTAAGCATGAGCTCAAAATCGAGATTATCAGAACCTTGCTTTTAATGAAGGAGAATGGAATTTTGGAAAAAGCTCCTGATTCTCAACGTCATTTAAGGAAAGGTTTCACAGATCTGTTCCAAATAACAGATCCTGTAAAAGAAGAGGAAAGAGATCTGCTGATGATATTCTATTGGCTATGGCCAGAGGGTTAAATTTGTTTAGCCCTCTTTTTTTTATATTTCTAACTTCTAAAACATAATTTTTATAAGATTGTGTTTCAAAACGTACCATTATATTATGTTTGACAAAATCTCTGGATGTTGAATATAATATGAATAGTGCTTTACAGCTTAAAAGAAGTGATTATATGGTAACAGAAATGCTTCGCCGTAAGAGCTCGAAGAGATTGTTCAAAGATTGGAAAAAGAATCCTCACGATCTCGATCTGGTTTTAGAGATTGTAGGGAGGGGAAAGTCGGTTGTCGGAAAACTCATTAAGATTTTAAGGGACAACAATGAGTCTCTATCCATGCGAACAAAAGCTGGAGGTATCCTAAAAGAAATAGGAGAACCAGCAAAAAAACCCCTTCAAGACCTTATAAACGAGATGCATCATAAAGACCCTGTAACTCTCACATTGGCGGTAAATATTTTCATGGGCATACCTTAAACAAACAAGGGGCAAGGTTAAAAAACCGAATCCCCTTTTTCTTTTTTTGTGCCTTAGATAACTTGCCAAATAAGAAAAAGTCATCTAAAATAGGCGTATTATGAAGAACTTTTTCTCTTTTTTATTTGAAACTGCCAAGATAGTGATTTTGGCAGTTATTATTGTTGTTCCTATTCGCTACTTTATTTTCCAGCCTTTTTTTGTTCAGGGAATGTCAATGGAGCCTAATTTTCATAATGGGGACTATTTAATTGTTGATGAAATTACTTATAGGTTTATGAATCCTCAAAGAGGAGAAGTGGTTGTTTTTAAATATCCTAAAAGTCCTACTCAGCGCTATATCAAAAGAATTATTGGCTTGCCAGAAGAAACAATAAGCATCAAGGGGGGTCAGGTCAGCATTATTAATGAGAACGGAACCTGGACTTTAGATGAATCAGACTACCTGCTTGATGCATATACTGGTGGAGAGATTAAAGTTTCTTTATCAAAAGATGAATATTTTGTATTAGGAGATAACAGGGCTTTTTCTTCTGATTCAAGGCGCTGGGGAGCATTATCAAGAGAATTTATTGTTGGCAAGGTCTACTTAAGGGCCTGGCCATTTACAGCTTTAGCTAAAATGGAAGCTCCAGCTTACTAAAATTCAATTAATTTATGAAATTAAAGTTTCAATCGCCAACAGGAATGCACGATATCTTAGAAGATGATTATAGATATTATGAAAAGATTAATGATATTGTTGGGAGTATCGCAGGTTTTTATAATTTCACAAGAATAGAAACTCCGATATTAGAACAGCGCGATCTTTTTTCAAAAGGCATAGGGCTTTCTACTGACATTGTTAAAAAGGAAATGTTTACTTTAAGGACAAAGGGTGGAGATTATTTATCTTTAAGGCCTGAAGGAACTGCTCCAGTTGTCAGAGCTTATATAGAGCATGGAATGAGGAATCTTCCTAAGCCAGTTAAGCTTTGGTATTTTGGACCTTTTTTCCGCCACGAAAGACCTCAAGCTGGAAGATATCGTCAGTTTTGGCAGTTTGGTCTAGAGATTTTGGGAGAGGAAAGTCCTGCTAGTGATGCTGAGATTGTGCAGATAGTGTATAGTTTTTTCAAAGACCTTAAAATTAAAAATGTAACCATTGAAGTGAATAGCATTGGTGCTAGCTGTTGCAGGCCTTATTATAAAAAGCTCTTGGTAAGTTATCTGAAATCAAGAGCTGGTAGTTTATGCGCTAATTGCCAAAAGAGAATTAAGGAAAATCCTTTAAGGATTTTAGATTGTAAACAGGAGAAATGCAAAAAAACAGTTTCAGAAGCGCCGCAGACAATTGACCATCTTTGCCAGGATTGCCGTCGTCACTTTAAAGAATTTCTTGAATTTTTAGATGAACTTGAGTTGCCGTATACCTTAAATCCTCATTTAGTTAGAGGTTTAGATTATTATACTCGTACAGTTTTTGAATTCTTTACTCATAAAAAGAAACAGGATACATCAGAATTAACTACTATTGCCTTGGCTGCTGGAGGAAGGTATGATGGTTTAGTCAAGATATTAGGTGGCAAGCCAACGCCAGCTGTGGGCGTGGCAGGAGGGGTTGAGAGAATAATGCTTTTAATGAAAGAACAGAGAGTAAGAATTCCTAAAAAACCTATTCCAAAGGTATTTTTAGCTCAGCTCGGCAGCTTAGCAAAAAGAAAAATCTTAAAATTAATAGAAGAATTCAGAAAAGCAAAGATTCCATTTTATGCTTCTTTGGGTCGTGATTCTTTGGGGGCACAGCTTAAGATTGCGGATAAAGTTGGGGTCGAATACAGTTTGATATTAGGTCAGCGAGAAGCTTTGGCAAATTCAATCATTATAAGGGAAATGAAAACAGGAAAACAAAAAGAAGTGAAGTTGAATAAAATAGTGGGAGAAATTAAAAAAAGATTAAAAAAGTAAATGGATTGTATATTTTGTAAAATTGCAAATAAAGAAATGGATTCAGAGATAGTTTATGAAGATGATAATTTTATTGCATTTAAAGATATAAGTCCAAGAGCTCCAATTCATGTTTTAGTTGTTCCTAAAAAACACATTGCTTCAGTGAATCATTTAAAAGAAGAACATAAAGAATTAATTGGAAGCATGTTTCTGGTCGCACAAAAAGTAGTAGAACAATTAGGAATCAGAGACAAGGGTTATAAATTGGCATTTAATGTTGGGAAAGATGGAGGACAAATAGTAGACCATCTTCATCTTCATGTTTTAGGCGGATGGAAGATGAAGCAGGAAATGGATGTCCAGAAAATGCCTTGATTTAAATTAATCACTAATTACTGGCTGTTAAATTATGGCTTTAGAAATAATAAAAAAAGAAAGAGAATCATCACAAAATTTGGTAAGACGCTTTAGCAAAAGAGTTAAGCAAAGCGGGATTTTGCGCAGAGCAAGAAAGAGAAAGTATAAGCAAAGAAAAAAATCTCGTCAGCTTAAAAACAGGGCTGCTTTAAGAAGAGAAGAGAAGAAAAAAGAATATCAGAAAAAGAAAAAACTAGGACTGATAAGATAATTAATAAATTATTGTTTTTTAAATTGATATGCTGAAAGATAAAATTGAAGCAGAATTTAAAAAAGCTTTGAAGGAAAAAAAAGAAATTGATCTTTCAGTTTTAAGGTTAATAAAGGCAGAGATTTTAAATAAAGAAAAAGAGAAAAGATACGGTTTGAGCAAAGAAGATTCAGGTTTAAGCGACAAAGAGTTAGAAGAAAAAAGTTCTTTAACTGACGAAGAACTCATGGATATTATTTTGTCAAAAGTTAAAAGAACAAAAGAATCAATTGCTAGTTTTCAACAAGGCAAAAGAGAGGACCTAGTGAAAAAAGAAGAACAAGAACTCCAGGTTTTAAAAAAGTATATGCCAGAACAGCTTTCAGAACAGGAAATTAAGAAAATGGGTGAAAAGGCTATTCAAGAAACAGATGCAAAAGAAATAAAAGACATGGGAAAGGTGTTGTCCCAGCTCATGCCAAGATTAAAGGGAAGGGCAGATGGGGCTTTAGTTTCAAAAATTATTAAAGACTTGCTTTCCTGAAGATGGTTGAGATTAACAACCTGACAGATTTTCCCATAGATGAAAGATTTTTTAAGAAAGTTGCCCAAGAAATTTTAAAAAATGAAAGCAAAGAAAATAGTTCATTATCAGTGGCTTTTGTAAAAGAAGAAGAAATTAAAAAGCTAAATAATAAGTATTTAAAAAAGAATCAACCAACTGATGTTCTATCGTTTCCGCACAACGCTGATTTTTTAAAAGAAACAAAAAACTTTAAAGACAGTTTAGGCGAGGTTGTGATTTGTCCTTCTGTAGTAGAGAAAAATGCCAAACAACTCAGTGTTTCAATAAAAAGAGAATTATCTAAGATATTGATTCATGGAATTTTACATCTTTTGGGATATGAACATGAAAAAGGAGAAAAAAGAGCCAAGGAGATGGAAAAAAAGGAAAATTATTATTTGTCTTTAATTTTTAAATAATTAAAATGGCAAGAGAAAAAATTATAACCAGCTTAGATATAGGATCTTCAATTGTAAGAGCTTTGGTAGTAAAAAGAAACTCTACCAAAAATATTATAGAGGTTGTTTTAAAAGCTGAGGAAAAATCTGACGGCATAAGAAGAGGAACAGTGATTAACAAGGAGAAAATCTCTGAAGTTTTGAAAAATCTCTTTTCAAAAGTTTGTCAGGATTTAAATAAACAAATTAATTCAGCCTATGTTAATTTGGGGGGCAGTCATATCTTTTCTACTTATTCCAGAGGCTTGGTCTCTGTTTCCAGGGCTGATAGGAAGATTTCTCAAGAGGACATTCAAAGAGTTCTCTTAGCAGCTAGAACAATCAGTCTTCCTTCAAATAAGGAAATTTTTGATGTTGTGCCAAAAGAGTTTATTGTTGATGGCGTTGGTGGAATAAAAGAGCCACTCGGTCTTGAAGGGGTAAGGCTAGAAGCAGAAGTTTTGGCTTTAGGTGGTTTTTCTCCGTATCTTAAAAATACAAGACAGGCAATTTTAAATTCTGACTTGGAAATACTGGACTTAGTACTCTCTCCAATAGCAGCAGCAAGAGCAATCTTAAGCGAAAAACAAAAAGAGCTTGGCGTTGCTTTGGTTGATATTGGGGCTGGCGTTACGAATTTAATTGTTTTTGAAGAGGGAAGCTTAACTCATTTAGCAGTACTGCCTATGGGCTCGGGAAACATTACCGCAGATATTGCTATTGGCTTGAAAACTGCCATTGATACTGCTGAAGACATTAAAATCAAGCATGGTTCTTGTATTTTCAAGGGAAGGGATGTTAGAAGAAAGATTGACGTGGAAGGAGAGGAACCTTTGGTTTTTTCTCAAAGATTTTTAACAAAAATTATTACAGATAGGGTTTCAGAAATTTTTGAACAGATTAATGAAGAGCTCAAAAAGATTTCAAGAGAAAAATTGCTTCCTGGCGGTGTTGTTTTGATTGGCGGGGGAGCAAAGTTGCCGAAAATTATTGAACTGGCAAAGAAGAAATTTTCTCTTCCTTGTTCTTTGGGTAGACCAAAAGGGATTGTAGGCCTTGAAAGGGATTTTAGCTGGGCAACTGCTTGCGGTTTGGTTTTATTGGGCGCTGATTTGGAAGAAGACGAGAAGCGTTTGGGATTTGGAAAAAAGCTTTCTTCTAAAATGAAGAAAATATTTAGAATTTTTATTCCATGAAAAAATTAACAAAAAAATTAAGAACAAACATCAAGGTGGTTGGAGTTGGCGGCTCAGGCGGTAATGCCATATCAAGAATGAAAAAAGCAAGACTTAAGGGAGTTGAGTTGATTGCTATAAATACTGATTATCAGGATTTAAAAAAAATTCAATCAGATGTCAAGATAAGGATTGGAGAAAAAATAACTCAAGGATTAGGAACAGGAATGAAGCCCCGAATTGGCGAATTGGCAGCTAGAGAAAGTAGAGACAGAATTTTTGAATCATTAAAAGGAGCTGACATGATTTTTATTACTGGCGGTTTGGGAGGAGGAACAGGCAGCGGTGCTAGCCCTGTTGTTGCACAAATAGCTAAAAACACGGGCGCTTTGATAGTAGCAATTGTTACTTTGCCCTTTTTCTTCGAAGGAGTTTATAGAAGGAAAATTGCAGAGGTTAGTAAAAAATTATTACAACAAAAAGTTGATGCCTTGCTGGTAATTAAAAACGATAAGCTGTTTCACTATTTAGACCCAACAACATCTCTTTTAAATGCTTTTTGGCTCTGCGACGATGTTTTAAGAGAAGCAGTCAAAGGAATTTCTGATTTAATTATGCTTCCAGGAATAGTAAATATTGATTTTGCTGATGTTAAATCAATTCTTAAAAACTCTGGAAGCGTTCTCTTTGGTGTGGGAAGAGCTAAGGGAGAGAAAAGAGCGTTGGAAGCAACAGCTCTTGCATTGAATTCTCCTCTTTTAGATATTAAGCCCACAGGAGCCAAAGGAGTTTTATTTAATGTTTCTGGTGGAGAAGATATTTCCTTGTTTGAAATTGAAGAAATTGGCAAAATCATTACAAAAGAAATTAATCCAAAGGCAAAAGTGATTTTTGGAGCTGTTCATGACGAGCAATTAAGAAAAGGAGAAATCAAAGTCACAGTAATTGTGACGGGATTTTAGGACTTTCAGGGCTGTGGATAAATCAAGATTTTCATCAAGTTTGACCGGAATTTGACCGGTTTTTTTTGTTGAAGTAAAATGTAATTACTATGACCTTGAAAACAACTCAAAATAAAATCGCCAAAGTCCAAAAAAGAGATGGCGCGATGGTTGATTTTGATGAACAAAAAATTTCTAATGTAATTTTTAAAGCTATTACAGCTACTGGGCAAGGTGATGGCATAAAATCAAAAAAACTTGCTCAAGAAGTAGTTAAAATCTTAAACAGGAGATTTAAAAAAGATGAGATTGTTCATGTTGAACAAATTCAGGATATTGTTGAAGAAATTTTAATTTTAGAAGGATTAGTAGAAACTGCCAAATCCTATATTCTTTACAGAGAACAAAGAAGAAGAATCAGGGAAGCAGTAAAAGTTAGCGAGGAGGCAGTAGATAGAATTGATAATTATTTAGGAAAGCTTGACTGGGAGGTTCAGGAAAATGCCAACATGGCTTTTTCTTTACAGGGACTGAATCGTTATGGTGTTTCCTATATCATTAAAAGATATTGGTTGAATAAAGTTTATCCAAAAGAAATCAGAAGTGCCCATCAATCTGGAGATTTTCACATACATAATTTAGATACACTTGGTACTTACTGTGCGGGCTGGGATTTATATGATCTTTTAATCAAAGGTTTTGGAGGAGTGACAGGCAAGGTGGAATCAAAACCAGCAAAACATTTTAGGGTTGCTTTGGGTCAAGTAGTGAATTTTTTATACACTCTTCAAGGAGAAGTTGCAGGAGCTGTGGCTCTCTCTAATTTTGACACATTGCTTGCTCCATTCATCCGATACGATAATTTAAATTATAAGCAGGTTAAACAGTCTTTGCAGGAATTTCTTTATAATATGGCTGTTCCAACAAGAGTAGGTTTTCAATGTCCTTTCAGTAATATTACTTTAGATTTAAAACCTTCAGCATCTTTTGCTAAGCAGCCTGTTATTATTGGCGGTAAACCCCAAAAAGAAACTTATTCTGATTTTGAAGAAGAAATGAAAACTTTGAATAAGGCTTTTTATGAAGTAATGCTTGAAGGAGATAGAACTGGCAAGCCGTTTCATTTTCCTATTCCAACCATAAATATTACTAAAGATTTTCCTTGGGAAGACCCTGCCTTTGATTTGGTTTTTCAAGCCTCAGGAAAATACGGGACTAATTATTTTGCCAATTATATTAACTCTGAAATGAATCCAGAGGATGTTAGGAGTATGTGCTGCAGACTTCGGTTAGATTTAAAAGAGCTTCATAATCGCGGCGGAGGCGGTTTGTTTGGTGCAGGAGCGCTCACAGGCAGCTTAGGCGTGGTAACAATTAATCTTCCCAGAATTGGCTATTTGTCAAAAACTAAAAGAGATTTCTTTAAAAGATTAGGACAAGCAATGGATTTGGCGCAAGAAAGTTTAGAGATTAAAAGAAAGATTTTGGAAAACTACATTGAAAAAGGCCTTTATCCTTACTCAAGATATTATCTGGAAGGTATTAAAAAGATGAGGGGCGCTTATTATGCTAATCATTTTTCCACCATAGGTTTAATTGGAATGAATGAATCTTTGTTGAATTTTATTGGAGCAAACATTGCCTCACCAAAAGGACGAAAATTTGCCTTAGAAATCATGGATTTTATGAGGGGAAAATTAATGAAATATCAAAACAAGACTGAGAACATATACAATTTAGAGGCTACTCCAGCTGAAAGCACTGCTTTTCGTTTAGCGCTCAAAGATAAGAATCAATATCCTGATATTATTGCTGCTGGAACTAAAAAAACGCCTTACTACACTAACTCAAGCCAGTTGCCAGTAAGCTATACTACTGATCCCTTTGAAGCTTTAAAGCTTCAAGATAAAATTCAGTGTAAGTATTCCGGGGGTACGGTTTTACACTTGTTTTTAGGCGAAAACATCTCTGATCTTTCTACTGTAAAAGCATTGGTTAAAAAAACATTTGAAAAATTCCATCTTCCATATATTACCTTAACTCCTACTTTTTCAATTTGCCCTGCCCATGGTTATTTATCAGGAGAGCACTTTGAATGTCCTAAATGCATTATTAAACAACCCTGTGAGGTTTATTCCAGGATAGTGGGATACATTCGGCCCATTTCACAATGGAATGATGGTAAAAAAGTTGAATGGAAGGAAAGAAAAACATTTAAAGTAAAAAAGAAATTATTAACTGATGCCTGAGATATATAATGAAGATTGGTGGTCTTCAAAAACTTACTCTTATTGATTTCCCTGGACACTTAGCAGCCACTGTTTTTCTTATGGGGTGTAATTTTCGCTGTCCATTTTGTTATTCAGCAGAACTTGTATTGCCGGAAAGAGTAAGAAACCAGCCTACTATTTCGCAAAAAGAGTTTTTTTCTTTTTTAAAACAAAGAAAAGGATTGCTGGAAGGTGTTGTTATCTGCGGAGGAGAACCAACTATTAATAAAAACTTACCTGTTTTTGTTAAAAAAATTAAAAAATTAGGTTATTTAATAAAACTTGATACCAATGGTTCAAATCCTAAAATATTAAAACATTTGATCGGTAAAAAGTTAATAGATTATGTGGCCATGGATATTAAGGCTCCAAAAGAAAAATATACACAAATCATTGGAACATCAGGAGTTCGGAAGACTAATGTTTTAAAAAAAGTTGAGAAAAGCATTAATATCTTAAAAGAGTCTGGCATTGAATATGAATTTCGCACTACAGTAGTTCCGGGACTGCTTGGGAAAAAAGATATTTTAAAAATTGCTCATTGGATAAAACCTGCTAAGAAATATTATTTACAAAACTTCAAAGGAGAAAAAACAATTGACTTGGGGTTTGAAAATTTAAGACCATACTCTCAGGAATATCTTTTAGAAATTCAACAGGCAATTTCTCCTTTTTTTGATACTTGCCAGGTGAGATAAAAGAGACATGACGCATTCTAAAATATTTTTATACTTTTGTCTGTCTTTTATTGTAGGTATTTCTCTTGGATTAATTTCTCAAATTTCCCAGCTAATAATGCTGGGATTTTTAATTTTTGCATTGATTTTAATTTCAGTTTTCTGGAAATACAAAAGAATAGCAATGTTTGGCTTTTGTTTATTATTCCTTTTCTTGGGAGTTTGGCGTTATCAATCATTTTGTTGGAGAATTGAAAATAACGAACTTAAAAATTATATTAATCAAGAAGTTGCTTTTACTTCCATTATTAGTAATCAGCCTGTTCAGAAAGAAAAAACCAGTAAAATTGAAATTGAACTTCCAGAAATTCAAGGAAAAGTTTTAATAACTTCTTTTAAATACCCGGAATATGAATATGGGGATAAATTAAAAATTACTGGAAAATTAGAAGAGCCTCCGATTTTTAAAGATTTTGATTACAAAGGTTATTTAGCAAGAAATGGAATTTATGCTTTAATGTTTTTTCCTAAGATAGAATTATTGGAAAAGGGATCTGGAAATTCAGCAGTAAAAAGCCTTTTTTATTTTAAAAAAAAGTTAAAGCAAGGCGTGGATGAAATAATGTCTTTGCCTCAGTCAGGACTTTTGGCAGGATTAATGTTTGGAGATGAAGACGACACCTCAAAAGAATGGCTAGAAAAGTTTAATTTAACTGGCACCCGCCATATTACAGCAGTTTCTGGAATGAATATTACGATTATTTCTGCTTTAATTTTAAACTTTCTTTTGGTTCTTGGATTTTGGAGGCATCAAGCATTTTATTTATCAGTTATTTTTATTATTTTCTTTGTTCTCATGATTGGTGCTCCAGCCTCAGCTATCAGGGCCGGAATAATGGGCATCATATTTTTGATAGCTCAATATTTGGGAAGAGTTTCAAGTGCTTCTGGAGCAATAATTTTTTCAGCAGGTCTTATGTTATTTTTTAACCCCTTGCTTTTAACAGATGTTGGCTTCCAATTATCATTTTTAGCAGTAATGGGTTTAATATATCTACAGTTAATTTTTTTGAATTTATTAAAAAAAGTTCCAAACAATTTTGAGTTAAGATATAGTTTGGCGTCTACGCTGAGCGCTCAATTTTTTACTTTTCCTATTTTAATATATAATTTTGGTCAAATTCCATTAACAGGTCCTTTTGCCAATGTTTTAATTGTTCCCTTGCTGCCAGTAATTACTGTTTTAGGATTTGTAATTTCATTTTTGGCAATTTTTTCTTTATCTTTAGCTTTAGTTGTTTCTTTTCCTGTTTGGTTAATATTGACTTATATTCTAAAAGTAGTTGATATTGCTTTTAAGATGCCCCACACTAGCTTGATGATTAAAAATGTTTCTTGGATTTGGGTTTTTGTTTTTTATCTGGCTTTGGGTTTTGGTCTTTGGCGATTGCAGGAAAAACAAAGATTGAAATTTTTAGGTTAGAAATAAGAAACCTTATCGAATGACCGAATTTTTGATAAAATAACCTAATGAATTATTCTGATAAACAAAAAATTTGGGTGGTAAGCGTGAGCATGGGTTATGGCCACCAAAGAACTGCTTATCCGCTAAAGGGCTTGGCTTTTGATGGTGAAATTATTAATGCCAATAGTTATAAAGGGATTCCCAAAAAAGATAAAAAAGTCTGGAAAACAACCAAGAAATTTTATGAATCAATCTCAAGATTTAAAAGAGTTCCTTTGGTGGGAGAATTTTTCTTTTCTGTTTTTGACAGGTTTCAAAGAATTCTTGCTTTTTACCCTAAAAGAGATTTATCAAGTCCTAATTTTTCCTTAAAAAGAACTTACGCTTTATTTAAAAATGGTTGGGGAAAAGATTTAATTCAAAAATTAAAGAAAAAGCCCCGTCCAATCATTTCAACATTTTTTATACCTGCTTTTATGGCAGAGGTTTTTAATTATCCAAGCGATATATACTGTGTTGTTTGTGACGCTGATATTGCAAGGCCGTGGGCTGTTTTAAATCCTCAATCAAGCAGGATTAAATATTTTGCTCCTACTGAAAGAGTGGTTGAAAGATTAAAGCTCTACGGGGTAAAGCCCCAAAATATTTTCTTGACTGGCTATCCTTTGCCTTTGGAAAATATTGGCAGTGAAGATTTGGAGCTTTTGAAACACGATTTAGCGCACAGGCTTTTAAATCTTGATCCTAAAAAGAGGTATTTCCGTCAATACCAAGTTTTAATTGATAAATATATGGTTAATTTGCCTGAAAAATCAGACCACATCTTTACAGTTATGTTTGCTGTCGGAGGCGCAGGAGCTCAGAAGGAAATTGGTTATAGGATTCTAAAGAGCTTGAAAAACAAAATTCAGGACGGAAAAATCAAGCTTATTCTAGTTGCTGGAACAAGAGAGCGTGTTAAAGATTACTTTTTGCATTGTATTGAGAGATTAGATTTAAAGAAAGGCGTGGAAATAATTTTCAATAATCAAATCAATGGTTATTTCAGAGATTTTAATCTGGCTTTAAGAAAAACTGATATTTTATGGACAAAGCCGAGTGAACTTTCATTTTATACTGGATTAGGCTTGCCAATGATTATTGCCCCTTCCATTGGTTCGCAGGAAAATTATAATCGTAAATGGCTTTTAGAGCTTGGTTCTGGTATTTTACAGAATGATCCTGACCATACTGATGAATGGCTTTTTGATTTACTTGAAAGCGGATGGTTTGCTGAAGCAGCAATGCAAGGGTTTATTGAAGCTGAAAAAAGAGGAGTTTTCAATATTGCTAGAATAATTTCCAGGCCTCCTGACTTTCGTTAACAAAATGAAATATAAAAAGATTATATTTTTTTTATTGATTATTGTTTTAATTTTAACAAGCTATTTTTTCATTGGCACTCCACCAAGGGCAGAAGAAATTGATTTTGGAGTTAATTTCTCCCAAAAACATGTCCAGAATTTTGGCTTAAGCTGGAAAAATGCTTATGCAGGATTACTTTATGATTTAGAAGTAAAAGATATAAAGCTTATTACTTTCTGGGATTTGATTGAAAAAGAGCAAGATAAATTTAGTTTTGATGATTTAGACTGGCAAATTGAGCAGGCAGAAATTAAAAACGCAAGAATTATTCTAGTCATTGGCATGAAAACTGGTTTTTGGCCAGAATGTCATATTCCTCATTGGGCAGAAGGTCTGGAGAAAGAAGAACAACAAAAAAGAATTTTAAATTTGCTTGAACAAATTGTTTTAAGGTATAAGGAAAAATCTGTGATTACTACTTGGATGGTAGAGAATGAACCTCTTTTTCCTTTTGGTGAATGTCCTTGGATTGATAAAAATTTCTTGAAACAAGAAATTGAATTTGTGAAATCACTTGATCCTGTTAGGCCGATTCTAATTTCAGACAGCGGAGAATGGTCTTTTTGGATACAAGCTGCTAAATTAGGAGATATTGTTGGGACAACTATGTATCAAAAAGCCTGGTTCAAAGAATTAAATACATATATAGATTATCCTTTCCCGCCTGTTTTTTACTGGAGAAAATCACAGATTATTAAAAAACTTTTTAACAAAGATGTAATTTCTGTTGAGGTTCAGGCAGAACCCTGGTGTCCTAATTTGCTCTACGATTGTTCGCTTGAGGAACAAAATAAAACAATGAATCTTGAAAAGTTTAATCAAAACATTGAGTTTGCCAAAAATACTGGGTTTAAGAAATTTTATCTATGGGGGAGTGAATGGTGGTTTTGGCTAAAAGAAAAACATCAAAACGTTGAAATTTGGGAGCAAGCCAGAAAGTTATTTTAAACATGTTAAGCATTATTATTCCAGCTTTAAATGAACAAGACTATCTTCCTTTGCTGCTTGCAGAAATTAAAAAGCAGGATTTTGAAGATTATGAGATAATTGTTGCTGATGCCAATTCTTCAGATGACACAGTTAAAATAGCCAAAAGTTTTGGCTGCAAGGTCACAGGGGGCGGTCTGCCATCTAAAGGAAGAAATCAGGGAGCTAAGATTGCCTTTGGGGATTTGTTCTTGTTTGTTGATGCCGATGCTCTTTTTCTGCCAGAAGGTTTTTTAAATGAACTTATTCAGAAATTTGAGAATAAGAATTTAGATGTAGCTTCCTTTCCAATTTACCCCAAAGGAAACATCATTGATAAGATTTTTTACGGACTATATAATTTGTGGGCTAGATTGAGCCAGAGATTTTTATCTCATGCTACTAATGTTATTCTGGTGAAAAAAGAAATTCATCAAGCAATTAATGGTTTTAACGAAAGAGTGAAGTTTGCTGAAGACCATGATTATGTAAGAAGGGCTGGAAAATACGGCAAGTTCGGGTTTATGAATATTAAGCCTGTTTTGGTTTCTGCCCGAAGATTTGAAAAAGATGGAAGATTGACGACTTATTTAAAATATGTTTTAGCAGGACTTTGGATGTTATTTTTTGGCTCAATCAAGTCAGATATCTTTAGATACAGATTTGATTATCCATTGAAAGGCAAAAATAAAATAGGTTATAATATGATTGCTATGTACAAATTGCCGAAAATAAAATTACCAACAATAAAATTGCCAAAACTAAAATCACCGCGACTGAGATTATTGCAGCCGGCAAAATCAAAAATCACTCAATCCTCTAAAAAACAGGTTTTTTGGTTTTTAATCTTAGTGATTTTTACATCATCTGTTTTTGGGTTTTTAGCAGGAGCAGTTTCTGGAAGTTATTTTTACTGGGAAATAAAGGATTTTTTCAGCAGACTAGACATTGAAATTGCCTCTCCTTTCAAAAACGATCAGGAAGAACAGCCTCTTTATACTTTTCAAGAGCAGGCAATTGTTAATGTGGTGAAAAAAGTTTCACCAGCAGTGGTAAGTATTATTATTACAAAAGACCTGCCAGTTTTAGAGCAATACTATATTTCTCCCTTTGAAGAATTTTTCTTTGAACCATTTTTTGACTTTCAAACTCCTCAGTACAGGCAAAAAGGAACTGAGAAAAAAGAAATAGGCGGGGGAACAGGGTTTATTGTTTCTGAAGATGGAATGGTCTTAACTAATAAGCATGTTGTTTTAGATGATGATGCAGATTATACAATTGTTGTTTCAGATGGCAGGCAGTTTCCAGCAGAAGTTTTGGCCAAAGACCCTTTGCAGGATTTAGCAATTCTTAAGATTGATCAGACAAAAACAATAACAGATAATGGAGAGGTAAGTTTTGAGTCTTTTTCTAAAGTAGAACTTGGCGATTCTGACAAAATCCAGATTGGCCAGACTGCAATTGCCATTGGTTATGTTTTGGGCAGATACCAGAACACAGTTTCAGTGGGTATTATTTCGGGTTTGGGCAGAACTATTGAGGCTTCAAGCGGGAGTTTTGTTGAGATTTTAGAAGACATAATTCAAACTGACGCAGCTATTAATAAAGGAAACTCCGGAGGTCCGCTTTTAAATTCAAAAGGCCAGGTAATAGGAATTAATACTGCAATTGATCTTGAAGGCCAGAGTGTTGGTTTTGCTATTCCCATAAATAAAGCTAAAAGAGATATTGAGCAGGTTAAAAGCACAGGAAAGATTGTTTATCCTTTTTTGGGTGTGAGATATACTTTATTGACCAAAGAAGTTCAGCAAGAAAATGACTTGCCAGTTGATTACGGAGCTTGGATTATTGGAGGTTCTAAGGGAGAATCAGCCATATTTCCTGGTTCAACTGCAGAGGAAGCTGGTTTAAAAGAGGGAGATATTATTTTAGAATTTAATGATGAGAAAATAACCATTCAAAATACATTGGCAAAAATCATTATGAAATTTACTCCTGGAGACGAGGTGAATTTAAAGATTTTGAGCGGAGAGGAAGAAAAGACTATTACCTTGATTTTGGGTGAAAAAACTAGCTAATATTAAAAGGAGTTTACTCTTTTTTAGCTTGATTTTTTATCATTTTATTTTATAATCAATTCATATGAACGGAGGTCAATTTACTCACAAAAGCCAGGAAGCAATAATGCATGCTCAGGAGTTAGCTAAAAAGAAAGAACAACAGCAGATTGATGCTTTGCACTTGCTTTATATTTTGCTTGGTCAAAAAGAAAGCATTGTTGTAAATATTCTTGAAAGACTCGGAGTTGATATGGATGGCTTGAAGAAAAAAACAGAACTGAGCTTAGGCAAAATTCCTACAATTCTTACCCCACAAACCCTGGGCCAGCTTTATCTTACTCAGGATATGGCAAAGATTCTAGATAAAGCTAAAAAAGAAGCCAGTAGAATGGGGGATGAATTTATTTCTATTGAGCATTTGTTTTTAGCTCTTTTGGATGCTGACATAAAAGCAAAAGAGCTTTTAGAAAAAGCCACTTTCTTAAGGCCTAAAACAGAAAGCGGCTCTTTGGAATTCGGTAAATTAGATTATCAGAGATTTTCAACTGAATTAGCTAAAGTCAGGGGAGGTCATAGGATTACTGATCCAAAGCCTGAGACCAAGTATCAGGTAATTGAAAAATATGCCAGAAACCTTACTTCTTTAGCAAGAAAAGGCAAACTTGATCCAGTAATTGGCAGGGAGAATGAAATAAGGAGATTAATGCAGATCTTATCAAGAAGAACAAAGAATAACCCTGTTTTAATTGGTGAGGCAGGTGTTGGAAAAACAGCTATTGTTGAAGGCTTAGCTCAAAGGATTGTTTCTGGTCAGGTTCCTGAAAGCTTAAAAGACAAAGAGGTAATAGCCCTAGATTTGGGTGCTTTGATTGCTGGGACAAGGTATCGCGGTGAGTTTGAAGACAGGATTAAAGCATTTTTAAAAGAAGTTAATAGGGCAGAAGGAAGGTATTTATTATTAATTGATGAATTACATACATTAGTTGGAGCTGGAGCTGCTGAAGGGGCAATTGATGCTTCAAACTTGTTAAAACCAGCTTTAGCGCGTGGAGAGTTAAAAGCAATTGGAGCCACAACCTTAAGAGAATATCAAAAATACATTGAAAAAGACCAGGCGCTTGAAAGAAGGTTTCAGCCCATTTATGTTGCAGAGCCTTCAATTGAAGATACTATTTTGATTTTAAGAGGGATCAAGGAAAAATATGAACTTCATCATGGAGTGAAGATAAAAGACTCTGCTTTAATTACTTGTGTTCAATTGGCTGCCCGATATATAACTGACAGGTTTCTGCCAGACAAAGCAGTGGATTTGATGGATGAGGCGATGAGCGCCTTAAGATTGGAAATTGAATCGCAACCAATAGAGCTTGAGAATTTAACAAAAGAAATAAATAAGCTGGGGATTGAAAAAGAAGCAATTAAAAAAGAAAAAGGAGTCCGAGTTAGGTTAAAAGCAATTGCCAGACAACTCTCTGATTTAAGAGAGAAAGAAAAAGCAATTCAAGTGAAATGGAAAACAGAGAAAGATTTAATTTCAGAAATTAAAGACCTTAAGGTAGAGATTGAAAATGCCCGCTTTCAAGCTGAAAAATCAATTTCTGAAGCTGACTTGCAAAAGGTAGCTGAATTAAAATACGGGAAAATCCCTGAGTTCTTAAAAAAGCTTAAAACTGCTGAAAAGAAGTTAGTAAGAATTCAGAAGAAAAATCCTCTTTTAAAAGGCGAGGCAGTTGAAGAAGATATTGCAAAAATAGTTTCAAGATGGACTGGCATTCCTTTAACAAATTTACTTGAAGCAGAAGCTAAGAAGTTGGGGAAAATGGAGAATATTATTAGCAAGCGAGTGATTGGTCAGAATCAGGCTATTGTTGCGATTTCCAATGCTATTAGAAGAGCAAGGGCTGGGATTTCTGAGGAAAACAGGCCTTTAGGCTCATTTATGTTTTTAGGACCTACAGGAGTTGGAAAAACAGAAACTGCTAAAGCTTTGGCCAGCTTTTTATTCAATGATGAAAATGCGCTTGTTCGTCTTGATATGTCAGAGTATATGGAAAAGCATACTGTTTCTAGAATGATTGGTTCTCCTCCTGGTTATGTTGGCCATGATGAAGGCGGACAGTTAACTGAGAAGATCAGAAGAAGGCCTTACAGCGTGATTTTACTTGATGAAATTGAAAAAGCTCATCCTGAAGTGTTTAATATTCTGCTCCAGATATTAGAAGATGGAAGACTGACTGATGCCAAGGGAAGATTGGCTTCTTTTAAAAACTCAATCCTTATCATGACTTCAAATGTTGGTTCAGATATCATTGCCAAAGGAGCTTCTTTGGGCTTTATTGGAGGAGATGAGAAAAAAAAGCAAAAAGAATCTTTAAAGGAAAAAGTATTGTCAGCATTAAAAGACAGTTTCAGGCCAGAATTTTTAAACAGGATTGACGAAATTATTATTTTCAATTATCTTACAAGACCAGAGATTAAGAAGATAGTTAACTTAGAGCTTGAAAAAGTAGCTAAAAGATTGAAAAAGAAAGATATGGACATTCGGATAGAAGAGTCTGTTAAAGATTTTATTGCTGAAAAAGGTTTTGACACTAATTTAGGCGCAAGGCCGTTAAAAAGAGTGATTCAAAAGAAAATATTAGATCCTTTGTCTTCAAAAATTATTTCTGGTGAGTTTGAGAAAAACGAAAGGATAATTATTGATTTCCAGGATGGAAAAATAACATTTCTAAGCGTAAAAGATCTAATGAAAGCTAAGCAGAAAAAGAGACAAAAGGTTTCTGTGTAAATATGAGAAGGAAAATTCTACAGATTTTAGGGATTTTTATTATCGGAATTTTAGGAGGACTTTTTGCCAATCAGTTTATTTGGCCCTACTTTATTGAAAGGCCTGTTTATATAACTGAGAAAAAAGAAATTATTATTCAGGAAAACACTGCTTTAGAAAATGCTGTTGAACAGGTTGAAAAAGCAGTGATTGGAATAAAAACAATCACTCAGGAAAAAACTCTTTATGGCTCAGGCCTGATTTTAACTTCAGACGGTTTGGTGGTCACTTTAGCTGAACTGGTTCCTCAGGGCTCTGAATTTTTATTCTTTGTTCAAGGAAAACCAGTAGCTTATCAAATTCTTAAAAGAGATTTAAATCAAAATTTAGCTCTTATAAAGCTGGGGCAAGATAATTTATCAACAGTTGGTTTTGCTGATTTGAATAAGTTGAAAACAGGGGAAAGGGTTTTCCTGGTTGGTACAATTTATGGCGCCAAAGAGCTTGTCAGGGGCGCTAATGAAGGAATTGTTTCTTATTTTAATGATGATTTCATTTCAACAAACATTCTTGAAAAATCCACTATGGCTGGTAGTCCTTTGTTTAATATTAAAGGTGAACTTTTAGGATTAACAACTATTGATTATTTGGGAGTGGTAAGCGCTATTCCTGTTTCAATAATCAGGACTTTTACTGGTTTTTAAAAATCTATGAAAATTAATAATCAGAGAGGTTTCATTTTTCTTTTTTTTGATCTCATGCTTTGCTTATTTGTTATTGGATTGATGTTTCTCTATGCCCTTCAGCATTATATTGTTTAGGATTTGGATAGGCTAAGCTTGTCTCAATCTGCTTTTCTTATTTCAAATCGGTAGAAAGGGTTTTCCACAGCTTCATTATTGACATGGCTAGTAGGTGTGGTAAGATTATACCACAATACAAGAATTAATATTAATTCTTTATTAATTATATGTATAAAAATCTTAAACAATTTGGAAAAAATTTAAAAGATTTACGAATCAAAAAAGGATTAACTCTTAGAAAGGTATGTAAGTTGGTGAATTATGATCCAAGTAACTGGAGTAAAATAGAAAGAGGTATAATTTCGCCCCCTTCTGACGAAAAAACATTAAAAAAGTGGGCGACAACTTTAGGAATGTCAAAAAATAAAGAAAATTTGCAAAAGTTTATTGATGAGGCAGTAATATCACAGGGTATAATTCCTAGAGACATTCTGTCAGGAAAAAATGCTATAAGATACTTACCTGCTTTTTTTAGGACTTTACGTAATAAGAAACCAACAAAAGAAGAAATAGATCGGTTAATAGAACTTATTCGAGGCTCTTAAAGATGGATTATGCAAAAGTTAATGTTCCTTTTTTGGGTAATGCAAAAATCAAAAACAGGGCTGAATCGTTTAGAAAAAGACTTTGGGATAGTTCCATCCCTGTTGATATAGAAAAGATCATAGAGCTGAAATTAAAATTTAACATTATTCCTTCGCCAGGACTAGAAAAGTTTTCCACAGCACAAGTTGTTGTGTTTTTATTTTTGGACTAGCTCTTTCTAAAAATAAATTTTCGATTTCTTCTTTTTTCATATCAATTTTCCATTGAATTCTTTCTTAACTTACCCCATTTTTAGTTATTTTTCAAGGCTCATTAAAACAAAAAAGCCCATCGCTGGGCAATTTTTATTTTTAAGAATGCCGTACAGTCCATATTATGTGACATTCCCTTAAAATAATCGCTTTTAAAATAATTTTTCTATATAATTAAATAAAAGGGCTCGAGGCAAAACTATTAATCACGCTTCAGTTACTCAAATTATGGATTTTCATAAATATTTTGAAACCAAAAGTCTTACGAAAACCCCTCGCGTAGGAATTCATTATGAACAAAAAATTACACCAGATTTATTGTGGTGTGTTGCTCATGTCATTCTTGATCTTATTAAAGATAATCCTGACAAGATATTTACCGATAAAGACATTAGAGAATCTCCCATTTTTAACTCCTTGATGCAAAATTATTTTTGCAAGGCGCCGCAAGAAGATGCTGAAAATGAGTACAATAAAGTCAGCTCATATCAACTCGGATTTTTTACATTTGCCGGTATTTTAGAACAAGTTGATAGTCGACCTAAAAAATACAAAGTAAATAACCAAGAAGCTTTAAGTTATATCGCGGTGAACGACTTAAGTGCCTCTCATTTTTTAAGCGAATACACAGAAAAATTTATCCGTGACAATGGATTGGGTCAAGTCTTTGAAAATTATCGCGTAAATCCCAATCAAGATAATTATATAAAAGCAAAAGAAGCTTATTGGAATTGGGCGCGAGCACATACTGCCATGAGGGGAACTGATAGGAGACATACATATCGTGTCTTCAATAAGATGTTTAATGTGTTCTGTTATAAAAATCGTTTACCCGGACAAGCTTCTTCTCGTGTAATAACAGGCCCCTGCCCATATTCTTTTTTAATCTATAATCGAACAAACTTTAGAGATAGAGATATGCCATCTGGAATGACTAGACAGCAGTATAAAGATGAAATACTATCAGAAATTAATCAAGAGGGTGTTGTTGAAACTCTGTTGCAAAAAGCTAAGGATGCCCTCAAAGCAAAGCACGATAACAATAGCGAAATAACAGATCCCGCTTTAGATTATTACGCAAATAGAGGCGTGCATGTGCATCACATTCTTCCTAAGCATTCATATCCTCAGTTTTCTCTTTCAAAAGAGAATCTAATATGTTTAACTCCAGGACAACATCTTTCGCTTGCCCATATCAGAGGAAATACACAAATGATTAATCTTGGGTTCCAAATTATTTGCCTAAAGAAAAAATTCGAAAAAATAAAAATTTCTATTCAAGCCGGTGACGGTTTTTATGATTTGAAAGAATTTATAAAAATAATAAATACTAACTTTAACTGGACAATCAGCGAAAATGCTACCATCGAACAGGTTGATTCCATGCTTGCTACTGCTTAGTCTATTTTTTTAATTCCGAAAAAGAAGACTGAATTGTTATTAATGTTGAGGGATCGAGTTCCGTGATTCATTGCAACTTTATAGAATTGAACGAATTCTTCTGTGGCAAAGTAATCCAAATCTTTCTCTGAGATTGTGATATCTTCTATTTTCGTGGTAAGAATTGCAACTGAGCCGTCAACAATCATGTTTTTGGGCAAAAAAGAAGCCCTAGGCGCATAAGTTAAGTTTGGCACCAAGACACTATCTTCTTTGTTGAAAAATTTGGATATCGATAAACTCTCAAGCGAATCTACATATGAATCATAATTTGAAATATTAACAATTTGATTTCTCCCGATATTCCTTGATTTAAGTACGCGTATCTTCCCTTTATTTTTTGTAATCTTTTTAGTGATTTGTCTATCACGATAAGAAGTAAAGACGTTGAATCTAAGTTTTTTGGCTATTGAATCGAAGAATTCATTTCTGTATACAAGCCAATAGGGGAATGCTTTTGAACATATATAAGATTGGTCTTTATAACTGATTTCATTTTTTATGTATGATTCAACAAGAGTTCTATTTTTTTTATTTCGAGTATTAATAATCAAACTTATGGTTTCTATCTTTACCCCCTTAAAAGCTTTTTCGCCATAATCTGTTATTTTTTCTACAGCGAACGAAGACACTAATTCTCGAGTCTTGTTAAAGTGGGGAGCGGAAAGAAAGCTCTTGGGCGCGATAAATCCTACGACATCGCCCAGTTGTATGGCTTTCTCAAGAAAGAACGAGAAAATGTTATTTGTTTCTGTGTTATATTTATCTTTTTTATAAAGCGCAAGAAGATTTTTGTTTTCTGAAATATTACCGAACGGTGGATTTCCAACAACAATGTCGTAGCGCTTTGACTGATTGAAAAGATTTGTTTCGCCATACAACAAAAAATCAGCTTTGCCCAAATTAATTTTAATATTTTTGGGCACATTAATCTTTTTAAGTAATAGCTTTAAAATATCGATTGCGTTTTCATCAATATCAATAACATCAATCTCTACTTCTTTGACTGTTTTATATTTCTCAACAAGAAGAGGAATGAAATTGCCAGTACCAACAGATGGTTCTAGAATAGAAAGTTTCTCAAATTTTGACGCATCGGGTAAATTTTTGATTATTGAAAAACAAATATCCTGTCTAGTATAATAAGCTGCATGTTTAAGACGTTTAGCATTCGAAAGCTCAACTATCTTTGCCAATTCAGAGTAAGTTAAATTTTTTATATTTTCCTGAATAAATCTCTTTAGATTTTCTTTGACATCTAGATCTTCATTATTTATAAACTTTTTTATTTGAACTTCGTTTTTTTCAAGTAATTTAAACTTCGAATTAATATTCTTAGCAATTTTTCTGAAAATGATTGTAGGAACAGCTTCACCAATAGATTGTCTAATATTTATCTCCTCTTTCTTTAATAATTTTCTCTTTTCCTCATCAGGCAACTTATTAAGTTTGCGAAATGATTTTGAAACCCATTTAAATGAATCTGGAATAGACATGATCCGCATCAATTCTCTTATACTAAAAACTCGATTGTCTCTAGGGTGAATTGTTGCCTGACTAGAAAGAATATCATTTCGCGTATGTACACAAGGGGTAACCTTGTGCCAAAAACACCTAGAATATTTATCACTGTTTTTCTTTTTATTCTGAACAATCTTTCCATTTTTGATTTGATGAGGTCTTCTTCTGGGATCCTTATTATCAAACGCTGACTGCCCCTCATTAATATTTTCAATCCAGGAAAGCATGTGTTCGGCGTATGGTCTAAAGTTATGATAAATATCTTTCTTGTCAATTTCCCCCATTTTCTTAAGTGAAGCAAAATCACCAATAGCATCCTTAAGAGTTCCGCCATCCTTTAGTTTGGGCATCAAATCAATTGGTGTGACCTCAAGTATATCTTTCCTAACCCCAATTACAAGAGTTCTCGTTCTGCTTGATGGGTTTCCATAATCCTTAAAATTTATTACTTGATAATGGATGTTATATTTTCCACCAAGATTTATCTCAATCGCTTCATCTATCTGTTTGTTCGTGCCGTCAATGTCAGTGCAAAGGGTAGAGCAAAAAGCTCGTACATTTTCGAATATAAATACTTTCGGTCTAATTTCATTTATAAGCTTAATTGATTCCACAACAAGAGAATTGCGGCCCAATTCATTTTTCTTTTTATGATTAGCAACTGACATGCCCTGACAGGGAGGCGTTGCTAAAACCACATCAACTTCTTTGATTCTTTCTTTTGATTTCCAGAGATCAATTTCTGAGAAAACTTTATCTTTCGTAGATTTTTTTGTGATATCATCCGCAATATAGCCGCTTGAATATAAACACTTGTTATTATGTTTTTGTACATCCAAACGCCTGTTGATTATTTCAACAGTTGCAATACAGTCAAATCTTTCCTGAGAGAATCCATGACAACCAACGCCGGCACCACTAAATAAGCTTATGTATGTTAATTTTTCGCGCTGATTTTTCATTATCTCCATTATAACGTTTATTAACTTTCCTGTGAAGGGTGGATGGAAGCCGATTTATAATAGGTTTAAAGGAAAATCTACTCAAAACAGGTTCTAACATCGTCCCACCAGGGGAGTCGGCTTGGGCTCGGTTCGAGTGACCGAAACGCATAAAAAATCGCCAGGAAGGCGATTTTTTGATAAAGTAAATAAATATAATGAAGATATTAGTTTTGCGTTTTACAAAAGATAAACTAGCAGTAGCTGATTGTAATATATCAGAGGAGGTTTTTAATGTTATTAATATTGAAGAAAGAATTTTTAGTTCCGCAAAAGGGACAGGAGAAAGACTCAATAATGTCAGAGATGAAATCCAGTTATTGGTTAGTAAATACCAACCAGATTTAATAATATTTAGATCCGCTGATTTCAGTAGCTTTGCTCCTAAAAACGAAAGTAGGTTAAAAAACGAAGCAATCCTTGAAGAATACTGTTTTTCCAACAGTATTAAGCTGGAGGAGTTAAATAAAAGAATTGTGAGGAAGAAATTATCTTTAAAAACAAAAGAATTAAACAAAAAAGAAGCTAAGGTAAAATTCCACATTCTTAAGGATATTAAAATAGCTAAAAATCATATCATTTTAGAAGTTCTAATTTTTTTATATTTAACCAAGATAGAAAAGTGAACGTAAGTGTAAAAAATAATGATTTCGATTTTTCAAAGTATACTTTAGATACTAAAATTGGAGCCGGTAAATTCGGAGAAGTTTGGGTTTGTAGAAATAATATTTTTAGACGCAAAGAGGCTATAAAAAGAATAAGGCTCGATACTTCCGGGAACTTACAAACTCAAGCGAGGTTAAACTTATTAGAACCTCGAGTTTTAGAATACCTTAAAAAATCTGACTATATAGTAAAAGTATTTGATGCTGGATTAAATAAAGAGTTGAACGAGATTTTCATAACAATGGAATATCTTCCAAAAGGAAGTGTAAATAATCTTCTAGCTAAACATGGTTATCTTGATATTCAAACTGTCTTGAATATAATGAAATCTTTACTTAAGGGGTTAGAATATGCTCACAATCTAAAGATTTTACATTTAGATATAAAACCAAGCAACATTCTTATTGTTAATAAAAATAAATATAAATTATCGGATTTCGGACTTTTTTCTATTAAACGAGAAAACGGATCAGCTGATGTTGATATAATATATGACTTACATATTCCACCCGAAATTTTTAAAGCCCGCAAAGCATCAGAACAAACTGACATATATTTAGCTGGAATCACTTTTTACAGATTAGTAAATGGAGATATTGTTTTGAGAAAACAGTTTGATGAATGGATAAAGAAAGGGAAATATAAATATGCAGTATTGAATAGTAAATATCCCTCAAGGAATATTTACAGATATCATGTACCCAGTTGCGTTAGAAAAATCATTAAAAAAGCTATCAATGTAGATCCAAAAAAAAGATATAAAGATGCAGCGCAAATGAGGAGAGATATAGAAAAAATAAAGTTAGATTATGATTGGAGAAAGTCAAGAGATGACGATAGGTTGATTGTTTGGAATGCACATTCGGATAATAAGAATAATCTTAAACTTATTTGCGAAAAAAAGATTAATTTATTAGAACAATTTTGGACGATAAAGCTCTTAAAAGTAAACGAAAAATCAGGAAAAGAGAACATGGTTCATGAGTTTTCAAAAGATTATGTAAAAGAGAGAGTTTTGGTAAAAAGGCTCTGTGAGATATTTAATAATTATTTCTGAGAAATAAAGAACTCATTAGTTAAATTTATATTTAAGGTAAGCCTTCACAAGCTATTCCATCCAAATGAGACACCAGAATATACCCTTAAGTAGTGTCTCATTTTAGCTTAAAAACACCCCGACCGAGAGACACTATATTTAATCATATTTCCTAAAAAACAGGTTCGAACATCGTCCCGCCAGGGGAGGAGTTTTTTATAATGAATGGATTGAAATTGATATTACAATCAAGAATTCAATTTTTGAAAAAAACAGACTTGCTATTAGTTATGAAGGCGCGAATTGCACTACAACTACAACAGAACAGAAAATTAATGAATTAGAAACAAAAAACAATGATTTTTTTGACAATCATTGTGATATTGAATGTATAGTGCCTCAATAAAAATTTTAAGGAGAGCTTAACTAATTTATTTTGTATGTAATTAGGATAGGATTAGTCTGTCCTAATCTGGAAATACAAATTATCCATTTATCCATATATAAAATACATTCAAAAGGAACCGGCGTAATAATAAAAGGAAGAGGCTGCCTTATTTACAAACAGGCCGTCCGTAAGAATATTTATCTACAACAAGACCGTTTTGATCTCGTAGGTAAAGTATGTCGCAATCATTGCTAGCAAGGATGTTGCTATTCATATAAATATGCCAATCTCTACTTAAGAAGTTTTCATCTCTGGAATGATCCATAAAACAACTAGTATAATTGAAATTTTCACTAAGATAAGATACACATTCTGAATCAGTTGAAATTTTAAGATTACTGGAATAATCTGGGATTTCACACGTTCGCATCTTAAGAATAAACTCTTGGCAACAGGGAGTAAGATGAGAAATTTCTTCTCTTGTTGGCTTTGGACAATTTATTGGAAAGGAGATGGGAAAATCACGGTATTCAGCAAGATAACCAAAGCATTTATTGGGTCGGAAATTTCTACCTCTTCCCAAGGGATTTAAACTGCCAGATAGATATATTCTATCGCCTTGTTTTACAAAAATACTTTCCTTAGGAACTGGATTATAGCCAGGATGATATTTTTCTATTCCTTGAGGGATAACAAAACTGCCTGCTTTTCCCCTAATCTGCCAACCAGTAATACTGATCTTTTCTTTAAGATTAATGCTCAATGTTATTAAAGAAGGTCGAGAAGATGTTTGAGTTATTGCTCTAGAAATTTTTACTTTGCCAAAATAAGGAGAAGTATTTATTTGAAAAGTTCTCTTGGCTGGAGTAGGGTCGACTGAGTCCTTTATTTTTGCTCTAACTAAAAAGATATATTCTTGTGGTCCAGGAGGAAGATTGATTATTCTTTTTCTGGAATAAGTTTTTTTCCAATCATTATCAAATCCTTCAATTTTTGTCTCAAAAGATATCCGCCCCTCAGTTTCTTTAGGAGAAATTATAGCTTCAAATTCAAAAACAACCTTATTCGTATCTTCTATGACACTTCCTTCTTTTGGACCAGCAGTTATATAGGTATCAATTAAGATAGCTGGTTGTTCGGGCATTACTATTGTTGCCGTTCCCACATATTTTACAGACGTTTGTTTTTTTGCGGATTGTTTTTGAGGAACACTCTCTTGAATTATGGAAGGAGTCTCCTGTTGCAAACTTTTTCGTTGACCCGTTAAGAGCGGGCCAAAACCAGAATAAAACAAAGCTGCAATAATGATAAAAAATATAATAAATTGCATGGATTATATTATGTCATTTTTATAGAGAAAGTCAAGTTGTAGCGTTTAACGAAGGAAAATCACTTATTTTAGAATTTAGATAGTTTTTAATCCTAATTTTCATTGTTGTTTTATTTTAAGAGTAATTACACAAAAGTTCCACAGGGTTTTGAACAAGTTATTATTGAGTTTTCCAGAGCTTTTCCCACAGATTATTAGAATTTTTGAAATAAAAATAGCTAAAAATTAGCTGTTTTTTATTAATTCTCAAAAAACCTTATTATGTTGAGTGTTTATTTTATAATATATAAGCACTTGACAAATTTTTAAAAATCATTAGAATCAGGATTACGGGAATAAGGATGGATGAACTAGGCATTTTTTTTCCTCCCGGTGAAATTTTTTCTAGCATTAGAGACATGTCTCTAATGAGAATCATCGATTCTTGTTCCCCCCATAGTTCATTTTCATTTTTGGTTTCTTTCTATTGCAGAAAGGAAAAGATTCTTGAAGACATGTCTTCAAGCGATAGTACCACACCCAATAGGTATGAATCTTTCCCTGTACAAAGAAAAAGGAAACCAAGCACACACAAGGGGCGGTCAATGACTTTCCCCTTTTTCCTTTTAATAATAAAAACATTGGAATAATTGACAAAATCAAACGAATATATTATTTTCAGGTTAGGTGTTTAACAATGTGGAGCATCTTTCAAAGAGCGGAACAGTACATAGTCAAAGGAGTACTGTTGCTTTCAGGGAGCAATCTTTTCTCTTTCTTTCGGATACCCTTCTCTATTTTTTATGTTTTTTGGGATTGCATAAAAAATCCCATAGACCTACATCCAGACGAAGATTGTCCACCAACTTATTAGTGGCGAGCATGCCAATTTCAATGCTCGCTTTTCTTTTATTTTTATTTTATAATTCAAAGTCAGAATAATAATTCAGAGATTCTGAACAGTGTCCCAAGTATTTTGACCTAGGGTTTTGTTTTTGTTATAGTTGTTAATACAAAGATTATGAAGAAAAATCGTGTCCTCGAAATAACCAATGAACTATACAGACTGACACTTCTTTTTCCTAAAAAAGAGCCTTTAAGATTTAAAATGAGGGAGTTGGCTGATGAGATTTTGGCTAATTTTATTACTTACTTTAACCCTGTTTCTAAGCCTTTAATAAGCCCAGGACTTATTGAAAGTTCCTATAATTTATTTGAGGTTCTAGATAGTTTTTTTGAAGTTGCCAAAGCACAGAATTGGATTAAACCAACCGATCTTTTAAAGATTCAAGAAGAGTATAAAAACATCAGGCAAGAGATGGAAAGGTCAAAACAATCAATAGAACAGGAACAAGAGAAAAAAGAAATCACAGAAACAGAACCATCTATTATTCAGCTTACTGAGGGGATTAGCAGTCCTTCTTTGCCTAAAATTCCTTCTTCGCCTGACTTTTCTAATTTAGAAGAAATAGAAGAAAGCAAGGCAGAAGTAACTGGGCGCCAAAAGATAATATTAGAAATTTTGAAGCAAAAAGAAGGTGTTCAGGTTTGGGAAGTAAAAGACGTTTTTCCAGACATTAGCAAAAGGACTTTGAGGCGTGATTTCAGACAATTATTAAAAGATGGGCTAGTAGAAAGGAAGGGGGATAAGAATACTACTTTTTATCAGCTTAAAGGGGGTAGGACAGATTAGGACACCTCTTTATTAAGATAATGATAGGACATTTGTCCTATGTTTAAGTTTAAATTACATGCCAGATGCTCGGAAAACATTTAGTCAGATATACGACAAATATATAAGTAAAATATATAGATTTGTGTTTTTAAAAGTAAGTTCTCGGGAAATAGCTGAAGATTTAACTTCTGAAGCTTTTTCAAGAACTTGGGTTGTTTTTAAGGAAAACCAAGATGAAATTAAGAATGTCCGAGCATTTTTATATAAAACTGCGAGTAATTTAATCATTGATCACTATCGGGAAAAAGGCAGGGCTAATGTAATATCAGTTAATAATCCCTCTGTTCCTACTATTATTGACCCAACACAGGATTTAGAAAAACATGTCCTATTAAGCTCAGATATGAATAATGTCAAACAAGCATTAGTCCACTTAAAAGAAGATTATCAGAATGTTATTCTTTGGCACTATTTAGATGATTTACCCATATCTGAAGTGTCGGAACTTTTAAACAGATCAGAGCAAGCAACCAGGGTTTTGCTCCACAGGGCTTTAAAGGCCTTAAAACAGAAAATCGAGAAAGTGTAATACTTTTGCGTTATAAATCGTCATATATTTAATAGGCTTGTTATTTTTTACTCTTATTTTATGAATAAAAATCAACTTATTCAGAACCTAAAGGAATTAAATCAAATTCAACCCAGAAAAGAATTCATTGTATCAGCTAAAAAGGAAATTTTAGGAGAAAGTCCAGGGTTTGGTTTATTTTCAGCCTTGAAACCAGTTTATGCTGGTTTGTTTTGTTTATTCATGGTATTTGGCCTGTTTCAATTTTCCCAGAATGCTTTACCTGGCGAATTGCTGTTTCAGTTAAGGAAGATTACTGAGAAAGTCCAGACAATGTTTGCTTCTGAACAAGAAAGGCCAACATTAAGCTTGTTCTTGGCTAATCAAAGATTAATGGATTTGGCAACTATTGCTGAAGAGAATCAGGCTCAGAAACTGGCTCCTGCTGTAAATGAGTTTAAGCTTGAAACTGTTGAAGCTGCAAAGAATCTGGCAAATGTAACAGAAGTGAATGAAGAAATTATTGTTCAAGTAAAGCAATTAGAAGAGAATTTAGAGAAGGTAGAACAGGTTTTAGCAACCAAGATTGATACAGAAGAGTGGGATAATGCTGTAGCTCAAATAGTTGAACGAGAAATTCTGGCTTTGGAAGAAAACACTTTAACTGAAGAAGAGCAGGAGATTTTAAAAGGAATAAAAGAATATTTTGAAAATGGAGAGTATTCTGAAGCTTTGATAGGTATCTTGAATTTAAGTCATAGATAATGAAGATAGTTTTCCACAGGAACTTTCTTTAACAATGTGTTAGTATTAAAACCATCACATTTGGGTTTATAAAGAGTTCTTGTACTTTTATATTAACAATTTGACAGTCGTAATTCCCAACAAACAAAAGCAATGCTTGAGTGTTGTTATGAGCTCGTGGCTAATACGTAAGGTCGCGAGTCCCGCTCAATGCATATTATTAATTATGTTTTGAGGGAAACGGTCGACGCGACAGAAATAAAAAGGTTTAAAAAAATATTAATTAAATACACAACGAAAAATTAAAAAAATGAATAAATTAAAAAAGATTATATCGATTGTTACCATATCTACTTTTCTGTTTACACTTTCTGCTGGTACTGCTGGTGCTTTGACAGCTGAGGAATTGCAAGTACAAATAACTGCTTTAATGGCTCAGTTGGCTACATTGCAGACTGAATTAGCTGTTCTTCAAGGAGGTACTGGGGCAACTGTTACAGGTTGTACTATTACCAGCTTTGATAGAGCTCTTAAGCTAACAATGACAGGAGATGACGTGAAATGCTTGCAGATTGTTTTGAACTCAGACAGCGCAACAATAGTTGCTAGTTCTGGAGTAGGTTCTTCTGGTAACGAAACCAGCTATTTTGGTCCTTTGACTAAAACTGCTGCAATTAAATTCCAAGAAAAATATGCTTCTGAAATATTGGAGTCTTGGGGTTTAACCGCTGGAACTGGTTATATTGGTTCAACCACTAGAGCAAAATTAAACACAATGCTATCTTCTGGTGGAGTAGTAACACCTGTTGTTCCTACAGCCGCTGGTTTGACTGTAGCTTTATCTGCCCTTACTCCAGCTACTGGAGTAGTGATTACGAGTGGCGATGCTGATCCTGAGATAGGACAAGCTTTGACACCATTTACTACTGTGAATTTCACAGCTGGTTCAGAAGGCAGTGTAACAGTTACAACTTTGAAGTTTAAGAGAATTGGTATTTCTGCTGATGCTAACTTTGACAATGTCTATCTTTACGAAGGCACTGCTAAGTTAATAGAAGGAGGTACTATCTCTTCTACTTATATAACCTTCAATGATGCTACTGGAATATTTACTGTTCCTGCTGGCCAGACCAAATCCATTACCTTGAAAGCTAATTTGAATTATGATGTTTCTGCTGGTAAAACTATGTCGTTTAACTTAGTTGCAGCTACTGACATCACTTCTGACGCTTCCGCTGTTAATGGAACTTTCCCAATTTCAGGTAAAGTAATGAGCGTTGCTAATGCAACTGATTTCGGTTATGTAACGTTAACCAGGGGTGCAGTACCTTCTGTAGATGATACCAACGTTAACCCACAAGATGATTATGAAGTTTGGAGAGTAACTGTACAGGCCAACAATCAGAATTTAGAGATTGAAAGGCTTGTCTTTACCGAAGTTGGAAGCATTCAATCTAATGATTTGCAGAATTTCAAACTTTATTATGGAGGGACTTTATTAGGAACAGCTGAAATGGATAGTAATTATCAGGTAATATTTGACCTGTCTGCTTCTCCATTTAGCATGACCAAAGGAACTTCCAAGATATTGAAGCTCTATGCGAACATTGTTAAGGGTTCTACTAGAACCTTTAAGTTCACCCTTCAGTATCCAACTGATTTCATTGCCAAAGATGCCAACTACGGCGTTTATGTTCCAGCTTATACAGGTGGTACTTGGTCAGTTATTCAGCCAGTTGGTAATTACAAAATTGCCGCTGGTTCAATGTCTGTGACTAAAGCCACTGATTCACCAACCGGAAACGTTGCTTTAGATTCAACTAATGTTACCTTGGCTAAATACGACTTTAAGGCAGTTGGTGAAGACATTAAGATTAGCACCTTAGGAGTGACTGCTGCTACCTCAATTAAAAATGGTGGTTTGGATAATGGTAAGATTTATTTAGATGGTGTTCAGGTTGGCAGTACAAAAGATTTAACAGAGGAGGGCGAAACTCCTACGAGCTTTACCTTTGGTACTAGCTTTGTTGTGCCAGCTGGCACTACCGGCGTGGTAGAAATCAAGGCTGACATAAAAACTGCAACATCTACTAGTTTAGCTACTGCTGAAACTATTACCATTTATCTTGAAGAAGGTACTGATAATGCTCAGGGTCAGAGCTCTTTAACTGTTCTCGCCATTCCTGCTACTGATAAACTAGCCAATGCTTTGACTGTTCAGGCTGGCTCTTTAACCTTCACTATATCTTCAGCTTATGGTGCTCAAAATACAGTGAAGCCGGCCACTGAGTTTAAGATTGGTTCTTTCTCAATGTTAGCTGGTTCTACTGAAGGAGTTAGTATTGACAGTATTACTATTGTCTTTGATAGTACCGAAAAAGACTATATGGAGAATCTACGCTTAAAAGTTGGAGCTGACGAGATTGGTTCTATTAAAGTAACTCCGAGTACTTCTAACCTTTTCTCAGTAAATGTTCCTATAGCAAAAGGCGGATCAAAAATGGTTGATGTCTATGCTGACATTTTGGCTGATGCCTCAACTATTACTCCACAGGTTTATGGTACAGGAACAACGGTTGACACATCAGTTAGTGTAGCCGCTGGTGCTTCTGATGATCTTGTAGCATTACAAACCATTAGTGTTGCAATAAGCTCACTAACTCTGGCTTTAGCTTCTGATGCCCTAGATGCTTCAATATTGACTGGTCAATCGACTGATGTAGAATTGGCTAAATACACCTTCTCTTCTCTTTACGAAGGATTCACTGTTTCTGAGGTAAAAATAGAGACACTTCCGGGCACTGATGATAACATCGTTGGCTTGTATCTTAAGTATAAAAATGCAGCTGGCGAAACAGTTACTTCTAGTGTTTTACCTTTAATAGACAGAGAAGCTAACTTTGTTACCATGACATTTGATGTTCCAGCCAATACCGATGCCAATCTTGCTGTCTATGGAAATTTGAACTCCGTTGCTTCTGCTGGTTATGCTGATACTGGAGATCAACCTCAACTTTCCTTGACTTATTACAAGGCAAGTAGTGGTTCTCAGTCTTCATACACAGGACCTAGTACGTCAGAATACAATAACGTAACACTTTCTGCTGCTTCTACTGCTGGTGCTGTTACGACATGGTCAACAGAAAAACAAGTAGGAAGCTACTCGGCTCTGATTGATCACCTGATTGGTGCTTCAGGCAGCGCCTACGTAGAATTCTCTTTATCCAGCGGAATGACGGTTGCCGACCTTGATGATATTACTTCATCTCCCGAGTGGAGCTTCTGGTACTTATTAGAAGACGTTGCCGACGATTGGGGTCCACACATGGAGTTGAGGTTCACGGATCCTGATAGTAATGGCTACGTTGATGTAACCATAATGGCGTTACAAGGTACTTCGCGTGGTAGTAGTGCAGACCCAACTTTAGATGCGTGGGCTAAGTACACCGTGCTATCTACAACGAAATCTGTCAATTACTACGGTAATGCCCCTGATGACGCAGCCGCGTTTGATGGTGGTGGTAGTGGTACAGCTCTTGATGAGATTGAAGCGCTTATTGATGCCGAAACGGAGATGACAAACGGAACTGCTGCTAGTGCTGCTAACTGGGTGCTGACTAGGGTTCGAATGGAGCTCTGGGAAAATATTGATCGGGATTGTAACATCGACGATGTCACTATAAACGGTATTACCTATGCGATAGAGCCAATGGTTAGTGGTAACCAGATGGTTCTTTACAAGACCAAACCAGTTGTAGCTTTGACTAGCACTTATAGTACTATTTTCACCAATGGAACTAATGTTTTGTATCCATTTACTGTAGCCGCTGATGCTAAGGGAGATATTGGATTAAAAATACTTGTATTCAATATCACTACGGCAACAAATGATGTGGGAGATAGGCTTAATACCTTTAAGTTCTATCGTGGGAGTGATGATATAACTGATGAAGTGACGATTACAGGTGGTGGTACTTTGACTGGTGGTGCAGGAAGCCTTGAAGGTACTACTTACTACTATGATGGTACTGATACTGCTACTACTACAGTTACCTTTGCCACAGAAGAGATTATTACCGAAGACACTTCCCAAACCTATTACCTTAAAGCTAATGCTACTGGAATAGGTACTGTTGGTGATTCTGTTCAGACCTACTTGCAAGATGATTCTGCTTACGATCCTCCGGAAGATAAACCTGGCGATGTCCTTTCTGGTAATACACCTAGCTTTGTCTGGACCGACAGAAGTGTTGTTTCCGCTTATCACAGCGAAGACGAATCAGCTTATAGTGTCGCAGACTGGCTGAATGGTTACTTGGTTGAAACTCTTCCTGGCGAGACTGTTACTCTAAGTAAGTAATGAACTTTTGGAAGTTGAACTTCCGATTCCGAATTACTGACTGAACTCATTCGATTACTTCTTTTTCCTTGTAGGAGAAGTAGGAGAACCGAAAAGCCGCCCTTTGGGGCGGTTTTTCGGTTCTTAATTATTCCTTAAAGGTCTTTTATTTTGAAAAAAAATCTGATAAAATACTTTTGATGACAAAAAATTTTAAATTAATTTTTGTTGGAGCGATTTTTCTTATTTTTCCTTTTTTTATTTCAGCTGCTTCTTTAGGAGAAACAACTAATTTTTTTGTTGATCCTAATTACGATTTCTCTGGAAGGGGAAAAATCTCAGCTATTCTGCAGAAAGTGGGCCAAAGAACATATTTCTATGTTGATGAGCAGTGGTGGGGAACTTTGGATAATCAAGAAAAACAGCAAGTTCATCAATCTCTTCAAAGTTTGGATTATGAATTTTATTATAAAATCTATCCAACTCTGACTTCTAATTTTGGATATGAACAGAAGCCAGGAATTGATAAAGAAAGCCGCATCACAATCTTAATTCATCCAATGACAGAAGATGCTAGAGGATATTTTAACAGTGGGGATGAATACTCAAGGACACAAAGTCCAAAATCAAATGAAAGAGAAATGTTTTATTTAAATGCTGATTATATTACCAGTCCTTTAGCTAAAAGTTTTTTAGTTCATGAGTTTGTTCACTTAATCACCTTTAACCAGAAGGAGAAAATTCATGGAGTAGAAGAAGATGTTTGGTTGAATGAAGCTCGGGCTGAATATGCTCCCACTTTAATTGGTTATGATTCAAACTATGAAGGGAGCAATCTTCAGCAAAGGGTTCAATCTTTTATTTCCAATGCTTCTGATCCTTTGACTGAATGGCAGAATCAATCTGCAGATTATGGAGTTTTGAATCTTTTTACTCAATATTTAGTTGAACACTATGGAATAGAAATCTTAGTTGATTCCTTAAAATCAAAAACAAAGGGAATTAAAAGCTTAAATGAAGCTTTAGAGAAAAATGGTTTTGAACAAGATTTTTCTCAGATTTTCACAGATTGGACTATTGCTGTTTTAGCCAATGACTGCTCTTTAGGAGAAAAATATTGCTATAAAAATGAAAACTTGAAAAATTTAAGAGTTGTTCCTTTAATTAATTTTTTGCCGCTTAAAGGCAGCAGTGCTTTAGGAGTCAGTCAAACTACTAAGAATTGGACAGGCAACTGGTTTAAATTTATTGGAGGCAAAGGGACTTTAAAGATTGAATTTATTGGTAATCCTGAGAATTTATTTAAAATTCCTTATATTATTCAAGATTTTTCAGGTCAATATTCTCTTGATTTTTTCCAACTTGATGAGTATCAAAGAGGAGAAATTTTAGTTCCAGAATTTGGAGCAAAAATTAGTTCAGTAACCATTATTCCTTCAATTCAAAGCAAAATATCAGGATTTTTAACTCCTGAACCAGCTTTTCCGTTTTTCTGGGAAGCTTCAACTATAGCGATTGAAGAGAAGGAAGATTCTGAATTTTTAGAAAAACCAATCTCGGAGATGTCTAAACAAGAGCTTTTAGCTAAAATTTCTGAAATTGAAGAATTACTTAATCAACTTAAAACTCAGTTTGCTAAAATTGAAGAAGCAGAAGACACAGAACCAATTTCTATTTCTTGTCAAAGATTTGAAGAGAATCTCTTTTATGGCTTAAGAAATGATGATAGTACTTACTGCCTTCAGCAGTTTTTAAAATCCCAGGGCTCAGAAATTTATCCCGAAGGATTAGTAACTGGAAACTTTCTTTCTTTAACCAGGGCTGCAGTTATTCGTTTTCAGGAAAAATATGCTGATGAGGTTTTGATTCCTTTGGAATTAGAAAAGGGGACAGGTTTTGTAGGAATAAAAACCAGAGCAAAAATTAATGAACTTTTGAGTGGTTAGTTAAGATTTTTTTAGTTTCAGCCACCATTTTTTCAAGAGAAAATTCTCTTTCTACTTTTTGTCCAGCTTGAAAGCCCATATTTTTGGCTTCCTGTGCATGATTTAAAAGCCAAAATATTTTCTCAGCCAAGATCTGGCTGTTTTTTGGTTTGACTAAAATTCCTTGTTTTCCATTTTCAATTATTTCTGGCAAGGCCCCGACCTCCGTCGCTATAATAGGGACTTCAGCAGCCATTGCTTCTAACATTATCCAAGGGAAACCTTCTTTCAAAGAAGGAAGAATAAAAACATCAAAAGCTTTTAAGTACTGATATGCATCAGGAATTCTGCCTACAAGAAAAACCTTGTTTTTAAGATTATATTTTTCAATGAGTTTTTCCAATTCAGGCCTTTGCTTGCCATCTCCAATGACTATACATTTTACACCCAGAGGCTTGTGCTTGGCTTCTAATAAGCTTATTGCTTTAATTAAGTAATTTATGCCTTTTGTCTTGTAAAAATTGGCTACAGTTCCGATTATATATTTTGTATTTTGTATTTCATGTCGAGGAATTTTATTGGATAAAAATGCTTTTGCTTCTTGTTCTGACAAAAATTTCAGCTTCTCAGCATCAATTCCATTATGAATTTTTATGATTTTATTTGGAGAACAAACTTTAGATTTTATCGCAGCTTGATAGTCAAATTCAGAATTAACAATGATTTTATCTTTAAATCCAACTGTTAGTTTTTCTAAGTAAAATATGATTTTGTTTTGCCAGGATGGTCTTGGGTCATGGAATGCCCAGCCGCCAATACGATAGATTACGCGTATTTTGTATTTTGTATTTTGTATTTTATATAAGAAAGACGATATAGAACCTAAAATACCGGCAGTGGTTGAGCAGATAAAAATAATATCCGGCCTTTCTTTTTTTAATAGACTAAGTATTTCTAATATTGAGGAAATTGCTTTTAGGGGATTTGGGTTTCGTTTTAAATGTTTTAGCTGAAAAGTTTTAATAGATAAGTTTTCGGATTTTCGGAATAATTCTCCATCGCCCTGCCCAGCAGCTACTAAAATATCATATTTTTCAGGATTTAAATGGGAAACCAGCTCAAGAATATATTTTTGAGCTCCTCCGAATTCAGATTGGGTAACTAAAAAGATTACTTTTTTCATGAATTATTTCGAGTTTTTATTGACTTTTAACTTGCTTTCTCTATATAATAGATTATTGAATTTAAATAATCAATCTCATTTATATATAAAATATGTTTAAACAGCCAGGAATTATAGGTGTCGGTATGGTTGGTGGCGCTTTAAGGCGCTATTTTGAAGAAAACAGAGGTATAAAACCTCTTTTGTATGATCCTGGTAAAAACTTGGGTTCTCTTGAAGAAATAAATCAAGCCGATGTTATTTTTATCTGTGTTCCAACTCCTTTTGATAAAGAAAAGAACTATTTTGATTTATCATATATTGAAAGCGCTCTTTCTAATATTAAAGGTGAGAAAGTAATAGTTAACAAATCTACAACCTTGCCTGGTACCATTGAATATTTACAAGAAAAATATCCTCAACACAAAATTCTCAATAATCCAGAATTTTTAACAGAAGTTACAGCCGACCAAGACATGTCTTATCCAGACAGACAGATTGTTGGTTATACAAAAAAATCATTTAGTGTTGCAAAAGACATTATGAATCTTCTGCCCTTAGCTCCATTTGAAAGGATAATGCCAGCCACTGAAGCTGAAACGGTCAAATACTTCGGGAACACCTGGTTTTCAACAAAAGTAGTTTTTGCAAACCAAATTTATAATTTATGTGAGAAGTTGGGCATCAACTATGATAGAATTATGGATGCCGCTGCTGCTGATAAAAGAATTGACAGAACTCATTTAACAATTTTCCATAAAGGAAAAAGAGGTTATGCCGGGAAATGCCTCCCAAAAGACATAAAAGCTTTTATTAAGTTTGCTGAGAAAAAAGGAATTGATTTAAAACTGCATAAAACAGTTGATGAAATTAATGAAAAACTCTTAAAAGATCAGGGCATCACTGACCCAGAGAATTACAGTAAAAGAGATTCTTTTTAAAATTAATAATTAAGTTTAATATATTATGGCAAAAGTTTTGGTAACAGGAGGAGCTGGGTTTATTGGTTCTAACTTAACAGATGAGCTAATTAAAAGAGGTCATGAAGTTTTGATTATTGATAATTTAAGCAGTGGTAAAAAAGAACATATTAATCCAGAAGCTAAGTTCTTTGAACTTGATTTAAGAGATTTTGAAAAAATCAAACCAGTCTTTGAGGGAGTGGATTTTGTTTTTCATGTAGCTGCTGTTCCCAGAATACCTTTATCAATTGAAAAACCAATAGAAACAAACGAAGCCAATATAACTGGAACTTTACACGTTTTAGTTGCTTCAAAAGAGGCTAAAGTTAAAAAAGTAATTTACAGTTCATCTTCTTCTGTTCAGGGCAAACAAGTAAAGATGCCAATGAAGGAGGGTGGAATATGTGCTCCTTTAAATCCTTATGCTTTACAGAAATATGTTGGTGAGCTTTATTCAAAAATATTTCATGAGATTTATGGTTTACCTACAGTCTCTCTACGCTACTTCAATGTTTATGGGCCAAAACAGCCGGAAAAAGGAACTTATGCTCCGATTATTGGTAAGTTTTTATCACAAAAAGCCGAGGGTAAAACTTTAACTATCACTGGTGATGGTAATCAAACCAGGGATTTCACCCATGTTTCAGATGTAGTAAACGCTAATATCTTGGCCATGGAATCAGAAAAAGTTGGCAAAGGCGAAGCAATTAATATAGGAGCTGGAAAAAATTACAGCATTAATCAAATAGCTGAGTTGATTGGCGGCGAAACAACCTACATTCCTTTACCTGCAGGTGAAATGCGTGATACTTTAGCAGATATTTCTTTAGCCAAAGAATTATTAGGCTGGGAGCCTAAAACAACTTTAGAAGAAGGAATAAGTAGGTTAAAAAATGAATAATAAAAGAATCTTAATCACTGGGGGAGCAGGCTTCATAGGTTCTCATTTAGCTGAAAAACTTCTTAAAGATGATAAAGAAGTTTTTGTTGTTGATAATCTTTCTACTGGAAGATTAGAAAATATAGAGCACTTAAAAAGCAATGAAAGTTTCCATTTTATTGAAGGTTCAGTGCTTGATGAAGATTTAATGAAAGAATTGATTGGGAAAGTGGAGCAGGTTTATCATTTAGCTGCAGCAGTTGGAGTAAAAAAAATACTTAAAGAACCTTTAGACTGTCTTTTGACTAATGTTAATGGTACAGAAATAGTATTAAAAGAAGCAGCAAAAAGAAGCGTAAAGGTTTTAATTGCTTCTTCTTCTGAAGTTTACGGCAAAGGAGATAAAGTTCCTTTTAAAGAAGAAGATGATAGAATTTATGGTTCTGTTTATAATAATCGTTGGATTTATGCTTTTTCAAAAGGAATAGATGAGTTTTTAGGATTAGCTTACTGGAAAGAAAAGAATTTACCTGTTGTTATTGTTAGATTTTTTAATGTTATTGGTCCAAGACAAGTAGGAAGGTATGGCATGGTGGTTCCTACTTTTGTTAAACAAGGGCTTAAAGGCGAGCCTATCACTGTTTATGGGGATGGCGAACAAACCAGAAGCTTTGCTGATGTTGAAGATATTGTTAAAGCTTTGGTTAAATTAATGACAGTAAAACAAGCAGAAGGCCAGGTTCTCAATCTGGGAGCAGACAGAGAAATTAGCATAAATGATTTAGCTAAAAAAATTAAAGAGCTGACAAACAGTTCTTCAGAAATAACTTATACTCCATATAGCCAAGCTTATCCTGACGGGTTTGAAGACTTAAAACGAAGGGTGCCAGACATTTCAAATATCAGAAGAATGATTGGCTATGAGCCAAGATTTAGCCTGGAAGAAACTATCAAGAAGATAATAAAATATCAGCAACAAGCTTAATAATTTTTTTAATATCTTTTTTTGAATAATGATTTTGTAAAGGAAAATTAATAATTCTTTTGGCAACATCAACCGTATTGGGAAATTCATTTAAGTTAAAATTATATTCTTTTTGGACTTCTGGATTGAGAATAATGGGAGTATGCCAGATTCTGGTGCAGAAAATTCCGTATTTTCTTAGTTTTTTAACAAATTTGTCACGGTTTAAATTTTTGGGAACTAAAACTGAAAGAAAACTAAAGATATTGTCTTTTGATTCTTGAACCTCAAAACCCAATTTTTTCAGTTCTTCTTGAAAGAAAAAAGCCAGTTCAATCCTCTTTTTTAAATTTTCCTTAAAATCCTTTAAATGATTAAGAAAGAGATTTAGAGAAACATTGTTGATTTTGCCAATTTGTGGTAAGTTTGCTGAACCAATTTTCTCTAATTTTTCTTCCCTTTGAATTTTAGGAGCAATTTTACCTCCAAATTTTTTAAACAAAAAAGCAAAAATTCCAAAATTATTTAATAACGAAAGAAGGTCTCTAAAATTAAAATGGGTTTTTAGTAAAGAAGTTTCTGGTTTTTTTTGCAAAACTGCCATTCCTCCTCTTAGGCAAGGAAATTGTTTATAAAGACTGAAAAGAGCAGCTTTACCGAGATTGCCGGTATAGATTCCATTTACTGTTATCCCAAAAGAATGGGCGCAATCTTCTATGATTAATAATTGATTGCTGATAAATTGTTTAATTTTTTGAATGTCTAGTGGAAGCCCATAAGTGTGACAGATCAAAATTGATTTAGTTTTAGGAGTAATTTTTTTTTCAATATCTTCAAATTTGATATGAAAAGTTTCTTTTTGAATATCTAAAAAAATAGGGGAGATATTATATTTTTTAAAAATGGGAAAGAAAGTGTCGCAGATATAGGCGGGAAATAACATTTGCGAATTTTCAAGCTTCATTTCTTCAACAATTAATTTAAAAGCAGCTCTTCCCATATCAGTAAAAATTATTTCTTTTTGAGGGAACATTAATTTAACCTTTTTTAAAACCTCTTTACTCGGAGATTTAAAAAAAGAAAAAAATATATTTTTTAAACTTTCCATATTAAATTTTATTTGAGGATGAACAAAAAACATAAAAAAACAATTTTAATATTTTCTGCTTTTTATGAACCCTTTGAAGGAGGAGCAGAAAGATACGTGAAAGAAATTACAAAGAGATTAAAGGAAAAATATGATTTTATTATTTTAACTTCTCAACTTTCTTTTAAGTTGCCAAAATACGAAGAAAGAGAGGGGGTTCATATTTATCGCTTGGGAATCGGAACAAAATTGGATAAATATCTTTATCCTATTTTAGCACTTTTTAAGTCTTTTTTCATTAAAAAAGATTTAATTCATGCTGTTTTAGAGAGTTATGCTGGTCTGTCCCTCTTTTTCTATCGAATTTTAAATAAAAAAACGCCTGCTTTTTTAACTTTACAAAGCGGACGGGTAAAGGTGCCGAAATTTTTATTTAAAAAAATTCATCAAGTTCCAGATAAAATTCAGGCAATTTCTAATGCTTTAGCTAAAAGGGCTCGAAAATTTGGGGCAAAAAACGTGGAAGTAGTACCTAACGGCATAGACCTAAATTTATTTTCCCAAGATTTAAAGATTAAAAAAGAAAAATTTAGAATTATTTGCGTCAGCCACCTGAAAAAAGTAAAGGGGTTGGGGTATTTGATTGAAGCCATGCCTGAGGTTCTGGCAAAATTTCCCCAAGCCAAATTAATACTTATTGGTGAGGGACCAGAAAGAAAAAACCTTGAATCTCAAATAGCAAAACTTGGACTTCAGGATAGGGTAGAATTAAAAGGAAAACTAACCAATCGGGCAATTCCAGAAGAACTGCAAAAAGCTGAAGTTTTTGTTTTGCCCTCGCTTTCCGAAGGTTTGGGCATTTCAATACTAGAAGCCCAAGCCTGCGGGGTGCCGATAATTGCTAGTAAAGTTGGAGGAATCTTAGATATAATTGAAGACAGAAAAACTGGCATTTTAATAGAACCAGAAAATCCTGGACAAATTACCCAAGCTGTCATCGAAATTTTTTTTCAACCAGAATTTGCCCAAGAATTAATTCAAAATGCCAAAGACGGATTAGAGAAATATGACTGGCAAAACATCGCCCAGAAAATTAATAGAATTTATCAAGAATTATTATTTTTATAAACCAATTTTGAAAAATGGAAAAATTCATTTGTTTAACAATTCATACTGAGAGATTACATTCAGATTCTTTGTGGAAAAAAATTCAAAAAGTTTTAAAAATTTTTAAAAGATATAATATTCAAGCAGGTTGGTTTTCAATTAATCCATCTTTTGTTGGCTATCAAGCTATGGGATATGATGAGAAGAGATGGATTAAAAGATCGAAGTTTTTAAAAGAATCTGGACAGGAAATTCAGCAACATACTCATTTTTATAAAGGTAGAGAGGGTGTTAAAAAAGGCCTTGGATATGATTTGGGAAGAGAAAATGTTGAAAAACGGATTTTGGAAGACAAGAAATGGTTAAAAGAAAAAATAGGAATTACAGCTGAAGGATTTGTCAGCGGTGCCTGGAAAATCAATAATGAGATAATAGAAATTTTACAAAAAGAAGGTTATAAATATGATTTTAGTTTGAGAGGTTCTGATATTAGATTTAAGAATAATTTTTTAGAAATTCCCACGTTATCCAACCTTAAGGGTTTAATCAAAGATTTATTATCTTTTCGTTTGAATAAAAAATTGATTATCTGCCAAAATATTTCTTTCTATACTTTTTATTTTCACGATTATGATTTAGAAAGATTATTTTTTAGAATTTTTTTGAAGGCAGTAATTTTATGTTCAAAACTTTTGGGCTTTAAATTTATTTCAGCAAAAGAGCTTTATGAGAAAATTACAAGGTAACGAGGTTTTAATTCACCCCCACGACCACAAGAATCTTAAAGATTGGCAAAGAATTTTCAATTTATTGGATAAAAATTTAAAGATCAGAGAAATCAATAGTTTTTTAGAATTAGGAGCCGGTATGGGAAATTTGGGTTATTTTGTTTTAAAAAGAAACTCTTTTTGTCAGGTGATTTGTGAAGATATTAATCCAAAATATTTGAAAATAATTAGCCAGAGGGATAATAAAATAAAAACAATTTTACATGACATTAATCAACCCTTGCCATTTGAAGACGGAAGTTTTGACCTGGTAAGCTGTGTCGGAACTTTACATTATGCTTATGTGAGAAATCCAGAAAGAGTTTTAAAAGAAATGGTTAGGCTTTCTAAGAAATATATTTTAGTAGATTTCTTTCCAAAATACTCATTTCGGGCTTTGCTTGAAAGAATTTTTCGTCCGCATTATAATCCCCGTAGATACAACTTAATTCAGGTCTCAAGATTGCTTAGAAAATTAAATTTAAAAGAAGTAGCCAAAATTGGCACTAGAACCATTTTTCCAAAGCTTTTCCCTTTTTCTGGAAAAACAATTCTATTTTTATTAAAAAAACAATGAAAATAATATTTGCTACTGGCATTTTTCCTCCTGATATTGGCGGACCAGCAACTTATGTCGAGAAATTAGCTAATGAATTGGTTCAGAGAAGATTTGAAGTAAGTGTCATTACTTTTTCTGACAATAGAATAGAAGGGAAACATAATTTTCCTGTTATAAGCATTTCAAGGAAATATCCTAAAGTAATAAGACATCTTATTTATTTTTTAAAATTATTAAATCTAGCTAAAAACAAGGACGTAATTTATAGCCAGAATCAAACTAGCGCAGGGTTTCCAAGTGTTTTAGTCTCTAAAATCCTTAAAAAAAGATTGATTCTAAAAGTTGTAGGAGATGCAGCTTGGGAGAGTTATGCAAACAGAGTAGGTGAGTTTGATAATACTGAGACTTTCCAAACAAAAAAATACGATTTCTTTACAGAATTAATAAGAGGAATAAGGAATTTTGTTGTAAAAAATACTGATAAAATAATAACTCCAAGTCATTATCTTAAAGGCATAGTTTCTGGCTGGGGTGTTTCAAAAGAAAAAATAGAAGTTATTTATAATGCCTTAGGATCTTCAGTTGATTTAGATGTTTCAAAAGAACAGGCACAGAATAGGATTGAAATTAAGGGAAATATTATTTTATCAATTGGTAGATTGTGTTTCCGGAAGGGATTTGAAACGCTCATTGATATTATCCCAGATTTACTAAAAGAAAATCCTAACTTTAAATTAATTATTGTTGGTGAAGGAGAAGAAAGAAAAAGTTTAGAAGAAAAAATTGAGAGATTGGGATTGGAGAATAGTGTAAAATTAACAGGAAGAGTTCTCCATAAAAATATTCCTTTATATTTTAAATCATCTGAGATATTTATCTTAAACTCTGGAATCGAAGGTCTTCCGCACGTAGTTTTAGAGGCAATGCAGGCTGGCGTACCAATCGTTGTTTCTAATAGGGGAGGAAATCCTGAAGTTGTTGAAAATAATTTCAATGGATTTTTAGTGGAATATAATAATAAGGAACAAATTAGAAAGGCAATAATGAATCTCTATAATGATAAAGAACTTCAAAAAACTTTTATCAGAAACTCAAAAGAAAAATTAAAGAAATTTAGCTGGGAGAATTTGATTAACAAAACGATAAAGATTTTAACTAATAAATAATTATGAAAAAGGTTTTATTCATTGGAGTAACAAATTATGATTTTCAACAATCCTCTCCTTTGCATCTTAAGGCAAAGTTTTCAGGATTAAGTGAGAATATTAAACCATATATTTTGGCTCGGGGCAGGCCTTTTCACAAAAAAATCTGGAATTCAGAATTTTATCTTTTACCATATAGTATTTTCTGGTTATTTGCTTTTTTTATTGCTTTTTACATTTGTTTGAATAAAAAGATTGATGTAATCATAGCTCAATCGCCTTTATTGGAAGGCTTAACAGGTTCAATTTTTAAAAAGACTTTCAAAAGACAATTGATCGTTGAAATCCATGGGGACTGGAAGAGGGGACCATTTCTTTCAAAAAAAAGAAGATTTGAATTTTTTCAAAAAAAATTCACTTCTACTTTAGCCAAAATCAGTTTCAAAAGCGCTGATAAGATAAGAGGGGTTGCAAATTATTTGATTGAAGAAGCAAAAGAAATCTCTCCTGATAAAAGGTATTTTTCATTTCCAACCTTTACTGACCTAGAATTGTTTTTAAAAGAGAAAGATATTAGATATGATAAATTTATTCTTTCTGTCGGTCAGTTGGAAAAGGTAAAAGGAGTAGATGTTTTAATTAAGGCTTTTAGTAAAATTGAACACGAATTTCCTGATTTTAAACTAATAATTATTGGTGATGGAAAAGAAAAAGAAAGTCTTAAGGATTTAAGCTCTAATCTTAAAATCCAAGACAAGATAGAATTTAAGGGGAAATTGTCTTTAGAAGAAACAAAAGACGTAATGAAGAATTGTTATTCTTTAGTTTTGTCTTCTTTATCAGAGGGCTTGCCAAGAGTTTTAATGGAAGCTATGGCTTTAGAAAAGCCAATTATTGCGAGTAATGTTGGCGGGATTCCAGAATTAATAAAAGAAAATGAAAATGGTTTTTTGTTTGAAAAAGGTCATTCAAAAGAACTTGCCCGAAAATTGAAAATTCTATTAGAAGACAGAGGTTTAGTAAAAGAAATGGGAAAAAAAGGAAAAGAAATCATTAAAAACAAATTTTCAAATGAAAAATATATTAAAAACTATGTTTCAATGATAAATGCTTGAAAAAAATGAGGATTTTTAAAAAACTAAGTTTGATTTAAAGAGAAAAAACAAGTAAAGTAAACTTATATAAACTCATAAAATTATGTCTTTTCCAACCATTTTAGCTCTTCTGGTATCTGTTGTAACTGCCAGCACAGCCCAGTTTTTTTTAAAAAAAGGAGTTTTGAATTTAACTGATTTAGACCTGTCTTTTTCTGGTCTTTTAAAGCTGTTTGTTTCTATTTTTCAGAATAAATGGCTTTTTTTAGGAGCTTT